>Ga0137407_10002227_pt1 | contig 12783 bp, 10 predicted proteins | sample CZOMad2_2_16fung_FD_108410 | JGI IMG/M metagenome (GOLD analysis project Ga0137407, IMG submission 108410) | Vadose zone soil fungal communities from Angelo Coast Range Reserve, California, USA - CZOMad2_2_16fungal (Illumina Assembly) | ecosystem: Environmental > Terrestrial > Soil > Vadose...
CGCTGCAGCGGTACACTCCTGGCCTCGACCAATGCACTGTAAAAACGCGCGTACTGCTCCTCATCAAAGGGGCAGTTCAAATAGTCGTCACCGCCTTTGCCATAGCGAGCAGCCGGAAATGCAATCGAGCGGTCAACTGAGTCAGCAGCGATGATCGGAGCGATCGCGTCGTAGAAGTAAAGCTGGGCGCTGCCGGTGAGTTTCATGATCTCAGCAGTCAGTGCGTCAGACGAGAGAGGACCGGTGGCGATAACTGTTATATCGTCGGCGGCGATGTTCTTCACCTCTTCGCGGACGAGTTCGATGTTTGCGTTGTTCTCGATCTCTTCCGTGATGAGCTCGGCAAATTTTTGGCGATCGACAGCCAGCGCTGCTCCGGCGGGGACACGAGTCGCCGCCGCGGAGTCCATCACCAGCGAGCCCGCACGGCGCAGTTCTTCCTTTAAGAGGTAGGGGGCGCTGCCCGGTTCGTCCGATTTCAGCGAATTGGAACAGACAATCTCGGCCAGCTTGTCGGTGCGGTGAGCCGGGGTCTGGATGACTGGCCGCATCTCGAATAGACGCACTTGCGCGCCCGCGCGTGCCGCCTGCCATGCAGCTTCCACTCCCGCCAATCCGCCACCGATGACATTTACTCTGCTCATAAAGTTGTCGACGTGAATTGTATCCTTCAACGAGCCTGCGAAGCAGGCGTCAGCATAAAGCCCAGGGTGCGGCGAGCGAAGTGAGCAAACCCTGGGTTAATGCCAGCTGATGGTTCCCAGCCCGCGGTAGCGGGCGACAGACGTCGCGACTCAGATTCTGTCGCCCGCTACCGCGGGCTTCTAATTCGGTACGGCGCTTTACCCAGGGCCGCGCTTCGCTCCACTACGTTACGCTACGCTTGCCCTGGGCTTTATGCTGCCGCCTGCTCCGCAGGCTGTTGACGGTCCCCTAAAAGCACTCGCTCACCACTTTGACCCTGACAAACCATCATGGCTTCTTCGTAGTCTCATTTTGAGCCTTGGGCGCGTCGAGTCTGTACTCACCGACATCACCGGAAAAATGTTTGTAATCGCTCCATTCGAGCGTCTTGTTGAAATCGCCGCCGCCAAACAAGAGGACCTTCACCGAAAGATTGATCTGCGCCAGGCGCGGCAACCAAACTCCCTCCACCATGCGCGTCTGCTCCATTACAAACGCGGCGCCGGGACGTAAATTCACCAACAGCCCGCCGGCCATCTTGAATCCTTCAGCCAGCCGCGCTTCCAGCCGCATTACCTGCTTGTCAGCGGGATCGATCCAAACAACTCCGACCAGTTTCGAAATCAAATCCTCCTGACGATTGCTCGACTTGAAACCCGGCCGCGGTCGAAAGTCGAAGACCACCGCCTCACGGTCGCGGAAGCGCTCGCGACGCGGAGAAACAAATTCACAGACTCTCAAGAACCCTGAGATGTCTACGTCATCGTCGTTGCCTTCCTTGGCTTTGGCAGCTTTCTTTCGCTCACGCTCGGCGCGATTCTTCGCCACTCGCTGTTCGTCTTTTTCCTTATCGCGTTCCGCCTTTGCGAATTCTTCTTCAACTCGCTTCTGTTCCTTTGCTGCTCGTTCGCCCGAAAGCGGAATTCCATTCTCGCTTATCAACTTCATTACCGGCTCGCGGTGAGCGATGGGAAAGACTTCAAACACCCTGACCGTCTCTTTTTTTACTTCGCCCTTACTATTTATCTCCCGGTCAGTCTCCTGCTGCACAAAGGAGTACTCCGTAAAGCGTTTCTCCAATTGATTCTGATTGAGCGAGACTTCGCGCAGTAGTGCCTCAACATCCAAAGCTTCCGCGGCTCGCGGCGGATCGAAAACCGCATCGGGAACTCCCACGTTGTAACTTGCCCGTTGCAGCAGAAAAGTCAGCTCTCCAGCGCCGTCGCTATTTATACTCACGCGATGCGGCTCAAGAATGTTTCCTTCACCACGATAGTCTTCCAGGCGAGTCGTAGTTTTGCGCGCGTGATCTTCGATACCGACCAGCAGCTTTGTAGTGAGGCTGAACAAATACTTCAATCGCGCGCCGCTGCGGAGAGAGAATTCCACGACGTAAGCAGGACCGGTCTCAAGATCTTTAAGCGAAACCATCCGCGCCAGAACATTACTCTTTTTGATGTCCAGCAAGTGGCTGGCATCGAGAACGGCCTGAAGACGCGCCGCTGCCGCTTCCGCATCGGTCAGTGTGCGGAGTTTGCCGTCAAGCCCGAGCGTCCAGGCAGACCTGGAAGTTGCGGCTGAGATTAGCTGACCGTTTCCGAAACTCATCACCGTGCGCACAGATGAAGGGGTCTTAGTCTGCGTTTTGGCGAGCCCCATCATTTGGTCTTTGAGTTGAATCCTCCATTCGTAGGTCGCATCCCTGATCGTTGCGACGCGTTTCTTGCCTCCAATAGTTTTCAAATAGCTCTCTACAACCTTTTCGGCTGACGGGAATTTGCGCGGCGCCGCTCCTGATTGCGCCACACCCAAAGTTGCAGCGCAACTGATGAGCAGCGCTATCACGAACGCAACAAACATCGTAGCGCGCAAATTGTCGAGCGATGGCTTCATCGATTCTTAACGGGCCTTCTTTGCGCCTCCGCCCGCGCTCTTTTTACTACCTGACTTCTTTTCCTTCTTGCGCTTCTTCTCAACTTTCTTGTGGGCCGCGGCGGTGACCTGCGCCACTCGCTCCGCCTGAGTTAGTCGCTTAGTTTTTCCTCCCTGTTCATGCGGGTGGTCCTGCTCAGTCATCTCGCCCTGATGTTTTTGGTATTCAAATTCATTTACCTGGGTTGCGCCAATCTTGGAGATCTCCAGGTTTCTCATCTGCTCTCTGCCCATATCGCTAATGTCCTCCCTATTCCTATCAGTGGTTTCAATCGTCAGCATGCTTTAGGTCCGAAGGACCGGCAGTTAGTACCCCCGTCCGTGAGGGCGGGGAGTCCCATCTCTCGACAACCCAGAGGCCCGAAGGGCCGGCATAAATCGTGCCGCACCTGCGGCGCTCAGTTAACTATCCGCTACGTCTACCCCGCCCTCACGGACGGGGCTACTAACTGCCGGTCCTTCGGACCCAAGACTTCAAATTGAACCCAGTACCTATTTCAACCGCCTGCTTGACACTGCAAACTTCGCATTCGTATAGTGCAATCGCGCGCGCGCAGACGCGATCAAAGTGTCTGCATCCTAAGCCGGCTTAGCTCAGTTGGTAGAGCGTCTGATTCGTAATTAGAAGGTCGCCGGTTCAACTCCGGCAGCCGGCTCCAGTAACATATCCGACTAGCACAGTAGTTTAGCAAAGATTCCCTGATCACCCACACGGGTGATCATTTTGTTTTTTAACGCCAGTGTGACTCGATCGAATTGTAGGGGCGTCCCTCCGTGGGCGCCCCAAACGATTCGGAATTAGATCGGGACGCCCTCAGCGCGATTTGGGGCGCCCACGGAGGGACGCCCCTACACAATCATGCTAACCTCGCGTCTACATGAGGGTTACTTCGGAAAAACTAGCGGGCTACGAACGCGATGGCTTTATCGTCATCAACGACTTTGTAGATATCGCCTCTTGCGATCGTTTGCGTGCGCGTGCCGCAGAGTTGGTTCGCGACTTTGATCCGAGCGGCATCGTATCGATCTTCTCCACGCACGAACAAAGCCGCCTTAGCGATGATTACTTTCTCACCTCCGGCGACAAGATTCGTTTCTTTTTTGAAGAGAATGCTTTCCTCCCAGACGGCAGCCTCAATCACCGCAAGGAACAATCGATTAATAAGATCGGGCATGCACTTCATGATCTCGATCCGGTCTTCAGCGAATTCTCGAGAACGCCGGAGATCGTACAGTTAGTCGCCGACCTGGGCATTCAGCGTCCATTGCTCTTGCAGGGAATGTACATCTTCAAGCAGCCGAGGATTGGTGGTGAAGTCACTTGCCATCAGGACAGCACATTTCTTTACACTGAGCCAACTGACATTGCTGGTTTGTGGTTTGCGCTTGAAGACGCGACGATCGAGAACAGTTGTCTCTGGGTAATTCCAGGCGGACACAAACTGGGATTGAAGTCACGCTGGCTGCGCAGCACGGGAGGCGAGATGAAGTTTGAGGTTTTTGATTCCAGCCCCTGGCCGGAAGACCGACTCGTTCCACTCGAAGTACGCAAAGGCAGTTTGATTATTCTCAATGGCCTGCTGCCACACAAGAGCCTCGCCAACCGCTCTACAAAATCCCGCCAGGCCTATACGCTTCACGTCATCGGCGGTGATTGCCGTTATCCGGAAACCAACTGGCTACAACGTTCTCCAGACCTCCCGTTGCGCGGTTTTAGTTGAACCGTTTAGATAGCGGACTTGTCCGCCGCCACGGTGGCACAAGTGCCAACTCTAAACGGATGCTGTTAGTAGGGCGTTGGAAATTGTCGACGATGAGTTGATTTGCGGATGGGAGTTGCCAGGGGTGAAGTGAGGCGGCAGCAATGCGGACAATCGCTAAAAACCTCAGTAAAACTCTAGTTTTGCTTTGTCTGGCGCAGAAGACCCCGGAAGATGCCCTGAACCCTGACGTTGCGCGCGGGCACTCGGATCGACTCCAGTTGAGAGTTGGATGGCCGCAGCTCCACTTCCGCACCATGCTTGTAGAGCCGCTTCAAAGTGGCGTAGGTTTCATCGACCAGGGCGACTACAATCTCGCCATCGCGAGCTTCGGGACGATTCTCGATCAATGCGATGTCTCCATCGCAGATGTGTTCATCGATCATGGAATCGCCCTGCACGCGCGCTGCATAGACCTTTTCGGGCCTCACTCTTCCAAGCATGAAGCGGGGCACACAAATCATTTCGCCATCAGGCACGAGTTCTATGGGTTGGCCCGCCGCGATGAAGCCTGCCATTGGAACCTCACAAAACAAATCCGAGGGCGGTATCGCCTGCTGGTTAATGTCGATCGTAAAAGATCCATCTCGCCCATGGATCGTAATCAATCCAAGTCGTTCCAGCGCCTTTATGTGTTTAGCAACTGTAGCTCGCGACTTAACTCCGAGGTGCTTCGCGATCTGAGTGTAGGAAGGTATGTAACCGCGCCGCTCGAGGAACTGGACGAGATAATCGAAAACTTCTTTTTGTCGCTGTGTGCGGGGGACCTTCATTTCCAATCAACCAATTCAGAAGCAAACTCAATGACTCATCACCGTAAGCTTCGCGGGCATTCTATGGCGCGCTAACAAAAGCGTCAAGTCTCTTCTTGCGCGCCATAGACCATGAAAAGGAATCTAGCGCTCGGAGTAGCGCGCCAATGTTCGCGGGAAGATACGCACGCCCGCGGGCATTTGAGTCAAAGTCATTGAGTTGTTGGTCAGAACTTCTCTTGCTTTCATGTGATACACCGCCTCGTTAAGATCATTATCCGGGCTGATCACCGCGCCCTTTAAAGCTGCTCCGATGAAAGCTCCCTTGCTACGAGAGTATGAAAGGATACCGGCATCCATCCTTGGGTTGGTGGAAGCGGCAGCTTCGCGCCCAACTGGACCAGCGGCCACGCCTACTTCGCCGCCAATCTCGAATTTGTCTTTCAACAGGCCGTTGAGGCCAGCCTCGTTCATTATTAACAAAACGTAATCGGTTTTGGTGGCGCCGATTTGGGCACCAAAGCTGCCACCACTCAGGTTGAAAAACGCAGGTGCCGTCCAGCCGTTTGGCGTTCGCCTGCTGACTACACCCTGACCGCCCTTACCGCCAAAAATAAAAGCTGCCTTCACGACGTCCGGGAAGACCGCAATCGCCTCAGCTTTGTCCAGTAATTCCTTGGGAATTGCCTTCTCACGCACGTTCATTATCTGTGTAAAAACCTCGGACGCCTCACGTGCATGACGCGTTGCGTCCTGGAGTCTGCTTTTCTTCTGCGCCGGCGCCGCGACAACGCACGTTAGTAAGAGTAACGAAATGCTTAGGGAGCAGGAGAGAGTGCGGTAAATGGAACCTCTCATTGCTTACCTCCTGTCTTTATCTCTGAATGTCTACAGTTGACTAATACTAGAAAATTCTCCGAACGGCAACGCGAGCTGCCGCTTTGTGTTTTTCCCGTTCTGACCTCTATCGAATTACAGTAGGTCGATAGGTCCGTTGGCCGCGTGGCGCTAACGGACGACTGTGACGTTTGCGAAGTCGTGAAGTAGTCTTACCCGCGCTTGGCAACGCCAGCACGCTCATTTGGGCGTCACCGGTTCCGTCATTCAACTCTGTCTCTTGCACCGCAGATGTTTTAGCGTTCGGCTCCTCGATAACAGAGGCAGCGTCAGTTGAGGGGTGTCGTTCTTTCACCAGCATGGTGCCCCCAAGGCTACCGATTGCCAGCCCGCCAACTGAGACCAGAGCTAATCCTTTCGTTCTCCTTTTGAGCACTTGCCGGGCAAAACGCGCTCGTTGAATCCAGACACTAACACCGCGTTGGGGTAGCGGTTGTACCGGTTGAGCGTTTGCACGGGCGCTTTCATCGAACCGCGCGGGCAGCGGAAAACCAGATTCTGCTTCAGTAGACGGTAAGCTCTTCCTGTCATCAATCATTATTGCTACCCCCTGGCCGCGTGAAATACTTTGAAACACTAACGAACGCCGTACGACTAGAGGCAAATCCGTCTCCAAACTCTGAGACTGCAGAGTTAAGCAAGAAATTCTTCATAAAGCGGCAAGACTCTCGATGAGGTCAAACAGCGGATGCGCGAAGCGCTCGAATTGCATACGCGGCATGCGCGAGGACGGTTTGCCAATCCCCGAGCCGAGCCTGGTTGAATATGTCGACGCAGCTTAGTTCCCGGGTAATTCCCTCTTCAAATCGAAACTTTCCGCAAACGAAGTGAATTCGCAATCACCGACACCGAACTAAAACTCATCGCCGCGGCCGCGATCATCGGGCTCAGCAAAATACCGAAAAAGGGATAGAGCACTCCGGCAGCGATGGGTATGCCCAGAGCGTTGTATAAGAACGCAAAGAACAGATTCTGTTTAATGTTCTTCATCGTCGTCCGGCTAAGACGTATCGCACGCACGATGCCGCGCAGGTCTCCTTTGACGAGCGTGACGGCGGCGCTCTCCATCGCCACGTCGGTACCGGTGCCCATTGCGATGCCGACATCTGCCTGGGCAAGCGCTGGAGCATCGTTGATGCCATCGCCCGCCATAGCAACTCTGCGGCCTCCCGCTTGAAACCGTTTCACGATCTCGGCTTTCTGATCAGGCAACACTCCGGCAACGACCTCGTCGAGGTTGAGCTGGCTCGCGACCGCATGTGCGGTCGTTTCACTGTCTCCGGTTAACATCACGATGTATATCCCTCCGGCGTGAAGTTGATTTATCGCTTCGGGCGTCGACTGTTTGATTGGATCCCCAACTGAAATCAATCCCACGGCCTGGCCATCAACCGCCACGAACATCACCGTCTGTCCCTCTCTGCGCAGCGCTTCGGCTTTAGTTGCCAGCTCACTTGTGTCGATCCCGAGTTCCTGAATGAGTGCGGGATTTCCCAGGGCCACCTTATGGCCATCAACTTCTCCCGTGACGCCTCTGCCGGTTAATGATTCGAACGCACTCGCCGCGCTGAGTTCGATGCCGCGCTCCGTGGCGCCCGCAACAATCGCGGCAGCTAGTGGGTGTTCGCTGCCGCGTTCGAGACTGGCAGCCAGACGCAACAAAGTGTTTTCATCAATCCGCGCTGTAGTAACTACCTCAACGAGTTTCGGCTTGCCCTCAGTAAGCGTTCCCGTCTTATCAACCACCAGCGTATCAACCACGCGTAATACTTCGATGGCTTCGGCATTTTTGAAAAGCACCCCGCTCTGCGCGCCCTTCCCAGTCGCCACCATGATCGACATCGGCGTGGCCAGGCCGAGGGCGCAAGGGCACGCAATAATCAAGACGGCGACGGCATTAACCAGCCCATGGGCCAGGCGGGGTTCGGGACCCCAGATGCTCCATGCGATGAACGTAATGACCGCAATGGCCATTACCGCTGGAACGAAATACGCAGACACGCGATCGGCAAGCTTCTGAATAGGCGCGCGACTCCGTTGTGCTTCGGAAACCATCCGAACGATTTGGGACAATAACGTTTCCGCGCCCACGCGTTCAGCCTGCATCACGAAGGTTCCGCTGGTATTCAGGGTAGCTCCGATAACGCGATCGCCTGGTCGTTTTACAACCGGAATTGGTTCTCCTGTCACCATCGATTCGTTAACCGCGCTCGAGCCTTCAATGACAACCCCGTCCACAGGGATCTTCTCGCCAGGCCGCACGCGCAACCGGTCGCCTCGCTTCACCTGATCCAGCGGTACATCTTCTTCGCTGCCGTCTTCGCGCACGCGGCGCGCCGTCTTTGGCGCCAGCTTCAGCAGCCCTTTGATTGCCGCGCCAGTGCGGCCACGTGCTCGGAGTTCCAACACCTGGCCTAACAATACGAGCGTCGTGATCACGGCCGCGGCTTCGAAATAAACAGGAACCCTTCCTGATGCGTCGCGAAAGGAGACCGGAAACAGTTCTGGAAAAACCGTGGCGATCACGCTGAAGGTGTACGCGACACCCACGCCGAGCCCGATCAAGGTAAACATATTCAGGCTGCGATTTTTGATCGACTGCCAACCGCGAAGGAAGAAGGGCCACGCGCCCCACAGCACAACCGGTGTCGCCAGTGCCAGCTCCAGCCATCCGCGTACACGCATCGGCAGCAAACGTTCGAGCCATTCGATATCGCTGCTGGGAATTAATTCGCTCATTCCGATTGCGAGTAGCGGCAGCGTCAGCACAACGCTTATCCAGAACCGCCGCGACATCTCGGCGAGCTCGGGATTCTCTTCCACTGCAAGCGATACTGTTCGCGGCTCCAGCGCCATGCCGCAGATCGGACAAGTCCCGGGCGCGTCGCTAACGACTTCGGGGTGCATCGGACAGGTGTAGGTAATCTTGTCAGAACCGGGAGCGGACAGGGGTCCCCAGGGGGACAGCCCCGCTGGGCTGGTGATAGCGACCGGATTCTTTGGAGTCTTCTGAACGCTGGCGCGTTGGATTCCAACCGGCTCCAATATCACCGGGCGGGCAGGTTGGTTGAGAAAACGTTCAGGATCTTCACGGAACTTATGCAGACACTGCGTGCTGCAAAAGTAATGAGTTCTGCCTTTGTACTCATACGATCCCGCAGCCGAATCAGGATCGACGGTCATGCCGCAGACAGGATCGATTGCCGCGGAAGGTTTCTCATCGTTCGATTTGTGAAGCTCGGAGCGATGCATCTCTTGATGGGCCTAAGGTCAGTTTGAAATTGCAGGCCAACTCTACAACAAATCTTAAGGGAAAAAGAGCGCCCGGGCCTGACAAACCCGCGCTCTCTTTTACTGAGGACTCCAGGGCAGCCTCAGCAGTCAGGGCTTATGCACAATCACGTCGACGCCCCGCACTCCGAGTTCGGCTTCCAAATCACAAAGCAAAAACCGCTGCGCTTCCTTCTGTTGTCTCAGCATTGCATCCATATGACAAAGCGTGAGTCCACGCACAAACAAGTGGGCCTGTTCACCTGAACACAGTTCCACAATGGGCCGCATTTCCTGCGGCAGCCAAGCCAGCTCGCCGGGGAAATGCATTTTCCGAACGCTCTCGTGTATTTCTTCGACGTTGTCCATGAAATGCATGTGGTCGGCTCGGCGCAAGATCACCATTTGTTTTGTTGCCGGGATCCTTTCGAATATTTCATACATGCCGGCGAGTGGTAACGAAGTATCGTTCTCCGCAACCAGATTCAGTGTCGGAACGTCACACCCCCAGGCGAACGTAAGCCTCACCTTAAGAATGCCCGGTTTCGGCTGGGAACTTCCGCCTGGCGCAAGTGCCACCACGGCACGGATACGCCGCTCGACGTCAGGTGCGGCGAGTGCTGTCCAACCTCCGAAGCTGTGGCCCACGATTCCAATCTGAGTGGGATTAAGTTTAATTTCCGCGTTCCACCCTACGCCCTCCAGCAAATGATCGAGGAGAAAGCGTATGTCAGGCACACGGTTCGCAATCCACGCTTCCTGTCGCGCAGTCTTTTGCTCGTCGCTCTCGCAGTCCTTACGCGCCAGTTCCACTGCTACCACCTCAGAGTGATCTAACGCGGCGACGACATACCCGTGACTGCTTAAGTGAGTACAAAGAAACGTGGCTGACCGCCGGTTCCCGCCACTGGGATGTGAGTAAATGATGAGCGGGCAGGTTCCGGGTTGGGCTGCGGCATTGCGTACAGCCATTTGACTCTGCGGTGTGTCGTGTTGCGGAACCGTGAAGGAGTCCTGGGTTCCTGGTGCAGTATCCTGGCTAGCATGTTGAGCAGCCGCCGGATACCAGATCTCACAAGGAAACGGGCGGTCCCGTACCCTATCAAGTAGCTGAATCGAACGCACACCAACAGCAAAACGACCGCGCAGGAATGGATCGTATGGATCGTAGTCGTCAGTCGCGAGTGCCGCCCTTCGTGAGGAATGTTGTTTCGTCTGGTTAGGTGAGTTCGACATCGGAAGTATGATTCTACTTAATGTGTAAGCAAGCAAGACGCTCAAGAAACTGATCGGGTTCACTCCAGCGCTGAGCTGAACACTAATCTCAGTTGTTAGCTATCCCGTCCGACGTTTCTACTTTGGAGGCGCGACGGGCATCGTGAACAACGTATCCTCCACTACGGCGTTGCGTTTGATTTCGGTAAAGGTCCGCGTCCAACTGTTGTAAGTGTCGATGGCTGAGTAGCGGATAGTGAATGGGACCTTCACTCCATCCACGTCGCGGTAGTCCTCGAAGTCGATCTGCTCGGGAATTGGCAGTAGCACCGTTTGGCTAATAGTAATCTTCCTCAGCAGCAGACCGGTCTGCGAGTCAAAGTAATAACGTTCGGTCCTGTTATCCTTAACCTGCTCGACAAGATAAGTATCGCGGTCACCCACCTTGTGAACACCCCCAAGCCTCATGCCCGGCGAGAGCTTCACCTTGACGACATTGAAGAGTTCGTCCCAGCTACGCTTCGCTTCTACAGCTTCGGCCGGCGCTAGATTTCGCAGATTGGTTCCGTTCATCACCCAGCCTTTTTCGCCGTTGACGATCTGGCGAACTGCCCCCTGCGGCGTAGTCGCGACGATTAGGAACTTATCGGGAACTGCGAGAGTGATCTCATTAGGCCAATTGCGGTCCTGTGAAGCTTCGCGCCTGCCCTTCAGCGCAAGTGTCTTCGTGCCGGTTGCAGCGCTGCCACCCAACGCCTCAATGTACTTGTTGAATATTTGCTCGACTGAAGGCGAAGTAGTGCGCACGCTGGGAGCGGCATCGTTCGGCCCAGGTTCATGACCAGATCGGGCCAACGGCATCGGCGGCAGGCCGACTGGCTGCGTCTGCCCACGATGACAGGTGTAACAGGTCACGGCGTTTTCTCTGAAATCGACTTTATCGTTGGCTTGGATGGACAGCACCATCTGCATCATTCTGCGAGCCGTTTGCTTTTCTGGTTTATCATCACTTTCCCAAACCCAGTTTGTGAATCCTGTCTTTGGGTCTTTGCCTTGCTGGACGTGGCAGAAATTGCACTGCACACCGAGCGAACTGGCAACAAAATTCATTAAGGGGAAAAGCTGCGATTCGGGCAGACCCTTGAGATGCTGTATGTTCTTGCGCGTTTGATCGACTGTCTTTTCGCCTGGCGCACCCTGGAGAGGTCCGAGGATGTTTATGGCCGCGTAGCTCATACCCCAAACGCTTCGCGACTGATTGAGTTCAGGCGATCTCGTAGCCACTTTCGTCTGTTGTCCGTCCCCCGCAGCCGCTACCTTCAAGGTGCGGTTTGTGATTGTCAGACAGACGACGACGCCTAAACACAGGCCGACGCAAATGAAGCCACTCATCCTTGTTTTGACTGACATTGCTTTACAGTCCTTTCATTGTTTCTCGCGGCAGTGGGCATGACAGCAAAAGTGTTGATTGGAAGAGAACCGTTAATACTCTCACGGTGCTTATCTCCTATAACAACAAAGAACCTTCGAAGGGTAGGGGAGGCTCCTCAATGGGTATGCTCGCTCTCAACCGGAAGCCCCGCATCAACCCAATCCTGTTTACCCTCAGCGTAATCCCGCACGTTAATGTAACCCAGCGCCGCCAAGTCACGGGCGGCGTTCTCTGAAGCGTGTCACGTTGGATTGGCGCAATAGACAATGATTTCTGCATATTTGTCGGGCAGTAGTGACGCGGCAAGCTCCCTCACTTTTTCAGGTGGCAGATTGATCGCCCCCGGCAAGTGCGCGTGATGATAAGTCGCAGCCGGCAAGGTCTCTACGAGGAGAAAGTCATCCTCACGATCAATCTTCTGCTTCAGTTCATCTCTTGAAATTGTTTTCAGCATGGTGGTTCTCCATTTCGAAAGTAACCTTCCGTCGGTTGTGCCCGCCCCGGACTTAGTGCTTCCTCTAGTCGTGGAGCCTAAATTCTCGTGCTGGGAGGCACGGGTTTGCATGGTATAAAGACAGCGCTTCGATTAGTCTTACAAATTCCAGCAAGAATGAACACCGCACAGACCAGCGTGCAGATCGCTTCCCCCACCCCGGCCGGGCTGCGCGGCCCGGGGACCCCGGCTGAGCGCGCGCTGCAACTGAAAGGACATCATGATCACGATTCGCTCATTAGAAGGCGAGGCGTTTGCAGCCTACCTGGCGTTGCCCTCCGGGACTTCGCGGCCATCGGGCGGAGAAGGTCCCGGCCTGGTCCTTTTGCAGGAGATTTTCGGAGTCAA
>Ga0137407_10002228_pt1 | contig 12782 bp, 11 predicted proteins | sample CZOMad2_2_16fung_FD_108410 | JGI IMG/M metagenome (GOLD analysis project Ga0137407, IMG submission 108410) | Vadose zone soil fungal communities from Angelo Coast Range Reserve, California, USA - CZOMad2_2_16fungal (Illumina Assembly) | ecosystem: Environmental > Terrestrial > Soil > Vadose...
GCCGTAAAGATGATCGCAATCGTGAGATTGCGCCTGCGCCGAGCCCATCGCTGCAGACAACAGAAATGCGCGCAAAGCTATCCAAAATCCCCGGCGAAGCCGATCGCTCAATTTGAATTTCATCTGGTTGGCCTGGTCAGTAAATAGAAAGGTTCTCTTGTCTTGCCGGACGACCGCGTCACTTGCCGCTTCCAACCCGCATGCGTTGCGCCGTTTCGTAAAGCGCGCGCACCGCCAGGTCGGTGTTGTCTTCGACGGTTCGCGAATGCTGCTCGTCATCCAGCCGGTCCATCGTTCCGTCATCGAGCAGATCGGTGATGTGACCTACGGTGTCGCGGCAATTGCGAAGCAGAAAATCCAGGCGGTCCGCTAAAAGCGACAGCAGGAGATCGTCGTATCCAAGGCCGGTTTGCGACAACCCGGCCGACACCAAACTCGTCACACCCAGGGTCGGGTATTTCAAATCGGGCTTTGGATTAGCTTCAAGGATGTGCAGTTTGCCGTTTTCGTCGGCCCTCAAGTCGATACGAATAAGCGTACCGAGATTGAATTCCAAGAATACTTCGCGCGCGAGCTTGTGGATGTTCATCCAAAGCTCGCTCTCGTGCGGATCCACATTCTTAAAGCGGCTGGCGGTGATAGGGCGCGAGTCCATAGACGTGAAGATCATCTCGTCGTTTTCGAACACGCGTTCGAGAGCTCCAAATGCGAACGGCTCACTGTCGCGCGTGAAAACACCATCTCGTGCGGTGATGCGGCCGGCGACGGCGATGCAGAATTCGCGGCCCGGCAGGTACTTTTCAATCAGCACGAGATTTCCGGTTTGCCGATACACGTCTGCAACCATCTCCGGCAGGTCTTGAAGGCAGGAGACAACGTGAACATGGAGCGATGCACGGCCGGAAACGGGCTTCACGATGAAGGGGCCGGAATAGCCGTCAAACGCCAGTTGAAAGCGGCTGTTTAGCTCGGGCTGAAACGGACCGCGTGTCATATCCCAGGTCGAGAACGGTGCGGTCGGAAGCCCTGCACAGACCGCTTCGCGTTTGAAGGCGTGCTTGTTGTCGAGCGTAGTAGCGCTGAGAGGGTCGTGGCCGACGTAAGGCAGGCCAAGCATCTCAAGCGTGGAGGGCGCATGAGCTGCGGAATTGCGCCCCTGTACGCCTCCAGTGTTAAGCCAAGCCATATGAGTGCCATTGCGGCGCAACCGGTCGCAGAGCTGCATGTCCTCTGGCACGACGTCTACATTGCGAAAGCCAGAACGTTTCAAAGAGGCCGCGATATCCTCCGCCACAGTCTCGTAGCTTTTCCAGGGGCGGGTGTTCTGCGACCGATAGACGACACTATCCGGGCTAACTTTGTTGCCGCCGAAGACCACGGCGATACGAAGCCGTGACTTCAGTTGCTCGATAACGTTCTGCAGCCCCGCTTCAGCAGAAGCATCGAGACTGGATTCGACCGTCGCGCGTCGTTTGGCGCGCGACCCCATTTTGCCCTGCATGACACGTCCCCCCCCGAATTCTTTTGTTGGTGAAGTCATGCATGACAGCGATCAATTCTCCGTAAATTTGACGGATATTTGCGGTCGTAATGCCGTCAGACTTTATGAATTGCTAATTCAAGCGCTCCCATGTTTTTGCGGCACGGCGGCGTTTTCCAGAGCCTGCAAGCGCCCTCGGTCGTTTTTCAAACTTTGGTGCAACCGCCGGTACTCTTCCTTAACCACAACACCCTACCTTTCGAAGCTCGGGGGCCGCGATGGGCTTTTGGTTTACGGATCAATACGATTGGAGGTTGCTGCTCGTCGCTGCCGTGCTTGCGGCGTTAGCGGGCTTGAGCGCCACCCGCCTGATTCATCGGGCGCAGCAGAAGGGTGGACAAGCCAAAGTTCTCGCTGTCGTGATTGCCGCGGTCGCCTTGGGATGCGGCGTTTGGTCGGCGCACTTCGCGGGCATGCTCGCCTATCAACCGAGCTTGGTGGTTGATCACGATGCCACTTTGGCTTTGTTCTCTCTTTTTATGGCGACTGTGATTGCCGGCGCGGGACTGACCGTAGCCGTGTACTTTCCGTCCTGGGTTCTGGCTGCGGGGGCTGTGGTTGGCCTTGGTATTGCTGGAATGCATCCTATTGCCATGCAAGCGCTGCAGGTTCCGGGGCACTTCGTCTCTGCTTCGGCGTTTACGATAGCGTCTATCGTTTTAGGCGTTCTTTTTGGTATGGCAGCGCTCTATGTGGCAGTTGGGCGCGATGGTTGGCATAAGACTGCTGGTGCAGTGGCCTTGTTCACGGTTGCGATCGTAGCGCAGCATCTTGCCGCAATGGGCTCTGTCGAAATTATCGCCGATACCACGCAAACAGTGGCCGGTTTCTCAGCATCCAAGACCGGTTTGGTTGTGACGATCGCAGGTGCGATGGCTTTCGTTAGTGTCATGGGAGGTCTTGGTGGTGGCGGACCCAACCTACAGGGCCAGAGACTGGCCAGCGCACTTGACACGCTTTCGATCGGGCTTTTGATATTCGATGCGGATGAGCGGATTCTGGTTTGCAACAAGCCATATCAAGAAATGTATGGGGTTCCCGGTCACGTGGTTGCGCCGGGCCTCGGCACGCTCACCAGCTTGTTGAAATTTCGCACTGACAACGGGACGTTCCGCGAAGATCCCCAACAATACTTGGTCAATCTTCGGAAAGCGCTGCAAACGGGTAGCTCCACGCATCGCGAACCCCGGTTGGTGGATGGGCGTTTTATCTCGGTTTCAACCCATCCGATGGCGGGCGGTGGTTGGGTCGCCATTCATGAGAATATCTCAGAGCGCAAACAGGCCGAGCAAGAGCACTCTCTCTCGATGGCCCGCGATCAGCGGCGCGTTTGGATAGAAGAGGCGATCTCGTCATTCCGCGCCAGAGCGGAGACGACCCTGCAGATGGTCATGCAAAGCAGTGGTGCGATGAACTCGGTCGCGCAGACCCTTCTGAAGATGTCGGCACGAACATCCGAGAATGCCCAGGCTGCGCTCGACAGTTCGCATGAGGCTTCGACCGGAACGGACTCGGCCGCTTCTGCGGCCCGAGAACTTTCGGAATCCATTACAGAAATTAACCGACAGCTCAACCATACGGTGGAAGCGGTCAGTGCGGCAGTAACCAGAGCGGCGAAGTCCGACTCCGAAATCGCTGCGCTCGGCGATGCCGCTCAGAAAATCGGTAACGTCGTAAAGCTTATTCAACATATAGCCGGACAAATTAAGCTTTTGGCGCTGAACGCCACGATCGAAGCCGCCAGAGCCGGCGCTGCCGGCAACGGTTTTTCGGTGGTGGCAGCGGAAGTAAAGTCGCTGTCCGTGCAGAGCGCGGCGGCGGCGGAAGATATCGCCCGCCAGATCGGCACCGTGCAACTGTCGACTCGCAACGCTATTGATTCGATTCGAGCCATCACCAAGCAGGTTCAGGATATCAACGTATTCTCTTCGGAGGCGGCGGCTTCAGTCGAACAGCAGGGCCGGGCGACCCGCGAAATTTCGGAATGCGTGGTCGGAGCATCCGGAAGTGCCAAGACAGTGCTGGAGGTTCTCACTCAAGTTTCCAACGACGCCACAGCTACCTCCGATTCTGCCCGGTCGGTTCTTCAGGCGTCGGATGCGGTGGAAGTCGCGGCGCTCAGTCTTCGCGAGGAGATCGGAGTTTTCTTGCAGAAGGTCAGCGACAAAGCCAACGAACCGTTGCTACCAAAAGTCGCATTTCATAGCTGACCAGCATATTACGCATGTAAAATGCTGGTTTTTTGACGCTGATCCGAAGCAAATTTCGGACGGATTAAGCGAACTTTCACACCTCAAATCTAACATCGTAACCCAGCGTTAAGGTCTGGGGCCGCTCACGCTGATCTTTATCGGTGTCACAGGTCACACCATGACGCCGCAACGCGCGGGCAACTGAATGAAGGCCGACAAGCTCCTGCGGTGGTTGTTCGAAGGCGCCACGATGTTCATCGTGGCGGCGGCCTCGCTATTCCTGCTGCTATACATTGGATTCGGTGACGGCAAGCGCACGTATGAATTGACGCATATCGAGAAGCTGACGTCGCAGGGCCGCTATCTCCAAAACACCTTAGAAAAATTCGTGCGTGATGGTCTCCCGCTCAAGCAATACGCCGGGTTTTCCAAACTCGCAGCGCCGGTCCTTGAAGGCGAGGATGTCGATGCATTGTTCGTCTACGACCAAAAAGGGGCACAGGTTTTCAGTGCGATAGATAAAAAGAGGCCAGCGCTACCACCTCCGGTCCACGATGTCAGCGAATCGATCAAAGTCGATTATGGCATCACCCACTATCAGATCACGCTGCCGCTGCGGTCGAAGTTCGAGACCGTTGGCAGCGTCGTCGTGGTGGCGCCGAACGACCAGGTGACCAAGAGGCTGTACGCCAGCTTTCTGCCATTGGTGTTCGTCGGCGTTGCGCTTTCGGTGCTGTTTGCCGTCCTCATTGTCGCGGCAAAACCGTACTTCGCCAGATCGAAAAAGCCATGGCTGCAGATTAGCTACGGTATGACCTTTCTCACCATGGCGGCACTGGTCGTCGGCACGCTGATCGGACTGTATTTTGATGGCGTCGAAGGCAAGGCCAAGGCCTCGTCGTTCACGTTATCGCAGCGGCTCAGTGACATCGTGGAATTTCGATTGGGCTTCAAAGATCTGGATGGGATCGACCGGGCGTTCCGCGAATTCCGCGGTTTAAATTCGGAGATCAGCGAAGCCGCGTTGTTGGTCGACAACTCGATCGAGATCACCACCGACCCTCGCCGGCTAGGCAAGAAGTGGGTTTCAGATTCCAGCAATTTCGAATATCGCATCGATCTCTCTGCTGCCGACAAGCCCCAATACATCAGTCTGCTTACTACGGTGCCGAAGAGCGTCGTGTTCGAGCGTGTCGCGCGCAGCGTAAAGAACTTCGCGGCGTTGTTCATCGCGTCGGCATTCCTGTCCGGGCTGTTCTTGCAAGTCGCGTCGTCGTTGCAACGTCCCCGTGAGGCTGCAGTTGATACGCCAGAGGGCAAGGCCGCCGCCAGCGATGCTGGGTTGGTCATTATCAAGCCGGCCTATTTCCTGGCCGTATTTCTTGACAGCTTGACGTACTCGTTTCTGCCGAAATTTATGCAGGAAACGGCGGCGGCGAGTGGGGTTTCCTTGGGCTTCGCATCGGCGCCTTTTACGGCCTACTACCTGGGCTTTGCGCTGAGCCTCATGCCGGCCGGGGTGCTCTGCGATCGGCGGGGGGCCAAGCCGGTGATGTTGTTGGGTCTTGTTCTTGCCGCAGGGAGCGTCCTCGCGCTCGCTCTCCCGCTTGGAATCTGGGAGATGACAGCCCTGCGCGCTATTTCTGGGATTGGCCAGGGCGTGCTGCTGATCGGCGTGCAGAGCTATATCCTCGCCGTCGCATCCCCCGAAAAGAAAACGCAGGGCGCAGCCATCATAGTTTTCGGATTTCAGGCCGCGCTCATCTCAGGCATGGCGCTCGGCTCCTTGATGGTCAATTTCCTGGGCACCAAGGGCGTTTTCATCATCGCAGGCGGGGTCGGTCTCGCCACCTTGATTTATTCTCAGTTCCTGGTTCCCGGCACCGATCGCAAGGCTGCCACCACCAGTGTGGGCGCGGCGGTGAAAAAATTGACGGCGGACCTGAAAAAGGTCGTCACCGAACTGGAATTCCTGAAAACCTTGTTCACCATCGGCGCGCCCGCCAAAGCGATCCTGACAGGCGTCGTCACCTTTGCTCTGCCGTTGATTTTGGGTCAGGCCGGCTATCGCCCGGAAGATATCGGACAGGTGGTGATGCTGTACGGGCTTGGCGTCTTGGTGTCGAGCGGTTACGCGTCTCGTTTCGTCGATCGCACCAAGAACTCCGAGATGGTTCTTTTTATCGGCGCCATCATGAGCGGCGTGGGCCTTGTGATGGTCGGCTTCATGGGTTCTCCTGTCGTAGGCAACGGCCTGCTCAGCACCACCGTTATCGTTGTCGCCGTTTTGATCGTCGGATTGGCGCACGGCTTCATCAACGCGCCCGTCGTCAGTCATATCGGTCAGACGGCTCTGGCCCAGCGCATCGGCGCCAACCCGCCCACGACAGCCTATCGCTTCCTGGAGCGTGGCGGTCATATCACGGGTCCTCTCCTACTCAGCCAGCTGTTTCTGTTTTGGGGGCAGGGCCCCTACGTCATTGGCGGCATCGGAATCGCGGTGGTGATGTTCGGCCTGCTCTTTGTCGCCCACCGATTGCTGCCGCGGCCGGCCAGGCTGCAAGGGGAGCCTGCGGAATGATGTTAGGAGCCGCCGTTCAACGGCGTCGAGCTGCTGCGTTACTCGTTGTGGCCGCGGTGTTTTGTTCGATCGCAACGCGCGCAACTGTCGCGGAGCCTCACCCGTTTTCGAAATGGTTCAAATACAGCCCAGACATTGAAAATTCCTGGGATGTGGCGAGCGACGCAGCGCAGCCCATGTACGTGTCGCTCCGCCGCAAGGACGCGGCGGGACCGCTCAAGCGGGTCCTGGTGCTTTATCCGCGGCCGTCTTCAGCCTACGACATCGCGATCACCGAAATTCTTCGCACCTTCGCGGCGAAGGAAATCAACTCGCATGTTGAAGTTGTTAATTTCGAGCTGAACGACGCCCGCGGCAAGGCTGCGCTTCAGGCGGCGGAAAAGAACGGTGTCGACCTGATTTTTGCGATGGGGTCGGAATCGGCAGCTTGGCTTTTCGAACACTACAAGGGCGGAGCCCTACCGGTAGTCACCGTCTGTTCGAAGGATCCGGTCCAGCTCGGGCAGATGAAGGATTACGACAGCGGCAGCGGGAACAACTTCGCGTTCACGTCCCTGAACGTGCCGGTCGATGTGCAGATGTCATATGTACGGGAGTTGCGGCCGGACCTGAAGAATCTCGCCGTGCTTGTCGATAGTAAAAATATCAGCGCGGTACAGACTCAGGCGGAGCCGGTCGCTAACTATTTGAAAGAGAAAGGCGTACAGGTCATCTGGGGTTCCGTGCAAAATCCAGCAAAAGCGCGCGAAGAACTGACGAAAATCATTCCCGACGCGGTTCGCGCTATGCGCCAAACCGATCCCGATCTGAGCAAAAGCCTATTCTGGGTTACCGGCAGCACGTCGGTGTTTCGTGAGATAAGCACCATCAATCAGTATGCCGATCGCGTCCCGGTCGTAAGCGTTGTGCCGGAAATTGTCACCAAAGGGCCGGAGACAGCCGTGCTGGCGATCGGCGTCAGCTTTGAAAGCAACGGACGGCTGGCCGCGATTTACGGGGCACAAATTCTCAACGGCTCGAGTGTCGGGAAGCTTAAGGTCGGTCTGGTTTCGCCGCCGGACATGGCCATTAGCTTCCTCAAGGCGCGCGAGATCGGGATGCGCGTTCCCTTCAGCTTTTTTGAAATTGCCAGCTTCATCTACGACTACAATGGCGAGCCGGTGCGCAGTGCCGCGCAAAGCCTCGAAAACTAAGTTCTAAAAGGATCACGCAAAATTACAGAAGTGTCTCATTGGCGGCCTTTTCTGCGGGCGAGCAAGCGACAGGTGTAGAATGCTCAATAGTTCAGTACGTGTTCTCGTCGTCGACGATGTCGCGAGCATGCGGAACATACTCTGCCTTATGCTCAACCGTCTTGGGTTCGAAACTGTCGAGACGGTGGAAAATGGCCAGCAGGCAATTCAGAAACTGGAGCAAGCGGAATTTGGCTTGGTCATTTCTGACTGGCAGATGGAGGGGATGACCGGGCTTGATTTATTGAATAAGATTCGAGAAACGCCGACGTTGCAGCATATTCCTACAATCTTGGTCTCTGCCCAATCAAGCGAACTAAATTCAGCTGCGGCAAAGAGCGCGGGCGCACAGGGATATCTCATCAAACCATTCAGGCTCGACATTCTGAGATCAACGATAAAAGAGGCTTTCGATTTGCGAGAGGCTCTCGAATTGAAAAAAACGGGGCGAATAATTTATAAAGGCTGCACGTTGATACCCCAAGCAGATCACGACGGATATCGCTGCCATATTTTCAATGGCGCGCATGAGATGGCCGCGTTACCGCCGAACGATAGCCAGCAGGGCGCCATCGATGAAGCCAAACTATGGGTTGATCAAATCAGCCTGGAACCTAAGCCGGCAAATGTGCCGGTAGGCAGCCGACCAAGTCCGAACTCGTCCTCAACTCAAGTCCGCGAAGAAAATCCGACATGAAAGTCCGGCTGGAGTTGCGTTGGCGGGCTGACAAGTTGATTGGATAATGCCAGCAGTGCCCTTGTCACACTGAACGGCCGTCGCACCCGCATCGCTATCCCTGAACCTCGGTCAGGCTACATTGAAATGCGCGGCGGTCACCGCGGCGGGCCGTGTCAGGATCGGCGCGTTTCAAGTCCACGGTACTCGGCCGCGCCGACGAGGTGATTGAGTAAAGTCCTGTTCGCTGCGGTCCATGGTCCGTTTGTGCAGCACGAAGCTCGGGATCGCCCCCATCTGCCTGCCGTCTCCCACAACGTGAGCGATTACAGTCTGGCGAACACAATAGCTTGAGTTGGAAAATTGAAAATTCGTTAAATCCGCGTAAAGCTTTATCGCGTATTTGATAGGCCAAACCTGTCCGGGAAATTTGGACAGGTGAGTGAGGAAGAAGTCTTCAGAGTTCGGTGATGAACCAAGTTGCGTATTTTGGAGACTTGTGCCGCAACCGCGGCCGTCTCCGCGCACAATTGGCAAGCTTTTTTGAGATCGAATTCAAGCCGCTTGAATCCAGCCTGGAGTCCAGGCTCGGGCAATACACCGTCTTCGACTTCGATCTCAACGACACCAAGCACCTCCTCAAGCTGAAGGATAAGCTCAAGAGCAGGCCGAAGGATGCCAAGGTGATCTTTGTCACCGAAAAGGCGTCCCGGCTGCAGGACACGCGCGCGCTCGCCATTGGCGCCACGGACGTCATCCACCGTCCTTTCGACGGCAGCGCTCTTCTCGCCAAGCTTTGGGGCGAGGTCCAATCGCTTGCCGACGAAAAACCGGAATTTGCAGACGGCAGCGGCGCGGGCGTTACGGCCGCAGCCGATACACTTCGTGGCATCTTTTCCGCAGCTTGCAGTGGCGCGCCGCCTGAGTCCGATGCGATCCAATCCGCCAGCGACGCAGTCGTGGGTCAGGTGGAAGCGCAAGGCCTTTCGGCTTGGATCGATACGGTTCGCGCGCATCACAGCCAGACTTATCAGCACTGCCTTTTGGTCACCGGATTGGCCGTGGCATTCGGTCAGCAACTCGGTGCGTCCCGCGCCGATCGACAGCGCCTTTCCTTCGCGGGAATGCTGCACGACATCGGCAAGGCCCGCATCCCGCTCGCTATTCTGGAAAAGCCGGGCCGGCTCGATGATGCCGAGATGGCCGTGATGCGAAAGCATCCGCAATATGGTCTGGACGCGCTCGGAACAGTGTCGGGGCTGCCGGCGGAAATGCTGGACATGGTGGTTCACCACCACGAGCTTCTCGACGGTTCCGGCTATCCTCACGGATTGATGGGGAACGAAATATCCGATCTCGTTCGCATCATGACGATCTCCGATATTTTCGGCGCATTAATCGAACGACGTTCTTACAAGCCTCCACTCTCGGGCGAGTCTGCCTATCAGATTTTGACCGACATGGGCCCCAAGCTCGACGTGGACTTGGTCGGGGCGTTTCGCTTCGCCGCTAAGTTGGGCCGGTAGGAAGTCACCGGCAATGCGAGATCATGTGGCGTTCTGAAAACAGTATCGGACTGTGACTTTTCGCACTTTCAAGTTGCACCCCGCGGGCTCATGGTTCAAGCACCGAACTGGGGAGATTTCCCATGCGCCAGACCACGCATAGAGCCCAAGTTTTTTCAATGTTCGGCCGCTACGTTCCGGAGCAGCGCGCCGATGAAACGCTGGGCAATATTGCGCCGTCCGACATTGATGAAGCCGTAACTTCGCTGACCATTTCGATGTTCAGCGAAGTGTTGCAGTCACTCAGGGCCGCGCTGTCTGTTAACTCAGGCCGCATGGCGTAGTGGTGCCAGTGATCGCGCCAAGGCGCAGGCTGAGGCGCTGACAAGGCCGGGCGGTCGTTCATCGACTGGGAGCTGGAGCGGTGGAGCGGCGCCAGGCCGCGCACGTGTCCTGACGATCAGATGGAAAAGTCCAACGACAAGACCGAGGAATATCGAAAGATGGCCGCCGACTGCATTGAGGTCGCGCAGCGTATGTCGCTCAAAGACGACCGCGCCCGCATGATGCAAATGGCGCAACGATGGCTGGATTTGGCGCAGCAGGCCGAAACTCCAGGCGGGTAACGCCTCTTGCACCGTCGAAATGCCGCGACTTCCTACCTCTTCGACGGCGGCGCGCTCGTTGTCTCGGCGGGCGATAGCTCCGTTGGATTGCGGCTCGGGCGCGGCACCAAGCCATTCAAATTACCGCGAGCCAACGAACGGCGGCCTTGTGCCCGGTGCTGTTGCAGGTGGATGCTGGCCGGACCTGAGCCCCTGGGCCCCTGGGCCAATATCAAGGAGAGGTCTCATGCGCGTTGCAATCGCCGTCTTGTTCTTCACGCTGATCGCCGCATCGACCATCGAGCCCGCGCAGGCAGACCCATACCGCTGGTGCGCGACATACGGCGCAGGTTTCGGCAGCGAGAGCTGCTACTTCATGACCATCGAGCAATGCCGGGCATCTGTCTCCGGCCTCGGCGGCTTCTGTCGTCCCAACAACCTCTACGACGGCAAGCCCGTTGCGACGGAGGACGGCCAGGCGCGCCGCAGGTCATAATAGTTATCCGTGCGTAACCCTGAGGCCAAATAGCTTTCCGGGTAGCTTACAAACCGGATCGCCCGCTCACTAACGAGTAACGGGTTCGCTTATTGCGGCGTGCTCCAGGGCGACCATCTTCGCCCGAGAAAATCGGTGCTACGAGCACCGCGCTCCCAATAGCCGCAGAACATCACGGATTTGCTCGCACGCGTTGCGATGGGGGACGAGGGTGGTCTTCGAGCGGTAGCTAGCAGGGCCGCCGGTAAAGTGGCGCGCGGACCGCTCTGCCAAAACCCACCGATTATTATGTCGGGCATCTTACAAAGCGATTGGGCTGCGGCAATCCATCCACTGTGTCTTTCCTGCACTAGTTGTTCAAAGGCGCAAATGCTTCCCTTGATGTCCACAAACAGGGGGAACGTTATGAAAAAAGTCGCGCTCGCGCTTGTTTTGGTCGTTGCTGGCTTGAGCTTGGGCGGATGCTTTGTTGGCAAGGGCAAGGCTCCGGCTCCGGTCGTTACCAAGGGTTAGTCGGAAGGGTCCCATTCTCGCGGGACTATGAACAAGGGCGGCGACGGAACCGTCGTCGCCCTTCTTCGCGTCAGGAACGCAGATCATCTGAACGCATTGGCTCATAGATAATTTGGCCGGGAGCAGGCAGTGTCCGCATTCCATCTCTTCCCATGGCATTTCTGGCCGGCGGATTAAGCGTTTCCGCGTTGGCCCTTGGCGGGCGCTATCTGTTTCGCTTCGTCAAGGTCCAAGCAATCTCAACCAGCCACCGGGTGGCCCCCGCGCGCTTCACGTCACCTGCCATTCCGCCTCATTCCGGCTTGAATATTTGGCAATCAGTTTAGAGCACTGGTGTGTCCCGTTAACGGTGCAGTATAGAACTGCCGCTTGTGGCGGCCTCCTGGTTACTGCTCTGTCCGGTTCAAATGCCGATTGGAATTGTACGCCATGTCGCGAATGGTTTTTGTGATACCTGTCCTCGTGGCGCTGCCTTTAGTTACTGGCTGCGCCAGCTCCGGGGGGAGCTTCGAAGGGCAGTCTGGGCTCAATGTCATTGGCGATGAAAGGGGCGGCACAATTCCGAATAGTGTTGGCACCGCTAGTCAGTCCTCAGCATTCCAAATGGTGACGGCGCACTGCGCGAAATTCGGCAAAAAGGGATTTATTACTAAGATGGATTTCGAAAGTGGATTGATGACTTTCCAATGCATATTGCAGAAACCAAAGTCTAGCACCTGACGGGGGCTCGCCCCCCGCGCTTACCTCACAACTGGTTGGGTGCTCGCTGGGGTTAAGCCGTTGAAACAACCGCCTCGATATCGGCAATGGCGACCCCGGCTGGATTCGAACCAGCGACCTGTCGCTTAGAAGGCGACTGCTCTATCCAACTGAGCTACGGGGCCGTGCGGCCGGGCGCCGGATAGGAGATATCATATTCCATTGGCGTCGGCCCGTCCTCGCGCGGCCCGGTGGACAACGGCTTTCCGGGGGCCCGGGCGGCGTCCGGGCGTCGGAGACAAGGGGAGGTGCCTTGCCGTTCGTGTACCAGGCAAACAGAAAGCCCCGCGGGATGCGAGGCTTTCTGTTTCCTAGGCAGGTTGTCTACCTGTTGTTTACTTGGCCGATTGGCCGGTCGTGGTGGGCTGGGTCTTCTTTTCCATCTTCACCGCTTTGACATGGTGTGTCTTCGCGGCTTTGGCTTGGGCGGTGCGGCCCATGCATTCGTTGACAAGCTGACGCCGCTTCAAGATGTGGATGGCCGAGACCTTCTTCGCGGCCTGCTCTTTGCAAGCTGCCTCCCGCTGAGCCAGATGCTGCCGCGCCTCTGACTTGGTGGCGGCGTTGGCGGTGACGGCGAACGAGACGGCGAGCAAGCCCGCCGCAACAGTGGTGATCAGTGTCTTCATGGGGTGTCTCCTTTAGACACCAAAATAAATCCGGTCCACCCCGACCGGTTCCGA
>Ga0137407_10002231_pt1 | contig 12773 bp, 9 predicted proteins | sample CZOMad2_2_16fung_FD_108410 | JGI IMG/M metagenome (GOLD analysis project Ga0137407, IMG submission 108410) | Vadose zone soil fungal communities from Angelo Coast Range Reserve, California, USA - CZOMad2_2_16fungal (Illumina Assembly) | ecosystem: Environmental > Terrestrial > Soil > Vadose zone...
AACCAATTTTCGTAAAGGCCGCTGATGTCGTTCTCGACAATGTTTACTTGTTCGGCGATAACTTGCAGCAAAGCGCGCAGAGACTCACCTTGCTCGAGATCAGTCATCCGGTAGACTGCAGGCAACAATTGGTATAGACGATCAGCTTTGTTCATGAGGTAATCTCCGACAGTATGATCGTGTCCGGTATCTCCGGGCTCATGTACGCAATCTCTGCGGGCTTGATGCGCTTGGACGGATCGATTTCGTCCGTATCAACGAGCGCGAGCGAGACGGGGATACGTTCCCTGCGGCCAATGACGTCGCCAAGGGAAGCGTCGCCCGCCAGGTGGTCCATTACTTTCTGTTCATCGATCCAATCGAATTTGTCGACGTCGACGTAAGCGACGCCTTCGACGCTTTGAATCGTACCCATCGCATCGCTGAGCAGCGCGTCCTGACCGAGTTCGCGTCGCTCAAAACTGAAGCGATCGAGCAATGCCGCACGAAGTTTTGGTTCGACCTTTTCAAACAGGTAATCCGGCAGGATTCGTACGCGCGCCTCGATCACCAACAACAGAAACGTCCGCAACGTGACCTGAATCGGCTGTTGAGGATCGCCAAAGTCGCGCAGCGCCTTGTTCAAATTGCGATAAAGGTCAGACGTATTGTCTATCGGAATGTCGTCAGAACCCGCGACGGTGAGATGGACGAGGCGGCGCTGTCCGTCAGACAGGCGAGCGGCGCTGGCTTTCGCGATGCCGGCGAAGGTGCGAGCGAAGTCGGCGTAGTCCGCAGTCGAAACCAGCCGGTCCAAGGCCATCACAGCAAGTGGAGCGTTGCGTCGCGCCTGATCGCGAGATTCGCGATCGGCCCCGCCCGAAGCACGCATCGGGTTGGTGACCGATTTGACGCCGAGTGGCCGCGTCGCCAATAGACTGATCTGATCTGGCTTTACGTTTCCGCTCTTGCCGATTCCATTTCGATAAAGAGCCGTGACGTTATCCGGCCCCGTTGGCAGGCGGGCGCCATGTTCGCCAGTGCCAAAGATTACTGACGTCTTATCTGCGTTATCGGTCTTTTGAATGTAGCGGTAGTCGTTCGGTCCGAGTTCGGCGAGACTGTCGGTCTCATGCCACAACACATCATTGACGCGCACCTGCAGAGTGCTTTCAACTCCATCAGGATTCGAAGCAGCTACGAACGTCAGTGGACTCTGCTTGAGCGTAAACTCCTGCAGCGACTTGCTGGCGTTTCCTGACGCCAACGTCTCCTTGCGTGTTTCGCCGTGAGTTGCATTTACGACGTTGCCGTAGACGATCAGAGTATCGCGTTTGTAGGAGTAAGCCAGGTCGCTGGAGAGACGCAAAAAGGTGTGCGTCTTGTCACCTTTGAGATTTGCGTCGTATCGCTGCTCGACGGCCGCGAGCATGACCAGTTCGGTAGCCGGCACGCCTGTCACCTGGATCTCCACTTCAGGCTCAGCGGTCCTGGCCTCGTGCTGCGTTGGGCTGACGATTACATCGGTTCGTTCGCCGGAGAGTATTAGCCAGCGTCCGGATTCCAGGCCGTCGTACAAACCGTCCAACTCGAGTTCATTGCCGGAGATTGGCGTCTCGATCGGTTCCTCGGCCAACTCAAGCCGCTCGCTTGCCGCAAATACACCAGTGCCGCGAACCATCTCGAATGAATCTCGGCCCCGCGTTGGATCGATCCAGTCCTTGTCGAGACGCAGTCGCGTGCTCTTCAACGATATGCCGTACTCAGCGCGAGAACGTTCAGAAACGTCGGTGGCGCGAGCGATGACCAGCGTCGAATCTACCGGCAGGGAAGTTATGGTGTCGATAATGCTGCTTGGCTTTTCTAAAGCTACCCAACTGCCCGGCAGAATCTGGTTGTAAGGTGCGTCGAGCCAAAGCACTCGCGGCTCTTCTCTGCTCGCTCCTGTGCCCGTGATGGTAAGCCTGCCCTTCGTGATGATGTCGCCGGTCTGGCTGTTGCGGGTGGGTTGCTCGATCGTCACGGGAGCATCTGTTTTAAGCAGGACGGCAGAGGGTGACTGCTGCAAGCTGATAACGACCTGAACTGCGATGGGCCGCCTGGCAAAACGAAACTGGAAGGTAGCTGTGCCGTCCGTTGCGCGCCTGGAAGCAACTTCGACCTTGTCTTTCGCTGCTGGAAAATCGATGCTGGTTGTCGGTTGGTCCAAAGCCACGAACGAGGTTGATTGATTACCCACGGTTATCTTTGCCAAAAACGCCTCTCCTGTCCCCTGACCGACGACGAGTTCGAATGCTTCCGTGCTGGTTGGAGCTGGCAATTGCAGATCCCATTCTTTGGTGCTCGTGATTACTCCCGCGGTGTTTCGTACCGGTTCCGGCGGTGCGTTGTGACCAAAGACCGAAGCCCGTACTTGAAACGAATGAACTTCGAATGGAGGCGCAGGTGTAACGGGCACGTTCTCCCACGCTTTATAAAGGATTGGTTCCAATTCAGGTCTCAGCGAAGTAAGCAACTGCGGCGCGATATCGCTGGTGCTTCCGAGGTTCGTGGGAACACTTCTCCCCAATTCAGTTGAATCGCCCGGTGGAACTGAACGAGGACGTGATAAAGCCGGCAGCACTGCTGTTAGATCGGTAACTGTTGCGCTCGGCGTTGTGGCAATTGGAGTCGTTACCCTGGCAGCGGTTGGTCCGCGAGCGGCGCCCTCGAGTTCCTCAAGAATGCCATTGACCCAGGGCTCCACGCGCGTGAATCTGCCGCTGACAGCAGCCGCGTGTAGCTGCCGTAACTTCGGCAGAATTTCCTGCTCGAGCGCGTCCTTCACTTCATCAGCCGTGCTTCCTCCCTGCTCGAGTTTCCGCAAACGATCCAACAAGTTCAATACTTCGCGACCCGAACGACTGGTGCGAACTACACCAAAGCGCTCGGCTGCGCTGAATCGCTTTACCACTTTCGCTATGGATTCACGCAGCGACTCCGCCACTCCCGCTGTGGCGTCAGGCTCCAACCACGGCGTGAACGTAACTTTCGTCCGGTCAGCCGCGGCTTCGGGCGTGACAGTCTCCACTCGATACAGTTCGGGAGGACTGGCAATGATCAAGAGAGGATCGCCGGGCTTCAGGTTTGGCAAACCCTTGAGATAGATCACGCGCGTCTCCGAAGTGATTCTTTGCGGCCGCGTGAGTCGCACTTGAAGATTGTTCCACGCGGATCGCGCGATCAGATCGTCCGAGGTCTCGAACGACTGCGGTAACTCACCGTCACCCGGAACGCTTTGCGCGCGGCTGCCTTCGAGTACCGTTATCAAAGGATCGGGAGGCTCTGGAACTACGGAAGGCTTTTCGACCAACGGCGGAATAGGGATCGGTTTGTCGAGTACGTAAGCGAGGTAAACGCTCGCCGCTACGCCCGGTCGCAACTCATAGCCGACCAGCCGCGCCAACTCAAGAATCGAGCGGCGTTCGGTAGCTGTTCCCAGATAACCTTCATTGGCGATCCGTTCCTGATAAAACGTCAGCACATCGCCAACCGTGGCCCAGGCATCAAGCAGTGCAATCGCCGGATCGCCGGAGTTACGCGTCTTCAAACTACTGAGCGATAAAAATGGGCTGCCCGAAAGACGCGCTTTCATCGTCTCGAGAAACGTTCCGTGCGTCCCCACGCGATAGCTGATCGCGTCAAGGCCGGGCCGGTTACCGATCGTTGCCGGCGTGAGAATCTCCACGCCTTCACAACAACCGCACGGCAGGCTTCCGCCGCATCCGCAATTGCAGGTCATCGCCCACCTCTCAGTGTTATCTTCAACGTTCCTCGCTCAGGGAAGTTGGGGTCGTTGTCGAGTTGAGGAACTTCCAACGGCCCGAGTTTGAGAATGCCCTCGTCGAGCTCACCGTGATCGCCTTCACTGAGCCGCTCGAGTTTCGTAACTCGCACACTCTCCACGCCGGTCACAGTTAATGCCGTAGCAACAAGCTTGCTGAGATAAATACCTTCACCGAACGTCAGGTTGTCGGGATGAAAGAGACCGAGTCCGCCATCCTGCCGCACTCGATTGCTGAAAGCGTCGAGCAGTGCAGCTTCGACGTGACCACGCAGATAGTGGGCCTGCACGCAGATCTGCAATTCAATTTTCAGCGGGACGTAGCGGGCCAATTCGACTTCCACGTCGTGGCCCATGCGGCGGTAGGGATAGAGATAACTCTTGATCTGCTTGAACAACTCGGGATCGGCAGTCTCACCGCCCAAGGGATCGATCGAAACCTCGGCGGCGTACCAGCTTCCGGTCCACTTCAAAGACGAGCCGGCGCGCTGAACCTTTCGATGGGGGTAGCGTTCCGCGAGTCGAGCGTAGTCGTCTGCAGTGATCGCGCGTTCGAGTTGTTTGAAAAATACCTTCGGCGCGAACAACCTGGCTTCGGAAACCGACTCCAACGCGAGGCCGCCGGTTGCCGGCAGAGGATTTCGCGGACGCAGCTCAACGTCGCTGACTGTCCGGTTGCGCCAGCCCACGGTTGTGATCACGTCGGCGCCGACATTGCCTGACGGACCATTGCCGATGCGATAGAGAGCGCGAAAGATCATGCACGCTTGCGGCTGACGCCCGAGTTCTCCGTCACCGAACCGCAAGTGCGCGCGACCGTCGTTATCCATCTCAACTACGAAATGCCGATCGAGGCCATCACTCGCTAACAAGTCGCGTCGCGAGTGCCAGCGCCCACGCTCGTCATCGAGATCGGTTCCAGGCAATGGTTCGGGAATCCTCTGATCCCCTGGCGCAGCGCATTTGGCGGGCAAGCCAATCAGCGAGTGGATTTGCGGCAGTGCCTGTCGTGGATCCTGCTTCACGGTCACAGACGCGGGCGCGGTCCAATCGAGCGGCTCGCTGAACGTTAGTGGCGTTCGCTCAAGAATCGGCCGGAAGGCGTCGGGCCTCGTCGTCAAGTCCATGACGCTTCCATCGCACGCGCACTCGCCGTGAATACTCTTCTGGCCCACCTGGCCCAGGTATTCAGGCGCTGCGATCGTGCGGCCGTGATCGACCAGAATCACGTTGCCCCGGGCCACACTGATCTTTTCGATCAGCTCGCACTTCGGAATAGGCAGGCGTGTTGAAAGACAAATGTGAAACGGCAACGCGTCCTCAACGCCCCACTCGATCTCCACAAGCGGAATCGGCAGCTCGTCCTGCGAGCCGGCGGGCTTCTCTTTCACGAGTGGATCCTCGATGGGCGTCACCTTCGTGAGTCGCACGACGTGACGTCGAGTGTGATCGGCGTCGTTGGGGCTGCCGGTCTTTGGACCAAGGACCTCCTCAAAGATCAGCACATCACCTTTCTTCAATTGCAGCCTGCGTGTTGGTGGCGGTGGCTCGGGTGCCGGTTGAGGCGGGTAGTAACCGCCCTGTTTGTACTGTTCAGTTTGTCCATAAGCGGGCGGTGGCGGTGGTGGCGGTTTCGGCACTTTCCACTCGTCTCTGAGGGTTGCGGAAGTCGCGCCCATTGGCAGACAGCATTCCTGATCGCCCCAGGTGTAAAACGGAATTTCGTTGTGCGCTTCGAAGAGCTCAATCGTCGCGTTCGGGTTCTGCACCAGGGGCTCGAACACGATCGCGTCCGTATCATCCGGACCGGCAGTGAAGTAGATGTCTTTATACGTGAGCGTCGGATTATGGAGATCGTCCTTGGTCCAGATCGTGAGCCAAGCGCGCGCGTTGCAGCCTTCGTGAATAAAATAGTCGACGAGCCGCGCGTGGCGTCGCACCGAGATGCGTTGCCGAGCTGTGTCGAGATAAGCCTCCGTCGCGACTGCATCCTGGTAGTAGCTGAGGTAATCGCCGGTGTAGGCAAGCAGTTCAACCAAAGCCACGCCGATGTCGGGCACATGCCGCTCCTGCCAATCAGGAATCAGTAACGAGAGCCGATCAAACAGCAACTGGCGAAGGCTGGCGTAATCTTTGGCGAGATAGTTGATTTCCGGCGGCGGCGAAACTTCCGACAAGCAGATCGAATCAACTTTGCAATCGAGATCGCTGGGACAGTCGACTTTGAAACTGAACTCCGCGCACACGTAGCGTCGATCAAATCCCTTCAGAGGCTCGGCAGTCGTCAATCCTTCGCTGTCCACCTCATAAAGACAAACTTTGTAACAGGAGAAATCGCCGGCGCGGTCGACCTGAATTCGCAAACAATCCTGATGCTCAGGATCAGCAGATTGATGCGGCTCTACTTCGACGACCTGAATGTCGCGGAGGCGGCGGCCGCCTTCGATACGTATATTGGCGCGAACAACCGATGGTATGCCGCCGAAGAAATGCACACACAACAGATGTTGGTGAGTGCCTTCGACGATCTCAACATAGTCAATGCCGTTCAAGCCGCCTTCACGGTCGGCCTGATCGCGCACTAACTGCCGGCGCCGCTCGGTGGAACATTTCAAGGTCGAGGTATCCATCACACGCCTCCTCGCACGAAGATGTCGGTGCGCTGTTCGGCGGTACTCAGCACGAGGTATTTCAATTCCACTTGCAGCCTGGAGTCTTCGCTGGTGACTTCGAGCGATTGCACTTGAATAACGTCGCCTAGCCACTGTTGCAGTGCGGCCTGTACTGTGAATTGCAAGGCTGCTGCTAACTCAGGGCTGTTGGGCGCGAAGATCAGTTGCAACAGGCCGCTGCCGAAGTCGGGGCGATTGACGCGCTCGCCAGGATTGGTGAAAAGCAGTTGCTCGATCGTGTCGCGCACGTGATCGTCGTCGCCGGTGGTGGCAGTCCGCCCGCGCGTGTCGAAGTGGAATGGGAAATCGATGTTCATGACTTTGTGCTTTGTGTCTGGTGCTTGTGCCTCTTTGTGGCTCACATGCCCGTGACTCGCACTTGCGTCGCGAGAATCACGAGCGGCGTTCCGTTTGGCGCGCAGATCGCCTGGCTGTCGAGCAACACCAACGGCTGCCCGTTTGAAAATACTCTCGTCGCCGCCGTGGTCCATTGCGCCGTGACACACGGTGACGGTGAGCCGCTGACATTGAAGGGACAAGCGGCGATCGTGTATGGCCCCGGCATAGTCACTGTCGGTTGGCCGCTTACCAGCACACGCGGATTGGGCGCAGTTGGTTGTGCGGTGCCGAGATGCGCGCATTGGACCGTCGCCCCAACGTGAACCAGGAATCCAGGCATAACTCCTCCTTTGCTCGTTGCTACTTGATCAGCAACGCACCCTGATTGATCGTAATGACTCCACCAATCATCGTGATCATTCCGCCCTTGCCGTCGGAAAGCGTGATTCCAGTGGTGTCGTTGATACTGATAAACGCACCGAGGGTCGTCTTCAGCATGAACCCGCCGGTTGGACCAGCCATATCGCTGATCATCAGCATGTTCTGCAGTCCCGACTGCAAGACAATACTCGGACTAACCGGGTTTCCTGCGAGAGCAAACGCCGGCACCTCCGCAACCGAACCAAACCAACCGCCCATCCATACCGGCTGGTCCGGATCCCCGTTCTCAAATTGGATCCAGACGCCCGAGCCGATTTGCGGAAGGACGAAGAGGCCTGATTGCTTCCCGGCAAAAGGGAGGCAAGGGTTCGCAAACGAAGAAGGTGTGAACCCACCCGCGTCGAGCACGATGACCTGAATGCGACCCATCTGCATCGGGTCAATGTTGTTTACCACTGTCGCTCGATAGAGCCCGTAATATTTTGTTGTTCCGTCGCTCATAAGCTGACCGTTGAGACTGAAGACTTCACGCCGCCGCGTACGAGCGTGAAGTTCTGTTTGTACTCGCCCCGCTTGATCGTGTGCGTGACGCTTTTTACGTTGTATTCACCGTCGTAATAATCGCCTGCTCCGCGCACTGCCACTTTTCGCCGCGCCTTCAACACGTGTCCGTAGCGCAACACGTCGAGCGAGCCCGAGCCGGATATCGCGTCGTCAGTCGCCAGCAACGCGCCGATTACCAGCAACGCTGCTTCGGGGAAACTCTTGCTTGCGAGATCCGGAATGACTTTGCTCTTTAAAGGAGTGGGCGCTTTTGCCGAAAGGGATGCTTTGAGAAAGTCGATCGCGGGAATCGGAATGGGAATCGGAATCTTCGAGTTTGGCTCAAGAATAGTCGCGAGGTATTGCGTCGCGGCCAAACCGTTATACGAGAAGTTCAACGACTCCACGTTCGTCGACGCATCCATGTTGACGCTGAGTGCCGGTTGCGTCGGCATGAAGCCGCCAAAGTCCGGTCCCCAGTAGGCGAGACTCATCCCTGGTTCTGGTCCCGGATCGATGTAAAAGATGTAGCCGCTCTTCTGGCCCAATGCGGTGACGTAACGGTAGTCTGTGCCCTGCTGCTTGGGAAACTTCTCCAGCGGGTTCTTGATCATGTTGATCAGATCCGGAATCACAACCGGTATGCAGCCAAACAGAAGGTACTTGGCGAGCACGATATCGACGATGACGAAGTTTGGCATCGCGGGATACGGAATACCGGTCAGGTCGATGAAGTCCATCAAGGCAGACAGATCCAACCCCGTGATGGTCAACGTCGACTTGCCTGGCTCGCTGCTCGGCGTCACGTCTTGTTTGGTGATAATTCCGTCCATCAACACTTCCAAACTGCCGTTGACGGTGACACTGATAACCACGCGCGTCCGCGGATCGAAGAAGCCGGATGGCAAGAGGCTCCGGCTAATCATCGAGTTCTTGCCGAGCGTGAACTTCATCTGGAACCCGCTTTGTGCGCCGACGGTCGCGCTCACCGACACGTCCGTCAACGCATCGATGACCGGCTGCGGCACTGGCGAAGGATTCACCGAACCCATTCGCAACGACAGAAAAAAGCGCTGGTTCATAACGTTGGTCCAGTGATTCCCTCAGGCAAAGTGATTCGTATCCGGCGTCCGACCGTCTCGGTCAGTTCTTCGGGACTCATCGCATTGTTGGCGTCGCAAACTTTCCAGTACTGTTCGGGATCGCCGAGATATCGCGCGCTGATGTTGTCGAGCCGCTCGCCTTCAGTAACCGTGTGCAACTGAAGCAGCTGGAACCGGTCGGGCGACGGCACAAAGCGGCGGCGGAGGTAAACCAAGGTCTTGCCGCCCGGTAGAACTAGATCGGCCATTTCGACGCCGTAGTAGCGGCTGGTGATCGGATGAGGATTGGGCTTCGTCGTATTCGCCCCAATCAATGCCTGTAATGCGTCGCTCATGGAATACCTCCAATTCCCAAAGCTCCGAACGTGCCGGCCTTACTCAGCGCGGCCATGCGTTCCTTCTGTTGTTGATAGGCCAGGAACAAACTTCCGCCCTTAGTAGCAAAGCCGAGGTCGTCATAACTCAAAGCGCGCATGCCAAGACTGACTTTGGCGCGAATCGGATTGAGTTTTGTATCGAACGCTTCTTCAGTGATGCTGAACTCAGTCAGTCGCACCGGCAAGATTCGCTTGGAGCTCCAGACAAAGAGTGTGAGCGGAGCTTCCATCGGCATGATTTCCAAAATACCTGTTTGGGCCAGCGCGAAGTTCGCGATTGCCTCAACGCTTTTCGGATAGACGATCGACTCGAGTATCGAGATCTGCGGATGCACGCCGTAGTCGATCACGGTGCGGTTTTTATCTTTCTCCGCAGTTTCCAATTGATCGGTCGCATCGATCTCGGCTTCAACTTTGAACGTCTCGACCGGTGGTCCTTTTAACCGCAACGCCTCTGAACGGTCACTGCCCTCGCTAACGGCCTGCACCTGCAACGAACGCGTGAGCGAGTCAGGGTTGTATTGCAGCACGATGATTCGCTGCACCTGCGCGGTGGTCGGGTCGAGCAGCACGATGCCGCCTTTCAGTACGTAGGGTGAATTTGGAAAACCGCTCATACGGGCTTTTCCTCCGCTGGAGGAACAGCAACGGGCGCTGCACTCGAAGTTTCATCCCCCATGCAATAGCTCGGCTTGCTCTTGTCTTCGATAATCCGCTTGGGTTTATCGCGATCGAATTCAAGTGTTTGCACGGCGAGGGCCCACTCGGTGAGCGCGCAAGCGCCGAGTTGCTGGTTCACTGTGGTACTGAGCTTGGCAATGTCGCCCTGGAAATACGCGTGCTTGAGCGTCTCTTCTCCCATGATGGGCAGCATGCGTTTCACCTCTGCCAGTTCCTCATCGTAGGTCTTCTCGGGTTCGGGGATATTCAGATCAGACAGAATCTGGCGGGTGAAGTACTCCGTGACGCCTTCGTTCACGCCATTGCGCATCTGGACTGGAAAGGAAGGATGCGCATATGCATGCATGCCCTCGTGGACCACCGTTCCCGCATCCCGCTTTTGCCTGGAGTAATAGATCACTGGCCGCTGCGGTGTAGCGTGTTCAAGTTTCTGTCCGTTAGAACACTTTGGTTCGTCCTCGGCCTTCTCGACCGTGTTTGGAGGTTCTGGGCCGGTATCGGTCCAACCCTGGAGATCGCCGCATTTCGCTTCCGGACCAAGACGACACCTGTGCCACATACAGAGGTCAGGCTGATCGACCGGCTTGACGAGAGCATTGTTCAAGGGTCCAACGCCACCCGGCAGATACGCACCAAAGCGTTTGCGAATCGCCAGCTCAGCTTCGGGTGCTTCAGCCGGTTCCGTTCTCCGGGAGAAGAATCCGTACAACAGACCACCGATCAGTCCGGCCGCCCCGCCAATCAGCGCGCCATATCCAGCCGCTGCGCCAAACGGTGTTTTTGCCATTTGCGAAGCTGCTGCCAGACCGATCCCTGCGCCGAGCGCTCCGAAAACTGCCGTACCAACCGCCGCGCTCTTCAGGGTCTTCTTGGCCCTGCCCGAGAGGCCGAGCACCGGCTGGTTCGAGCCATGAACAACATTCGTCTTCCGTCCTTCAGCGACGTTGATTGCAGCCTGGTCCGCTTCCGACTCGAGACTGGAAACGCCGGCATATGGTGCTGACGATTGGTTCTGGACCACGTGGGCCAGCTCGTGTCCGAGAATCTGGCGGCCGAATGGCGTTTCGGGCGCGTAACTATCAGGGGCAAAGTAGATGTTAGATCCTCTCGTGGCGGCGTACGCGTCCGTTCCCGGGGCGACGTTTTCGACTGGCCCATCGCGATGGACTCGCACATGGCTGAAGTCGTGAGCGAATCGCTCTTCCATAAAACCACGCGTCGATGACTCCAGCGGGCGCCCGTTGCCATTACCGGTGATGTGTGAGGACCAGAGGTCGGCTTCGCGTTCCTCTGGATCGTTGTTGTCTCCGTGACGCGACTTGGTTTGAAGTTTCTTTCGCTTCTGTTGTTTCGGACCTTTGTCGCGATCGTCAGTCGCGTAGCCGGCGATCGCGCCGATAGCTGCACCGAGACCGAGCCCGACTGCTGCGCCGCCGACAATCGTACCCAGAATGGCTCCCATCATGGCGTTGCCCTGGAGACTAGTCTGGGTTCCGATCGCAATCGCTCCGCCGATACCGGCGAGCCCTCCGGCCAACGCGCCCCAGCCCATACCTTTCTTCGCGCCGCGCTTAGCGCCTGACGTGCTCGCGTAGTCGATGTGTTCGGCCATGATGTACTCGAGTACGTCGGGCTCAGGCGCAGAGTCGTAATGGGATTTCTGAGTGCTGCCAACGTAGAAGTAGAGATGGGGCACGCTACCGCCCGGCACATACTGATCATAGACATCCTCGTTGCCCGCAACCTCAATATCGATCGAATAAAACCGGACGGTGACCGGAGGGGGTTTCACGCGGAAGGTTTGACAGATCTCTGCCAAATTCGCTTTGAGTCGTTGACAAGGCTTGCACGATGTACCGCCAAACTCAATAACGGTGAGGACGCCACCTTGTAGTAACGAAGGAACGTCTTCGCCGACAACTTCTTCGAGGCATGGCGTCTCGGCCTCAGGCGCCGAAGCAGACGCAGCCGGTGTGGCCGCGCTGCCGGCAGCGGGCTGGCGTTGCAGACCAACACTCGTCGCCCCGACTGTCGATGTTGGCGCACTGCCGGAGACGACTGCGGCCGCAGTCTCGTCCGCGCTGGCTTCGTGTTCGTCGATCTTTCCCAGCGTGATCGCGCCGGACGAAATGGGCGCTGCGAAATCCTGTTGGACCACATGCGTGAGCTCGTGCGCCAACAACTCTCTTCCGCCGGTCGTGTTGGGCGAGTAACGGCCCGTTGCAAAGACGATGTCTTGTCCGACGGTGTAAGCTTCGGCATCGGTCGCCTCGGCGGAACGATGTGCCTGTTCGTCGGAGTGAACGCGGACGTGACTGAAGTCGTAACCAAAACGTTCTTCCATGAAACCGCGAGACTCAAAATCGAGCGGCTGACCCGGCGCGCGCAGTACGTCGTGAACAATTTCCGGCGCTTCGCCAGGGGTGCGGCCGGAGCGTGACTTTCGCTGCAGCATGCCTTCTTGCTCGGCGCACTCAGCGCACTGCCCGTCTGACTCCGCTTTGCTGCCGCAGGCGCAGCTGCGTTGCAGCACACGCCCGCCGCCCGCCCCGCGATGTTGCAGGAAGTTAAAAGAAGTTGCGCGATACGCTCGAAAAGCCATCTATTTGGTCTCTCTGTGACTTTGACTTTCCCTTGCCTCTGCTTCTGCCTTTGCTCAGGCCGCGCTCCCCACGACCCAGCCTCACGGGCCGGGTGGATCTGGCCCGACTGTGATATGACCCGGTTTAATCTCATTGTCTTTCGGGGTTCGCCTGACGATTCCGTCTTTTCCGCGTTCAAACGTGAACAGCGAATGCCACGGGAAAGAATCGGAAGATGGCGTCCACGGTCCGTTACCCACCTTCACGTTCACTGACTCCACAAAGTTGCCCTT
>Ga0137407_10002234_pt1 | contig 12767 bp, 10 predicted proteins | sample CZOMad2_2_16fung_FD_108410 | JGI IMG/M metagenome (GOLD analysis project Ga0137407, IMG submission 108410) | Vadose zone soil fungal communities from Angelo Coast Range Reserve, California, USA - CZOMad2_2_16fungal (Illumina Assembly) | ecosystem: Environmental > Terrestrial > Soil > Vadose...
CGAGAGCCGCTCAGCACCGGGTGGTGATCTGGCGCCCGCCGTTGGGACCGGGCTCCCGGACCCCCTGCTTCCGCTTATGATTCCTATGCGCCGCGTGGTCAGGGAAGACCCTGAATGGGAGGCAATTGCGCGTTGATCCGGGAAATCGTGTAGGTGGTCACCTGGGCGGCCCACGGTGAGTCGACCGTCCGCTTGGACGGGTCGACGAGCGCGGCGCCGAGATCGAGCGAGAGATTGGTCACGAACAAGAAGTTCCCATGAAGAACGAGGCTCGCGGGGAACAGGAGCCCGTTCGGCGCGCCATCGGGGCCGATGCCACCGAAGTCGCCGAGCTTGGCGATCACGCGTCCATTCGTCGGATCGAGCACCACGATCTCGTCGGATTGGTTAGCGGCCACCCAGATACGGTCCTGGACGTCGATGATGAGGCCATCGGCTCCGTTTATGCTGTTCACGAAGACGAACGGCGAGCCCGCGACCAGCGGCGAGACGCTCACGGGGATCTTCACGACGGTGTCGTTGCCCGTGTTGGTCACGAACAGGGCTGTCTGACTCTGGTTAAAGGCGAGACCGTTGGCGCCGAACGGCGGCACGCCGGTCGTCGTGAGCAACGGGTCGGTCATCCAGGCGCTGGCAACGCCGCCCCCCGGTCCCGTCCGCCAGATGATGCCACGGAACGAATCCGACACGTAGACGTTGCCGGCGGTGTCAAACGTGAGGGCATTGAGCCCGGAGCCGGTGCCCGGGACCGTCATGAAGACGGTGGACGCCCCAGTAAACTGATTGACGCCCAGGACGTTCGCCCTGCCGAAGTCGATCACGAGCAGCTGGTGGGTCGTGGGATGGAAGTCCAGCCCGAGCAGGAGGTTGCTCGGTTGCGGAGCCGTTGGGGTCGTGAGCGTCAGCGTCCGTAGCAACCGCCCACTGTTGCCGTCGAACACCACGACGTGCCCCGCGCTGCCCGCGACATCGAAATTCGCCACGTAGACGTCGCCGTCCGGACCGACCGTGATCCCCTCAGGGTGTGCGGTGCCCGGCGGGAGCTTGGCGAACGTGGTAGCCGGGCTGCGGATCCACGCCTGGGCCGTCGCCGGCAGCAACAGTCCCAGCACGAGCAGCGCCAGCATCGTCGTTTGCATGAGCAGCGTCATGACTAGTCCTCCTCAAGCTGTGGGTTGCCGAGCCTTGCATTTCACCGGGTCTCCCCCCCGCCACTTTCTCCCCTGTCCGGGACTCTGGCGCAGGTCGGATGCCCGAGTCGCTCGACGCGCCCGAGAATCAGCCGAAAGAGGCGCTGCGTCAAGTGGCGTTCGGCTTGCTGGCGTGGCGGCACGGATGCAGCCAGGACCGCGGTGTGGTGCTTGGGGCCTTGACCGGATGCGATGTGGTGCCCAGATAGCTGCGACGTCCCGAGTCTACAGAGGCGAGAGTGAGCCAGTCACCTCCGCTACGGTCAACTTGGGGGGCGCAGCCCGGGCGGTCACTTCCTCAGTTCAGCGGAGAAACTCACTGAAGTCCTGCTGCAATAGGTAGAACACCGAAGAGTGCGGACGGGAGGTTCGTGCGCCGCAGACGAGAGCTAGAACGCCTCGCGCTCATGCCCCTTGGTACGAGATTTGGCGGGAAATGTCTAGTGACCGAGTCTCAACGGCTGCACTAAGTGGGCCGTGACGACCGACATCAACTCCATCCACAATCATTTCTTTTTGAGCCGGCATCTTCTGCCTCGGGAACGCCTCTGAAAGCACACCCCTTCGCTGGCCTCGTCGGTGACGTTTTTGGCCCGGCCATCATACGGGCTGCTGCACTGAAAGCCACGCGGAGGCCAGCGGCGACTGAAGGTCGCGCTCAGCGGGTGCTACAGGCCGCTTCCGGTTCACTCGTAGGTGCCCTTGACCCGCGCCAGTCGCGCAGCTACGCTCGGGGCGCTCTTTCAACGTTGGCTGGCTCAGGCTCTGGAGGGTGACGACATGACGTGTCCCCGGTGCCAGCAGGAGAATCCAGCCGAGGCGCGCTTCTGTATGAAGTGCGGCGCCGGTCTCACGCTGACGTGCGCCGAGTGCAGCACGGAGCTGCCGACGGGCGCAGCCTTCTGTTTCGCATGCGGGCAACCGGTGACCGCTGCACCAGGGGGACAACGCTCCAACTCTCCTGAGGCTTACACTCCCAGGCACCTCGCCGAGAAGATTCTCAGGTCGAAGAGCGCCCTCGAGGGCGAGCGCAAGCAGGTCACGGTGCTGTTTGCCGATCTGAAGGGCTCGATGGAGCTGCTCGCCGACCGCGACCCCGAGGAAGCGCGCAAGATCCTGGATCCGGTTCTCGAGCGCATGATGGACGCCGTCCACCGTTACGAGGGGACCATCAACCAGGTCATGGGCGACGGGATTATGGCGCTCTTCGGCGCGCCGATTGCGCATGAGGACCACGCTGTTCGCGGCTGCTACGCGGCTCTCCAGATGCAAGACGCCGTGCGGCGGTACTCGGACGAGCTTCGACGCTCGCAGGGCATCGAAGTGCAGGTCCGCGTCGGCCTCAATTCAGGCGGAGTCGTGGTGCGGTCGATCGGCAGTGACCTGCGCATGGATTACACGGCGGTAGGGCAGACGACCCACCTTGCGGCGCGCATGGAACAGCTGGCGATACCGGGGAGCATTCGAATCACGGCTGGCACGCTGGCGCTTACCGAAGGTTACGTGACGGTGAAACCGCTCGGCCCCCTGCCCGTGAAGGGGATGAGAGAGCCGGTTGAAATCTACGAGCTGGTCGGCACTGGCGTGGCCCGCACCCGGTTCGAGGCGGCGGCGAGACGCGGACTCTCCCATTTCGTCGGGCGGGATACCGAGATGGAGCAGCTTTCGGGGGCGCTCGAGAAAGCAGCTCGAGGGCTCGGCCAGGTCGTCGCTGTCGTCGGCGAGCCGGGAGTGGGGAAGTCACGTCTGTTCTACGAATTCGTCCATTCGCGCCGCACACGGGGCTGGTTTCTGGTGGAGTCTGGCTCGGTCTCCTACGGCAACGCGACCCCGTATCTGCCAGTCATTGGTCTCCTCAGGTTCTACTTTCGCGTCCAAGACCGGGACGAGCCTCGCGACGTACGCGAAAAGGTGACGGGCAGGCTGCTATCCCTTGACGAAGGGCTCCGGCCGCTGCTCCCAGTGTTCCTCGCGTTGCTCGACGTTCCTGTTGAAGATCACGACTGGGAGGCACTTGACCCTCGGCGACGCCGGCAGCATACACTTAGCGCGATCAAGCGGCTCTTGGTCCGGGAGAGTCAGGTCCAGCCGGTTTGCCTTGTCCTTGAGGATCTCCACTGGATTGACGCCGAGACCCAAGCGGTCCTGAATAGCCTGAGCGACGGCCTTCCGACCGCCCGCATCCTCCTACTCGTCAACTACCGTCCTGAGTACCAGCACGGCTGGGGGAGCAAGACGTATCACACCCAGCTCCGCATCGACCCGCTGCCGCTGGAGCGCGCCGAGGAACTTCTCCTGGCGATCCTGGGCGACGACCCAGGGCTCGCGCCACTCACGCAGTTCTTGATCAAGCGCACGGAAGGCAACCCGTTCTTTCTCGAAGAGAGCGTGCGAACGCTGGTGGAGGGTCACGCTCTATCTGGCGAGCGAGGGGCCTATCGGCTAGCGCGACCCGTCGACACGATCCAGGTCTCGCCCACGGTGCAGGCAGTCCTAGGAGCACGGATCGATCGGCTCTCGACCGAGGACAAGAGGCTGCTCCAGTCCGCCGCGGTCATTGGCCACGAGGTTCCGTTCGCGATCCTCCACGAGATCGCCGAGTTGCCAGAGGAACGGCTGCGACTGGGCCTCGCCCATCTCCAGGCCGGCGAATTCCTCCAGGAGGCGAAACGCTTTCCGGATCTTGAGTACACCTTTAAGCATGCCCTCACGCACGACGTCGCCTACGACAGCATCCTCCGACCTCGACGGCGCCAGCTCCATGCTCGCATCGTCGAGGCCATGGAGCGGCTCTACCCAGACCCGGTTCCTCATGCCGAACGGCTCGCGTACCATGCGTTCGCCGGAGAGGCGTGGGAGCAAGCGGTACGGTACCTCCGCCAAGCGGGGGCGAAAGCATTGGCGCGATCCGCCTATCGGAACTCCACTGCCCACTATGAGCAGGCGTTAGCCGCATTGCAGCACCTGCCGCAGACGCCCCGGGCCCTGGAGCAGGCCATTGACCTCCGCTTCGACCTCAGGAACTCGCTGCACCCCGCGGGCGAGCTTCAGAGAGCCCTGGCCTATCTTCGCGAAGCCGAAAGACTGGCACAAACCCTGGACGACCAGCAGCGACTCGGCTGGCTGTCTGTCTACATGAGCGGGCATCTTTGGCAGACCGGCGATACGACCGAGGCTCTAGCGTGCGCGGAGCGCGCCAAGGTCATAGCTGAGCGACTCTCCGATCTTCCGCTCCACGTCGCGGCCAACTTCTACGTCGGGCAGGCCTGCTTTGTCCTTGGGGACTACAGGCGGGCGGAGTTGGTCTTCCGGGACAATGTGCAGGTACTCCAGGACGACCTCAGTCGGCAGCTTCTGGGCCTGGCAGGCTTTCCGTCCGTACTATCTGGTTCTTATCTGGCCTGGACGCTGGCCGAGCAAGGAGACTTTGGCAACGGCCTCATCCATGGACAGGAGGCGGTCCGCGTCGCAGACGCGACCGATCATCGGTACAGCCTAATCCTCGCGTGTTGGCGGCTGGCATGTTTCTACGATGTCAAGGGTGAGATCCAAAGCACCATGCCTCTGCTCGAGCGTGCTCTCGGCTTGTGTCGCGATTCAGACCTCACCCTGTTGGCGCCCTATATGACGTGGTCGCTGGGCTCGGCGTACGCACTCGCGGGACGCATCAGCGATGGTCTTACGTTGCTCCACAAGGCCCTCGATGCCTTCGAATCTGCCGGGTTGGGAGCGTTCCACTCAATGGTGATCATTCGTCTCGCCGAAGCGTGCGCTCTAGCCGATCGGTACGACGAGGCCACTACGCACATCAGGCGAGCCCTCTCACTCACGCGCGAGCGTGGGGAGCGTGGTTTCGAGGCTTACGCCCTCCGTCTCTTGGCCGAGATTGCCTCCCGCCCTGATCCGCCCGACGTAGAGATAGTTGAAGGCCATTACCGCCAGGCGATGGAGCTGGCGGAGCAGCTTGGCATGCGTCCTCTCATAGCCCACTGCCACCTCGGCCTCGGCAAACTCTACCGGCGCATCGGCAAGCGCCACCAGGCGGGTGGGCATATTGCCACTGCGACGACGATGTATCGCGAGATGGACATGCGGTTCTGGCTGGAGCAGGCGGAGGCGGCGCGTGAGTCTTTTGGATGATGCGTTCTGAGAAGCATTGGATGCCGCCCGCCCGGGGCAATGAGGACGCAGCATTCCCTATTTTGAAGGCCAAGTTGGCCGATCCTTCCCCTGGTCTGATCCAAGAACTCCGGTGGCTCCGAAGTAGGTATGCGGACGACACAGATGACATTTTGAAGGAGGCGCTCGGGCGGTTCGCCGAGAAATGGCGGGCGCGACGGGGCGAGGAGGCAAACCCGTCCCTCTGAGCGTAACCAATCGCTCGCTTACTGACCCGGGTGTCACTCATCAGCGCGAGCCGGCCGCGCGGCGATTGCTGCGCAACGCGTTCGACCCGCGGGTGGAGCGGGGCATATGACCTGCACTTGCCCACGAGAGCACCTTCGCGTAACCTGCCCTCGGTCGCCGCGTGAGATGGCAGATCCTCGGCGGCACACTCGAACAAGAGGGGACCCGTGTCGCGCCTCTGATACGGTAAAATGCGCTCTTTGGCGCCATGCCGCGGTGCAAGTGAACGTTCCATCCCTTGAGGAGGACTCAATGGCTGTCAAGATGACCATCCGTCCCAACGGCCCGTATCTGGTGGAAGGCGACGTCGAATTGGTGGACGTCAACGGCAACAAGGTCGATACGAGCGGGCGAGGGCCCCGGTTCGCGCTGTGCCGGTGTGGCGCTTCGGTCACGAAGCCGTTCTGTGATGGCACCCACAGCAAGATCGGCTTTCAGGCCGCCGAGGCTGCCGTCGCCCAGGAAAAAAAGTAGCTGACTCTCGTGCTATCACGTTGAGTGCAACGGAGTCGGGCGGAGGAGAACAGTCGGATCCTGACGTCTTGCAGCCGTCTACATTTCGCAGCAAGCCCGTGCTCCCGGAGCTCTAGCCAGGCCTTGGTAGGTGTGTTCGGGGAGCCCGAAGGGGTAGCCTCTAGAGGGCGGCTCATCCCCCTTCGGGCGGCTCCTCCCTCGAGGGTAGAGACGGGGTATAGCAAAAGAGAAGCCGGTTTCCAGTTATGAGGATGATCGAGAGGTCCTCTCCTCCCTCGGAGTCGAAATCATCCGCTCACCGTCCGCCCTGGCTTACACGCGATACACCGCTACGGCTCGTTTCATGCGGTCGTACCTATGCGGCTCCCGACAGTGTGACCAGTGTCGCCAGGTCCCGTACCTCGAGGTCCGGCCGGGCGTCGGCAATCGGGGTGGCTCCCGCGCCTACCTTGCCATGCCGCCGATTGACCCAGACTGTCTCGAGGCCGACCTGCTTGGCCGGCACGTGGTCGTGAAAGAGGCTCTGGGCCACGTGCAGCACTTGTTCCGTCGGCAGACCAATGCGCGCCAAGGCCTGCCGAAAGTTGTTCAGCGACGGCTTGTAGCTCTTGACCTGCTGCGCGGTGACGATCCAATCAAACGCGACATCGAGCTGCTGATTGGTGCGGGCAAACAGGTCGTCGTCGGTGTTGGAGATGATCGCCAGCCGAAAGCGACGCCCCAGCGCCCTCAGGGCCGCCCGCGTATCGGCAAACGGCGGCCAGTCACCGACCGCGTCGGCAAACCGAGACTGTTCAGCTGCGGACGGCGTGAAACTCAGGCGCTCGCCGAGACCCTGGAGAACCCTCATCAACAACTGGCGATAGGGCGTGTAGGGTCCTCGCTCGGCTGCGGACTCCAGCTCGGCGTGGAGCGCCAAGAGTCGCTCGGCGTCGGCCGTCACACCGTGCTCCGTCAGGATCGGCTGTAGCGTGGAGAGGATGCCCGTCTCCCAGTCGATCAACGTCCCGTAGCAGTCGAAGGTCAGCACCCGCTTGGTTGTGAAGTCGATCATTTGGGTGTGTTTCCTTTCGCGTGCTTACGCCAGTGGGTCAAGGAATTTGCAAGGCTCGCATGCACAACGGCCTACTTCCTGTTGGAAGTGAAGTAGAGCATTACCCCACCACCTTCTCCGGTCGGCTCGCCTCCATCAAGCGTCAGCACGATCGTCTCGTACGGGCCGACATCGTACGACCTCGCCGTGAGGGAGCCGTCGGCGTTCTCGGTGAAGGTCTGGTTGATCATCTTGGTGGTGCGCATAGGCTCCTCCTTCACGCAGGCAGCGACCACCCGGTGCCGCCTTCGCAGCCGGGACATGGGGCACGTCGTCGCGTCGACTCTATAGCAGTCCGGGTCCGCGAGAACGCTTCGCTCACCCCGTCCGAGGCTCGGCGCCAGACGAGGTCCCTGGGCGCCCGCACGGTCACCGCAGCGCTTCCTCGGCGTCTGACGGCCTAGCTCAGGGCAGCAGGAGGAGAGGGCCCGTGGTCCGACGGGCCTCAAGGTCACGGTGGGCCTCCGCGGCGGCGGCGAGCGGGTAGCGATGGTGCACGTCGACGTGGAGCACGCCGTCGTGGAGAGCGGTGAAGACCCGGCCCGCGATTTCGGCGAGCGCGGCGCGCTGGGCGGTGTAGTGGAAGAGCACGGGGCGGCTCAGTGTCGCCGACTTGTCGGTGAGCCGCTCCGCGGCGATCGCCTCCAGCGGGCCGGTGGCCTGGCCATAGCTCACCCAGTGCCCGCAGAGAGCCAGTGCTTCCAGATTCTCTTCGGCGGCGGCGCGGCCCAGGCCGTCGAAGATCACGTCGGCGCCGCGGCCGCCGGTGGCCTCCCGCACCGCGTCGGCAAAGCGATAGTCGCGCGTCACGATGGCCGCCTCGCAGCCGTGCGCGCGCGCCAGGCGAGCCTTGTCCTCGCTGGAGACGGTCCCGACCACCTGGGCGCCCAGGGCCTTGGCCCACTGGCAGAGGAAGAGCCCGACCCCGCCGGCGGCCGCGTGCACGAGCACGGTGTCACCCGCGCGCACCCGGTAGGTACGGTGCAGCAGGTACTCGGCGGTCATGCCCTTGAGCATCACGGCGGCGGCCGTCTCGTCGTCCACGTGGTCGGGCAGCACCACCACCTGGTGCGCGGCCATGGTGCGCACGCTCACATAGGCGCCCGGAGGCGGGCAGGCATAGGCCACCCGGTCGCCGGGCAGGAGGTGCGCCACGCCGTCGCCGACGTCCAGGACCTCGCCCGCCGCCTCCATGCCCAGCGGCGCCGGGGGTTCGAGCATGCGATAGTGCCCGGCGCGCACGTAGACGTCGATGTAGTTGACCCCGATCGCCGTCTGGCGGATGCGGACCTCGCCGGGCCCGGGGGCGGGTGCGGAGAGCGTTTGGTAGCGCAGCACCTCCGGGCCGCCGAAGCGCTCGACTATCACGCCGTGGGACGGGATCTCGCCGACGGTGCGGGCGGGGCGGGCGGCCACGCCGGACGGACGGAGGTCGAGCGAGCGACGTAGATAGCGGCGCAGGCCCTCGAAGCCGCCCTCGTAGACGCCGACGCCGACGAGATGCTCGAACTCCCGTTCCCGACCGCGCGGCACGTCGAAAGTGGACTGCCAGTGCCAGAAGGTGCGGTCACCATCGGTCACGCGCTTGAGCTGGACGGTGGCCACGTAGCGCCGCATGGGCAGGGTGGCGTCGAGGATGCAGTACGTGGAGACATGTTCCGGGTCGGACAGCGTCAGGAGCTGCTCGCGAATGAGATTGCCGTCGCGGAGCGTGAAGCGGCGCACGCAGCCGACCTGATCCGGGGGATCGCCGCTCTCGATCTCGGACTCGGCGACGGCGGGATGCCACGCGGTATGGCTGTTGAAGTCCCGCAGGACCGCCCAGACGCGCTCGATGGGCGCGTCGATCAGGGTGGAGCGGGTGACGCGAATCACGCGGCGCCCTACCGGCGGAACAGGCCCTTGAGCGCGTCCAGTCCCGCCTGGAAGACGCCCTGGCCGATGGACTGCGCGAGCTGCCCCTCGCGCTCGGGGGCGCAATCGAATTCCGCCCACCACTCGGCGAAGGTGCGGTCACCGTCCGTCACCGGAGTGAGCTTGAGCGTGGCCACGTAGTTCTCCACGCCCATGGGGCTCTCGAGGATGGAGTAGGTGCACTGGAAGTCGTAGTCGGACAGGGTCAGGAGCTGCTCGCGGATGACGCCGCCGTCCTTGAGGCGGAAGCTCCGGACGCAGCCGACCTTGTCGGCGGCAAGGCCGCCCTCGATGCGGGACTCCGCCACGAATGGCGTCCACTTCGGCAGGCCGTTGAAGTCGCGGATCTGCGCCCACACCGAATCCGCGGGCGCCTCGATGACGCTGGAGACGTAGACCTTGATCATTTAAGCATGGGGGGGAGCGGCGCCGCTCCTCCCCCAACCCCCCCCACCGCCTTGTTCGTCCGCCGCGCGGTGATCGCCGTTGCTCGGCGGTTATTCTTGGGGGGGAGCGGCGCCGGAGTGCTTGGGCGATGGGGGCTACGCCCCCCTCGTGCTCCCCCGGCCCCATGCCCCCCCACCGCCTTGATCGTCCGCTGTGCGGTAGTCATCATGCCGTGGCGTCTATTCTTCGGCTGGGACCTTCGGTGACGGGGTGGGGGGGAGCGCGGTCGGCGTGCGGTCGAGGAGGCCGCGGGCGACCTTGCCCACGTCGCCGGCATCTACGCCGATCTCGCGCAGGAGCTGGTCCACCAGCGGGGCCTGCGCCCGGTAGCGCAGCGCGGAGTTCACCACGCTATCCGCGAAGCTCCCTCCCTCGCGCCCCTCGCCGCGGCTCCCACCCCCGCCCCAGAGGCCGTCCACCTGGAGAATCTTGATGCCCTCGATCCGCTCCATGGGCTTCACCGACTCGCGCACGATGCCCTCGAGCTTGTCGATGAGCCGCATGCGCATCGCCGACAACCGGGCCTCCGGCGTCAAGAGATTGGAGGCCTCGTTCATGAGGCGCAGCCCCTCCGCCTCCACCTCGTTCCTGATCCGGGCGGCCATGGCCCGCACCTTCTCCGCATCGGCATGGGCCTCGGCGTCGGCGCGCACCGCCGCGCCGCGGTCGCCTGCGGCCGCCCGTTCCGCCTCGGCCCCGATCCGCACCCGCAGCGCGTCGCGCTCTGCCTCTTGCTCGGCGCCGATCAGATCGATGCGCTTGCGGCGCTCGGCCATCTCCGTCTCGCGCGTGGTGAAGACGCGCTCCTCCTCCGCCACCGCCTTGGCGCGGGCGAGGTCGGCGGCGGCCTGCGCCTCGGACTGGGCTTTGGACTGCTCGGCCACGGCAATGGCGCGCTGCTGCTCCGCCAGCTCGATGGCCTGCCGCCGGGCGATCTCGAGCTGTTGCACCTCGCGCTCCCGAGTAATGCGGTCTTCCTCGACCGATCGCTCCGAGGCGATGCGGGCCCGGTCCACCGCCTCGCGGGCGGAGATCTGCGCGCGCTCGGCTTCCTGCTCCCGATCGGCACGCTGCCGAGCCACGTCGGACCGCTGGGTGGCGCGCTGAACCTCGAGCTCGCGCTCCTGGGCCAGCCGCGCGTATTCGAGCTCGCGGTCGATGTCGAGAGCCTGACGCTCGGTCTCCAGGTTCTTGCTGCGAACCTGGATCATGGTGTCCTGCTCGATGTCGTTGCGGATCTTCTTCCGCCGCTCGATCTGGTCGGTGAGCCGGGTGAGGCCCTCCGCGTCGAAGGCGTTGGAGGGGTTGAAGAACTCCATGCCCGTCTGGTCGAACTGGGTGAGCGACACCGCCTCCAGCTCCAGCCCGTTCTGCAGCAGGTCGCCCGCCACCACCGCCTTTACGCGCTTGACGTACTCCCCCCGCTTCTCGTGCATCTCCTCCATGGTCATCTCGGCGGCGACGGTACGAAGGGCGTCGACGAACTTACCCTCGACCAGCGCCTTGAGCGTCTCCGGCTCCAGCGTCCGCTGGCCCAGGGTCTGGGCGGCGGAGGCGATGGCGTCCACCCCCGCCTGCACCCGCACGTAGAACTCGGAGACTACGTCCACTCGCATGCGGTCCTTGGTGATCAGTGCCTTGTCGCGGCCGCGCGAGACCTCGAGCCGCAGAGTGTTCATGTTGACGGGCACCACGTCGTGCACGATGGGCAGCACGAAAGCGCCACCGTTCATCACCACCTTCTGCCCGCCCAGCCCGGTGCGTACGAAGGCGCGCTCCTTGGACGAGCGCAGGTACAGCCAGTTCATCAGCCAGACGACGATCGCCACGATCACGGCGACCGCGATCAGCCCGAGGATCACTGCACCAACCTGTGCTCCGGTCATGACAAGTCTCCTTTTGGGCCGGGGGGAGCAGCCGTCCGTTCCTCATGCTCGTTGTCGGCGCTCGTCAGCGCCGGATGCGCTTGAATTTCCGTGTCGTCTCCATCAGCGCCGCCTCGGTGGGCAACCGTTCCATGCTGGAGGCGCCATAGAAACCGTGACACCGCCGGCAGCTCCGGAGGATGTAGCGCGCGTCGGCGGGGCGGGCGATGGGCCCGCCGTGGCAGAGCACGATGACGTCGGGATTCACCGCGCGTGCCGCCTCCGCCCACGCGTCGATGCGTCCCACGCAGTCCTTCACGGTGAGCGCGGTTTCCGCGCCGATGGCGCCGCCCGTGGTGAGCCCGAGGTGACAGACCACGATGTCCGCGCCCGCCTTGGCCATGTCCGCCGCGCTCTCCTCCGAAAAGACATAGGGGGTGGTAAGGAGGTCGAGGGCATGGGCGGCGCGGATCATCTCGACCTCGAGGCCGTAGCCCATCCCCGTCTCCTCGAGCTGGGCGCGGATGGTGCCGTCGAAAAGGCCCACGGTGGGGAAGTTCTGCACCCCCGAGAACCCCAGCGTGGCCAACCGCGACAGGAAATCCTCGGTGATCATGAAGGGATCGGTGCCGTTGACGCCGGCGAGCACCGGCGTGTGCTTGACCACGGGCAGCACCTCGCGCGCCATGTCGAGCACGATGTCGTTGGCATTGCCGTAGGCCATGAGGCCGGCGAGCGAGCCGCGGCCGGCCATGCGATAGCGGCCGGAGTTGTAGATGACGATGAGGTCGATGCCGCCGGCCTCCTCGCACTTGGCGGAGAGGCCCGTGCCCGCCCCGCCCCCGATGATGGGCTCGCGGCGGCGGATCATGGCGCGGAAGCGCTTGAGGATGTCCGCGCGCGCGATGCGCGGCATGGCTATCTCGCCTCCGCCGCCGCGACGGGCTCGCGGGAGATCTCGCCGAACGCCGCCACCAGGGCGTCCACGAACCCGGGATCGTTCACGTTGTGCGGTAGCCGCACGATCTGGCGACTCGACGTCGCGCGCACGCCGGAGGTGATGGCATCGAAGAGCGCCTTGTCGGCGGCGGGGTCCCAGAAGGGCTTGCCGGGCGCGTCGATGAGGGAAATGCCGCCGTCGGGGATGAGGAAGCGCACCGGCCCCTCCATGCGATTGAGCTTGTCCGCGATGAATCGGCCGATGCGCGCGCACTCCTCGGGGGTAGTGCGCATCAGCGTCACGTTGGCGTTGTGGCGGTAGAGATTGCGCCCGCGGAATTGCGCGGGGACAGTATCCATAGCCCAGAAGTTCACCATGTCGAGCGCGCCGCACGAGCCCACGTAGGGCACCCGGGCGCGGGCGATGGCGTCGAGACG
>Ga0137407_10002235_pt1 | contig 12766 bp, 16 predicted proteins | sample CZOMad2_2_16fung_FD_108410 | JGI IMG/M metagenome (GOLD analysis project Ga0137407, IMG submission 108410) | Vadose zone soil fungal communities from Angelo Coast Range Reserve, California, USA - CZOMad2_2_16fungal (Illumina Assembly) | ecosystem: Environmental > Terrestrial > Soil > Vadose...
ACCCGGGGTGCCACCGTGGGTGGCGACGACGAGGCGCGACGGCGCGCGCCGGAAGACGTCAAAGGATTCGTAAAGCGCGTCCTCCAGCCGGGCGGATGATGCTCGCCCTGTCAACGTCGGAAAGACTGACTGAGTCACTTCATCCGCGTGCGAGAGCTACTCCGAGAGCACGGCAGGGTTGGCGGGGCCCGACTTCCGGCGTAGCGCCTCGAAGCTCGCTTCAAGCTCTTTCAGTTCGTCATCCGTCAGCTCCTCGAGGCGGACGAGTCCGGTGCGGGCCCCCTTCACGCCACGAATGAGCTCGTCGAGCTTGAGCTGAATCGCCTTCGCGTCGCGATTTTGCGTGTTCTGGATCAGGAACACCATCAAGAATGTCACGATGGTCGTGGCCGTATTGATCACGAGCTGCCAGGTATCGGAGTAGTGGTATACCGGCCCCAGGGCGGCCCATACGACGATAGCGAAGAGGGCCACGAGAAAGCTCTCGGCCCTTCCGAGCAGGTCCGAGGTGTTGCGAGCAAACTTTCGGAAGAACTCCCGCATGGAACTATCCCTCCCACAAGCGAAACCTGCATGTTTTCTGCCAGCGGGCGGATTCCGGAACCGATCAAGCCACGGCCCGGCGGCTTCCGCCACTGCAGGCGGCCTTCCCAGGGCCCTTGGACCGGAGGGCTCAGCCAGCGGAACGAGTGAGAGCAGAGAGCTCCAGATCCGTTGACGGACGCGTCCGCATGGGCGGTGGCCTCCGCCTGAGCGCCGAATTTCCCCTACTGCTGCACGGCTACTACGTCGAGGAGATCTTCGCGCGACGGTTCTGGCTGATGAACCTGGCCTATCGGCTCCCGATCTGGCCCGCGCAGGACCTCGTCCATCTCCAGCTTTTGGCTGACTTCGCGCAGGTCGACTACATCCAGGGCCATCACCTGCCGCGGAGCAACCTCCCCGGCGTCGGCGCCAACCTGTCCGTCGCCCTCACGAAGCGCATCGATCTGGTCGTGGGGTATGGTGCCGTCCGCCATCACGGGGCTTCGCTGGCTGCGGCTCGGAGGACCAGCGCTGTGTTGGACCCGCCGAAGCCCCGGTTCAGGACAAGCGCCACATCACTGCGGGGTGCCTGGGGCCGTGCTGACACCGGTAGATTCCCGAGGTCGGGATCCGGCTCGCGCAGGGTCGCCACGCCGGGAACCACGCCGTGGCGTCGGGCTACCAGGGCCAGCACGCTGTCCAAGATTCCCGAGGCGGCCAAGGGATGCCCGAAGGCCCACTTGAACGCGGTGACGGGTGGGGGCGTCGAACCGAACACTCGGCGGATAGCGAGAGCCTCCGAGGCGTCCGATTGCCGGGTGCCGTTACCGTGCGCCACAATCATCCCGACCTCGGCCGGGCGCATCCCGGCATCATCGAGGGCCAGGGTCATCGCACCCGCGCGCCCGTCGCCATCGGCGCGGATGGTTAGCAGCCCTTCCGCTTCGGTGGTGCAGCCGCTGCCGAGAAATTCGCCGAAGACCCTGGCGTGGCGCGCAGCCGCAGCGGTTTCCGTCTCGAGGACCAGCGCCGCAGCCCCTTCGCCCAACAGGGTGCCACTGCGCCGGGCGCCGAAGGGCCACAGCCGCAGAGGCCCTGGTCAGGATTTTCGACCCCGAACTGGGGCTGCTCTTGCCAGACTCGTTCCTGGAGGTGGCCGAAGAGACCGGATTGTTGGTCGCCCTCGACGAGTGGGTCTTAGCCGCCACCGTTCAACAGGCCACCGCCTGGCACGCTCGATTCGGCGAGACCGACTTCACGGGGGTGAGCGTCAACATCAGCGCGCGACACTTGGCCGACGCGAAGTTCGCGCGGGGCGTCATCGACACTCTCGATGCACGTGGACTGCCACGCGACCACCTTCAGGTCGAAGTCACGGAGCAGGTGCTCATGGAAACCTCCCACTCGGCCATGACCGGGTTGCGAGCCCTGCGGGACGCCGGGGTCAAGGTGGGTCTGGACGACTTCGGAACGGGCTTCTCCTCGCTCGCATACCTGCGGCAATTCCCGCTCGACTTTGTGAAGATCGACAAGTCGTTCGTCCACGGACTGGCCGTCACCGGTCGCGAGGACGCCGTTGTCGCTGCTATCGTCACCTTGTCGCATGCGCTCGGCCTGGTTGTCATCGCCGAGGGCGTCGAAACACAGAGTCAACTCGACTCCGTCAAATCGCTTGGCTGTGATCGTGTCCAAGGCTTCCTGCTTGCCCGCCCCGGAGAGCCTGGCGCCGTAGACGAGCGCATCCGGGCAGGAGGCTGACGGCGACGGGTGTTGACGGCGGGGGGGACTCGACGCGAATGAGCGGTCCGGCCACCCGTGCCGGGCAGCGGACCTTGGCGATGGATGAGCGTGTGTGCGTCCCGCGCCATGGAGCGGAGGAAGGTCACGCCATGGCGTTACCCTTGAGGAAACGATCCCGGCAGGCGGAGGACGGCACAGCCCACCTCGCGAAGATCTTGACCGACGCCCCGGTTGCGGCGCGGGTCACGTCGATGTCCGTCGGCCTCACGCGGCTGGACACCCGGTCCCCGTGGACCCTGCCTCCGGTCCATAAAGATCTCGATCACATCCTCGGATTCGGCGGTAGCGAACCTCTGGCGCAAAAGCTCAAGCAGCTCCGGTCGATCTCGAGCCACGATGATGAGCAATCGGGCCATCGTCGCGCCTTCCCGATCCAGAGGCATCGCTGCCTCCGGGGGCTGGACGGTGAACGACTGGAAGGTGAGACAAGTTTAGGCTAATACAGCCTCAAGGCGTTTGAGGGAATAGTTTACTCGCTTGGGTTTCCCGCGTGGATCACTCGAACGTCGGGTACGTAGCCATCGCCACGAGCGCTCGGCAGAACGAATGGTCTGGCGCCCACCACGTATCGTCGTCCCGGCCACTCACACGACTGGCGCAGGCGCACCCATTCATCGCACGCCTTTGGCGAACTCGCTTTCTCGGATGAAGCGCCAGCCTGCGCGCTCCGCAGCGCCACGGTCGTCGCTCTCACCGGAGATGCCGAGGATGTTGCCGACCATCACGTAGTCATGCGCCGGAATGTGCTGCCGCAGCTGACGCAAGAAGTCATGCTTCTCGATGCCGCATGGCCCCACGAACGAGCAGATGTGGTGCCAGTCCGGGCAGTGCAGCGTCACCATCGCCCAATTCCCACAGAGGCCGACGATATGGCCGTGCTCGCGTAGCTCGACGAGTTCGAACAGCTTCACAGGACCCTTGCTGACCTCTAGGGTCTCATCCACGTCGAACGCATACACGACCATAGCGGTTTCCTCCAGCCACAGGGTGTACAGCGATTCTGTATCGTCGTGCCGGTTGTGTGTCGGAGACAGCCGAGATGCTTTCGTATAGCGACCATAGGTCACGATTATTGTGGACCCCCTAGACCCCTTAGTCGTCCTTCCCCAACTCTGGCAGAGTCCCATCCGGCGTGACGGAGGGACCAGTCCGGAGCGCCAAGGGAAGACCCGACGCCCGCGGGTGACACCGCTCTGCGCGTCGCGCGCGCCGCTTGGGGTGGCTATGTGAGCATCCGCTCGACCAGCCGCCAAAGCTCATCGCGCGTGAAGGGCTTTCGGAGAATCGGCACGTGGCCGGCACCGAAGAGCGAGACCACCATCGGTAGAGGCATCTCCCCTGTCACGAAGACCACACGGGAGGCCAAATGTGGCCATCTCTGTGCAATGTTCTGGTATAAGACCTCGCCGGCCATTTGGGTCATGTGTAGGTCGGTCAGGATGAGGGCGTAGGTTCGTTCGGCAAGCATCGTGAAGGCCTCCCTCGGGTTCCCGGTTGCCTCCGCATCGTGACCGAAGCCGCTCAGGAGATCCACTAGGATGTGACGAACCTCAGCTTCGTCGTCGATGATGAGGATGCGATGCGCCATAGTCGAATCCCCGCCCGTCAGGTAGGGCTCGCCGATCCAGTTGCGCGGAAGGATCGATGTTGGATATTGCGAGCGATAGAAACGCGAGTCCGTCGGTATCAACGCGCCACACCAGTCCCCTTAGACTCCAGCGCGACGGTCGTCTGATGATGATGATGCTAACTGCCTCCAGCGGGGATGCTTCGTGGACTTATAATAGGTTCACTAGGCGCGAATCGTGCGGCAGTAGAATCTCGTTCGGCTCCGTGACATTGGGCCTGCGGGGTCAACGGACGAAATCGCTGATCGTGGGAATTACCGTCCCGGGAGCTTCTTCCATCAACCAGTGACCCGCGCCGGCGACTACCTGACCGCGGACGTCGGACACCACCAGCTTCGCCTGCTCGATCAGGAAGGTGCGGCCCGCCTTCTCGCCCCGAAGCGCGAGACACACTCTAGCTCAGAGCCCGCTTCCTCTTGTGCCCGCACGACGGGCACTCTAGGTGCATGAACAGTTCGCCATTCTCCTTGGTCATCTCCGTCCGTCTCATCTGGCTGCCGCACTCGGGACAATCGAGGTTGCTGCTGCTCCGTTTGGATACCTGGACGGCCATGGTCTCCTCCCTTCCAGGCAGTGTGCATCCGCACCCTCTGCAGCACGTCATTTTTTTTGAATCACAGGGGTACAGATAATCCTCCCTCGCTGCCCCCCGGTAAGTACGCGTCCTCGTTTGCTTCGCTTTCCGGGTTTTGGGGGTTCGGAAACCACTTGGTTCTTGAGCGAAGGCTATATCGATATCGATCATTGCGGCGGCTCGCAATCACTGAAATCGACTCGCTTTCGACGCGGGACATTTTACGGCGACGGGACACAGGCACTCTTACCGGTGTCCTCTGTCCAAGCGTTCCCTGCATCTCAGATTCGTCGGAATGAAGCGGAATGCATAGGAGGCGGCCCTCACGCAGTCGCCGGTTCACATTGCGTCGCGGCCCTCAACCACGATTCGCCATTCACGCGACCATTTGGATTGTCCACAGATCGTCGCACATGTTGGATTCGGTCAGGTACGCATAGGGGATCGTGAAATACCCCTGCATGCCCCACGAGGTACCCCACGAATTGCGCATCACGAAGCGCTCCTTGGCGTCGTTGTAGCCGACCGCGAGGATCGCGTGACCACCCAGAAGCTTCTCGCTGGTGGCGGGCATCGGCACGACGCCGGACTTGGCGACCTGCGGCGACTCGAACGACTCATACACTGAGATGCCCAGGATGACGGGGAACCCCCCGGCGAGACATCCTCTCATCTGATCCAGAGTCTGCACAACGCGCTGGTAGGTGACCGCCTTGCCCAGAGGAGCGTCCTTGAAGGCCCTGGCTGGAGGCCTTGTGGCAAAATTCGTAATCACATACGGCCAGTCGGTCTCCGGGCAGACGCCAACATGGTTGACCGACTTGATGCCGTCGCGGATCTGCGCACCCGCGTCCTGGCCCACAGTGTGCTCCATCACCCGCTCGTTGTAGTAGACGAACAGACGGGACGGAGTGAACGGCGTGGGCGCCTTCTGCCGGATCTGCTCGAACTGGATCGCCGCCGCAATCGCGTTGGCGGTACACGAGCCAAGCTGGCCTTGATCGTAGATGGGTGGACAGCCGGGTCGCAGGTCAACCGAGGGCGGCAGCGCGGCGACTCGCGCTGCCGCAAAAACCAGGTCCCGCTGATCCGGGACATCAGGCATCCAGCCGTAGTGGCCGAGATACTTGCCGCGTGCTCCCGTTGCTGTCTGGACGACACTTCTCGACGCCGTTCCCGGATGTGTCTTGCTCATGACGTCCCCTCGTGACTGCCTGTTGGAGCGGAGGAGCATGACGGCGCTTGTCTCGGCAATCGCCTCGGCGCCATCAACGGGCGACCGTGCTTCACGGAACTGGGATGCACTCCTTGGCTCGCGATGCGTACATCTCTCGCCTATTTCATTGTCCCCGTGACGGCGCCAAGGCGTCGGCATCCGGGGCCAGAAGGATGACTTTTCGTTGAACTTGTGTCCCCCGGCCTCATGCGAAGGATTTTACTGGGTTAGAGGTACAGGCGGACGGTAGGTTTTCGAGACGGCTCGAGGCTGGATGAGGACTGAAACGCGACTTTCACTCCCCTGTGCCCAGAGCTGGAGTAGGCGGGAACCGATGGTTCAGATCAGGGGCCCGCACGCACTGAAATCGACCACTTTGATCTTTGAGATGAATCTCTACTTAGCGGGCGACCTAGTCGAATCAGCGCGCCGCCAAGGGGCGTTGGCTGTTCCTATGCTCGGAGTGGTCCGCATCGAGGGTCTTGCGACACGTCGGCAGGCGAAGCCTTGTATGACTCCCGGGCGGAGAGATGGCTGGGGTAGAGTAGACGAGGACTTCGGCCCATGGAGCCGCAAACTTCACCATTCTGGAGCCTGCCCACGGCGCAGGTCCTCGGACGCCTGGAGACGGGGCCGAAGGGTCTCTCGACTGTCGAGGCCGCATTACGGCTGAAGCAGTACGCCGCCCGCCGCCTGGCACCCAAGAAGCGCACAGACGCCCTGACTCTTCTCATACGGCAGTTTTCCAGCCCCATCGTGCTCCTGCTCTTGGGCGCCACCACGATCTCGCTCTTCCTGCACGACACCACGGACGCCGCGATCATCCTCGCCATCGTGCTGGCGGGCGGCCTGCTCGGCTTCTGGCAGGAGCGGGGGGCTGCAGGAGCGGTGGAGAAGCTCCTCTCGCTCGTGGAGGTCAAGGCTCAGGTACTGCGGGACGGCGCCCCGCACGATGTTCCGATGGCCGACGTGGTTCCGGGCGACGTGGTCGTTCTCTCGGCCGGCGCCGCGGCCCCGGGCGACTGCCTACTCCTCGAGGCACGAGACCTCTTTGCGGACGAAGCCACCCTGACCGGCGAGACGTTCCCAGCGGAAAAGCTGGTGGCGGTCCTGGCGGCCGAGACGCCGCTGGGCAAACGAACGAACGCCGTTTTTATGGGCACCCACATGGTTTCGGGCACCGCCACGGCCGTGGTGGTCGCGATCGGCCGTGACACCGAGTTCGGGGCCGTGGCGGATCGTCTGAAGCTGCGCCCGCCCGAGACCGACTTCGAGCGCGGGGTGCGGCGCTTCGGCTACCTTCTCCTGGAAGTGACCTTGTTGCTGGTGATCGGCATCTTCGCCTTCAACGTCTACCTCCACCGTCCCGTGCTCGACTCGTTCCTGTTCTCGATGGCGCTGGCCGTGGGCCTGACCCCCCAGCTCCTCCCCGCAATTGTCAGCATCAACCTCGCCCAGGGGGCGCGCCGCATGGCCGACCACAAGGTCATCGTCAAGCGCCTCGCCGCTATCGAGAATTTCGGCAGCATGAACGTGCTGTGTACCGACAAGACGGGGACCATCACGGAAGGGGTGGTCACGCTGCAGTCTGCCACCGACCTGGGAGGGCAGGCGAGCGATGGGGCACTGCTCTACGCCTACCTCAACGCCTCGTTCCAGACTGGCTTCTCAAGCCCCATCGACGCCGCGATCTGCAACCACTGTCGTATCGACATCTCGGCCTGGAAGAAGCTGGACGAGGTGCCCTACGATTTCCTGCGCAAGCGCCTCTCCATCCTCGCCGCCGGTCCCGAAGGCACCGTCATGATCACCAAGGGCGCCTTGGCCCAGGTGCTGGAGGTGTGCACCACGGCCGAGGACGGCGCGGGGGTCGCGGTGCCGCTGGCGAGCGTGCGGGAGCAGATCAACACGCGCTTCGCCGAGTACAGCGCGAGCGGCCAACGCACCCTGGGCCTGGCCCGCAAGAAGCTCGGCGCCGAAACTCGGATCGGCAAGGACAGTGAAGCCGGAATGAGTTTTCTCGGCTTTCTCCTGTTCTCCGACCCACCCAAGCCCGACATCGAGGCAACCATTGGGCGGCTACGCGAGCTCGGCGTGAGCCTCAAGGCCATCACCGGGGACAACGCCTTGGTGGCAGCTGCCGTCGCACGCAAGATTGGATTCGATGACCCGCAGGTCCTGTCGGGGCACGAACTGGGGCTGATGAGTGACGGGGCGCTCCTCAACCGGGTCAGCCAGGTAGACATCTTCGCCGAAGTAGAGCCCAACCAGAAGGAGCGCCTCATCCTGGCCCTGCGTAAGGCGGGGCACGTCGTCGGCTACATGGGGGACGGGATCAACGATGCCTCGGCGCTGCACGCCGCGGACGTCGGGCTGTCCGTGGAGGGCGCGGTGGACGTGGCGAAGCAGGTTGCCGACATCGTCCTGCTGGAAAAGAACCTGGACGTGCTGATCGACGGGGTGCGAGAGGGGCGCACCACGTTCGCCAACACGCTGAAGTACGTCTTGATGGCCACCAGCGCGAACTTCGGCAACATGTTCAGCATGGCTGGGGCCTCACTGCTGCTGCCCTTCCTGCCGCTCCTGCCCAAGCAGATTCTGCTCACCAACCTGCTCACCGACCTGCCGGAGATGACCATCGCCAGCGACAACGTCGACGCCGAGATGCTGGCCCGGCCCCGTCGTTGGGACATCGCCTTCATCCGCTCCTTCATGCTGACCTTTGGCGTGCTGAGCTCGATCTTCGACTACCTGACCTTTGGCGCCCTGCTCTACATCCTCCGGAGCGGTCCTGCGCAGTTCCGTACCGGATGGTTTGTCGAATCAGTGCTCTCGGCCGCGCTCGTGGTTCTGGTGGTCCGCAGCCGTCACCCCTTCTTCCGAAGCAGTCCCGGCAAGCGTCTGCTGCTGGCGACCCTGGATGTGGTCGCGGCCACCCTGGTGCTGCCCTTCCTGCCCGTCGCAGCTGTGCTCGGACTAACGCCCCTGCCGCTCGTCTTCCTGCCTCTGCTCGCCCTCATTGTGGTGATGTACATCGTGTCCGCGGAGGTCACGAAGCGGCTCTTCTACCACCATTTCGAGCCGCCGGCTGCCCGCCAATCGTTCGGCATTTCACCCTCGTGACTGGGGAATACGAACTGAGGCCTCATGACCCGTAAGATACGGCGTCGTCGACATTCGGGCGCAGGTCGGGAGCCGTGGCCGACCCGGTTCTTCGCCGAGCTCGGGCCGGGCCTCATCACCGGCGCCGCCGACGACGATCCCTCCGGCATCTCCACCTACTCCGTGGCGGGCGCGGCTTTCGGCTATGCCCCACTCTGGACGGCGGTCTTTTCCTTTCCCCTGATGGCCGCTGTCCAGCTCATGTGCGCGCGGCTCGGCATGGTGTCGGGCCGCGGCTTGGCAAGCGTCATTCGCCGACGCTACTCCCGGCCCGTCCTCTGGGGAGCGTGCGCACTGCTCATCGTCGCCAACACCATCAATATCGGCGCGGACCTCGGCGGCATGGCCGAGGTCACAGAGATGATGACCGGCGTGAAGGTATTCGTGTGGACGCCGCTCTACGCTGGGTTCATCGTGTCCCTGCTTTTTTGGACTTCGTACCGCCACATTGCCCGTATCTTCAAATGGCTCACGCTGGTTCTCTTCGCCTACGTCCTGGCCGCCTTCCTCGCTCGACCCGACTGGTGGGCTGTGCTCACGGCCACCGTGATCCCGCACATCGAGTGGTCCAATAGATACCTGGCCACCTTCGTCGGCATCCTGGGCACCACGATCTCGCCCTATCTCTTCTTCTGGCAGGCCGCCCAAGAAGTCGAGGAGGATAAGGCAGCCGGTCTGCGGACGGTTCAACAGCGCCGCGGCTCGACCGACGCCGAGCTCCGGCGCGCGCAGAGGGATGTCCTGACGGGCATGCTCTTCTCGAACGTCGTCATGTACTTCATCATCCTGACGACCGCCGCCACCCTCCACGCTCACGGGCAGACAGACATCGCGACCGCCCGGCAGGCGGCCGAGGCGCTCCGGCCGCTGGCCGGAGACTGGGCCTACTGGCTCTTTACCCTCGGGCTGATCGGCACAGGCCCGGTGCTCGCGGGCTCCTGCGCGTACGCCCTGGCCGAGGCGGAGGGCTGGCGTGGCTCCCTCGAAGATGCGCCCCGTCTCGGACGCCGCTTCTATGCGGTGCTGGCAGTCTCGATGCTGGTGGGGCTAATCCTGAATTTCGTTGGCCTCAACGCCGTCGCCATGCTGTTCTGGTCGGCCGTGGTCAACGGAGTGCTCGCGGCGCCGCTCATCGTGCTGGTCGTGCTCCTCACGAGTGACCAGACCGTGATGGGAAAGCGGGTCAACCCGCCACTCCTTCGGTGGCTCGGCTGGGCAACGGCTGTCATCATGACGGTGGCGACGGTTGGGATGTTTGTGACGCTGTGAGGTCCGTGGTCACGAACATGCCAGCGCGTGGCCATCTGCGTTCCAAGCGGGGAATCGTTCCCAAACGCTCCCAGTGGCAGCTTCATATTCCGATACACGGAACACATGCGCGCTTCACACGGTCACCGCACACTGTGAGCGAGATCGAGGTTGGCTATAGGCACGGACCGCCCCCTTCGTGAGGTCAGGTCGTGCGAGAGGAGGTGACAATCATGAAGCTCGGCACATTCGGTCGGCTCGCAACCGTCCTGCTGCTAGCCGGCACCGTCGCCGTCTCCGCGGCAGGATGCGTGTTCGTGCCGTACCCAGTCGGCGGCTACGGACACTACGGTCACGATGAACAAGATGGACGCCAGTATCGCAGGTAACCCTTATGGCTTCTCGCCCCGGCGGGCGCCGAGCACCATCTCGGCGTCCGTGCGGTCACCGTCTTACGCTGCGCGGGTTGGGGGGCCTGCGCCTTACGCCGATTCTGCGAGAGTCGATTGGCGGGCTCACACGGGATCGCCAGCACCTTAGCGCACGTAACACAGGAATAGAACCGCGGGGCGGGCACCAGGGTGGCCCCGGACGGCATGAGGGCTGCCACATTCATGGCCGCCTGCTCCTGCTCGACCAGGGCCTCGTCCTCGGCACTCATCCACGTGCCCGCGCCAATGTTGCCGCGGATGCCGTCGAGCTCCGGTGTGCTGCGCTCGTCGATGCTCATTCCTTCCTCCCGTGGCGTGGCGCCGTCGGCGTGTTCGCGCACGCCGGGGGAGTCTTTCCGTCAGCGAGCATCCCGCTTCGCCTGGTGTCGTTGCCCCCGCGCCCGCGTATGGCCCTGGGTCGCTGCCGCCTGGGTCTTTTGGAATTGCCGCCTGGCGACGTTCTCAACTGCACTCGACCGAGCCGCCTTGCTTCGACTGGCGGTCTTCGCCTCTGCCGCCGCTGCAGACGCGTCTTGGTTGGGTGCGGTGACTCGAGCTGAGGCCTTCTTGCTCTTCCTCATTTTCGTGACTCCTCCACCTTCACCTTGAGGGCCTTCGCGAGTTTCTCGATCATCGTGAGCGTACCGAAGGGCCCCGTGCGCGTGCCCGAGCCCGTGCCGTGCCTGTTAGCCGACCGAGTCTGGCACCTCCGCGGCCTCGGGCGGGCGGCGCTCCTCCTTTCGCCGATCGTCAGAGATCTCGACCGCGATCGCGGCAGCCTGCTGCGCCGGCACGCCCTCTGTGCGGCGCTCGTACTCTTCCTCTGCCCGCTCGTCCCCGACTCGCTGTTCCACATCTGCGACCTGCTCCTGCTGACCCGGCAGCTCGACGCGCAGCTCCTCGATAAGCATGATGACCGTCGCTGCGACAGGGAGCGCAAGGAGCGCACCGAGGATCCCCATCAGGGTCCCGCCCGCAAGGAGCGCGATGAGTACGACGGGCGAGGGAAGGCGTAGCGCTCGGCCATAGATTCGCGGAACGAGCACGCGGCTCTCGAATTCCTCGTACGCGAGCATGATCAGCAGGACGACGACCACGACGACCGGGCCTCGCGCCAGCGCCGCGAGGACCATCGGTGCTATCGAGAGGAAGGCGCCGATGTACGGAAGGACATCCGCGACGCCCGCAAACACGGCAAGCGCCACCGCATTTGGCACGCCGCACGCCACCAGGAGCACGAACGAAAAGACCGCGATGAGCAGGCACGTGATCACCTGCCCGCGGATGTACGCGCCCACAATCGTCTCCAGATTCATCATGACGCGGGCCAGGCGAATATGGTGCGAGCGACGAACAACCGCAAACAGCCCGCCACGAAGCCGGTCACGGTCGATCATGATGTAGAGCGCCAGGAAGATGGCGCTCGCGCCGTACGCGGCGATCTCGAACACCCGCATCGAAAAGGCCAAGACCGTTCCGCTGATGGCGCTCGCGGTAGCGTCATATCTGATGTTCCGCAGCCAGCCTGCAAGCGCCGCGGTCAGGTTGGAGCGGGCGAGCTAATCCGCGATGCGTGCGCGAAACTCGGGCTCCTGCTCGACCAGCGCTGACGCCTGGGCCAGGAGCGACGGGATCGTCAGTGTCACAGCCAAAGCCGCAACGACGAAGAGGAGGGTGAACACGATGGCGATCCCGAGGTTACGCTTGACACCCCGAGCCTCCATCCAGCTGACGGCTGGACTCATCGTTCCGACGATGAGGAGAGCGACGGCGAGCACCAGGAGGACCGGCCAGAGCCGGAGCAGCAGCCACATGCCGCCCACGACGAGGACGAGGTGGATCATCGTCGCGGGCGATACCTCGAAGCGCACCACGCGCGTCTTCTCCTCCGCGGAGGACGGTCGCGCGGAGAACGGCGGAATGTCGGCTGTCTCGGGTTGGATGTCCGTCTTCACGTTCTCTTCAGCCGTGTCACTGTTGGAGGCAGCGGCGTGCCGAGCTCGCTGCGCGAGTCAAATCGTTTTGCCGCCAACCGCACGATCCCCTTGCACAAGCCACGCTAGTGTCTCGTATCAGAAGTAGAGTTATTATAGGTCATGGCATGCTCCGGGAGGGCATTCATGGCCAACCATGTTCGGCCTATTGCAGTGAGTCCGGCAGAGCGGGCGGAGCTGGAACGACT
>Ga0137407_10002236_pt1 | contig 12764 bp, 11 predicted proteins | sample CZOMad2_2_16fung_FD_108410 | JGI IMG/M metagenome (GOLD analysis project Ga0137407, IMG submission 108410) | Vadose zone soil fungal communities from Angelo Coast Range Reserve, California, USA - CZOMad2_2_16fungal (Illumina Assembly) | ecosystem: Environmental > Terrestrial > Soil > Vadose...
ACGCTGAGTAAAGTCAACGATCTTATTAGGATTGACAAACTCTGTGGCAAGATACTTCGACAACACGTGAAACTGCTCGAAGATATTAAGTCCTCGCATTCTAGATCGTTCCATAGAAGCGACCGAGGCAAAGCCATGTTCACCTAAGTATTTATTAAGTCCTTCTAGGTTACCTTCACCCTTAAATTGTAGATGACTACTCTTTGTTACGTGTTGTCTCTGTACTTCTACTCCCTGACTAGGACCAGCTTCTGTTCTAACTGGAGTTGTAGCTGTAGTGGTAACTGGAACAATTTTTAAGTCTCCACCATCACGAAGAAACTGCATCATTTTAACAAAAATGGCTTTTCGATCAGCAAAGGTTTTTAACTGAGGTCTGTTCTTACCCTCAGTGTCTTTCAACATTAACTCTTGAATTTTACTATCCGCCAATCCTTTAACATAATCGATAGCGTTTCGCACAATCGCTTCTTTACGTGCTTCTCTAACTGCTGGATCACGTTCAAGGTTTTGTGCGTGAAGTTGTTCTAGTAACGAATTACGGTCAGCTTCTTCCTCGGTCGCTTTAAGAAACTCATCTAGTGAAGTCTTAGGTATTCCCTCTTCTTCAACACCCATTCCTTCGGGTGGTTCAAATCTTTGTTCTTTACCTACCTCAACACCAGCTTCTCGTCCACCTTCTTCGGTTGGAGTAGATGAAAGGTTACGGATATACTCAGCCCTAACCACTCTGTACGTATTATCAGGATTTTTTCTAGGTTCGTATCTAACCGTATCGTCTTGATTGTCGGCATTAAGTTCCTCCGCTTTTTGTATTGCAGTTGCTTCATCTGGGTGTTTGACAACCGTTCCTTCCTTGTCTACAACTCCGGGTTCAGGTCCACGGACTCTGGAGAATCCAAGCTGTGCACGAAGAACGGCTTTCTTTACGTAGTTATAAAAACGTCCCAAACTTGCTGGATCGTTTACATCAACCGTACCCGCAAAATCATCCGCCGCACGTCGAGCAGCATTGGTAGCATCGCCAGTTAGTGGTAAGCGTAGATTTTTATTACCACTAACGTCCCGCATTATTTGAGCCAATAAGTTGTCTTGCACTACTAATCTACGACCATTTTTACCAGGGAACTGAATAGTAATAGGTTGCTGTGGTTGAGCAAATAAATCTGTGCGTGGAGTGGCACCGGCAGCTTGACGCTCTGGAACATTACCAGAAAGCAACGACATTCTCTTTCCGGTTTCAGGATCATAGTTAGGACTTTGTGGATTGAGTTTATCAGTTATCTCTGCGTCTTTTTGGTTCTTCGCGTTTTCTTTATCGTAATTTTTAACTTCTTGTTTATTAAGTTCAGCATACTCTGGACTAATATCACCTAAATCATTGCTGTCGTGGGTCATACTATCCACGACTTTTAATGCCGCTTGTCGAGACATCTCTTCTTTGCTTAACTTACCACTACTTCCTTGCTCAATTACTTTTAGTGCCGAAGCAATTCTTTGGTCGTGTGCACCTCCAAGAGTCTCAATACCTAATTGAGGACGAGCAATTAATAGTTGATTTGCCGTAGCTTTAACCCCCTCAATAGCGTCTGGCATCGCCCAGTCACCAGTATTGGTGCGAATAGGACGTTTCATATCCGCTTCAAAGATTGCGGTTTGTCCTAGTCCCATTGACGCAAATAGTTTACCCTCAGGTGAAGCAGTCCAGTCAGGATCGTTAGCAGTCTTGCCACTCTCTACTCGTTTAATAACCGAAGTTACTTCTGCCGAACTAGGTATTCTATCCTGTTCTTGCACAGCGGTGTTAATGTAACGTTTAGCAAAGTCAGTCTTAACTCCACCAAGCACCGCTCTATCACGAGCGGTTATGTTAGTTGGTTTAGTTCTAGCAAGATCGTGAATTGTCCACGGAAGCTGTGCAAATCCAGTAGCTACTAAACTCGACGGACTAAACTGCTCCGCAATACGTCCAATCTTCTCTTTCGTTGTCCCCTCACCAGTTACGTTTTGTGCCAATTCTGTGGCTTCACCAACACCAAACATTCCAGCTTGTCCACCAGCAACACCAGCCAATTTCTGTAATACATTCGGGTCAAGCTTCGCTCCTAGACCACTAACCGCTTCATCCGAAGGAAGAAGTCTCGTTGCTTTATTCAACAGGTCTGGAGATGTTTCAGCTAGTGTCTTAGCACCCGCTGCACGCATAAACGCTCCACCGACCTTTTCGGCAGCTTTGGGTATGAGAAGAGCACTCAATCCACTAATGCCAGCTTGTAGTGGACTACCAGTCTCTCCATAAGTGCTAGTTCCTGACGCTATTGCTATACCAGGAATACCACCAAGTGCCCCACCGGCTCCTATATCCACCGCCATACGAGGAATACCTTCTCCGGCGCGTTCTAGTTTAGAAGTATATTCTTCCGGTAAACCTACCTTTTCTGAACCTTTTCTAACTGCTCCACCAACCAACTTTGGTAGGTCCCAACCCTCACTCGGTCCTCCAAGCGTCCCTGCCAAGGTTGGACCTTTATACCCTGGCGCACCACCACCGAAGTGATGTAATGCAATATCAATATTACCACTTCCACGCCGTAAGGCGTTGTCTGTCCCTAATCCAGCTTCATAACCCGGACCCATATTCTGTGCAAATTCCTGCATAGTTGTACCAGCCAACTCAGGATAGTCCTTAAGCGCCTGTTGGTGCTCTTGGAGAACCTGCCAGTACGGTTTCTTTTGAGGGTCTAAAGGTGACTCTACTAGATTAGATAGGTCCATTAGTAAACGCTAACGCCAGGAGTCTGCAACCGCTTCTTGTCTATAGTTGCTTGTTGAAGACCTGCTTGTACACTTTGTTTGATAGCATTATGTAATGCTTCAATAGGATTTGCCCCAGGTACGAATCCACCTCCTTGAACACTAAAATTCGATGTAGGTCCTGTGGGTGGTGGTTGAACCAACTTCGACGCATCAAATTGAAAAGGGGCTGGAGGTGGTACTGCTGCTGCGGGGTTAGATACTAATGTGGCTGAACCTGCTGGTGCTGGTTTTGGAGGTAACTGATTCGTTGGTGGTCTTGGTTGACTTCCACCTGCTAACCTATCAATAGCTTCACCAGGAAAATAGGTTTGGCTTATAGGACCATTATCAGACCCGTAAGGATGTGCAGCAGCTTCACGAGCACGTACGTTTGCTGCTGCTAATTGTGTTGGGTTACCACCAAAATAATTCGGGTTGTGAAACGCGTCTCTAGGATCACCGGTTGCGTTATCCGGTGTTATCTCTGCTCCACCAATTCCAAGGTGTGGAGTTATGGGATTACCCAGAGAGGCTTCTCTTGGAGCAGTTGGTTGAGGTTCCACTAACCCACTACCATAATTTTGTGGTTGGAACAAGGACTGATCCTGTTGTGGTGCTTCTGACTGATTCTGTTGTGCTCCACTTGTAGGTTGCTCTTCTGCTCCACCCAAAGGTGGAAGTCCCTTTGCCTTTCTCAACTCGTTTAATTTTGCTTGTTTTGGGTCCACGGTTTTTGGTACTTTCACTCCTGCGATTTTAGCTAACTCGTCCAACGCTGCCGTAGCGTGAGGACCACCAGCACCAGCTAAAGACATAGCCTTGAGTGCTTCAATTTTAGAGTTCTGTGCTGCGTTTTCGGTTAACCTTTGGTTTGTTGCTCTCTTCTCTGCTGAACTTTCAGCTTCGGTCATAGTCGCAAGGTTAGGAAAACCACGCGCTTGGGTATAAGGATCTCCTTGACGTTGTGTAGTTCTAGACCTAGCTTCTTCAGCACGAGCTATAGCTAAGTCACGTTTCTCTTTGTCGGTATCGTATGCGTTTGTCTGTTGTTTAGCCATTGGGTACAACTCCTATAAGGGCTGGTGCTTTTGGTTGTGGTCGAAGCTGAACGCTAATAGTTATTCCAGGTGACGTTCCTTCACCATTCAACGCTCGTTTAACAGCGTCTTCTGGACTTTCGGCATCTAGTGCAATTTGTTGATTCTTTGTTACATTATATTGATTCATATTTTATTTTCGGTTTGTTGTTTATTTTTAGAACTGGGCCATAAAAAGTCCCATACTGCATCACTATAGTCATTGACCTTTGCTTTACGTTTTGCACAAAACGATTCAGGTTTAAGTTGTCCTTGTTCGTCAACACAATCCATTCCCAACGCACCCGCGATTGGTGTTGCAACTGTTGAAATAGCATCTCCGAGTTTCATATACAAGTAACTACTACATCCTCTATACAAGTAGTCCCATTAGACCCAGGAGCATCTAAGGAGTATAGTCCGGATTCTGTTGTACCTACGGAAAAAGTATCACTTCTTGGAGTATCTGAACTACCACCACCACCAGCAGGAGTAAACCTCTCTACCCAATCCACCTGAAAATCGGTTGTTGAAGTGCCAAATTCAAATTTATACTGTGCAATTTGTTCACTGTAAGTAGATTCATCTGAACTTAAAGATCGACTAGAACAACAAGCACCACTATCGTAAGTACCTGGAAACGCTGGTAGACCATCTTCAACATGAGAGATTAAATCTGATGTAGTATACTCGTCAGTATAACTAGTGCTTGTGGTTGGTCCTAAAACCGTAAAGACTCCACAAGGAGAACCCGTCGTAATTCTTGCGCCATTAAATATAATACTCCAACTTCCATCAGGACAACCTGGAGTAAAAGAATAAGTTACACAACTTGGGAACACATCATCACAGTGAGACGGATTCGACCCAGTTACAGTTCTAGTTAATGTTAAAGTTCCACTAGCCGAACAAGAAGGGTCACCGAGAACACAAGTGTCGCGATCATAAGATGTTGTTGTTGCTGTACTAACACTACCAGAGCCAACAAAAGTTATGTGAGCATTGGCGTCTCCGTGACAAAACTGACCCCCACCTTGATCACTAGCCGCGGTCCAAACATCGTCTTGTTCAGAAGTTAGATAATAATGTGGGGGTGATCCTTCTACACGAAATCCGCACTTGCTTCCACTATTATACGAAATGTCACAGGCTAGACTAGCTGAAGGCGGATATTCACAACTTCCATCATCAACAGTTGCACTTCCGTTATAATTACATGCTTCAGAGTCAGTACAACCACATACTGTGTCTTCACAACCAGAACCATATAGTGGTGTCCCAGTACAATCAGCAGGTGGAACCTCAGTACAATCGGCTCCGTCACCAGGACAACAACCTTGTGGACAAGGGTCAGGGTCACAAAAAACACCGTCTCCCTGATAATCACCACCAATAAAAGCACAGTTCTCAGGAGAAATAAAACTGCAACCAAAATTACAACATGCTCCAGTTGGACATATATTATCGTCAGCACAAGTCGTTCCTAAACCTTTAAATATACCACCGTCATCAGTGCAACTTATTTCGTCAGTTTCAAAACAAAAATCGTTTTCACAACAAGCACCTGTCTCATACTCACATGATCCATCATCAACAGTTGCGTCAGGATTAAAGTTTATTGCAGTAGGATCAGTACAACCCTCAACACCAGTAACTTCAGCCTGGGCAACCTTCGCTTTTATTTCAACTGCATACCCACGTGTTGGACTCCCATAAACAGTTACCCCTTCACCACCCATAATCCGAAGACTGTGGAACTGCTTTTGGAGTTTGGTGAGACGTTGTTCGAGATCGGTCATTTCACACTAATCGCAAACCCTCCGTCAACTAAACTTCCACTAACACTAACATCGTGCCCACCCCGAATAGTAAAGTTTTTAAACGAATTTTCTAATTGCGTAAGAATTTCTTCTGGCGTGTTTGGTGTAGCTCCACCCACACCCGCGCCGGCCCCACGTGCATCCTCCCCAATACTAAAACCGGTGTGAAAATTACCCGCAGCCCCAGCAATAGCAAAGGAGTCCACTTGCTTCTTAAACTTAATAAGGTCACTTTCAAAACTCATCGCATCACAACCGTTTCAGTTACAATCTTCCAGAGGTTCTTTTCTTTCTCTTGTGTGACTTGAGCACTTACAACTCGCTCAGTCCCTACCCATGCAGTCCCAGGAGTGTAGTCTGCCGTAGCATACTCAAATAAATTGAACGACGCTGTTCCACTACTTGCTGTCACCGGGTTGCTATAAGTACCTCCAAGACCTTCATCAATAATTATATAACTTCCTATAAATCCACCTGCACCTTGAACGCTAGTAATTTCAATTTCTGCTGTTCCACCAGAAAAAGTTAGGTGCTGACCCACCGTATATCCACCCGAACCAGGATCAAAAAGTGAAAAAGACATGTGAGAAGTTGAAGTTCCACTAGGCGTCCCCTGGTAATACTCATCGTAACTAGGACTAGTCGCAGGATAGTTCTGAAGTGTAGCACCAAACGCGGAAGCGTAGGTGGTTGAAAATCCATTATGTAGCACATCAGTAAATCGTTCAAGCCTCGCCGCACCTCTAATCACAACAGTGTCAGACACTATTTCATCAAAAGCTACCGTAGGTGGACTTGAACTAATCACCCACCAAGTCTTTATTTTAGTCTGAACCAAATCCGCTTTAGCTGATCTATAACCTAACCAACCATCTGAAATCGTTGCGGTAATAAAGTCTAACGTTCCAGGAAATTTATACGGTCTAAAAGCGTAACTAACTAAAGCAGTAGATTCATCAACCGCGACTGGAGTTCTCGTTGTAAATTCTAACCAAGAGTGCCACGCGTCAATAGGTTTTAGTTCGTATAAAGTACCGTTTGGTGAAAGTGCAGGATCAACTGGAAACAAAGGGTCAACAACTCTTCTACTCACAAGTTTGTCAACTCGCATTTCTTCATCAAACGTCTTCTCAACAAGCTGAGGCCAACCACCGAGAATCGCAACAAGACTAGCTCCAGTTCCTCCACCAAGTCCACTCACCACTGGTCTATGTGTATAACCGCTACCAGGATTAGTTACAGTTGCTGAAACAATAACAGTGCCAGAAACCGTAAACGAAAAAGTAGCTCCGGTTCCGTTTCCATCGGCTGGAGTTAACGTTCCAGTATGAGTCCCATTAGTGTAACCAGTTCCACCATTTATAATAACTATAGCGTCGATAAAAGCACTAGTTAATCTTTTACCCACCGCAAAAGCTATCCCTAAATCAGTACTAAGAGTTTTAGTATAGGACTCTGTCCACTCAACGCCCACTCCCACTTCAATATCAGCCGGATTATCACTAATAATCATCACCACATCAACTTCAGCACCACCATAATCTTTGGTGATTTCGTGGTTTTTAGTAGTAATCGGAAGGTTTAAAGCGGTATCTAATTCAACCGTCTCCTTCTCAATTTCATTTATACGGTCTGCTTTAGTTTTAGACGTGATAACTAAACCTACTGGTTCGTCCGGATCAGTACCGTTAGGAACACCAGGAGTGTTGGTGGTCTTATACTTCAACGCCGTACGAAATTCCGGCGGAATTAACTCTAGCCAGTTATAACCCCACTCTTTACTAACTAGAGGACGTGCGTTATTGTGTGCCATTAGTCAAGAGAGAGACTTGTATCGCCACTCAAAATTAAAGAACCATCCCAGGACTTAAAATCAGCCCAAGCTTCGTCACGTTCTTTATTGGGTGGAGAGACGTTCCCTTCTTGACGGTTCACAAATTCTTTAACGTAATAGTTGAGACGACAAACAGAGTCCCAAAATAGAAAATCATCACCAAACTCCAAAACGAAGTCGTTGTCGTCATCTTCGCTATAGTCCGGAAAATATCTATAAACATCCATAACAACAGAGACTGGACTAGCACCAACAATAGCATCGTCAGCAGGATACATATAAAGATGTGGTCCCATTTGAATTACTGCTGGGGTGTCAATATTTCCAAATGGTGCAGGTTGAACTGTCTGACGAGAAAACTGTGTCCCCTGCCACCTAAACATTAGATCACTAGAAACCCATTCTCGATTAGAGAAGTTAATAGGTCTCATTCCATTAGCAAGATAGGTTCGAACTATCTTTTTTATAGTCACATAGTCTGTCGTTCCGTGTAAGTGCGCCGGACTAAACAACACTCCACTAGTTAAGCTGATCGAAACGTCCACACTACACCTCATCAATTCAAAGTCATATTGCATTTGGGCATACTGATGTGACCGATTTATAGCATCTAACAACAAGTCAATGCCGTTGACAGCTTCCAAATCAGCCACAGCAAGCTGTAAGTAGCCCGCAATTTTACTTTTAAGATCAGGTATTGTAGTCATGGACGTTTCTTCATCAGCTTAAACTAACCGTTAAGGTTGTTCTCGCCGCCCAAGTCACCTTTAGGTAGACCCGGGGTTTTGTACTGAACTGTTTCGTTGGAATCAGTTAGAAAGCTTGGGTTGCTTGCTTCACCGTCCAACATCTTGGTGCTGTCAATATCAACAGCATCACTCATTTTGACTGTTAGTCCTTTTAGCTTGTATGGTTTACTTGCCATTTTTTCCTTTCTGTTTAGTACCCTTCTACAACTACTAAATATGTCCCTGAAGGAATATCAGCGGGTGCAGCTGTAGCTGCCGCTTTTCCTAACAAGGACAAACCATCATAAGCAGGTGCCGCGACAACGATTAACGTGTTGTCACTCTTAACGAGTGGTAGGACACGTTCAATCTTGACCAGCCCGAACAGCGAGGCGGGGATGTCCAACGCCGAAGCTCCGTTAGAACCATCAGTGGCCATAGTGCCAGTGACGATTTTACGTTGACTTGACGGTGGAAAATCACGAACCCGACTCGTGCTATCCGTACTCTGCGTGAATGTAGCGTCTGCCATATTATGGAAGCACTGCTCGGAAGTTGTTCATGAACATGTGCGACTCAGGGAACCGAAGTTCCAGACCGCACTCGCCGAACCACTCGTCTTCACGATAGTCAGCATTGTTTGGCTGACGCATCTTGAGAAGGTTGGTATCGCGACCGTCCATGAAACGGTAGATTAGGTTCCACACATCCAACACTAACGCACTGTAACGCAGGGAAGCGTTCTGTGAGAAAAGTGGGTGTGTCCTGAAGTGCATCGCACCGAACGGAGATGTGAAGGTCACAATGTCCCAACCAAAGGTTGATTTGGCATCTTGTGAGATATTGAGAACACCTTGACCCTTGAACATCTTGTTCAAAGCAATTAGGAAACCGGAGCCACAAAGCACCAATTTCTCTTGCGCTTGATTTGACGTGACACGGAAAACACGCTCTACATAACTGTAGAAAGTGTCCATGCTCATAGAACCGGCACTATTGCCAGTAATAATACGCTTATTGTCGTCGGTATCAGCCGTAGCTGCCGTGTTACCATACAACGAACCAGCTTCCCACTGTTGGAGCCAGTATATAATACCACCCGTTGTGCGAGTAGGCAATCCAGTTGTGCCGTCAATGTTAAGAGTCTTCGTACCGAAGATAAAGGACTTCTCCATTTCCTCAGCATGTTGAATCGTAGCATCTTTAGCCTTGTCGCGGTATGGTCCAGTCTTGTCATACTTCAACCCAGTCTTCAACACCGTGCCAGAGAACTGGAACGGAGTGCGGAAGATTTGAGTGTAGTTAGACAAGTTCGTCGGCACCGTATAGGGAGCTAGTGCTGCACCAACCTGTGCTTCTGAAGCAGCATTGCCGATAACCAAAACTTCCAAACTAGCTGCATCAGTGTCATTCGAGACTGAGGTGTAAGCCTCAAGCCAACGAACTTCAAATGCTGTGCTACTAGTAAGCGTAACGATAATCGCCTTCAGGGTGAAGGTCGCCGACGCTGCGCCGTTGGGCACAACATTAATTTGAATGATATGTCCGACACGGAAGTTTGCCGTAGCAGCAACCGTGATTCGGGCAGTATCACCAACCGCAATATTGAAACCAGCAACAGTTTTGTCAGTGGTTCCACCAGTCGTTGTAAACGGACCAGCAGCGTTAGCTGAAGCCGTTGTGGTACGTTGTTCGGCCAAGCGTTTCTCATAAATAGAAAACGCAGGGTCGGTTGTCATTTCCTCCTTTAACATCGACAAAATGGCGATGAGAGGAGCATTACCATTTGGGTATTGGTAAAATACTGAGCGTCGGAAATTTCCCAAGCGGTCAATCCCCGATGCTTCAGTGTGTAATAAACCAAGTATCATTTAGGTTTTTCCTTATTCTTAACTAGGCGATAGCTATTGTTTTCCAAATATTTCATGGAAAACGTTAGGGGACGCAGAACCTCCCCCGCTACCACCAGCCCCACCACCACCACTTAACGGTGCTGGCTTCGCTTTTGTAGTTGTTGTTGTGGTTCTAGCACCACTCGACTGAGTGGCACCAGAGCCGTTGCCGTTAGGGATTAACTGCCTGGCTCTGTCTGCTAAAGCTTTTTGTGCCTCTTTGAGAGTGGGAAAAGTCTTGCCCTCTCCCAATAGAGACTTATACGCGATGTCCACCTGCATTGGGTGGTCACGCAAATCTTCAAATTCTTTGAAAAATACCTCACGTTCTTTCTCCGCGCGTGCTTCCTGAGCATACGTCAAAGCGGGAGAGTATTTGGCTTCCAACTCGCTCTTCATAACTTGAAGTTGGTATTGAATTAATTGACCAAATTGTCCAGCTAATCCTTCTCGCATGAGTTTGAGTGCTGCAATAGACTCCGCTCCACCGGCCATAAGTTTAACTACCAGACCTTCATCTGGTTCCCACACCTTAAAGATTTTGTCAAGTTCGGCTTGAGTATACTCTTTAGGTTGCTCTGCTGGACGGACTCCTTCTCTAACCGCATCAGCAATTTCTTTTGCAGTCAGTGTAGGTGGAGTCTCAACGGTCTCTTTAACTACTGGGGTCTCTTCGGTTTCTGTTGTCGTTGGCTCTTCTACATCGAAAACACCACCAGCGGCAGCAGCGAAATTAGTCTCGCTTCCACTTGCTCCACCTGTGTCTTCTTCATAAAACTTCATTATTGGTTGGTCTTTCATTTTGTTTGCGTTCTTTCTCTCGGGTTATTTTTATGTGTATTCTTTCTGGGTATTCTGAACAAACCTTGTATGCTCGTGCTTCACCAATAATTTGCTCCCGAATCGTTAAATTCTGTGGAGTTACATCTGGTGATAGAATTACGGTTGTACATCGTTCTAGCTCATCCAGTTGTGCCTGTTTGAAGTGCTGGAACCACGGGTTGCTGAGGAATTCCACCAGCTTGGGGAGTTCCGCCTCCTGTTGCTCCTGGGATAGGTGTGACATTTAATGGTAGTTGTTGTTGTGCTGGGGGCATAAAACGTTCGGGAGACCTGATGCCTCTTAGATCGGCAATCTCTACAACAAGACTGCGGAAAGGTTCTTGTCCAAGCATCATTGCAGTTTGAGGATTTTGAAGTAGACCAAGCAAAAGGTCCTGCATAGACTGGGCAATATAACCTTTCTCTGAGGGAGCAGTGCCGTCGAAAAACTCAAAGGTAAATCCAGGAACACCTTCTTGTTTAAACGCGTCGAGTCGCGATTGATCCGCGTCCTTTCCAACGGCACGCTGGAAGCTCTCTATTGCAATGTTGTCTACGAGGTTTGATAACATCTTCTCACCAAGAGGAACGAACAAAGTCTCCCAGAGAACAGTTGCTATAGTCTTTAATCTGGAAGCAGCACCGGCATTGACAGTCCGAGCCTCAGCGGCCGAACGCCTTCCGCCATTATATTGCCCGAGTGCATTGTCGTTAATGCCGGTGCTTATTTGCATAAAGCTCCACAACGTTTGAACATCGTTAACATGAGTAGAGGTGACATCCTGAAGCTCAAGTTGCTTAATAAAGCTGTCTACACCTCCTCGACTTGCCATACCCTCTTTAAGTCGGATAACGGGACTTCGATCCTTTAGGTCTTGCATCTCAATACCAAGAGGATCGACAATAAGTTTGTTGTCAATAATTTTACGAACCGAAGTGATACGGGAATTTAAAAACCAAGTAGCCACATCCTGCAAAGGTCCAATCACTTCGGCCAAAGACTCATTAACAACTCTAAGTTGATCTGCACTATATTCACCAATATCATAACAGAACTCTCCGTGAGGATAATTCATCTTCTCACAACGTAAAATTGTCTGGTCATTAGCATACCAAATAACATACATATCTGGCTCCAAGTCACTTCCAAAAGGATTCGCACCATTATCTTCTTTAAACTTTTGTGGGTCAATCCAAACTTGAATCTCCGTAACAACACACATTCCCGAACCAATACCACCAGGAACAGATAACGACTTAATAGTTGAGGCGTTGTTAGAAGTGTAAGTATACATTCTTCTACTAACATCAGTCTCATTTTTGAACGAGTGAATTTTGTCGGTGTTTGTAAGCATCCCATCCGACTCCAGTTTCTTTAAACGTGTGATAGAGAACTCGTCCTCAGAAGCACAAAATTCACCCTCTTGAAAACGAGAGAGAGGAAATCTAACATCAGGAAAGAATTTGTAGGGATTAATAGAAGTCAAACGGTTACCCTGTTTCTTAAACTGTGTTGTGGTTTCTGTGGTTGTGGACTCTGGAATAACAGCACCAGTGAAATCAGTTGTCTCTGGCACAACTGTCTGTTGTTGCACTTCCATAGTGGTCTCCTCCCACGAGGTCTTTACTGCACAGAAACCACATCGCGCTAGGTTGAGGAAGCACTGATACTGTATTTGGCTGAACTTATTGCGACTGAGTTCTCTATCAAGTAAGGATTGGGCGTCACGCTCAGGGGTTGGAGCGGCTTCGGCTTCAACTTCATCATCCTCGATCTCGTAGAAATAGGAGCGTTG
>Ga0137407_10002238_pt1 | contig 12750 bp, 6 predicted proteins | sample CZOMad2_2_16fung_FD_108410 | JGI IMG/M metagenome (GOLD analysis project Ga0137407, IMG submission 108410) | Vadose zone soil fungal communities from Angelo Coast Range Reserve, California, USA - CZOMad2_2_16fungal (Illumina Assembly) | ecosystem: Environmental > Terrestrial > Soil > Vadose zone...
GCCGTGCTGCACAACTCCAAGACCGGCAAAAACTTTGCGGCTTCGGATCCCCGGGCCGACGGCGCGGCTGAGCCGGAGCTGATTCCTCCGCAGTAGCGGGATGCCTCGGAGCACTCCGAAAGAATTCGATGATCGAAACTTCTCGACGTAACTTCGTTCTTGGGTTGAGCGCCCTCGCTGTTTTCCCCCTGCAACGAGCCGAGCCCGATCTGATCCTCTACAACGGAAATTTCTGGACGGTGGACGCGAAGAACCCGAAAGCGCGAGCGGTCGCCATCAGCGGCGGACGTTTTCTCGCGGTTGGATCCAACGAAGAAGTGTTGCGCCTGGCCGCGGGAGGCAGCCGCAAGATTGATCTCGGAATGAAGACCGTCACGCCCGGTTTTATCGACGCTCATACCCATCCCGCCATGTCCGGCCGCCTCCATCTTCGCCGCGTGGATTGCGATCTGCGTTCCATTGCCGCCATTCAGGGCGCACTCCGCGAACGCGCCGCCAAGACCCCGCCCGGAGATTGGGTGCTGGGGTTCAAGTATGACGACACCAAGACCTCCGAAGGGCGAGCGCTCAATGTGAAAGATCTCGACGACGCTGTGCCCGACCACCCGGTTTCCATCAACCACCGGGGCGGCCACATGGATTTCGTGAATACGATGGCGTACAAAGTGGCGGGCGTGGATAAGAACACACCCGACCCTTCCGGCGGAATTTTCGAGCGCGATTCTTCCGGGCAGTTCACCGGACGCATCATCGAGCGGGCCCAGGGGACCTTCGAGAAAGTGATCCCCAACATCTTCACGCGCGACGACTACCGCGAGGGCGTGAAGCTGATTTCGAAGATGATGACCAAGACCGGCATCACTTCGGTCGGTGACGCGCTGGGCTCACCCGAAGATCTTCAGGCCTATCAGGACGCCCGCGACAGCGGAGACCTGCCGATGCGGGTCTATTGCTTCATTGCCTGGAACTACATCGATCGCATGATTGCGGCGGGCGTCCGTACCGGACTGGGTGACGAGTGGGTGCGAGTCGGGGGCATGAAGCAGATCGCCGATGGCGCGGTCTCCGGACGAACGGCCCGGCTGTCGCAGCCATACATCGGTCACCCCAATGACTACGGCACGTTTTCCGCCACCGAGGAAGAACTCTACGAGTACGGCCGCAAAGCCTATGCGGCGGGCTGGCAGTTGGGCACGCACGCCAACGGCGACGTCGCCATCGAGCGCGTGCTGGGTGTGTACGAGCGCCTCAACCGTGAGATTCCGCGGCGCGACCCGCGCTTCCGCATCGAGCACTGCACCCTGATCAATGATTCCATCATTCAGCGGATGCGCGCGCTCAGTGTCATTCCCTTGCCATTTTCGACCTACGTGTACTATCACGGCGAAAAGATGCAGTACTACGGTGAAGAACGGCTCAAGCACATGTTTGCCTTGCGCACTTTTCTGGATGCTGGGCTGCGGCCAACGCAGGCATCGGACTATCCGCCGGGAGAATTTCCCGCCATGATGGCGTTGCACTCGGAAGTCACGCGCACCGATCTTCACGGGCACGTTTGGGGCGCCAATCAGCGTGTCACGCTGGAAGAGGCCATCCGCATCGGAACCATTAACGGTGCTTATGCCTCGTACGAAGAGAATCTTAAAGGTTCGATCCAGCCGGGCAAGCTGGCCGACCTGGTTGTGCTGGGCCGCGATCCTTTTAAGGAGGACCCCTCCACCCTGGTTTCGATTCCGGTCGAGCGAACCATGACGGGTGGGAAGTGGGTGTACGAGTCCTGAAACGAATCAATTGAAGCCATGAGCCAAGACCAACGAGACCGCGAACTGGGAATGAATCGTCGTATGACCCGCCGCGATTTTCTGAACGGCGTGGCGGTGGGAATCGGCGCACTGGGAACTACCGGCTTTGCGGAACCAGGCGCTGGCGCCGAGGCCGCCGCATCCCTTGCTGCCCCTCCGGCAGCACCCTATCCTCCCGAGCTTAATGGCATGAGGGGAAGCCAGCCCGGTGCTTTCGATGTGGCCCACGCCCTGCGCGATGGCACTTTTTGGGAGAATGCCGGTAGCCCGGTTGACACACACGAGAGCTACGATTTGATTGTGGTGGGGGGCGGCATCAGCGGATTGGCGGCGGCTTATTTCTATCGCCAGCATGGCGGAACGAAGTCTCGCATCCTGATTCTCGACAATCACGACGACTTCGGCGGGCACGCCCGACGCAACGAGTTCCAGGTAGGCAAGCGGCTGCTCTTAAGTAATGGCGGGACTCAATCGATCGAGAGCCCCGGGGAATACAGCGAGGTTGCGAAACGGGTCCTCAAAGAATTGGGGATTGAGACTAAGCGTTTCTACCATGCTTACAATCAAAAACTTTATTCCCATTTAGGGTCAGCGTGTTATTTTGACAAGGAAACTTTTGGCGAAGACCGGCTGGTGCCTGGACTGGGATCGCTGGCCTGGCCGGAGTTTTTTGCCAAGACTCCGCTTCCGGAAAATGTGCGGCGGGAAATTGTCCGCCTCTACACCGAAAAGAAGGATTACTTGCCGGGCTTGTCGCGCGAGGAAAAGACTGCCCACCTGGCCAAGATCAGCTACGCCACTTTTCTTACCGATGTGTGCAAGGCAGATCCGGGCGTACTGCCATTCTTTCAGGTCTTCCCTCAGGATTTGTTCGCGGTGGGGATTGACGCAATCTCCGCTCTCTCTTGTTATAGAAACCCCAGCGACTACGGCGCCTGGCAATATGCCGGTTTCGAGGGCATGGATCTGGGAGAGGGCAGGGAAGAGGAAGAGCCCTACATTTTTCATTTTCCAGACGGCAACGCCTCCGTGGTGCGGCTGCTGGTCCGGTCGCTGGTTCCAGGAAGTGTTCCAGGACACACGATGGAAGATGTAGTCACGGCGCGTGCCGACTACAGTAAGCTCGATCAGTCGTCAAATCCCATTCGCATTCGCCTGAACTCGACCGCGGTACGCGCCCGCCATTCCGCTCCGCCGGAGTCCCCGACAAGCGTAGAAGTCGCGTACGTGCAAAAAGGGAAATTGCAGAGCGTGACCGGGAAAGCCTGCGTGCTTGCATGCTACAACGGAATGGTTCCGTATCTTTGCCCTGAGCTGCCGGACAAACAGAAAGAAGCGCTGCACTACGGGGTGAAGGAGCCGTTCATCTACACTCATGTGGCGATTCGCAACTGGACGGCGTTTCACAAGCTGGGAATCAGGCAAATTGTCTCGCCCGGCGGCTATCACAGCTTTACCATGCTGGATTTCCCGGTCAGCCTCGGCGAGTACAAATTTCCCGACAATCCGGAAGAACCCATGGTGCTGTTCATGCTGCGCACGCCTTGCAAACCGGGCTTGCCCCGGCGCGATCAATACCGGCTGGGGCGCTTTGAATTGATGGGCACACCATTCTCCACCTTTGAGCGCAACATCCGCGACCAACTGCAACGGATGCTTGCTCTGGGCGGGTTCGATTCTGCCCGAGACATCGCTGCAATCACAGTCAACCGTTGGGCGCACGGATATGCGTACGAATATGATTCCTACTCCGATCCGCAGTGGGCGCGGGAAGAACGGCCGTGCGTGATTGGGCGGAAGCAGTTTGGGCGCATCTCGATTGCGAATTCCGACGCAGCCGCCAGCGCTTATACAAACGCCGCGATGGACCAGGCTTATCGCGCGGTCCAGGAACAACTCAAGAAAGCGTAAACATATATGACAGACCCAAAGCACCAGGACCCGAAGAACTACGACCCGAAGCATCCTGCTTCCGACCCAGTCCGAGACCGCCAACTGGGCATGCATCGCGACATCACGCGAAGAGATTTTCTGAACGGAGTTGCCGTCGGCGTGGGCGGTGCAATTGCTGGCACCTGGATGTCGGGCTTCGCATTGGCCGAGGACACAGCCGCTCCGTCGGCTCAGGACGCTCCTGGTTACTACCCTCCCACGCGTACCGGGATGCGAGGCAGTCATCCCGGAGCCTTCGAAACCGCTCACAGCGTGCGTGACGGCAATTTCTGGGCGAAGGCGGGCAAGCCGGTCGACTCCGGCGAAACCTATGACCTGGTAGTCGTGGGCGGCGGTATCAGTGGCCTGGCAGCGGCGTACTTCTATCGCAAACAGGCTCCGTCGGCGCGCATTCTCATCCTTGACAATCACGACGACTTTGGCGGACACGCTAAACGCAATGAGTTTCGCCCGGGCGGGCGGCTGTTGCTGACCAATGGTGGAACCGTCGCCATTGAATCTCCATTTCCTTACAGCAAAGTAGCGGCGGGGTTGATGACCGAACTGGGCATTGATCCGCCCGCCATGGAGAAGAAATATGTCAGCCCCGAAAGCCGCGGTCTGGGTTCCGGCTTCTTCTTTGACAAAGAGACTTTCGGCAGCGAGCGACTGGTGACGGGAGCGCCTGGCCGCGGCTACGGCCGGCAAGGTGGTTCCAGCGGAAAATGGCCCGAGTTTCTGGCCAAGACCCCGCTCTCCGCCCAGGCCCAGGAAGGCATTGTTCGCATCCAGGAGGGCAAGGACGATTATATGTCCGGGGTTTCGCAGGAAGAGAAGAAGTCCCGGCTCTCCAAAATGAGCTACAAGGATTTCCTGCTCAATGTGGTGAAAGTCCACGCCGATGTCCTTCCTTTCTATCAGAGCCGCACGCATGGTCTTTACGGGATCGGCATTGATGCGGTTCCGGCGCTGGATTGCTGGGCCATCGGCTTTCCCGGGTTTCAGGGCTTGGGGCTTGACCGGGTTCCGTCCAAGGGCCTGACCTTTACCGCTCTGGGAGCAGTCACTCCTCAAGAGGACTACCACTTCCATTTTCCCGACGGCAACGCGTCGATTGCACGCATGCTGGTGCGGTCGCTGGTTCCGGGCTCCGCCCCCGGCAGCACACCCGAAGACATTGTGACCGCGACCATGGACTACAGCCGCCTGGACAAGAAGGGTTCCGCGGTCCGCATACGGCTGAACAGCACGGCGGTCGCGGTGCGTCATGTAGGAAATCCTGCTGCCGCAAAGGAAGCGGAAGTGCTCTATGGCCGTGAAGAGAAGGTGTACAGCGTACGCGCCAAAGGTGTCGTGCTGGCTTGCTGGAACATGGTCATTCCGTTCATTTGTCCGGATCTGCCCACGGAGCAGAAGGACGCCTTGCGTTATGGAGTGAAGGTGCCGCTGGTGTACACGATCGTCCAGCTGCGCAACTGGAGCGCGTTTCAGAAGCTCGGGATCAGGAATGTGTCCTGTCCCGGTATGTACCATTCTTCGATCAATCTGGACCAGGGTCCCAAGATCGGCAACTACAAACCATCGACATCGCCCGATGATCCGATCCTGGTGCACATGCTGCGCACGCCTTGCCAGCCCGGTCTCCCCGCGCGGGACCAGCAACGTGCCGGGCACTATGACCTGCTGGCCACGTCCTTTGAAGCCTTTGAGCGAAATATCCGCGACCAGTTGGCGCGGGTGCTGGGCGGTGGTGGCTTTGACCCGGCCCGCGACATCGAGGCCATCATGGTGAATCGCTGGCCCCACGGATACGCCTACGAATACAACCCCTTGTGGGACCCGGACTGGCCCGAGGGCAAGCGGCCGTGCGACCTTGCGCGCAAGCCCTTTGGACGAATTACGATCGCCAACTCCGATGCGGCCGCGGCCGCTTACACGGATCAGGCGATCGATCAAGGCTACCGGGCGGTCCACGAGTTGTTATCTTGAATTGATGGCTAAAGCCACTTTTTGCTTGACACTGATGATACTGATTTTCTAACCTTACGAAACTATAGTAGGGTTACAGGTTTAACCCCGTCATTGGACTTCCCAAGTCTCCATCTGGGCAGCAGCGAAGAGTGGTTGGTCTTGACGGTATTCTCGAATCGCCGCTTAGGAGGCTGTCCATGAAGCGCTCCCAGATTTTCGTACTCTGTCTCGTTCTGGTGTTTCCCGTCTTGGTGTGGTCGCAAACCGGCATGACGTCCTTACGGGGCACCCTCGTGGACCCCTCGGGCGCGGTCGTCGCGGGTGCCACTGTAGAGGTGGATGATACCGAGAAAGGCTTTCACGAAAGCCACACCTCCGGTGAAAGCGGCGCCTACGAGTTCCCCCAGCTGGCGCCGGGCCGGTACACCGTTACGGTGACCGCTGCGGGCTTCGGAAAGCAGTCGAAGCAGGCGGAATTGTTGGTGAGCCAGCCCGCCACGATCAACTTCACGCTGTCGGTGCAGAGCTCCACCGCCGTGGTGGAAGTAAGCGACGTGGCCCAAACCGTAAATACGACGGATGCCACAATTGGGAATGCAGTGGGTGGTGCGACGATCCAGGCGCTTCCTATCGAAGGGCGTAATGTCCCTGACCTGTTAAGCCTGCAGCCTGGGGTTCTCTACCTGGGGCGCAACGTTAATCAGGACCAGGACAGCCGCAGTGGGGCAGTTGCGGGCGCGCGCTCCGACCAGGCGAACGTTACCCTGGACGGTCTGGATAATAACGATCAGCGGCAGGGCTATGCGTTTACCGGTGTGCTGCGTTCCACGCTCGATTCGGTACAGGAATTCCGCGTGACCACCACGAATACCAACGCCGACAGCGGACGGTCGTCGGGAGCGCAGGTAACATTGGTGACGCGTAGTGGCACCAACAATTACCACGGCAGCCTCTACGAATATAACCGGAACACTCTTTTTACCGCCAACGACTGGTTCAACAAGCAGTCTCAAGTCAGCCAGGGCCTTCCCAACAAACCGGGTTCACTGATCCGCAATACTTTCGGCGCCAGGTTCGGTGGACCGATCAAGAAAGACAAACTTTTCTTCTTCTTGAATTATGAGGGTCAGCGCACCGCGGAAAACCAGCAGCAGAACCTGACCGTGCCCAGCGAGTCTTTGCGGGCTGGTAATTTGTTGTACAAGTACTGCGTCGATCCTAGCGATCCTAACTGTCAAGTCACCGCCGTTCAGACGCTGACACCGGCCAACCTCGCGACCATGGACCCAAACTGCACCCCAATGAATGAAGCCTGTCCAGGACATGGCGTCAATCCCGCCGCTCTGTCCGCGTTGCAGGCGTATCCGCACTCGAACTCCCCCGGCGGCGGCGATGGCCTTAATACCGCCGGCTTTACCTGGTCGGCGCCCAACCCGATCACCCTCAATACTTATATTGCCAAGATCGATTGGCAGGCGAGCACCAATCATCATGCCTTCGTGCGGGGCAACCTGCTGAGTGACCGACAATCAGGCTCGGCACAATTCCCCGGCGATCCTTCCAATTTCAGCCTGGTCAACACTTCGAAAGGCATTGCAGCGGGGGACACCTGGACAATCACCGGCAATCTGATCAACAACTTCCGCTACGGATATATCCGGCAGGCGCTCAACAACATCGGGGCAGGCAACAACTCGTTTGCGGATTTCGTCGGTATCAGTCCGCTCACCGGGGAGAATACGACCACGCTGTTGAGCGTACCGGTTCACAACTTTGTGGATGACATCACCTGGACCAAGGGGAAGCATACGCTGCAGGCGGGAGGGAATTACCGGCTGCTTCACAACGATACGTTGTCCAATGCCGTGTCCTTCAACTCTGCGGCCACGGGGTCGGGCAATATCAGCAACGCCCAGATCGCCAACAGCGGCCAGAGTTTCGATCCCGCGGTTTTTGGCCCGGTGGCGTGTGACACCAACACTGGTATTGGGTGTTTTCCAGCAGTTTCATCCGCGTTTTCCGCCAGCTACGACAACGCTGTGACCGCGATAGCCGGTCTGCTGTCAACCATCAATGTGCACAATACCTACAAAGTTGCCAGCGCCACCGCGGCTAATCTTCTGCCCACAGGGACCCTGATTCCGCGTAATTTCAAGACCAATGAATTCGAATACTACGTGCAGGATTCGTGGCGTGTTCGACCGAACCTGACAGTCACCGTTGGCTTCCGGCACACCTTGTTGCAGGTGCCCTACGAAGTGAACGGCCAGCAAGTGCAGCCCAATATCGATCTCCACAACTGGTTCATCAACCGCGGCATCGCCGCCGCTCAGGGGTTGGGCAATCAACCTGAGTTCGCCTTTGCTCCGTCGGGGCAGAGCCGCGGGGGGAAACCATTCTGGGGTATGAACAAAACTGACTTCGCTCCGCGTTTCGCCATCGCTTACTCGCCGGACGCGAAGAGCGGATTTTTTCATACGCTGTTTGGAAACAACGGTCAGACTGCCATCCGGGCCGGCGCCGGCATGTACCACGACCACTTTGGCCAGGGCATAGTAAACAGCTTCACGCAATTCGGGTCTTTCGGACTTACCAGCACGCAAGCGGCGCCCTCGAACATCTTTACGCCGGACGATGCGCCACGCTACACCGGTCGGACCGACGTGCCCGCGAGTATCCTCAGTCCGGCTGCACCTACCATCGCCTACCCCGCGTTTCCGCCAGACGACCCCAACACCAACGGATTTACTTTCAACTCCGACGGAATTGACGATCACCTGAAGACACCATATTCGATTGCCACCGACTTCTCCATCCAGCGCCAACTCCCAGGCGGGTGGACACTAGAGACGGCCTATGTAGGACGGTTTGGGCGCCATCTATTGCAGCAGTTGGATTTGGCCGAACCCACAGACTTAGTGGATCCGAAATCGGGCATGGACTACTTCACCGCAGCCACCCTGATGTCGAAGTTCGCCATCGCGCATAACGAAGACACGACCGCGACCATTGCGCCGATTCCCTTCTTTGAGGATCTGTTTCCCACGGCAGCAGCGGGTGGATTCAGCGCGACGCAGAACATCTACACTGGAGGTGCCGCTGGTGGCGCGTTTCCCTCGGGCTTCAGGTGGGCGAACCGGCCCGGGCGAGAGGTGGGTGCGCCTTTCCGATTGGGCTTGCTGTGCAGCAGGCTCGCCAACGGCGGGGTAACGCCCGCTTGTCCAGTCTCGTTGGGTGGGCTTAACACGACGGTGCCCTTCTGGGATCCGCAGTTCTCCTCGCTGTTTGCCTGGTCTTCCATTGGAACCAGCAGCTATAACGCCGGTCAGTTCATCTTGCGGCACCCCATGAGCCATGGACTGCAGGTGGATTTCAGTTACACCCTTTCCAAGTCGCTGGATTTGGGCTCGGACACGGAGCGCACCAATGCGCAGGGCACCACCTCTACAACTTCCGCGATCGGGGGCAGCACCGTCCTGAGCTTCATTCAGAATTCCTGGAACCCACGTCTGAATCGCGCGCCTTCGGACTTTGATACGCGACACGTTATTACCACGAACTGGGTCTATGAGTTGCCCTTTGGGAGGGGAAAGACATTCGGTTCGGGCTCGGGGTCGTGGGTTGACGCGGTGATTGGCGGCTGGCAACTGTCCGGGATCGTGCGCTGGACCAGCGGCCTACCCTTCAGTCTTATTGACACGGAGGGATTCACCAACAACTTCCTGTTCAACACCAACCTGGTTCAGACTGGCAAGATCAGGACAGGGGTTTTCCGCAGCACGAACCCGGATACCTTCGGTACGCCCCAGGTGTTTACCGATGCAGACAGGGATGCGATGCAGAACCAGATCTTTAGCACCCAGAGCCCGTTGCGCTTCCCCTACGTCGGTGAAGCGGGCAGCCGCAACAATTTCCGTGGTCCGGGCTATTTCGGGATCGACTCGGGATTGGCCAAGACCTGGAAAATCGCCGAAAAAATGGACGTCAAATTTGCATGGGAAGTGTTCAACGTTACTAACTCCGTGCGCTTTGATGTCAATACGCTTACATCGCTGGATAACGGCTCAGCGGACGGGACATCCCTGGGCGCGTTTCGCAGAACGCTCACGAACCCGCGGGTGCAGCAGTTCTCGTTGCGGGTCTCGTTCTAGGGGGCGTGTTATTGGCGAACTTTGCGGTTAGCACGATTTAGGGGAGGACAAACCTTTACCGCAAAGTTCGCAAAGGCGGCCAAGAAGGCTGGGGCCTATGCCTGCGGCCCTGTCATATTGCTTCGACGCCACTAGAACGTTGGTGGCGTGTTTACCCACAAAATAGTTGTCGGCTTTTGGGTGGGGTTGAACCAGCGATGGCCGCGGTTGCTCTCAAACCAGAAGCTGTCACCCTTCTGCAGCAGGTGGCACTCGACTTCATCCAGCCAGACTTCCAGCGTTCCTTCTAACATATAGAGGAAGTCCTCTCCTTGATGCATGTAGGTGCCATCGCTTCCGGTTCCAGGGGGAACGTGGATCAACATGGATTCGAGCATTTTCGTGCCGGTCGAAAGCAATTCCATGCGTACGCCGGATTCTGTTTCCAGGCTCTTGCGTTTGCGAGGCCGAAGCACGCGACTCGATTGCGCGGGCAGATCATAGAGTTCAAGGACAGTGGTGCCGTACGCGGCCGCCAGCCGGTAAATCGTCGCCACCGAAGGATTGGCGCGCGAGAGTTCGATGGCACTGAGAAAACCGGCGGAAATCTGCGCTCCCTGCGCCGCTTGGGTCACTGTGAGCCCGCGCTTTTTGCGCAGCCGGCGCAGTTTTTCGCCCAGCTCGGCCGTGGGCTTGGCCCGGTCGAGTGGGTTGGTCCCCTTGGCCGGGGGCAGGGCGCTCCCCAGCGCCTGCTTGATGCCTGGAACATTTAACCTTTTTACGTCACGCAGGTACTTGATCCGCTTCAGGAGGTCCAGCAGATCGGGAGTGTACAGGCGGTAGCGTCCGGCGCTCCGGGCTGGGCTGACTAGACCAACGTTCTCCCACAGACGCAGGGTAGAGGGACTGATTCCGAGGATCCGCGCCGTCTGTCCCACGGTGAGGAAACGTATGTTCTGCCCTCCCGCCGTTGGCTTGGATCGTGGTGGTGCAGATGGAGTCTGTCGTGGCAAGCGGATCATGGTAACTCGAACGATCCGAGAATGCGAAATGGTTTTGAGTGGCTCTGGCGCGCCCAGACCATGGCGGCTTTAAAGTCCCGGACGCCGGGGCATGGGGCAACAGTCGGCGGCGCAGACATCCGGACGTGCGCCTAAATTGCCCAGTGCGAGCCTCGGTGCGCTCTCGTCCAGGCGCTCGCAGATCAGTTCGCGAATCATGCGGATGAACCTGGGATGCGTGCCCACGGTCGCGGCACGCACCATGTTCAGTCCTAATTCCTCGCACAACTGACGGGCTTGTATATCGAGATCAAAAATAACTTCCATGTGGTCGGAAACGAAACCGATGGGCGCGATCACGACATCCGACCCTCCATCGCGCTTGACTTCACGCAAGCCGTCAAGGATGTCAGGCTCGAGCCATGCTTGCGCCGGAGGCCCGCTCCGACTCTGATAGACCAGGCGGTACGGGTTGTGTCCCACCTGCTCGGCCGCCAGTCGCGCGCCTTCCCTCAGTTGCTCCTGGTAGGGGCTATCTGCGGCCATAGCTAGTGGAATGCTGTGAGCGGTAAAGATCAGCTGCGTCGCTGGGCGCCGCTGTGGGGGGATTTGTTCAAACGCTCGGCGAATGCGATCTACGCCGGCCTCGATGAACCCGGGGTGATTGTAGAACGCGCGGATCTTGTCCACCACGGGCGCGCCTGCGCCCAGGGCTTCGCGAGCGCGGGCGATGTCTTCCTGATACTGGCGGCAGCTGGAGTACGAACTGTAGGCCGAGGTCACAAAAGCCAAAGCGCGCTGAACTCCATCCGCCTTCATCTGTCGCAGCGTGTCTGGGAGCAGCGGATGCCAGTTGCGATTTCCCCAGTAGACGGGCAGCCGCGGGCCATGCTCCGCCAACTCGGCCTCCAGGGCCGAAATCAATCGGCGATTCTGATCATTGATGGGGCTCTTTCCGCCCCACTTGTTGTAGTGCCCGGCCACTTCCAGCATGCGCTCGCGAGGAACGTTTTTGCCACGCAGGACGTTCTCGAGGAACGGCATCACATCGGCGGGCTGTTCCGGGCCGCCGAAGGAAACTACCAGAATGGCGTCGTATTTCATGAGATCTTCTGAGTATACCGAGCGAGCATCCTGCCCGCAGAGAGGTTCGAAACGCCGGGCGTTTCCAACAGGTCCCGAGCGCGTCCTGCGCTCATCTATTAAACTGTTAACAGCGGAGGCGAAAATGTCGATTCGACCGGTTAAGCGGCTGGTTCGCTCCAAGCCGACTCTCGAAGGCGCGGGCGTACATCTGAGGCGGGCATTTGGTTTTGGCAACACGTCCGACTTCGATCCATTTCTCCTGCTGGATGATTTCCGCAACGACGTTCCGGAGGACTACCTGGCGGGTTTTCCCTGGCATCCGCATCGCGGAATCGAAACCATCACCTATGTTCTTGCCGGAACCGTGGAGCACGGCGACAGCATGGGCAACCGCGGCGCGATCGCTTCGGGCGATGTGCAATGGATGACGGCAGGGAGCGGGATCATCCATCAGGAGATGCCAAAAGGCGACAAGGCCGGCCGGATGCATGGCTTCCAGTTGTGGGCCAACCTGCCGTCGGTGCTGAAGATGACGGCGCCGCGCTATCAGGAAGTGAAAGCGCCGGACATCCCGGAGATTAAAGATGACGACGGCACCCATGTGCGCATCGTCTGTGGGACGTTTTGGGGAAAGAAGGGTCCGGTGGACGGAATCGCCGCGGATCCGATTTATCTCGATGTTTCGATGTCTCCCGGCAGAAGGAAGACGCTGCCGGTTGAAACCACGCGCCACGCCTTCGCCTATGTTTTCGCAGGAGCCGGGAAATTCTGCAACGCGTCGGGCCCGTTGGCGGTACCGACCGAGGAGGTCAAGTGGTCGGACACGAC
>Ga0137407_10002240_pt1 | contig 12746 bp, 13 predicted proteins | sample CZOMad2_2_16fung_FD_108410 | JGI IMG/M metagenome (GOLD analysis project Ga0137407, IMG submission 108410) | Vadose zone soil fungal communities from Angelo Coast Range Reserve, California, USA - CZOMad2_2_16fungal (Illumina Assembly) | ecosystem: Environmental > Terrestrial > Soil > Vadose...
CCGAGGCCGGGATCGAACACGAAGGAATAAAACGATGTTCGCAGTCATCAAAACCGGCGGCCGGCAATACCGCGTCGTTCCGGATGATGTGCTCGAGATAGGCAAGATCGCCGGCGATGTCGGAACGATCGTGCAGCTGGGCGAAGTTCTCCTGGTCGGCGGCGAATCCCCGGTGCTAGGTACACCCACGGTTGCCGGCGCCTCGGTGGCTGCCGAAGTGCTGCAACACAAGCGCGGCCCGAAGGTCATCGCCTTCAAGAAGCGCCGCCGCAAGAATTCGCGTCGCAAGCGCGGCTATCGCGATGAGATCACGGTGCTGCGCATCACCGAGATCCTGACCAACGATAACAAGCCGAGCATCGGACCGCGCCCGAAGCGCGAAAAGCCGGTGGTGGCAGCCCCGGCGGGTGGTGACGACGACGCGCCGAAGGCCGCGAAGAAAAAGGCAGCGCCCAAGAAGGCGGTTGCCAAAAAGGCCGCGGCAAAACCGCGCGCCAAGACTGACGCGAAAAAGGCTGAAGCGAAAAAAGCCCCGGCCAAGAAGGCGGCCGCGAAGGGCAAAAGCGGCAAGAAGTGAGACCAGTTTAGCGTGACAAAAAGTGAAATGATTCCGTCAAGGAATTGATTTAGAGAATAGATAGAGTTGGAGACGAGCCATGGCTCACAAAAAAGCAGGCGGTTCATCGCGTAACGGCCGGGATTCGGCGGGCAAGCGCCTGGGCATCAAGGCCTATGGCGGCGAACACGTGATTGCCGGCAACATCATCGCGCGTCAGCGCGGCACCACCTGGCACCCCGGCCTTAATGTCGGCATGGGCACTGACCATACTCTGTTTGCCAAGATCGAGGGTCGAGTTGAGTTTCGCGCAAAAGCCAATGGCCGCACCTTCGTATCGGTTGTTCCGATGACGGAAGCTGCGGCCGAGTAAACGGTGGACGAGTTGAGTCCGCCGGGTCCTGTTGAACCGGCGGAGCTCGTAAAGGCTCCAAAGGGGAGGCGGGAAACCGGCCTCCCCTTTTTTGTTGCGCGTATCCCGCAAAGAACACGCGGGATAATCCAAGAGCGATCTCCAGGAGCCCGATATGCTGCAGGATATCCCGACCCCGATATTGCACGAGCCGAGGCGCTGCGTCCTCGAGACGGAACGGCTGGTGCTGCGCCGGCCAACGCTCGCGGACGTAAAGGCAATCGCGCGTCTCGCCAATGATCGCCGCATTGCGGAAAATACCCGCCGCCTGCCGCATCCCTATTCGCAGGACCATGCCGTGGATTTTGTGCGCGCAGTCGCAAACGACAAGCCCGAAACCGTGTTCCTGATCGAACATCATCACGTCCCGATCGGGATGGTCGGCATTGATTGGCGTGAGCCGGCGACGCCGGAGCTGGGCTACTGGCTCGGCGTCGAGTATTGGGGCCGGGGTTTTGGCACCGAGGCGGCCCGTGCGGTGATCGATTTCATCTTCGAGGCGTTCGACGTCGAGCAATTGATCTCGGGCGCGCGCGTTGCCAACCCGGCCTCGCGCAACATTCTGGAAAAGTGCGGCTTCCAGTGGAGCGGCGTCGAACTGCATCGCTTCGAGGCGCTGGGATCGTCGACGCCGGTCGATTGTTTCCGGCTTTCACGAAGCGTGTGGGCGTCGCTGAAGAACTGGGGCAATTCGACCCGGCGCGAACGGTAATTGCTTTCATCCTCCCCCGCGGGGAGGATGAAGCTCACGCCGGCGGACTGACCGCAGTTTCCTGATGGCCGAGATTTCGCTCGCGCAAGAAGATGTAAAGTCCGGCGCTGATGATGATCGCGGCGCCGACCATTGTCGGCCATGACGGTACGTCCCCGAACACGATGATACCGAACATGATCGCCCACACGATCATGGAGTATTGATACGGCACGACGACGCTGGCCGGCGCGAGCTTCAGCGAGCGGTTGACGCACAACAATGCGCTTACTGAGATGCAGCCGGCGACCGCAAACCAGGCGAGGCTGCCGAGGCTCGGCGTAACCCATCCGAACGGCGACATCAGCGCGCCCAACGTGAAGGTGCCGAAAAATTGCGACGTCGCCATTACGATGTCGGGCGTCGCACGCAACAACCGCGTGATCAACATCAATACCGAGAAGCACAGGCTGCCGCCGAGCGCGATCATCGCCGGCCAGGAGATGGTTTGCGAGGTCGGGCGCAGCGCGATCAGCACGCCGCAGAAGCCGATCACGATCGCGCTCCAGCGCCGCCAGCCGACCCGCTCGCGCAGAACGATCGCCGACAGCGCGGTGACGAAGATTGGACAGGCAAGATAATAGGTGGTGACGTCGGCAAGCGGCAGATAGACCGTCGCCAGGAAGAAGGCGGCAACTTCGAGCGTCGAGAGCAAAACCCGGAGCAGTTGCAGGCGCGGCCGCTCCAGGAGCGCGAACGCTGCGCGATGGCGCCAGATCAGCGGCGACAGCACCAACAGCGCCGCGCAGGCGCGCAGACACAATAGCTGGCCCACGGAATAGGTCGCGACGATGAACTTGCCGATGGCATCGCCGAACGAAAACATGAAGATCGACAGCAGCATCAATCCGACGCCGGCAAGGCGTGCGGAGCGTTCGTCGGAGGTGGTGGAGATTTTTGTGAACAGACTCATTGATCGCCGCGCCGCGTTACACCATTCGTCATGCCCGGGCATAGCCGTCCGAAGGACGGCGTCGCTTCCGCTCGCCTATGTCCCGGCCATCCACGTCTTCATGCGGTGCCGTTTTAAAGACGTGGATGCCCGGGACAAGCCCGGGCATGACGAATTGAACCGATTGCCGCCACCCCACCTCTGCGATACCGGTAGGCCAAGCGCCAACCTTGCAGCAAATCAGCCATGACCGATTTCGATCCCGCCACGCATCGCATGGTGCCGCAGCAACGCTGGTTCGAGGATTTTGTGCTCGGCGAGCGCTTTGTCATTCCGAGCCGCACCATGACGCCAGCGGTATTCGCGGCCTTCCAGACCGCGAGCGGCGACACCCACCCCGTGCATTATGACGTCGAATATTGCCGCGCCAGGGGGATGCCGAAATTGCTGGCCCATGGCTTCCAGACCCTGATCCACACCGCGCCCGGCGCGGGGCTGTTTCCCTTCATGGTCGAGGAATCGCTGGTCGGGTTCCTCGAACAATCGAGCCGGTTCTTAAAGCCGGTATTCGCCGACGACACGATCTATCCCGCGCTAGAGGTGGCGGAACTCACACCGGGCCGCACCACCGGGGTGGTTTCCTTGCGCTCGACCGTGTTCAATCAGCGCCGCGAGGTGGTGCTGGAGGGATTGCAGAAGTTTCTCATTCGCCGGCGGCCGACCCAGCCGTGATGGACGTCACACATTTTCGAAATCGGCGCCACCTCATTCGATCACTCGTCGGCTCGCCCGATCAATGTCGGCGGCAGATCAAGGCCAAGCGCCTTGGCGGCCTTCAGATTGATGATCAGCAAGAATTTGGTCGGCTGATAATAAGGGATGTCGACCGGTTTGGCTCCGCCCGGATTTGATGCACATCATTGGCCATGCGCTCGGCCAATTCGCCGAGATCGGGCGCATAAGTCATGAACCCGCCGAGGTCGACATAGTCGCGGTAGGGATAAATCACCGGGAGACGGAGCTGACTGGCCAGCTCCGCGATCAAGGCGCGGTGCGCCAGAAAGCTGCCGCCTTCATCGACGAGGACGGCGTCGAACTGCGCTTGCGCCTTCTCGGCGAAGGCGCGGCGACATTGATTGCGGGAAGGAAACTTCCGGTCAGCGCGATTCCCATCTGCTGCGCGGTCTCGCGATAAGATAATCCTGTCTGGTCGCGCCAGACGTTTGACAGGAGATAGGTAACCTTTGCCGCCCGTGGAATTGCCTCCTTGAGAATTTGCAGGCGCTTGGCGATGGCGATGCCGGGATCGATGCTGACACCCGTCAGATTGCCTCCGGGATGCGCAAGGCTCGTGATCAATCCCGCCGCGACCGGATCTCCTGTGATCGCGACGATCGGTATCGTGGAGGTAGCCGCCATGAATGCCGTGGTAAGATCATTGAGGTTGGTGACGATGACCTCCGGATTGTGGTTGACGACCTCGAGCCCGCGCGCCTAATGCCAGCGACGACGCCATAGCGCCGCCGAGCAGGGTCAGGAACTGGCGGCGCTTCACTCGATAATCTCATCGGCACGCAGCAATAGTGAAGTTGGCACCATGATTCCCATTTCCTTGGCAACCTTGAGATTGACGATCAACTCGAATGCCGTCGGTTGCAGGACCGGCAGCTCGGCGGCCTTGGCCCCCTTCAAAATTCGAGCGGTGTAATCGCCGAGTTGGCGATAAGAACTCTGCAACTGGCTTCCATAGCTGATTAGCCCTCCTGCAGCCACAAATTCGCGCCGTCCGTAAATCGCTGCCAGCGAATGCCGGCGCGCCAGAGCCACGATCTGTGTGGCAATGCTGTTAAAAAACGGATTAGATTGAATCAGGAGCGCGCCCGCGCCTTTGGACACCAGCGAATCGAATGCGGCCTCGCAGTCGGATAGGGTTGCAACGTTTACGACAACGACGCTTTGGCCCAATGCCCGGGCCGCAGCTTCGGCCGTTTGCTCGTCGGTCTTGGCGCTTGGGTCGGCCGGATTGGCCAGGAACCCGACGATCGAGGCGTTGGGGGCCAGGTCGCGAAGCAACTCGATGCGCTTGGCGACAAGGGCGGTCGAAAACAGGCTTATGCCGGTGACGTTGCCACCTGGCCGGTTCATGCTGGCGACGAGGCCACTCTCCACCGGATCAAATGCAATCGTGGAAACGATCGGAATAGTCGTTGTGGCGGCTTTGGCCACCTGGACTGCCTGGTCCCCGCCACTTGCGACAATTACAGCGACGGGGCGACGCACCAATTCGGCAACCATGCCGGCTAGGCGCTCATTGTGGTTTTCCGCCCAGCGATATTCGATGACGACGTTTCGCCCTTCGTCATAACCACCTTCACTCAAGCCGCGACGGAACGCGTTGACAAACGGCGCCCATACCTCCGGCGACAATCCATTCAGAAACCCAATCACCGGTATCCCCGGTTGCTGCGCGCGTACCGCTAGCGGCCAGGCCGCAGTAACCCCGGCCAGCATCGACATAAATTCACGGCGCTTCATTTCGATTACCCTGTCGGCATAGAGAGGAAAGGATTGGCGGTGATGCGTCGACCTGCCTCGTTCGCGCGGGCTTTCGGTTCGCTCGCTCTCTACCACGGCGGGAATATCCTGCGAAGTCTCGAAAAGGCCCGGAAATATGGAGTTTCGCTGATATTTACCAAGCTTTGAGGTTGCCGCTTCGGCGTCGCTGCCCTACCTATACGCGATGAAATTTCTCGACGAGGCAAAAGTCTATATCCGCTCCGGCGACGGCGGCAACGGCTGCGTGGCGTTTCGCCGCGAGAAGTACATCGAGTTCGGCGGACCAAGCGGCGGCAATGGCGGCCGCGGCGGCGACGTGATCGTCGAAGCGGTCGATGGGCTCAACACCCTGATCGATTACCGCTATCAGCAGCACTTCAAGGCGCAGAAGGGCACCAACGGCATGGGCAAGGACCGCCATGGCGCCAACGGCAAGCCGATCGTGCTCAAGGTGCCGGTCGGCACGCAGATTTTCGACGAGGATCGCGAAACGCTGATCCACGACTTCACTTCGCTCGGCGAGAAATTCGTGCTGGCGGAGGGTGGCAATGGCGGTTTCGGCAACGCGCATTTCAAATCCTCCACCAACCGCGCGCCGCGCAACGCCAATCCCGGCGAGGTCGGCGAAGAACGCTGGATCTGGCTGCGGTTGAAACTGATCGCGGACGCGGGCTTGGTCGGCCTTCCCAACGCCGGCAAATCGACGTTCCTCTCCAAGGTCTCAGCCGCCAAACCGAAGATCGCCGACTATCCGTTCACCACGCTGCATCCGCAACTCGGCGTCGTGAATGCCGATGGCCGTGAATTCGTACTGGCCGATATTCCGGGCCTGATCGAGGGCGCCCATGAGGGCGCAGGGCTGGGGGATCGCTTCCTCGGCCATGTCGAGCGCTGCCGCGTCCTGTTGCATCTGGTGGATGCGACCAGCGAACACGCGGGCAAAGCCTACAAGACGGTGCGAACCGAGCTCGAAGCCTATGAGGGACATCTCGCTGAGAAGATCGAGATCGTCGCGCTGAACAAGATCGACGCGGTGACGCCGGGCGAACTGAAGACGCAGAGGGACCGTTTGAAACGCGCCGCCAAAAGGACACCCCTTCTGATCTCGGGCGCCACCGGCGAGGGCGTCAAGGAAGCGCTGCGGCGGCTTTCCGAAGTGATCGGCGAGGCTCCGGTGTCGGGCAAGGCCAAGGGCGGCGCGCAGGCCGAACCGTGGGCACCGCAGACGACCTGACGCACAGTAGATGGATTGTAATGAAAAGGATGCCGCGTGATCAGCTTCACCTCTCCCATGGGGAGAGAGGCATAGGCCGCCTTTGGCGGCCGTTCTTAAAAAGGACGCCGAAGCAAAGCTTCGGCTATGTCGCATCGAAGGTGCGATCCGGGTGAGGGTTAGGGTTCAACGATAGACCGCACTCCCTCACCCCAACCCTCTTCCCATGGGAGAGGGAGCGCATTCCCGCCGCGGCAAATTGCTAGTATTACACTACTCACACCCGCGAAGCTCTGCCGCAAAAGTCTCATCCATGGCCCGCCCCAGCTTAAAAAACTTCCGCCGCATCGTCGTCAAGGTCGGCTCGTCGCTGTTGATCGACTCCGATGCCGGCGAGGTCCGCACCGCGTGGCTGGCGGCGCTGGCCGCCGATTTGGCCAAACTTCACGGCGAGGGACGCGAACTCCTGATCGTCTCCTCCGGCTCGATCGCGCTCGGCCGCAGCCGTTTGAGGTTGCCGCGCGGTCCACTGAAACTCGAGGAGAGCCAGGGCGCGGCCGCCGTGGGGCAGATCGCGCTGGCCCGGATCTGGTCGGAGGTGCTGGGGGCTCACGGCATTGGCGCGGGACAAATCCTGGTGACGTTGCAAGACACCGAGGAGCGCCGCCGCTATCTCAACGCGCGCTCGACGATTGCAAAACTCCTGGAGTGGCGCGCGGTGCCGGTGATCAACGAGAACGACACGGTAGCCACCAATGAAATCCGCTATGGCGACAACGATCGCCTCGCCGCCCGTGTCGCCACCATGGCAAGCGCCGATCTCCTGATTCTGCTGTCCGATATCGATGGTCTCTACGATGCCCCGCCGGCGGTTAATCCAAATGCAAAACTGATTCCGATCGTGGAATCCGTGACGTCGGAAATCGAGGCCATGGCGGGAGCGGCGGAGTCCGAACTGTCCCGCGGCGGCATGCGCACCAAGATCGAGGCGGCCAAGATCGCAACCACGGCGGGCACGCATATGCTGATTGCGTCGGGCAAGATCGAGCATCCGCTGCACGCCATCGCCAATGGGGGACGCTGCACCTGGTTTCTGACGCCGGCCAACCCGGTCACCGCGCGCAAGCGCTGGATCGCGGGCTCACTGGAGCCAAAAGGCACCCTGACCATCGATGCCGGCGCGGTGAACGCGTTGCGCGCGGGCAAGAGCCTGCTGCCGGCCGGCGTGATCCGGGTCGAGGGGCAATTCGCCCGGGGCGATGCCGTGGTGGTGCGCGGCCCCGACACCCACGAGGTGGGCCGCGGCCTTGTCGCCTATGACGCCGACGACGCCGAGAAGATCAAGGGCCGCTCGTCGCCGGATGTGATGGCGATCCTCGGCGTCAGCGGGCGGGCGGAAATGATCCACCGCGACGATCTCGTGATCGGCCCGAGCGGGGTATTTTCGGCCAACTAGGCCAATGGCCGAGCGGTCAGGAGCTCTCCCGCCATCCGCATGCCCCCCTTCACCCTTCGCAAAACGGCGATTTCCATGCTAGGACACGACCTTAGCCGAGGCTCGAACCGCCATGACCGCGCCGCTGAAGGCGATCGACGGCAACGCCGATCTGCCGGACCTGATGACCGATCTCGCCACCCGCGCGCGCGCCGCCGCGCGGGTGCTGGCGATTGCCTCGCCTGAGCAGAAGGACCACGCGCTGAAAGGGATCGAGCGCGCCATCCGCGCCAGCGCCACCACGCTGCTTGCCGCCAATGCCGAGGACGTCGCCGAAGTTCGCGCCAGCGGCGCCAGTCCAGCCTTCATCGACCGGCTGACGTTGACGCAAGCGCGTATCGACGCGATGGCCGACGGCGTCGCCACTGTGCGCGCGATCAAGGATCCGGTCGGCGTCGTGACCGAGAGCTGGCAGCGCCCCAACGGCATGACCATCGAACGCGTTCGCGTGCCGCTCGGCGTGGTCGCGGTGATTTTCGAAAGCCGCCCGAACGTCGCAGCCGATGCCGGTGTGCTGTGCCTGAAATCGGGTAACGCCGTCATTCTGCGCGGCGGCTCGGACAGTTTCCGGTCCTGCCGCGCGATCCATGATTGCCTGGTGGAGGGATTGCGCGAAGCCGGTCTCCCCGAGGCTTCGATCACCCTGGTGCCGACCCGCGATCGCGCCGCGGTTGGTCTCTTGCTGACGGGGCTAAACGGCGCCATCGACCTGATCGTGCCGCGCGGCGGCAAGAGCCTGGTAGCGCGCGTCGAGGCCGAAGCGCGCGTGCCGGTGTTTGCGCATCTGGAAGGCGTCAATCATGTTTACGTCGATCACGCCGCCAACCTGGAAATGGCGAAGTCGATCGTGCTGAACGCCAAGATGCGCCGCCCCGGCGTTTGCGGCGCGGCCGAAACCTTGCTGGTCGATCGCAAGGGCGCATCGACCAGTCTCAAGCCGCTGGTCGAGATGCTGATCGATGCCGGTTGCGAGGTGCGCGGCGACGACGCCGTGCAGCGCACCGACCCCCGGGTGAAACCGGCTTCCGACGAAGACTGGGATACCGAATACGAGGACGCGATCATTGCGGCCAAAGTTGTTGACGGCGTCGACGAGGCGATCGCCCATATCCACAATCACGGCTCGCATCACACCGATGCGATCGTGACCGAGGACGAAAGCACCGCCCGCAAATTTCTCGATGAGGTCGATTCGGCGATCGTTCTGCATAACGCATCGACGCAGTTCGCCGATGGCGGTGAATTCGGCTTCGGCGCCGAAATCGGCATTGCCACCGGTAAATTCCATGCCCGCGGTCCGGTCGGTGCGGACCAACTGACCAGCTTCAAATACCGTGTTCACGGTACCGGGCAGACCCGGCCGTGAGTGGCCATAGAGCGTTTTCAAGCGAAGTGGCGACCGGTTCGCGTCTAGAAAACGCGTCAAAACAAGAATCGAGAGCCCCGTTTCGATTCAATCGAAACGGAAAAGGCTCTAGCGTTTTCGAGCGAAGCACGCCCACGGACTTGATCCGGGGGCATCAGTTCGCGTGATGAAACCCCGTCCAACAAATAGAGTGTCGCGCATGCGGTGGCGCCGTTGAACAAAGCTTCCGCCGCCTCGCCATCTGTTGCTCCAGCCATCCCGCTTTATACCAACGGCATGCGCATTGGGCTGCTCGGCGGCTCCTTCAATCCGCCCCATGTTGCCCATCGCGCCATCAGCCTGTTTGCGATCAAGCGATTGAAGCTCGATCGCGTGTGGTGGCTGGTGACGCCCGGCAACCCGCTCAAGGATGGCGGATCGCTGCACGATCTCGACGAACGCGCCGAGGCCGCGCGCCGGATGGCCCGCGATCCGCGCATCGATGTCAGCTGTCTCGAATCCGTCATCGGAACGCGGTATACGATAGACACTGTGGGATATCTGCGCCGCCGCGCTTCCGGCCTGCGCTTTGTCTGGATCATGGGCGCTGACAATCTCGCGCAGTTCCACCGCTGGCAGAACTGGCGGCGCATCGCTTCCGAGGTTCCGATCGCGGTGATCGATCGTCCGCCGCAAAGTTTTCGCGCTCTCGCATCGCCCGCGGCGCAGGCACTTGCGCGCTACCGCCTGCCCGAAAATCAGGCCGGCAGGCTTGCCGACCAGCAGGCACCGGCCTGGGTGTTTCTTACCGGCGTGAAATTGAGCCTGTCATCGACCGGCCTGCGGAACCTGGACGGCAGCTGGAGAACAAAGTGACAGGATGGTGTCACGGTGCCGGCAATTTAAGGCTCCCGTGGGAATCTGCGGAATACGAACTTCGGAAACGGGGTACTGGATATTGAAACCGTTAACCCCACATGCATAGTATGGTTCGCGGCCGTCGAGGATTCGGCGTTCGCGATACAGTGAAAGGAATGGTCCCTGGCCACATCTGTATTGTCCAAGTCTGTTTTACCCAAGGTTTCTGAGAAGACAGCAACTAAAACCGCGCGTAAAACATCGACCCAAGCTGCGGCCTTGAAGGCGCAACCCGACGCCGACAAGACGCTGAATATGATCCTCTCCCGCCTCGACGATATGAAGGCGGAAGAAACGGTCACAATCGACCTTCGCGGCAAATCTGCATTTTCCGACTACATGATCGTCACCTCGGGCCGGGTTAACCGGCACGTCGGTGCCATCGCGGAAAATGTCGCCAAAGGTCTCAAGGAAACCGGAATCAAAAACATCCACATCGAGGGCTTGCCCAACTGCGATTGGGTGCTGATCGATTCCGGCGATGTGATCGTACACATCTTCAGACCCGAGGTGCGCGAGTTCTACAATCTCGAGAGATTGTGGACGCAGGGCCCGACGGCGGCGAAGGCGATCTAACCAGCCGATGTAAATCGGCCGGACCGCATGTTGGCTGCGCGCAGGCCGCACAAGCGGATTTCCGCTTTTGCGGCAAGCCAAGCGTGCAATTTGATTTAGGGAACCTTTATGCGGCAACGGATGGCCCTCCGATTGTTCGACGGGTTCTCTTGCCGGAAAATGCACGCATGCGCCTTCTCGTCATTGCCATCGGGCGGCGGAAACAGGGCCCGGAGCGGGAACTGGCTGAACGCTACCGCGAGCGATTCGACGACATCGGCCGCAAACTCGGATTCCGCGGCCTTGAGGTTGTCGAGATACCGGAGAGCCGGGCACGCGACACAGCCTCCCGGATTGCCGAGGAGGCAGCAGTGATTTCGGCTTCTATCCCCGCAAAATCCCTGCTGGTCGCGCTCGATGAGCACGGCGACAATCTCGACAGCGGGGCTTTTGCCCGGCATCTTGGCCGCTGGCGGGATGATCAGGTCGCCAATACTATTTTCATAATCGGTGGCGCGGACGGACTTTCGCCTGATTTGCGGCGCATGGCGAAGTTGAGGTTGGCGTTCGGCTCCGCGACCTGGCCGCACCAGATGGTTCGCGTCATGCTTCTGGAACAGATCTACCGGGCCGCGACCATCCTGGCGGGTCACCCCTACCATCGCGCGTGAAGCGCACAACGCAAGTGCGGAAAGCACTGATTTGGAATCGATGCTGCCAGCGCGGAACATTCTCTCCTACCCTGACACCGTTCGCAGCGGTCCCGTCGCTTCGGCCCGCATTTCGCTTTCGATCGCGCTGTTGTCGGCAGGCTTTGCCGGGATAAGCCCGTCACCCGTCGCTGCGCAGCTCGCCGAATCGACGCCGCAGGCGGCAGCGCCTTCGCCCGACGCCATCAAGCAGCGGGAGCAGGAACTTGAAACCGCCCGCGTAGAGCAAAAAAGCGCAGCTGAACTGCAACAGAAGCTCAAGGCCGACATCGCGGCGATCGGTCAGGACCGCAGCAAGCTCAATGCGCAGCTGATCGACATCGCCGCCCAGGTCCGCGGTATCGAGACGAGGATCGGCGACGCCGAAGCACGGCTGCGTCCGCTCGACACCCGCGAGCAACAGATAAAAGATTCGCTCGACTCGCGCCGCGTCGAGATCGTCGAGGTGCTGGCGGCATTGCAGCGTGCCGGACGGCGGGCTCCTCCGGCCCTGCTGGTGAGACCCGAAGACGCGTTGCAATCGCTTCGGACCGCCATGCTGCTTGGGGCTGTCGTGCCCGAGTTACGCGCGCGTGCGGAAAAGCTCGCCGCCGACCTCTCCGAATTGATTGCGCTTCGCAAGGCCATTGCCTCGGAGCGCGACCATCTTGCCGTCGACCGCGACAAGCTCAGGGAAGACCAGACCCGGCTTGCGGCGCTGATCGACGAGCGCCAGCGCAAGCAGAGCGCGATCGAAAAAGACATGGAAGCGGAAGGCGCGCGCGCCCTTGCACTCTCCAGGCAGGTCGACAGCCTCCAGGGTCTGATCGGCAAAATGGAGCAGGATCTGAAGAGCGCGGCCAAAGCAGCGGCGGCCGCCAGTCTGCAAGGTGCACCCGCCCCCCTCAACAACGGCAAGCCCAATCTGGGTGGGCTGAAAGACCCCGCCCGTTTGAGCCCGGCCATCGCGTTTGCCTCCGCCAAGGGTTTATTGGCGCTGCCGGTTAACGGCGTCAAAATCCGCGAATTTGGCGGTTCCGATGGCGCCGGTGGCGTCGAAAAAGGCATTTCTTTGACAACCAGGGCCGGTGCACAGGTCACAACCCCGTGTGACGGGTGGGTTGTTTACGCCGGTCCCTTCCGAAGCTACGGACAACTCTTGATCCTCAATGCCGGGGGCGGGTATCATGTGTTGATCGCCGGGATGGAGCGCATTTCGGTTAACATCGGCCAGTTTGTACTTACGGGGGAGCCGGTCGCGACCATGGGGACGAGATCCCAGGTCGCTTCGATACTCGCTGCCAATGCGAGCCAGCCCGTGCTCTACATCGAGTTCCGTAAGGACGGCACTCCCATTGATCCAG
>Ga0137407_10002241_pt1 | contig 12746 bp, 13 predicted proteins | sample CZOMad2_2_16fung_FD_108410 | JGI IMG/M metagenome (GOLD analysis project Ga0137407, IMG submission 108410) | Vadose zone soil fungal communities from Angelo Coast Range Reserve, California, USA - CZOMad2_2_16fungal (Illumina Assembly) | ecosystem: Environmental > Terrestrial > Soil > Vadose...
CGGCGCTGTCAGCAGTGGCCGCAGAGCCTGACGAATCTGCTCGCTCTGAGGATGTCTGATGAGCCGCAGGTGTACCCGACTCTCTTCGACAATCCGCATCTGGCAGACGATCCCTCGGGCGCCATCGCGGGCCATGGTAACCAGGTCATACCCGCCAAACGTCTGATGGATCTCCTCCAGCCAGGTGGATGCGGCAGGCGTGGGCCGATCAATCATCACCACGCCAATCAGGTGTGCCGCCGCGACACGGAGTCCATAGCCGGAAAAGCGATCGACCGTACCCGGATGCCAAAGAAAGACCAGTGGTGGCTCACGTTCGCGCATCATCATCCCCTCCCTGATCAGGGGATGTTTCCTGGGACGGCAGCCGTAGCGACACCGCGTGAGCCTGCCAGTCTTCAAGCCCCGGCGGCGGTGTGGGTTGCAGGCAGAGCACGGTCTGGCCTGACAGGGTCATGGGCGTGGCACTGAACAACTGCGCCTGTTGCAGGTCTGTGGTGGCACCCAGCTCCAACTGCTCCGCCGCCAATGGTTCCACCGTTGAAAAGCGTGGCAGGCAGCGCTGCACGCCTGCGGCATCGGTCTTGACCAACACGAGAAACATCGTCCCCCTCCTTATATCTCCCCCACATCGCGAAACGAGAACCACCGGCCGGTGCCGTTGCCCACAATCACGTGATCCAGGACCTCGATTCCCAAGAGCTTTCCGCACTCGACGAGTCTGCGCGTGAGCTCGCGATCCTCGGCCGATGGATGAGGCTCGCCGCTGGGGTGGTTATGACAGAGCAGAACGCTCGACGCGCCCTCGCGCACGGCCGGGCCAAATACCTCACGGGGACCGACCAGTGAGGCTTTCACCGTCCCGACCGAGACCTCGGTATGCATCAGATAGCGATGCTTGGTGTTCAGGAGCACGACGAAGAAGTGCTCCCGATCATCGTCTGCGGCTCTGGCGAACTCCAGCGCCAATCGTGCCGCGTCATCGGGATGCTTAATCACACGTGGCGAGGGCTCTTCTGCTTCTCGCACAACAATCCAGGTCGCCAACTTCAGACGATAGCGTTTGGAGGGCATCGTTATCCCCCCCACGTGGCCGGCGCTTCGTCTTCGCATCGGAACGCGTAGTGAGCCGCGTCCTCATTGTCGGTGTCGAACAGACAGACCACTTCGTAGTACAGACCAAAGTCGTGATCGAACGACTTGATGGCGAAGCGCGCTCCTGGCGGTTCATCGCCAAATGTCTGGCGCAACAGTCGGATGAATCGACGACACTCACCTTTCACTGTCTGGTAATAATCATCCGTCCCGAGCTGAGCACACGCTACATCCACAGGAGCTGTGCCGAGCGTGATGAAATCTTGCATCGCACTCCTCCTTGCCAAAGAACGAACCCTCCATCCGTTCTCGGAACGATTCCGGAAACGGAATAAGGGGGCAAGACGGAATGATGATTACGAAGGGCATGAGGAAAAATTGCACGGCGCGTGCGACGCAACGCTAAATGCGAAGATGTGAAGGTTCGAGCTCTGCTATATATATACTTGTTCTCTATTCTCGACGATTTGGTGTCGTTCTGTGCATAACTGCATTTGTCTGATGCACCGCTCGCCTATAGTATGAACGTATAACGCATACATCTATGGAAGAATCTCAACATAATGTGCAGGGGCCGACAGCGTCCGACCATGACCGTCCAAGTCCGACCTCGACCGACGTAGTCCGACTTAGTCCGACCATGTCGTCAGTGCGTCGCGAAGAGCATAATCTGACCACGCGTGATGCATTGCATTTATTTGAAACCGCTGGTCTCCCACGTAATCAACGTTCAATTGAGCGTTACTGTGCTGACGGAAAACTGGACGCGTTTTTTGACAGTGACGAACAGCGCTATTACGTCTCGCGTGCAAGCGTGGATCGTTTGATCGGTCAGCTCACTGAGCTCAAGACCCGCCATGAAGCCATCAGTGCTGTAGGCCCAGCCGTATCCGACGGCATCCGACCCGCGACGACGACCCGACAAGACCGAGACGAGCAACAGGAATCAATAGATCATGCCGACATAAAAGAATTACAAACCAAACTTGCAACCCTTGAGGACGAGAAGAAAAAGTTGGAGGAAAAAAATTTCACACTCTCATATGAGAAGAAGGCAAGCGACCAAGTGGTCACGATGATGCGCCAGCAACTCAAGGAGGACCGCAAAGAGTTTTTTGAGCAGATGGATAAACTCGTCAAAGAGATAGGGGAGACGAAGCAGCTGGTCGGTGAGCTCCAGACGCAAATCAAACAAATCGCGGCGCCCACGCCGTACCCTCCCGCCAGTGCGACGACAGGGATGCGACAGATTACTGAGGCTGAAGTCGTTGACGACACGCCTCCGACGACACCATCCGACACGTCACCGGGCCGCCCGCACTCATTTCGCCCACCGATGATGGATATTCGCGAGTCGAACAGCGAAGAGCTGGTCTAGAACCGGTCTTTGCAGGAAAAACATGCAGCGAATCCCCCGCCACCGACAAAAAACACCCCGATAGGGATGTTTTTGCCCCCAAAAACGCGCTTTTGGGCCACTCACCACCTCCGGAGCCTATCGTTTTCAAATAAAACGGGGCCTGGTGGCCACGTTCAGTGGCATATCCGATAAGGAAGCCGTCTCAAAAAAAATCATGCATTCTAGGGCATTTACATGCGTCGTCCGCTTCCCCATTTGACACCGTTTTCGCTGATGATATATACTTAGCATATCTCAGAGATATCTGTTTAGATATACGTATATCACTGAGATATCTTACGAAATATATAAAGCATATCCCAAAAGATATCTTTGTGATATGCTCAATATATATCTGATGGCAGGAGAGGGGAACGGAGCCATGATCGTCAGCTTCGCGGCGCACAAGGGCGGCACCGGCAAGACTACGTCAAGCGTCAACCTTGCTGCATGCTTAGCACGTGCGGGAAAGCGCACCCTGCTCATCGACATGGACCCGCAAGCGCACGCCTCAATGGCCCTCGGCATGACGATCGGCTACGAGGATCCCAGCACGGCCGATCTCCTCAGCGAGCGTCCACCAGCACTCGCCAAGATTGTGCAGCCCACCGCCGTGCCCCGCTTGTCCGTAGTACCTAGCAGCTTGCGGCTCGCGTCCGTAGCCGATGCATTGTCCGCTACGTTCCGACGCGAGGACCGACTCACCAAGATCCTCGCACGGGACGCCGCCTCCTATACGTGGGTCATCATTGATTGCCCGCCCGCACTCGGCGTCCTGACGGCCAACGCCCTCACCGCGACTGATGTGGCCATCATTCCCTGTCACATGGGGGCCTGGTCGGTAGACGGCCTGCAGGACTTGCTTGATTTGCTGTCGCTACTCAAGGGCGAACGTTTCGATGCGTGGGTTATTCTCCAGACACTGGTGGATACCCGCAAGCGCGTCACCCAGGAAATTTTTCAGGAGCTCCTCGCGCCCTATACCGCCCATGTCTTGAGGACGAAGATCTTTGTGAGCGAGGCCCTAAATCAGTCACAGATGGCTAAGCAGGATGTGTTTACGTTCGATCCCCGCAGCCGGGGCGCGCACAACTATGAAGCATTGTGCCGCGAACTCCTGGCGCGATATTAATAACCCTGAGTCAGTGATCACCCCTATGGCAACTCAATCCAAACGAGACACCCTGCGCCGACGCGCGAAACCGCGCCCGCGCCGCTCGCCGGCCGAACGCGCGAAAATGGGCCATGACATGGTCAGCAGTACCCGTACCACACTGCCGTCACTTGAGCGGGTCCTGGTCAACTTCGAACCCCAGGACCTCAAGTGGCTCAATGAAAAAGTCGCAGAGCTCAAACCCGCGCGGCGTCGCACCAGCCGCAATGAACTTATACGGCTGGGTATAGCCCTCTTGCGGAACATGAACCCCGATGAGCTGCGCAAGCACCTGCGCGAGCTCGACTGACACAGGCCCGCGCCGCATGGCACACTTCCTGAGTTCTCGGTGTTTATGGTCTCAACTGGAGCGCGGCCAGTCGCCCGTTTTATTCACTAAATCTTCATTACTATGAGTGACATGCAATTGATTCCCCTTCCCAAGTCGCGACCGAAGAGTTACCTCTTTCGAGTCGTGCTCGAGTCGCATGAGACAGGCTGGCGTGCGTCATGCCCGGCGCTGTTTCGCTACGGTGCCACCGCGTGGGGCAGCACGCGTGACGGCGCGATGCACCGTCTGCAGGAGACAGTCGTGCCAATCGTGCTGCAGCTCATCGAGCAAGACAAAGCTCTCCCCGAGGACGTTTTCATTTCGTCCGAGCCGGTGGTGGCGATCACCACATGAGCACCACATTCCTCCCCTTCCCCAGCAGTCCCAGCTGCTGGGTTTTTTTCTTTTCAGATTGTTCGGCGCATTTTTCCACAGCTGGTCATTCGCAGGGTTTCGCCGTTCGGAGTATGATAAAGAATAACCTCGCAAGACGTAAGGGTTGCTCCTTTCTACTTTTTCACTTGAGTCCCCTCTTCCCTTGTGATATGGGAACGTCCCATCCTCATATGATCACTACCTATTGACGCCGTTCGCCGCTTGCGCTGGGGAGGTCGCTGCGATGTCCTCAAGCCTGTCTGTATTCTCCAGTCTAAAACCCTTTCTCCCGCCACGTCGGTCGCAAGCACCACCCTCCCCCTAGGCAGGCATGCTCAATAGAATCATATGGACGGGGTGACATTCACCCGAGTCAGGGGGCATGAAATGGCCCGTTCCCCTGAACAGATGAACTGTCGTGTCACGGGGTGTGGATAACCACATCAGGGGGCTAACTTTGGGGTACAGGAGTGCTAACTTTGAGGTACGGAACTGCTAACTTTGAGGTACAGAGGTGCTAACTTTGAGGTACGGAACTGCTAACTTTGAGGTACGGAAAAGCGCCGATACACCTCATATATAAAGGTTTTTACGCCTCTAGACTATTAGACTGTATATAGACTATTAGACACCAGAACCGTGTGTGTAAATTTTTATAAAATTCACCATGCCACAGCTAAGAAAACTACAACCCAGCAAGCAGCCAGACCATCTGGGATCGGATCTTGCCCCTCTCAACATCATTCGCAATGAAACCGTCTTGTCTCGGTTACCCATCCATCGTCTCTCGAAACAAGGATCGGTTGACATCAACATCGTGAGAAAGGATGCGAAGGGCGAGGTGCAATTCCTCTGGCAAGTTGAAGCAAAAAACAAGCACGGTGAGCCCGGCCCACTGGCGTACAAGCTGGATACGCTCGTGGTGAATCGCCGCATTGATGAACTCGGCCGCCCTCTACCGGAAGACATCCGTCTCGGGAGTCTCCGGGACATCGGCAATGAACTCGGCTTAGGCAGCAATACCAGCAAGGTGACCCGAGCTCTCCGCCAGAATTCCCGCGCGACGATTGTTGCGAAGCTGCGATATAAAGACACAGACGGTAACGAGCAGACATTCTCCTTTGAAGATACCCGTTACGGACTTATCTTTACCGGTCAAAAGTTTACTTCCGGCCCTCGCAAGGGAGAGACAGCCGACGCTGTGTATTTGTCGCTGCATCCTGTTTATAGGCAGTTGCTCAACAGCGCACGCGTCCGGCCACTTGACTATGATTACCTCAAGGCGCTAACGCCAGCAGCCCAGCGATTTTATGAGCTGGTCAGCTACTCCATCTTCGCGGCACTCAAATACAAGCATGCGCACGCCAAACTTTTATACTCGGAATACTGCCTGTTTTCCGCCCAAAAACGTCATTTCGATTACGAGAACTTTCGGGTTCAAATGTACAAGGTCTGCCGGCCGCACCTCAAATCAGGCTATATCCAAAATGTGCGCCATGAGGCGACCGCGGATAGTGAGGGGAAGCTGGATTGGGTTATGGTGTACACGCCGGGGCCCAAGGCGAAAGCCGAGTATGGGGCTTTCAACAAACAGCGACTAGCGCCAAACGATGAAGCAGAAAAAGTCGTATTCCCACAGCAGGAACTTGCATCGCTCATCCACGCGATCCCCTCACCTGCTGAGGAGCTCGTTAGCGAGTTTTATAAGCGCTTCCACGGCGCAGTAAAGGCCTATCCAGGAGCAAAAGAATTAAGCCAGGCACAAACGCTGATCGGCAAACACGGCCTTGAGCGCGCCCTCTACATTATCGAGTATGCGTACCGCGTGGCATCAGAGACGAAGTACAAACCACAGACGTTCAATGGTATCTTGCATTACGCGACTCCCGCCTTGGCAACGTACGACGAAGTGCAGAAACGCAAACAGGCGAACGAGGCAATTGATAGATGCAAGGAATGTGATAGCTCAGGCCGGATTTTTTTCCGATCGGCCAATGGTGATACGTTCACCAGCATATGCCCGCACGACCGGCCTATGATCCAAGCGCGTGAGCAGCGCGACGGCCTCACCCGTATTCTCTAACGCGCGATATCGGACACGTGTCCATTAACCAATAAATGCCCCCATCCATGCCGGGGGCATTTTTTTTATCTCATCCATCGCTATCCCGCTGTGCTCACTCCGTCGTCCACGCCATCCGATCGGCCGCATGCCTGAGTCTGCCAATCTGGCGAAACCAGCTCTCCTCCCCAACGGGCGGTAACCTCATCAGGCGTTTTCTTTTTTGTAGGTAGTTCGACATTCACCCCTACATATATACCTACATACTAGGATGTAGGCGTACCTGGGAATGCGCAGAGCTGCGCACCAACGGTGTATGCCAATAGGCATCACGACGAATAGGTAACTGGCGGCGGGGGCCGTTCGTCGAGCTATCGCCCGACTAACAACAAAAACCGCCGGAATTCCGGCGGCTTCGCTCACCGCTCGCCTGAGGCGAGCTGCCAGTTACCACCCGGCTGAGCTTCGGAGCTTACCCCCTATCGGGGGCTCCCTCTTTTTGTTGTTAGTCGGGCGAACGGTGCGGCATCCACTCAGCTCGAGTCGCACACAACGCAACTCGGCTTCGCGGGCCGCACCGGCCCCGACGAACGGCCCCCGCCAACGGGCTTCAGACACGTAACCACGATATTGGACATTGTAGTATATAGTAGAGGTCCTCAGGCTCTCGCGCAAAAAATGACGCGAACGACCTAAAAAAGCATACGCATGGAAAATTCGCAGGCGACAATTCGTGTCCCAGGCCAACGGCTGCCGCGCTTTACGCGCGTCGGAGCAGACGTACTCCCCTTCCGCGTTGAGGAACGCGACCTATTGGCGTGGCGATGGATTTACGACTGCCGGTTTCTCCCCACCGACCATCTCCACCTGCTGCTCTCCGGATCCGCGCAGCAAATCACGCGCCGGGCGCAGCGGTGGTTCCATGGGGGCTATGTGGATCGAATTAGAACCGGCTACGCCGAATGGATTTTAGCCATAGCAAACAAAGGGGCTGACGAAGTGTGTGTGCGCTACGATCGGGACCGCGGCCGCATCAACTTTGATAAAAAAAATCAGGAACTGAAGGATGCGTTTTTTCGCGCCCATACGTTGAGCATCGCGCGCTTCCGCGTGACGCTGGAACTCGCGCTGCGCATGAAGGCCTCTCCCGAAGCCGCCGCGTGTCTGGCGCAGTGGCCCGGACATCAGCAGCACGCAGCCATGGCGGAATCGCTGGCCATGGTCAGGCGCCAGCATCACGCCGCGCGCTGGTCCTCTGCCGACGTTGAGGCCAAGGCACAGCACGTCATCTTGGCGCATCTCGTCCCCGGCATGGTGCCACAATTCCGACTTGAAAGCCTCCGCGATGCGGCGCCGATCGTGCCCACGATTCGCCTCAACGACCGAAGGCCGGATGGGCCCCTCCGGTACACCGATGAAGAGGGGGCGCGAGCGCAGATTCAGCCCGACTGGTCACTTACCCTGATGCGCTGTGATGACGCCTTTGATTGCTATGTCGAAGTAGATCGCTCCACAAGTTCCCTCGAATCGGCGTCCGGCAAGCGCGACATGTTGTTAAAGCTGCGCGCCTACTGGCTCTTTTGGCAGCAGTCCGGGTGTCCGTTCCGGATGCTCATGACCTGCCGCAGCCGCGAGCGGCTCGAGCACCTGCGTGCGCTGGCACGCGACGTGGTGGGCAAACAGGCCGGAGCGGGATTGTTTTGGTTTGCCCTAGAACGCGACGTTGATCCGCACCAGCCCGAGACGTTCTGGGGCCCCCTGTGGCAAACGGCGAAGCACAATGCATACCGCCATTTGTTGGAATAATGGTGTGGTGCGGCGGGGTGACGACGAGCACTCAGCGCATCCGATGGCGCGATGAATAACACGTTTTTCCTGTTGTCCAGGTTACCACATGTAAAACCATCGTCTTCTCATACGGTTCGGTCGGTAGTGCGCAGCACATGTTTCTCACTCCTGCTGGCCTCTTCTCGCGATCTGGATCCCTCCATCACACGGGAGCCCAGACCTACACCCCGGTAGACGGGCTTGTGCCCCACGCGGGGAACTACGTAAGGGAGGGATAAGTCTCCGACTACGAGTCTGATCTCTCTTGGCAGAAGGGGCTGGCAGGGGTCATCTATCTATGGACGATATTTCCTTCATTGGCACCACAGATTTTCGCGGTACGCACCGCTTCTTTGGCTACCGCCAGGAGGACCGGAGATTACCGACGCACATTTTGGGGAAAACTGGCAGCGGGAAGACAACGCTGCTGAAATTTTTGCTTGCCCAAGACCTGCGCGACGGCCGCGGCGTGTGTTTGATCGATCTCCACGGCGATTTATCCCGGCAAATGTTGGATCTCGTGCCTCCCGAGCGCACCGGTCACGTCGCCTACTTCTGTCCCGTCGATGAGGCGCCCATCGGACTGAACATTCTGGAGCACGTGCCGGTCGAGCGACGCCACACCGTGGCCTCGGCGGTGGTGTCGATTTTCAAAGACGTGTGGGGACCGTCGGGCGGCATCCAGGGCCGATCCGAAGATCTGCTCAGGAACGCGGTCACCGCGCTCTTGGACGTGCCGGAATCGACGCTGCTCTGGTTGCCGCGCTTTATCACCGACCACCCGTGGCGCGAGACCCTGCTGCGCCACGTCACCGATCCGGTGGTGCGGGCCTTTTGGCAGCAGGAATTCGCCCGCTATTCTCCATCGATGAAGTTGGACTACACCGCGGCCCTGCTGAACAAAATCCGGGCCTATATCACCGCCCCGCCGTTGCGCCACGTGTTTGGCCAGTGGAACGCCAAGCTGGATCTGCGCTGGCTCATGGATCGCTCGCGCATCCTCATCGTGGACCTGGCCAAAGGGCGGCTCGGCGAGGACAAGGCCGCGCTTGTGGGCAAACTCGTGATGATGAAGCTGGTGCTGACCGCCTACTCGCGCGTGGATCAACCCGAGGAGGCGCGCGTCGACTTTGCCATCATCGCCGACGAAATGCAGACCGTGTGCTCGCCGGTCCTGGCACAGGCGTTGTCCGAGGTGCGGAAATTCCGTACCCCGCTGACGCTCGCCCACCAATTTCTCGGGCAACTGAGCAGGGAGGTGCGCGAAGCCCTCCGGGGCAACGTCGGCACGCTCATCTGCTTTACAGTTGGCGCGGAAGATGCGGCCGAACTGGAAGCGGAATTCTCGCCGGAGTTTACCCGCCGCGACCTGATCAACCTCGGCCGGGGACAGGCGTACGTGCGGGTGGCCTGCGAGGGACAGACGTCGCGGCCGTTCTCAGCCCGTACCCGGCCCTGGCCGGCGAGGGTGGATGAGGCGCGACGCGAGGCGATCCTGCGTGCATCGCGCGAGCGCTACGGCCGGCCGCGCGCGGTGGTGGACCGTTGGATTGAGGCGTGGTACGCCGAGCAGGAAACGCCGGTACGGGCCCCGTCACCCCCGCGACCGCGACGGCGCTCCCCTGCCAAGGCGCTGCCCAAGGGGCCCTGATCTTTTTTCTTTCATTCCTTGTGTGCTCATAGGGGAAGTCGTCGAGCTTCTCCCAGCCATTATTCATTAAGCATAAAAAACCTTATGAATCTCAACCAAGTCAATATAGTGGGGCGCATGGCACGGGATGCGGAGCTCCGCATGCTCACCTCCGGCACCGCGGTCTGCAGTTTTACGCTGGTCACCAGTCAGTTTTTTCTGAAAGACGGCAAGAAAGTTGAGCAGCCCGAATTCCATACGGTGGCGGCCTTCGGCAAAACCGCGGAGCTGATCGGCCAGTATGGCAAGAAGGGACGCATGCTCATGGTGCAAGGGCACCTGCGAACCAGCGCGTGGGAGAAGGACGGACAGAAGCACTATCGGACCGAGATTGTGGCCGAGCGCATGCAGCTCGGGCCGAAGGCCGAAAAGAAGTCTGAACCGGCGGTGGAGATCATCGCCGACCCGGGCCAGGAATCTGAGGCCATCGAGGCGGCGGTGATGGTCTAGTATGTCATCACTATGGTACGCAAACTCACCAATGCCGGCGTAGTCCTCTCAGCGTATGGGCTGCTCGTCATTTACCCCAGGACCCTGATTGCCGAGGCGGACCTGCCGGGGCTGCTCCCCTATTTGGCCACAATGGAGCGCGCGCAGCGATTGCACGTGGCCAGTCCGCACTGCAGCGTGGTCAAAGATCATGACGAGGGTTCAGACCTGTTCATGATCGACGCCTGCACTGCGTGCCCAGTGCTGAGGACCGAGGATATCAAAGACGAACGGCCGGCATCAGATCGGTCATAAGCAACCGCCCGGCCACACTGGCAGAGCGGTTTTGTTCGCGAGGTAAATGGTGGCTTAAGCGCGAGCAAGCTCTCGCAATAGAGCTGACGCCAGGGACACAAATGTTTCGGAAGGCAATTGGGGAGCTGAGGCCGGAAGAATGACCCTATAGAAGAATTTTGGTAGAGAGTCCGCAAGAAACCTCGGGAGATGCCGGGGCTGGACAGCCTGCATCAATATCGGCAATCATTTTTCGCCTCAATCTTCTCGGGGCGGTTTTTTTTCTAGTTCGATATATTCATTTATCTTCTTTACGAGATCCCGCGCAAAAATTTCCCCTTCAATAGGATAGTGCTGCATTGAATAATCAAGAAATTCATATAGTTCCTGAGCAATGAACTTTGTAGTTTTAGAGAGTGATTTTCTCGGACGACCACTTCGCGGTTTATCTGCTAGGCGTTCAGAAAGTGAAAGAGATCGATTTTTCAAAAACCTCTGTTTCCAATTGTAAACAGTTCGGCGATTTACCCCACTAAGATAGGCAACCCTCTCAATTGAATGCCCGTCATGAAGCTGTAAAAGAGCTTGGGCGCGTCTTTCCATGTAGAAATCATCTGTCTGTTGAAGAAATGCCTTTATTTCTATAATTTCTTCGGCGGTAAGGGAAAATCGCGCCATAAGCGTCTGGCCTGCTGTGGGAAAAAAGTTCTTCTCAAAAAAGTTATTGCCTATTTTGGGGACTTCTGCTAGGGTACCCTTCACACAGGAAAAATCCCCTCAGATTTGCCACGTAGAAAGGAGGAACCACTGAACAATAATCTATACGGAGGCCAGCCTCCGACGCAGCCACGAAACGGCTGGTCTCGGGGAGGAAAAAAAAATCCCCGAGCGCAGAACCTGTGTCGGGGTAAATTGAGGGGGCCTTTGATCCCCTCTGTTGAGGCCTGGGACGCACATCCCAGGTAATGCGTGAACTTAGCCACAGGCAAGAAGTCCCGCACCAGGAAGGCCCCCACGTTTGCCCAGCAGCTTGGCAAAAGTGGAGGTCAACCCGCCGGATGAACTTCCTGCCCCATGGAACCTTTAACGGCCTATAGCGCACGTCTCTTATTCGTACCAGACCCGCTGTAGGTGTCAAGCACAACACCTAAAATCCCCTTGTGTAGTACGCGTCGCTGCTTCGTGATGAGCGAGATCCTACGTAGCGTGGTAACGATAAGGAGGTGCTGGGCGTCCCGGACCTTCACGAATTATAAAGCTACTACAACGATGATCACGCTGGACGGGAGGGATCCGGGGTGAGCCCCTATGCCTCTGTAGTGCCGGTCCATCAACCGGCAAGGCTGACGGGGTGAGCTGACTCCGGCCCGAACCCCTCGCGAATTCCTCATGCAGTATACGCCGCCTGCGCTTCCGCCGCGAGGGTTTTTGGCCCCTTCCTGAGTTTCTCTGCGATGTCGTCGACACTCGAGGTCTGCGCCGGCACAGTGTTCCTGAGGCGTGCCACTTAAATTGTAATCGTGTTACGTACGATGCTGAAGGATTATCAATTTGCCGTAAATTCCAATACCCCTCCTCCTCGGGGTTAATCGGGAAAAGTTGAGCGTCTACAACGGCAGCCATGGGTATTTCTCCTACAGGGAACTGCGCGATTTATTAGGTGGAGCGGTCACTCGCACGCTCAATGAAGGCGGCACCGCTCTCGAAGCGCTGCGCGGGGGGAACATGAGCTTTCACCTTCTCCTAACCCTCTTACAACTTCAACTTGGCAAGTCTTCCACCCGATTACTTCTCTTTTTGTTGTGCCTCCATGCCTGCGATAACTGTGGGCGGGTGTACTGCTCTGTCGCCCGTCTCGCCAAGGAGATGAACGCCCATCCCAGGAACGTCAAAACTTTGCTCCAAAAGCTCATCAAAGACAAGGTTATCGAGCAGAAGGATGAACACGGCCCTCACAACACCAACGTCTATGAGCTAGTTGGCGTGAAATCACACCAACTAGGTAGCGTGAAATCACCCAAGGTGTTGGCGTGCAAACATCACCCAATAACCATTCACAACCAAGAGAAAAAACAGCCTGTCGGCCACGGC
>Ga0137407_10002242_pt1 | contig 12738 bp, 8 predicted proteins | sample CZOMad2_2_16fung_FD_108410 | JGI IMG/M metagenome (GOLD analysis project Ga0137407, IMG submission 108410) | Vadose zone soil fungal communities from Angelo Coast Range Reserve, California, USA - CZOMad2_2_16fungal (Illumina Assembly) | ecosystem: Environmental > Terrestrial > Soil > Vadose zone...
AGCCGCGGCGGTCAAGAATTATGAAGAGGCGCTCAAGCTCTATGAGCAAGCGATCAATCTGAAAGGCCGTTTCGCGCCTTTTGTTTACCACAATCGAGGTATGATTTACCTCCGTCGCGCGAAAGCTTCGACCGAACCGGAATCCCGGATTGCCGATCTGCAACGCGCTATCGCAGACTTTAAGACATCGATCGCTCTTGGTGCCGCATCCGACGACGAGCTGAATCGCGGTTTGGAGAAGGTCGCCACCAGGGCGAACCTGGAGGAAGCGACCAAATTGCTTGCGCAGGAAACACATCCCTAACATTTCTTCATCATTGTACCGGCATTCCTTAATCGGCATTGGGCTGGCTGTTTTGCTTCTGGTCGATTTCTCGACAACCGGCAGGGCCGAAGAGAACACCAAAGTTGCGGCCGATAATCTGAAGTACAGCCGCGATTTTATTCGAAGGTCCAACCAATCCTCCATTGCGGCACTTGCTACCACACTTCGGGATTAGTTCCGCAAGAAACGTGAGCGGGCTTGGACGACGCGGAGTGACGATCAGGACTAATCTCGCCCATCTCTTTGATAACCATTCGATAAAGCAAAAGCCATTTATCTGGAAAATACAGCTGCCAAATTTGTCGATGACGAACGAACCTTCAGCCAAGGTGTGCTAGACGATTTTCAATGAACTACAAGAGGCGGTCATCACTCATCTCGACATCGACAAGATCAAAGCGCTATTAACCACCAACCAAGAAGGCCTATAACTATGTCACAGACACGCCTAATTATTAAATCACTCCTGCTAAGTTTGCTAACAGTCAGCACCTTCTCTCCGTGCTTGCAGGCACAGGAGACTTTGCCTGGCGGAACGGTTTATGGGCCAAAAACAGCCTTTAACATCAGTGCACCCGAAGGATGGGTTGTCGACAATGAGGCAGGTAAAGAACAGGAGATGCCGTGTGTGCTGTATCCCAAAGGTTCATCGTGGACGGACGCAAAGACGGTGATGTATGCCAATATTGCGGGCACGGAATTTGAAGGGGTAAACGTGTTCGTTTCCTATGCGATCAAGGAGATGGCCGCAATCCACGGCAAACCAAAGGAGAAGATCGCGTCCGGCAAAACCAAGGACGGTCATGATTATTTTATTAACGAATATCCCGCCACGAAAACGTACTCCCAGTGGGAACGCGTGGGCTATGTCCAACTTCCGCGCGGGGTCGCTTTCATTGTTCTTACCTCGCGCGATAAGGCGAGCTATCAAAAAGATTCCGATAAACTCGAGAAAGTCCTGAAAACCCTCGTTTATCTCGAGCCGAAGTCTGCGATCGCAAGTGGCAATGATTACGCTGCTCGTTACGACCGGCTAAAGGACCAGAATGCGGAAGCGGAAATCGAGCCGTTGCTCACCGAATGGCGCGAGAAGGCGCCTGACGATCCCGACGCGTGGATAACGAGCGCGAATTATTATTTTAATCAACGCCAGACGAACATCTCGACGAAGAAACCCGGCCCCGGCGACATTAGGTTGACGGATAAGAAGGGAAAGCTAGCCGGGAGCATTTCGTTCGAGCAAGATAAACCGGGTATGAAGCGAGCGGCCGATCTTCTTGAGGAAGCGACGACGAAATTTCCCGATCGCCTGGGCATCTGGTGCGGGCTCGCATTCATTTATCAAGAAAGAGGAGGTTTCGACAATGAGTTAGCGACGTTGAAGAAAATGGTCGCGTATGCCCGCGAGCATCCGGCGCAACTCAAGTGGGAAGGCGAACCGCTCAAAGAGCCGGCCGACAAATTCGTTGCGGAAAAGCTCCATGAATATGGTTTGTATTACGAGAAAAAGCAGAACGCGGAGGACGATAAGCGCTGGTTCCAGATTTCGACTCTGGCGACCGAGCAATATCCAAATTACGCAGAAGGCTTCAACGATGTAGCCGGTTATTACGTCGATATTGGCGAATGGCAAAAGGCGCGCGAGCAACTCGAAAAAGCGCGCCAGATTAATCCAAAATCGGTTGGGGCGCTGATGAATCTCGGAAAGGTCAGCGTTGAGATGAAAGACTTCTCCGGCGCCCGGAAGTATTACGAAGAAGCACTAAAGTTAGAACCGAACGGTCAGTACGCGCAGGAAGCGAAGGAAACATTACGAAAACTGAAAAAGAAATAGCAACCGGAGTCGAATCTTCGGGCCGAACGTTTCTTAAAGAAGACTGCGAATAGATCCGGATCCGCTCCAGCAAGTCACAGTTTGCAACATATTTTCATTCTGGCGATCGCCACTATCTCTAGCGCGATCCCTATGGCTTCATCCGCGCACGATGTTCGCTATTGGGTTTGGCAACGCGATGATCCGCTCAGCGAACAGGACCTGACGGAGTTGGCCTCTCAAAAGGTCAATACGATTTACTGGCAGGCCGGCGAGTTGGAGAACATCGGACAGACCTGGCGTTGGAAAGCGCGGTTCAGTTCCCCATCGTCCGACCCCGCTCGCATCCGTTTCGTGCCGGTGGTGCGGCTGGTTTCACGCGAGCATCAGCCATTTTCCAATGCATCGATCGCGACACTTTTAATCAGCTTATCTTCCGCGAGCGCCAAGCACGATGAGTTGCAACTCGACTATGATGCGCCTGATCGGTTGCTCGCCGATTATGCAGCAGTTCTCAAGCGTATCCGCACCCTGGTTCCTCGTTTGACCATCGCGGCTTTGCCGCACTGGAGCCGCGCCGATTATCTAAAACTTTTGGAGCCGAATGTCGATGAGCTGCTGCCGATGCTTTACGATTTCGAAGCCGAACCAATTCTGAAAGATCAATCGCCCATGCCGCTCATCTCCCCGGATAAAATATCGCGGTTGATCGAGAGCTGGCGCGCATGCCACAAGCCCTGGCGCGCGGGCCTTCCCGTTTTCGCGCGACTAAGTCTGTACGATGCGAACCAAAGATTGCGCGGACAAATCCGCAACTGGAGTTGGGACGAGCTCTGTTTCAATCGAAGTTTTCAGATGTCGAATGGCGCGCAATTCGGCGCGTCCGTTTTGCGTGCGATGAGAGCGACATCGATTGCAAACACACCGATTCATCCAGGCGAGGAAGTGATCGTGCGCGAGGTAGATCGCGCAGCGCTGCGGGACGCTGTCAGCGCCGCGTTGCGCGCTGGCGCGCATGGCATTGTGTTCTTCCGGTTGCCGGATTCGAGTGCTTCAAGCGGTTGGTCGTTACGTCAACTCGGACACTTGGAGGCAGGGCCGCACTTGATTTTACGAAAATCCAACGATTCCGAAACCCTCGAGCTATCGAATGTGGGCGACGGCGACCTTGAGCCGCGCTTTTCAAAGAACGAGGCGGACGCAGGTGGTTATGTGCTGGAGATTGATTCGGCAACGCCGATGTTCCGCGAAGCGCAACCCGGCGATTTCGCGAGCGCGGACGCCTTTGCCGGCGAGAAACGAGCGAAAGTTCCGTTTGCAACGCGCGTGAGATTTCAGTTTGCTCAGCTTCGGGCAAAAGAAAATTTGCGGACAGGACTGATTCAGCTCGCACCGGGCGCCGATTTCCGGCAGACTCGTTACCGAATCCTCAACATCGAAGCGACTCCTCCATGGAAATCTGTGGAATGAAAGTTACGGCACTCGCCGCGATTTGTTTTCTTGCCGCCAGCCGCTGCTACGCAACAGGCGGCGATTCGTACGATTATATCGCAAAGCTGTCGGAGACGCTGGATATTTTGCCGGCGAAATCGCTGGGCGAAATTTTTCTTGAAACATCGACAATCAGGCCGCCCGCAAAGAAATGGGATTCTGCCAAGTTGCGTGAACTGGCAGATCGCATCGGCAAAGAGCCGCTGCCGCAACTACTCAAGAGTGCGGACGACCTGATCGCGCAAGCGCGAGCGAGCTACACGCCCGGAAGCGATTCGTGCAATCTCGCGCACGATGTTCGCGACGCGGTGGCGGTTTCCGCCGAAAATCCCGGCGCGGCGCGCGAATACATTTTGGAGCGGCTCAACGAGAAGCTTTCCGGCGACGAGCTCGATCAGCGTGCGGAATCGGCTACAGGCGCGATCAAGGCCAACTGGCTTTACTTGTGTGGTGCACGCCGATTCGCTAAAGGCGACCGGGAAGAATGTCAGGCGTGGTTCGACCGCGTCGTCAAAGAATTTCCAAAAAGTCCGCGCGCCGAGATGGCGATGTTCATGAGCGCGCGTTGCGCCTTCTCAGCCACGCGCCGATTGCAGGAGTCGTCGGGGAACGAAGAAACGCTGGCCCAAGCTCGCAATCTCGCGATCGGGAAATTCGAAGCTCTTCGTAGGCGCTATCCGCGCGGCCGGTTCGACGCCGATGCGCTCGGCTGGCTGGGCGCGCTGGCATACGATTCGCAAGATTATCTCAAAGCGCTCGACTATTACATCGCACAAGCGGAAACGCCCGGCCATCCGGAGACGCTGATGAGCGCAATTTATAACTGCGAAAAAACACTCGCGCATCTGGCGCCAAACCCCGGAGGCGACGCCGCTTTCGCGCTAATCGCGCGCCACCCGCGCATCGCGATGGCTTTTACATATTTCGTGCTCTCTTCACCCGAGGCCGATAATTACGACGGCAAGTGGGATAATCCCGCGGAAGTGCGCAAATGGCGGCGCACAATCTTGCCGCGCATCGCCGCTGCTGTTGCCAAACAAAAGGATGTTTACAAGTCGAATGATTGGAAGCCGCGTTTTCTCGCCATGCTGGTGCACGCAGCGAGCGCGAGTGGAAATCATGCTCAGGCATTACAGCTCTCGCAAATTTCTCCGGAGCAGTTGAAACACAGCGACGACTTGCTGTTTGCGCGCGCGATCGCGTTGCAACGTGCGAACAAGGTACCCGAGTCGATCGACGCGTTTCAAACGTTCCTGCGCACATTCCCTAAATCCCGAATGACACCGGGTGTGAAGATCCGCCTGGCGCTTGCCTTGGTGGACAATCATCACGCCGGCGACGCCATCGCGACGCTGCGCGACTTGCTGGCAACAGCGTCTCCGCAGCAGGCAAATTCAACAGGTGCCGGCGAAGAAAAAAGCGATGAGAGCGGTACCGAGTCAGACAGGGGCGCGACCGGCTATGCTCAAGTCAACAATTTTGCACTCCCCACACGCTACATGTCGAACAGCGAGGGCTACCCGGAGGGTGAACTACACTGGAATGCCGCCGACAGCGCCGTTTACGACAACATCTCGGGTGCTGACCAAGAACAAATTTATCAATTCATCGATACCCTGCTGAATTTCGCGCCGTTGCCGGAACTGCTGGCAGCGCCGGACGACAAAAATCTGGACGAAGCCGGGAAGCGCAAAGTGCGCGCCATCCTCGCCGAACGTTACCTTGCAGCGGAAAATTTCGCGGAAGCAAAAAAGTACATTGTCGATCCACGCAAGCAGGAGATCGTCAGTCAGCTGGAGCGCTTGACTAATGATCAGAGCGGCATGCCGCGGCAGAAGGCGGAGCGAATGCTGCAACTAGGCGACGCGTGGGCAAAGGCGCGCGGTTTACTTTTGCGCGTCCCGCTTGACACCGACCTTCACAATGAAGCGCCGATTTCCGGCCTGCTACGGCGCGAGAACGGCCGCGCGCTGGGCCTGCCTGATGTGGAAGACCAATTAGATGAGCGCGACGAACTTCATCACGCCTCGCGCTGGTGGATGCGCGCCGCCCGGTCGCTTCCCGGAACGCCGCTCTCGGCAAAAGCGCGGCTGAAAGCACTGGAAGCTTTGCCTCAAATTGCGCGCGTTTCCCCCTACGCGGAACAACGCGCCCGTGAGATCAAGCTCGAGGCTGTGTCGCGCGAGATTTACAACAGATTGCGCGCCGAGTCGCCCAACTCACCGGAAGCGCAACGCTTCGCCGCCTACTGGAGTTTGCCGCCAGAGGAAAAGAAATCAGATGAAGCGTCAACCATGTTTTCACCACAGGAAAGCGCGACGCCACTTGTCAGTTGCGATGAAGCTGCCTCACCTTTGGGGTATCCAATCGCCGCCAACAATGCCTTTGAGGCATTGACTGGCAGCAATTCTGCGGCCGAAGACAAATCCGGTCCCGACTGGAATGAAATCGACAAACGCGTTAAGGCTCTGCGCGAAACCGCGGAAGCTGGCGAAGTCAAAGACCTTGCGCAGGTAGTGCGCAAGAATATCACGGCGCGTGAAGACGTAACCACGGCGAATTGCCTGGAGGACCTGGCGCAATTTCTCTCCGAGCCCAATCTCCCTGCCGACGCGCGCACCATATACGTCAATCTTCGTCTCGACTTGTTGCATCGTACACACTGGCCCGATTCTCCAGTCGATCCGGGAATTTCCGTCGAAGATAACGATGACGCGGTCCAAGCGGCAATCGATGCAGCCGAGAAAAATCCAGCGCTGCAATCGTTCCACGATTATCTCGATTTTTGCCGCATCGGATTGGTCGCGGGCACACGCTTCGATGTACAAACAGACATCGCTGGCAGCAAGGAACCGGATGGGGCAACATATCATTCGCGAGATTTTGCGAAGATCGAAAAGATGACGGGCGATTTCCTGGCGAAATATCCGCGGAGTCATAAACGCGAAGCGGCGATGTTCGTTCTGGCGCGCGCGATTTACTCGCTCTCCCGTCCGTACATTCTGTGCGTCGGTGTTCAGGCGCCCGGGAGCGAACCGGATGGTGTGGTCGACATTGTTCAGAAAGCTTATTACAAGGAACCGTTCGATCCCAGGCGCGTCATGCGGACTTTCGACGAATACGATCGCGAATTTCAAAATGGACGATATGCCGCCGACGTCCGCGACATGCGAGCTGCCACGCTTTGGCGAATGGGCCAGTGGGATAAAGCACTCGATCTGACGCTTGCACAAATCGCAGACCGAAATCCTGGCGATTTGCTAGGCGATGCGGAAACGCGGCTGGCCAATATTTTTGCCGAGCTCGCCAATGTCGAACACCGCCCGCAAGTGCTCGAAGCCATTCGCAAGCGTCCCGGGTGCGTTCCATATCTCGCCGCATACGTCGGCGCCGCGACGAACGATATGGCTCATCCCCTGCGTTACATGCAACGCTACTTGAGCGACCAACTACATTTCAAAATTCCCGTCCGGCCTTTGGCTGAGCCCGTCGCTGCCAACCAAGCATTCTAAGCTTCGACGGCTACGGACGTTCGCCACGGCGAATCCGTCCTGTGGCGGTCCGTCGCTCCTTGATTGCCTTTCAGCTTACGATTGCTTCGCCCGGCAAATGCGCAGAAGATCCTCAGCAGGCCAACATCGTATTTGTTCCGGAGGAAAGCGCTCACGTCGACAAGCTTTCCATCACTAATTTGTCGAAATGCGGCAGCGATCTCATTTTCTTGTGCGGGCGTGAAGAATCGATCCCGTGATTGGCCGACGATTTTGCCGCATTCAATCGCGGCCAGGAGATGATTGTAGATGGTGCTACGCACAAAACCGCGGGCGCGCGCGATTTCATCGACTGATTCGCCTTTTTGAAATCGCAGCAACGTTTCAGTCTGGCTGTCATTTAGTCTCATGCGACGTCGCGACTGGAAAGAATCGGCATCGTCGGCAAATGTCCGCGGCGCATTTGTTGCAAGATGCCCGCGGATTTCGCTTAGGAACGCATCCGCGAAATCTTTTAGTTTTTGCTCGCCGACGCCGGGAATGCGGCGGAACTCGCCTGCGCTTGTTGGATAATTTCTCGCCATTTCGCGCAGCGATACGTCCGAGAAAATGACATAAGCTGGCACGTCGCGTTCGTCGGCGAGTTTGCGACGCAGACCGCGTAGACGGTTAAACAACGCTTCGTCGCATTCGATCGCGCCAGCCCGAGCTTTTTTGTCGCGCGCGACAACGTCGACCTGTTTCGTCAGTGTAATCGATGTTCGATCGCGCAAGACGTCCCGGCCGGTTTTTGTGAGCGTTAGCGTTGCGAATCTTCCGGACGCGCATTCGATGAGCCCGAGCCGCAGCAACTCCCGTCCGATCGCCTGCCATGCTTCGCGCTTCAATTCGTGGCCAATTCCGTAGGTGGACAGCTCATTGTGATCTCGTTGTCGGACCGCTTCGGTGTCTGCGCCGCGCAGAACGTCAACAACGTGATTCAACCCAAATCCAAATCCGCTCTTGGCATAGATCCGATGCACGCAGGACAGAAATTTCTGCGCCGGAATTGTGCCATCGAAGGTCTCGCGCGGCGTAAGGCAATTGTCGCAGCCGTCACATGACTCTTTGGAATATTGCTCGCCAAAATATTTGAGGAGCGTCGCGCGCCGGCATTCACGCGTCTCTGCGTAATGCACCATCTGCTGAAGCTGCGCCCGGGCGATGCGCGCTTCGCTGTCACTCTTTTCATCGATAAAATGGATTTGCTTGGCCACGTCGCCGGCGCTGAACAGCAGCACGCATTCGCTGGGCAATCCGTCGCGTCCCGCGCGTCCGGTCTCCTGGTAATAGCTCTCCAGATTTTTCGGCAGATCGTAATGCACCACAAAACGCACGTTCGGTTTGTTGATGCCCATCCCGAACGCGATCGTCGCAGTGATCACTCGGACATCGTCACGCAAAAATGCTTCCTGATTTTTTGTCCGCTCGGCGGCGGTGAGGCCCGCGTGATACGACTTCGCGGCGACTCCGTCTTCATTCAGATTGCGGGCCAACGATTCGGCGCTTTTGCGGCTCGCGCAGTAAATGATGCCGCTCTCGTTAGGCCTGCTCTCGATGAAGGCCAGCAGTTGTTCGTAGGGGCCTGATTTCGGAACAACGCGATATGTCAGGTTCGGCCGGTTGAAGCTGGCGACGTAACAGCGCGGGTCGTGCAGTTGCAGTTGTTTGACGATGTCAGCGCGCACTCGATCAGTCGCCGTCGCGGTCAACGCCATCACCGGCGCGTCGGGCAAGTGCTGCCGCAACTTTTTCAGCTCACGATATTCGGGTCGGAAATCATGACCCCATTCGCTGATGCAATGTGCTTCATCGATCGCGATCTGGGCAATGTTCCAGTTGAGCGCGCGCTCCAGAAACGTTTCAAGCATCAGCCGCTCCGGCGCGACATACAACATGCGGTAGTCTCCGCGATGCAGCCCGCGCCAGCGTGCAATCGCTTCCTGTCGCTCCAACGTGGAATTCAAAAACGTTGCCGGAATCCCGCTGGTTTGCAGCGCATCGACTTGATCTTTCATCAGCGAAATCAGCGGCGACACGACAATCGTAAGCCCATCGCGCATCAAAGCGGGCAATTGAAAACAGAGCGACTTGCCGCCACCGGTCGGCATCAACACAAACACATCCCGCCCGGCGAGCGCATCGCGGATGATCTCCTCCTGCAACGGCCGGAACGCGTCGTAGCCGAAATGCTTTTTGAGCGTGCCGATCAAATCCACAGCTCGAAGCGTACAACGTCCTCTGCGGGGACGCAGTCAAATTCCGGTGTGTTTCGGCCGTTATGTAACATTGCGCTTTTGATATTGGGATTCAGGCCTGGTGACTCAGCGCATTTCTTTTACTAACAAGGCGCCATTTTGCCCGGAATTGTTTGCTTGTTCGCCGGGCCGAAAAAGGGCAGAACGTCGGATATGATCAAATTCCCATTGATTCTCTGTTTAGCGTTGTTGTTCTTAACCACGGGAGTTCCTGCGCAGGAGAAGGATCACGGCAGAACGGTCTACGGCCCCAAAGCCAGCTTTAACATCAGTCCACCCGAAGGCTGGGTCTTGGACAATGAGTCGGGCAAAGGACAGGACTTGCCGTGCGTTCTTTACCCGAAGAGCTCATCGTGGGCCGATGCGAAGACGGTGATGTATGCAAAGGTGGCGAGCCCTCAATGGGAAGGGGTAAGCGCATTCGTGGAGTGGGCCATCCAGGGCATGAAGGCAAAGCACGGCACGCCGAAGGAGAAAATTGCGTCCGGCAAAACCAAGGATGGCCACGATTACTTCATCAATGAATATCCTGCGACAAAGACTTACTCGCAGTGGGAACGGGTGGGCTATGTCCAACTTCCGCAGGGAGTCGGTTACATCGTACTCTCATCCCGCGATAAATCGAGTTACCAGAAAGATTCCAGCGCGCTCGAGAAGGTGTTGCAAAGTCTCGGCTACGTCGAGCCGAAATCCGAAGTCGCGAGTGGACAGGAATACGCTCATCGTTACCGGCAACTGCTGGATCAGCATGCGGAAGGGCAAATCGAACCGCTGCTCACTGAATGGCGGGAAAAAGCGCCTGACGATCCCGACGCATGGATCACCAGCGCGAATTATTATTTCAACGAACGCCAGCCGAACCTTTCGATGAAGAAGCCCGGCCCAGGCGACATCAAGCTGACTAATAAGAAAACCGGGCAGGTGGGAAGCATTTCGTTCGAACAAATCGAAGGGAGTATGAAGCGAGCGGTCGATCTTCTTCAGGAAGCGACGACGAAATTTCCCGATCACCTCGATATCTGGTGCGGGCTAGCCTTCTTTTACCAGGAGTCCGGCGATTTCGATAATGAGCTGGCGACGTTGAAAAAGATGGTCGCGTATGCCCGCGAGCACCCGGCGCAGCTCAAGTGGTTGAAAGGCGAGCCTCTAAGCGCGCCTGAGGACAAATTCGTTCCGGACAAGCTGCACGAGTACGGTTTGTATTACGAGAAAAAGGAGAACGCTGAGAATGATAAGCGCTGGTTCCAGATTTCGATGCTGGCAACCGACCAATATCCAAATGCGCCGCAAGGCTTCAAAGATGCGGCCGGTTATTGGGCCGATATTGGCGAATGGCAAAAGGCGCGCGAGTCATTCGAAAAAGCGCACCAGCTCGATCCGAAATCCGCTGAGCCATTGATTGCTCTTGGACAGATTAGCGCTGAGATGAAAGACGTCGCAAGCGCACGAAAGTACTACGAGGAAGCTTTAAAGCTGGAGCCGAACGGCCAATACGCGCAGACAGCGAAGGAAGCGTTGCGAAAACTGAAGAAGAAATAGCGGACCATGAGGAAAGCACATTTGCTCATTTGTCCCGTTCTCTGGCTTTTTTGCCTGCCGAGTTTCGCTCAAGAGAGGCCCCGCGGTGGAAGTACGAAGCAGGACGCACCGAAAGTGATTGCAACTGAGGATATGAAGCTGGCGATGAAAGCCGCCAAACTCGAAACCGCCGGAAAATACGACGAAGCATTAAAGGTGTATGCACAAGCTATTAGCCTGAAAGGTCGCTATGCGCCGTTCGTGTACCACAATCGCGGCATGTTATACCTTCACCGGGCAAAGGCTTCCCAGGATCGACAATCGCGAATGGCCGATCTGCAACATGCGATCGATGACTTCCAGACTTCGATTCGTCTCGGCGCAGCTTCCAAGGAAGAACTGAACCGCGGATTAGAAAAGGTTGCGACCAGAGCTAATCTCGAGGAAGCAACCAAGTTACTGGCAGAAGAAGGTCGATGATCATCGAACCTATCAACATTTTGGGTCTTAGAAATCACATCGACAAGAACACGACCAGACCTGTCATACATCGTCCAACTAATGAGAAGGTCTATTAATTTAGAGATGCCATGAAAAGACGCGCCAACGCGCTGGGATTGCTAGTAACTGGTTTCGTGATCGTCGTGGTCGCCGCCGCGACCGAACAGGTTTCAGCGCAAGAAAACAAACAGCCGCGGGTTATAAGACAAATCATTTAGGGGATTCCTCATTCACAGCATCATCGTCATATTCATTTTCAAAATCAAAAATTGCGCTGGGAAACTGGCGTCTAAGTTCCATTTGGTCTTTCAATTTAAGATGGTTATCCCCCATCGAAATCTTCAGCCCAGAGAGCTTCGATAGTGATTGGGGTAGTTTAATACCACCGTTTGATGTTATAGAGAGTTCCCGGAGATTTTTAAGTTCGCCGATGAACGAGGGGATATCGTGAAGGTTGTTGGCGTCCAATGCTAATTTCTTCAAGTTTTTTAGATTTGCGATTTCTGGTGGGATAGTTTGCAAAGCATTTCTTCCCAGATCTAACTCTTCAAGATTTTGCAGTTTTGCAATTGTGGCTGGCAATGGTTTGATTTTAGAAGTGGGTACTGCAGACGATCCAATTTCTCTTGGGTCTAACGCGCCATACAATCGTAAGACTTTTAGATTGGTGAGCTCTCCAATCGATGCGGGAATGGAAACATTCATTCCGCACCCGTTTCCATTATCAATAATTATTTTTTCTAACTTCTTCAATTGTCCGATTTCAACTGGGATATCCTCAAGGTTTTCCAGACAGGAAATTTCTAATTCCTTCAGATTTACTAAGGCGCCTAGCTTTGGCGGCAAGTGTTTGATGTTGGGGTCATATTCTTTGATCGACAGACTCGTAACTTTTTCCGGGGAAGCGAGGGCTAGAGCCAGATTATCGAAGGACTCTGCGTGACCAATGCCAAGCGATATTAAAATCAGGCTCGATGTAATAGTGTTTCTATTCATTCTCGCTCCGCTTGATTTGTCTTATAACGAGTTCTCTTGATGTACCTCTCCCGACGCTATTAGGCCCCACAAGACACAGTTAGCAATTCCTTAACCTTTTTCGGATCGCAGCGATAAATCCGTCATCGCTCATTTTTACTTGCGATCTATTTTTCTTTGTCACTATTCCGCCGGCACTGGGAAAGTCGTTTCTCCTTTCCCGTGCGGACCGTCGTAGGAAATTTTCATGTTCCAATCACCGGGCTCGACCTGGATTTTGGCGCGATACAGCCCTCGGGTAGCTGTGCGCTCAACCACCACGTCTCG
>Ga0137407_10002244_pt1 | contig 12734 bp, 7 predicted proteins | sample CZOMad2_2_16fung_FD_108410 | JGI IMG/M metagenome (GOLD analysis project Ga0137407, IMG submission 108410) | Vadose zone soil fungal communities from Angelo Coast Range Reserve, California, USA - CZOMad2_2_16fungal (Illumina Assembly) | ecosystem: Environmental > Terrestrial > Soil > Vadose zone...
ACCCCGACACCAACAGCTACGCCGAGCTCAACCCCGAGAGTTACTCCAACACCGCGGCCTCGTCCCACGCCGGCTCCGCGCCCGTAGGCCGCGGTCACTCTGATTCCGAGGCCTGCCGCGCCGTAGCCTTGCCGCGAAGGTGGGTGATAGGCAATCAGTGATCTGTGAGAAGAAGCAACAGAAATAAGAAGCGTGTTTCCGCCGTGCCACTGTTTGAGCGCAAGCGCCTCATAAATAACAATACTGTTACTAATCTGTTCTTGTAGGAATTTCCCCCGTTGACCATCACTCGAGTGGTCTCAAACGATTTTTTTGACGCAGCTTCACTATATGTCGTGAAAAAGAATCACGTCGCAGTTCGCCGCCTGCCGTGGAGAACACGATTGGAGACACCGCGTATGGCCGCCGACGGTAACGAGACTTCGCGCAATGGAAGCGGTTTGCGTTCGCCACGGCGAATCCGTTCTGCGGCAGAAACGGAAACTAAAGCGGCTGCGTTTGCGACAACGCATTGGAGCCTCGTGATGGCCGTGCAAGGTGAATCCCCCGCCGCAGAAGAAGCTCTCGAAAAACTTTGCCGCATTTACTGGCGGCCTCTCTACACTTTTGCCCGCCGCCAGGGAAGCGATGCTGAAGAGGCGCGGGATTTGACCCAGGGTTTTTTCCAGTTGCTGCTCACGCGTCGGGACTTGGCTTCCGCCCATCGGGAGAAAGGACGTCTGCGTTCTTATCTGCTTGTATCGTTCAAACATTTTCTGGCAGGCGAACGGCGCCGGGAGATGACGATCAAGCGCGGCCATGGACAATGGCTGATTCCATTGGGCGAACTGCACGCAACTGAGCGAGGCGACCCTGCATTTATCGAACCTGTTGATTCGTTGAGCGCCGACCGGCTGTATGAACGCCGATGGGCTTTGACCCTGATCGACCAGGTGCTCAAGCGGTTAAAAGAAGAATACCGCGTGACGGGCAACGCGCTTCTGTTTGATTCCTTGAAACAATTGTTACCAGACGAACTGGGAGCGCCGTCGCGCGCAGAGATCGCTGTGAGATTAGGTATGACGGACAACGCGCTCAGACAAGCGTTCCACCGGTTTCGCCATCGTTATCAAAATTTGTTACGGGAGGAGATCGGCCACACCGTTACCGATCCTAGCGAGATCGAAGATGAGTTACGTCATCTAATTGCTGTGTTGCGGTCATAGAAACACGAAGTACACGGGTTACTACGAATTTTCGTCGGGGCTTTATTGGTGCGGATCGTGAAATTCGTGTCCGGAATCTGTTCAAAGTGCGGCGCGGAAATCCTGGCCGACGCAGCGGAAGGGCTTTGCACTGCGTGTCTCCTCGAGGCAGGTCTTGGATTGTTCGAAGGAGCTGCAGCGCGGGTCGGTGACACCGGCAATGCGGACCGCGCTCCGGGTCTCGATACTCCTGGTGCGAACGGGAGTAGAGTAACAGTGTTTGACCCGGAGATGCCAGGGACCCTGGGCGATTATGAATTGCTGGAGGAAATTGGACGCGGAGGCCAGGGCGTGGTCTATCGCGCACGACAGAAAAGTCTCAACCGCACGGTCGCATTAAAGGTTGTCAGGACAGGCCCGTCGATTACGCGGGTACACCTCAAGCGATTCCGGCTGGAAGCTGAAACTGCCGCGAGCTTGGATAACCCCAACATCGTTCCCATTTATGAGGTAGGCGAGCATGGCGGTTCGTGCTACTTCAGCATGAAATTCATTGAGGGCGGCCCGCTCGACGAACTCTTTAGACGCGAGCCGATGCCGATCCGCCCTGCAGCGGAATTGATCGCCAAGCTCGCGCGCGCTGTGCATTACGCGCACCAACGCGGGATTCTCCACCGAGACATAAAGCCTGGAAACATTTTGCTCGACGCAAAAGGCAACCCGCATCTTACCGACTTCGGCCTGGCCAGGCTGACTGAAATTGAGAGCACCGTCACTCGGACAATTGAAACGCTGGGCACGCCGAGTTACATGGCCCCAGAACAGGCGCTAGGAAATAATAACCAGCTGACCAGCGCGACCGATGTCTATGGATTGGGCGGGGTGCTTTACCATCTGCTCACTGGTCATCCACCGTTTGCAGGAGGAACAACCTACGAGACGATCCGGTTACTCTTGGAAACCGAGCCACGGAAACCGCGCCTGTGGAACTCGAAAGTAGACCGCGACCTAACAACCATCTGTCTCAAGTGCCTCGAGAAGAACCCCCAGCGTCGTTATCCATCCGCCCTCGCACTAGCTGAAGACCTTGAGCGGTGGCTCAAATATGAGCCAATTCGTGCGCGACGCACAGGAATTTTCGGGCGCGGAAAAAAATGGCTGCGCCGGAATCCCACCAAAGCGCTGTTGCTCATGTCATTGACCGCTCTCGCGGCGGCCATCGGGTGGAACGTTTGGAAAAGCGAGTTCCTCATCCAGCCGGCAGTAACAGGTGTCGCTGTGTTGCCGTTTGAAAATCTGAGCAACGATAGAGAGGACGCATTTTTTGCCGATGGCATTCAGGATGATCTCTTAACGAAGTTGGCGAGAATTCGCGCTTTGAAAGTCATTAGCCGTACCAGCGTGATGCAATATCCGCCAAGAGCCGCGGGCCGGGATATGCGCCAAATCGGAAACGCGCTGCGAGTCTCTCACGTCTTGGCGGGCAGTGTGCGTAAGAGGGGTTCGTGGCTTCACATCAACGCGCAGTTGATCGATACCCGCACTGATAGTCACGTCTGGGTTGAGCAATATGATTGCAATTTGAAGGACGTATTCGCGATCCAGAGTGAAATCGCACAAAAAGTCGCTGAGCAGCTTCGCGCGAAAATTTCGTCCGCTGAGCGATTAGCCATCCAGCGTCCATCGACTGCCGATCTAACCGCTTTCGATCTCTACAGCCGCGCTAAAAATCTTCTTATCGGTACAAATTTTTCGACCGGCGCAAAACCGAACTTTTTGCGGGCGATTGATCTGCTAAACCAGGCCGTCACGCATGATCCGGCGTTTTTCCAGGCGTACTGCCAACTCGCCGAGGCTCACGAGCAGCTCTATCTTTTTGGCATCGATCGCACGCCTGCGCGACTAGCCTTGGCGGAGACAGCCATCCAAGCCGCGTTGCGCCTTCGTCCTGAGGCGGGCGAAGCCCACGTCCTCCGTGCGGGAAATCTATACATGGGGTACCTCGATTACGATGGTGCCCTGGCTGAACTCAGCACAGCAAGCCAGAGCCTTCCCAATGATCCCCACCTGTTCGAGCTGAAAGGCTATATTCAGCGCCGGCAAGGCAAACAAGAAGAGGCATTGCGGAATCTTGAGCGCGCGGCCGAGCTCGATCCACTCAACTTTTCCACGCTGCTGCAGGTTGCGTTGAGTTACGAATATCTCCGGCGTTATGTCGACGAAAAGGCCGTCCTCGATCGCGCGCTGGCTATCGAGCCCAAAGAGGAACAGACAAAAGTCGCGCGCGCTTCCGTGGAGTTGGCATCGAAAGCTGATACCGAGCCCTTGCATCAATTGATCGGTGAAATGCGTGCGAAGAATTCTGCTGAGCTTGAGAATATGGCCGATAACTGGGTTACGTGCGCATTGGCTGAACGCGATCCTGTCGGCGTTGCTGACGCGTTGGCAGCGCTTGGGGCAAATAATTATGGTACCGACATCATAAAATTCAGCCGCCCTTTCGTGGAAGGTCTAATTGCCCGGATCACCAATGATGATAAGAAAGCATTGTCGGCTTTCAGTGCTGCGCGAGCAGAGCAGGAGAAACTCGTCGACGCTCAGGCAGATGACGCGCCGGCACTGTGTGTGCTTGGGTTAATTGATGCCGCTCTAGGCCGGAAAGACAAAGCGCTACGGGAAGGCCGGCGCGCCCTCGAGCTCCTTCCGGTGGAAAAAGATGCGATCACTGGCAGTGGCATGGTGTTCTATTTTGCAATGATCGCTGCGTGGACTGGCGAAAAAGAGCTGGCCTGTGAACAGCTTGCCACCGCCATCCGCCTCCCGAGTCCTCTCACCTACGGCGATTTAAAACTGATGCCGTTTTGGGATCCTTTGCGAGGCGAGCCATGCTTCGAAAAAATCGTCGCCTCCCTCGCGCCGAAATAAATTTGACCGCGGATTACGCGGATACAACGGATAGATTTCTCGGCTAAGGCGGCTGGGCGCCTACTACTCCTTCCGAATCATCTAATCCGTGTTGTCCGCCTAATCCGCGGTTCCTCCTTTACCGATTTTAACCCGGCGAAGCCATTTTCCGCGTAACAAATCGCCGGATTTCGCACAGTACAACAATGAGTGGCCCTAATTCAGCAAACAAGTTCACCAATCACCGCAGAAAGGAAATCACCGTATGTTCAGGATTGAAGAAGTCAGAAAAAACAACAGAGCTAGACTACTTGTTGCACCATTCGCGGCCCATATCGCTGCAACGGCAGTGATCCTCATAATGGTCCTCGGTCCCTCCACCACCTTGGCGAGGCGGCCACCGACGCCCGAGAACTTTCGCGTGACGGCGACGACCGCTTACACGGTCACCCTCGCCTGGAACCCAGCTCCCGCTAACTCCGGCGATTTCAACTATTACCTCTGGGGCGCTTACAATGTCGGCCCTACCGTCATTCTTCCTAAGACAGCCACTAGCTACACCTTTACCGCACTCTATCCCGGGAACACCTATACCTTCGGCATCTACGCCAAAAGCGGCGGCCAAACCTCTGCCCAGGTCACTGTTAGCGGCATTCGCCTCCCGAACGACACTATCCCACCGACAACCGCCCCCATCGTCAGCATCGACGAAGTCGGGTCTAACTATGCCAAGCTTTCCTGGATACCAGCGCAGGACGATGGCCCGCACCTCTCCACGCAAATCTATTTGGACGGCGTTTTTTACTACGGCGTCGGCCGCGGCATCACGACAGCCACCCTCCGTTTCCTCCAGCCCGCCACGACTTACAGCCTTACCGCCCGCGCCATCGATTTTGGCAATAACGCCGGCCCGTTCAGCGATCCAATCGCCCTTGTCACTCTGCCCGCCAATCCGAATGACACGACACCACCGACCACACCCGCCAACCTGTATGCGAGCGGCACTGGCGACGGCAGCACCGAGACCCACATCAGTTGGACCCAATCTACCGATGACTTCGACGCGCAATCAAACATCCGTTACGATGTTTATGTGAACGGTGTCTTGCAAGACGTCCTCTTTGGTTCCGGCGGCGAAAGCATCGTTTACGCAGAGTTCGGCGAAAACCTCATCGAGGTCACTGCCACCGATACCGCCGGCAATGTCTCGGCGCCGGCCACTTTTACAATATTCTTCTAACAGCTAAGCGTTCCAAGGAGGTTCGGCCAAGAGGCTCAACTAGCAGCAGTTTGAGGCTCACTTCTTACAAACTCTGGCTTTGGACGGAACGAATGGAATCTTCGTCGTCTTTTCGAGAAAATTTCAAACTTTGCGCGTAACAAATCGCCGCCTTTCGCACAGTACATTGGTAGATGGTCTGCCGCTTCTCATTCGCCAAAGGGTGAGCCACGGAGGTGATGAAGATTCGGCAGACTGCTTTTCCACCAATGCAGCCAAACTCAACACTCGGAATTATGAAAATGGCGAAACTGTTTACTAAGATAATGCGCGACGTTCCCGGCGGTCGTGTCCACATGTATGCGTTGCTCTGCGCGGCGATTGCGGCGACGGGGTCGATGGCCAGAGCAGATTGGACACAGTACCGCTTCGACCCAGCCCATCACGGAGTCAATCCCAACGAGACAATCCTTTCCCCGGCAACCGTTGGAAACCTCACGGTCAAGTGGCATGTCAGCGTCGGCGGCGGCGGGGACGCCTCTGCAACCGCGGCCGACGGGCGGGTCTATGTGGTCAGGGAGCGCGCAAACGACAACGAGGGGGGTGGCAAGCTCTATGCCTTAGATAGGAACACCGGCCAGGAGCTGTGGAACTTTCCACCCGACGCTCTCGCTGGCGACTTTTCGACTACGACGCCGGCGGTGGCGAACGGCATTGTCTATTTCGGCGTGAACCGTGGGGGTCCGGTGGTCTACGCCGTTAACGCCACCACTGGGGTGCGGATCTGGAGTCACGGCGGTCCGATCGCCCAGATCATCTCTTCGCCTACCGTGCTCGACGGTCGAGTGTATGTGGCGTTCACCGACGGCACCATCCGGGCACTGGACGCCGCCACCGGACAGGTTATCTGGAGCGCGGTGCAAGACCAAGGGGCCTATTCGTCACCGGCGGTCGCTGGCGGACGCCTGTATATCGCCATCCATAATCGCGGGCTTCTTGCCCTCGACGCCGCCACCGGCGCTACCTTATGGCTTTCGCCCATTCCCGGCCCGCAATGGTCCTCGCCCGCTGTGGACAACGGACGGGTCTTTGTCGGCTCCCGGGATGACCACAAGGTCTACGCCTTCGATGCCGTCACCGGGCAGACGCTCTGGACTGCCACCACCAGCGACTGGGTGCATTCGTCTCCCGCGGTGGCAAACGGCGTCGTTTACATCGGCAACGAGGCAGGCGACCTCCACGCCTTCAATGCCGCCACCGGCGGCCTTATCTGGCGGACCGGGCTCACGAACACTGGCATCTTCAACGGACCTACGGTGGCGAACGGCGTCGTTTACGCCGCCGGGGAAGATGCCAAGCTCTACGCGGTCGAGGCCGCCACCGGCAGGGTCTTGTTCCGTGGCTCTATCGACAACGCGGGACAGTCCTTAGCTTCACCGACCGTTGACGGGGGCACCGTGTACATCCCCGCCTACGACCAATCCGCGGTCACCGCGTTTGCGCTAGATACACCTCCCCCTACTCCCACACCGACTGCTACCGCTACTCCGACGCCACAACCAAGTGCGACGCCTACGCCGGGCCAAATCACGCTCAGCGCCGTAGGCTATAAGGTGCATGGGGTCAACACGGTCGATCTATCCTGGAATGGGGCGACTTCAAGCCAGGTCGACATCTACCGCGATGGGGTTGTGAGGGTGAGGACGGCAAACGACGGCTTCCATACCGACTCCACCGGGAGCCGAGGCCAAGCCACCCACAGATACAAAGTCTGTGAAGCGGGCACTTTGACCTGCTCTAATGAAGTCACGGTGAAGTTCGGACGATAGGGAATTTAGGCAGGCAAAATCCACGATGACCGCTTTTGCCCTAAAACCCAGATCACGCTGAGTGCCGTAGGACATTTTCCTCGCCAGATTCTTAGCCACTTCCATACCAGCAAAGCCGATTAACCAAGGGAAAAAATGAATGCAGAACGATGAATGCATTGAACCGGCTGAAAAAAGGAGCGCCATTATTTCTCATCGCACTACTGGTGGCGAGTCCTGACCTCTCACCAAAACCTCAGGCAGTTAGTGCGGCTCCAGATGCAGGCTATCCAGGGTTCAACAAGGCGAAAAGGCAGAACGCGCTGTTTAGTCCGACAGGCGGCGGCTGGAACGTGGTCCCAAGCCCCAATACCGGCTCGCCGAACAACTATTTCTTTGGCGTGGCAGCCACCGCGTCGAACGATGTGTGGGCAGTCGGAAGCTATGGTATCCAAGGCGTCCAGGCGTGGCAGCTCATCCAGCATTGGGATGGTCTGAATTGGACCTTTGCAGACACGCCCACACTCAACACTCCCAACGAACTCCTGGCGGTCAGCGCCGTTTCCGCCAATAATGTGTGGGCGGTCGGCGGATACAATTCCGGCGGCCAAGCCCTCACCCAACACTGGAACGGGTCGACTTGGGAGGTCGTGCCGAACCCGAACCCCGGCACGTTCAATCGTTTCTTTGGGGTTGCCGCGATTTCAAGTAATAACGTCTGGGCGGTAGGCGTAACCAGCGACGGTGGGCTGTCCCAGACCCTCGTGGAGCACTGGAATGATACGAATTGGAGTGTCATCCCCAGCCCGAACATCCCCGACCAGCATAACCAGCTCAATGCCGTGACCGCTGTTCCCGGCTCACCCAACGAGCTCTGGGCTGTCGGCGAAGCGGGTCCTGCCGCGCTCATCCTGCATTGGAACGGCACACAATGGAGCATCGTCCCCAGCCCAACAGCAGGCACAGTTCCCCGCTTAATGAGTGTCGTGGCGATTTCCGCTAATGACGTTTGGGCAGTCGGTTGGACCGGCGGCGAATCGGGACCTATCACGCTCACCGAGCATTGGAACGGCTCGACGTGGAGCGTGGTGCCGAGCCCAAACCCCAGCGCCAGCGACAATTTCTTGTGGGGAGTTACCGCGCTTGCCTCAGACAACGTCTGGGCTGTGGGCGAGTTCAACGCAACGGGAGGCCATCAGCAAACCTTGTTCTTGCGGTGGAATGGCACGGCCTGGGTGCAGGTGCCCGGCGACAACACCGGTCCCAATGGCGTGCAATTCTTCCTGAGAGCGGTGAGCGCGCTCAGCGGGAGCGACATTTGGGCTGTCGGTAACAACAGCCATACGCTTGCCGAGCATTGGAATGGCACCACCTGGAGCATCGTCCCCACCCCAAACGCGGGCGTCGGCGATAACATACCTAATAGCGTGAGTGCCAGCGCATCAACCGATGTTTGGGAGGTGGGCTATTACAGCTTCGGTACTTGGAAGCGGACCTTGATCGAGCATTGGAACGGCACAGACTGGAGCATTGTGCCTAGTCCCAATACCGATAACCGACTCAATGTACTAAACGGCGTGGCCGCGATTTCCCCATCGAACGCATGGGCTGTGGGCAATGCTAGCAGCGGCAATGCTCCCGACCAGATTACGTTGATTCTGCACTTGGATGGCACAGCATGGAGTATCATCCCCAGTCCAAGCCCTGGCACGGCGGGGCTCAATACACTGTTCGCAGTAGCGGCTAACTCGGCGAACGATGTATGGGCCGTGGGCAGCTATACGAACAGTGGCGAGTTCGCACAAACTCTCATCGAGCACTGGGATGGTACGAGTTGGAGTGTGATTCCCAGTGCGAACGTCCCAGGATCAAACAACGAGCTCTACAGCGTGGTAGCGCTCGGGCCGAACAACGTCTGGGCAGTCGGATACTGGGGCAATGCTGCGTCTGGGTTTTCTACACTTGTTGAGCATTGGAACGGCTCCAGTTGGAGCATCGTGGCCAGCCCCAATCCGTCTGGCAACAACTTCCTGAGTGCTGTATCCGCTACGGGCGCGAATGACATCTGGGCGGTGGGCAGGTCGCGGAACCCGTCTACCTTCCAGACGCGTACGCTAATCGAGCATTGGGATGGGAACAGTTGGAGCGAGGTCTTCGGCTTTGGTGTTGAGCCCGAAAGCGCAGCGTATGGAGTGGCGGCGGTGTCGCCGGGGGATGCCTGGGCCGTGGGCGATGGCGGCGGTTTGACTTTGATCGGACACTGGGACGGCAGCGGTTGGAATGTGTTCCCAAGTCCCAATGTAACGGGCAGGCTTCTCGCAGCGACCGCGATCACAGCCTGTGACGTGTGGGCAGTCGGGCAGATCTATGTAACGAACGTAGGCATCCTGACGCTGAACGAACACTTTACTTCGGAAGGCTGCGGAACACCCTCTCCAACTCCCACTGGAACTCCAACGGCTACCCCGACCGCAACGCTAACACCAACGCCTACTGCGACCCCGAGTGTAACACCTAGCCCGAGCCCGACCGCAACACCTCCAGCCACACCTACTTCAACCCCGATCCCAACCGCCACGCCAACGCCAACGCCCATTGTCACGCCCACTGCAACCGCATCACCTACTGCTACGCCTAGGCCGACACCCACGCCGAGATCTGAGCCGACCCCGAGGGGTCGTCCTACTCCGCCGCCTCACCCGTAGGCCACACCGAGTGATCAATTATCAGTAATAGGCGAAGCAACACAACTAAGAAGCACGCTTCTGCCGTGCCACAGCCTCAGCGCAGATGCCTCAGATAAATAACAATATTGTTACCAACCTGCTGTTGTAGGAATTCACGTGTTGACCATCGCTTGTGTAATTTCAAACGATTCTCTAACGCCGGTTTAACATAGATATTATGAAAACGAATCGCCTTGCAATCGCTTTTGCAGTCGCGACCCTCGCGGTTACAGCTCTTGCGCTCCACAAACCACCAGCCAGTGCGGGCGCTCACGGGCATAGGTTCGGCAATGGAGCTACGGCACCGTGGGAAAAAACCGCTGGACCGCCGGGGCTAGAGACAAATGTCATCTTTAAGGCGAATAACATCGTCTATGCAGGGACAGAAACCCAGGGAGTATACAAATCGAGCGATAACGGCTCGAACTGGGTGGCGGCAAATACCGGCATCGAGCGGACCTCAATCAGCGACCTGATTTTCTCAGGAACCAACTTGATAGCTGCCGTGAAGGCGGATTGCCCGACCTCGCTAAACGTTTTCAACTCGACAGACAACGGAGTCACTTGGAGCGGCACGACCGGGCTAAGTGGAAGGATAGTCAAATCTTTTGCAATAAAGGGCTCCGCTATTTATGCGGCTGTCGCGCTTTTCCCAGGCAGCAGCGGCGTTGCTCGATCGACCGACGATGGAAATACGTGGCAAGACGTAGCTTCACCAATCGAGAATGGAGGCGAATCCATTGTCAGCGACAACGCGATCATTATCGCGGAAGACAATTTCATCTGGCGGTCAACGGACGACGGAGCCAGCTGGGATGTGGTAGAGCAGTTTGCCCTGACGGGTATCAGCTCTTTTGCCAGGGCCGGCACGAAGTTGTTTGCTGCAGCCACGACCGGATTTCATACCTCAACGGATAATGGCGCGAGGTGGACCTTTGAGGCGTTTTCTAATGGGGCATATTCTTTTTCTGCGAGTGGCAATACGATCTATCTGGGTTCCAACAGCAAGGTTTTCAAATCCACTGATTTCGGCGCGACTTGGATAGACATGAGTACCGGCCTTGGCCATGGCGGTATCCGGGCATTGTTGTATGACGGGAGCAATTTATTCGCCGGCACGCCTGCGGATGCAGCAGGAATATACAGAAGCACCAACGGCGGAGCTAGCTGGGACCCCGCTGCCGCGGGACTTCCTGTCGCCTCAATTATCCGTGGCCAGATAGCCTTTGGAGGATACGTGTTTGCAGGGACACAGGGTGACGGAATATATCGCTCCAGCGACCACGGAGATACCTGGAGCAAGACCGACGTCAATAACAGTCTGCTTGCTCAACAGCTAGTTTTCGCTTTCTGCGAAAAGGACAACGCGCTTTATGCCGGAGCTGGCAACGGCATTTACAAATCGACCGACGGCGGCGCGACGTTTCAACGGACCCTAAACGGCTTTCCGCCCAACATAAACGTGACTGCATACTCGTTAACTGTCAGCACCGGTAACATTCTCGCGGCGGTTAGTGTCTCTTTCTCGCCTAGCGAGGGCTTGGAAGGTATCTTTTACTCCCCTGACGACGGAAGCAATTGGCACCAGGCCAATCTACCTCTTCAACCAACCTTCGTCTCGGCGGTCGCCTCGGATGGAACTTCCATTGCTTATGCTGGAGTCTACGGACAAAGCTCTTTTGTTACAGGCCTATACCAGTCGACGGACGCTGGGATTACATGGGTCTCCAGGACAGATGTCCTGATGGTGGATATCGAACGTCTGGCAGTAAGGGGAAGCAATGTGCTCGCAGCGACGCTATTTACGGCTTTTTATTCCACGGATTTTGGTGAGACTTGGGGATCCAGCACGCCGGGTTTCTGCCCCCCATTTGGCTGCGGAGTCGCCACCTACACTCTTAGCGGAACGTCGATATTCGCTGGAAATACCGCCGGCATGTTCCTCTCTACCGACAGTGGTGCATCCTGGACCGATATAAACCAAGGATTTCCAACATGCCCGCTACCTGCGGTCGAGGCCTCTTGCATCAATAATAGTTACTTGTTTGCCGGCACTTTTGGTGAAGCGGTCTGGCGCAAGCCACTGGGAACAGGAACGCCAACGCCGACACCAACTGCGACTCCAACTGCAACCGCAAGCCCGACTCCGACAGCGACGTCAACACCTACTGCTACACCGACAGCGACGGCAACCGCTACTCCTACTTCCACCCCTACATCCACTCCCACGCCTACTGCCACACCCAGACCGACACCGACGCCGAGACCTCAGCAGACGCCGAGGGGTCGTCCCACGCCGCCGCCTCGTCCGTCGTGAAAATTAATCGCTGATGACAGTAACATCGGGCTGCGCGATGCGCGAGGGCCACGTCCCACCGCGCTGGAGGGAAAAAAAGAGATAATCATCGAGTAGCAGGGTTGCACCTGGCAGCGCTGACGCTCTCAAATTTGTTTGGGCATCGGACGTTTGGAGCTTCTTCGCGTCCATTTGCACGGCGGAATGTCACCGGTTTAAAAGCGAAGGAATGCATCGCGCACCGCGCTGGTGACAGTTCTGTTACCTTTCTTTTATGAAGGTCAGTAGGTTCGGTGGCTTTTCGAACAAAGATTCTGCTTGCCTTTCTCCGAAGCTCCTGCGCAATATCCCCGTCGCTGAATCGCAGAGCGTCAGCCGCGGTTCGGTCTGAAACTGAAAGAAAATTCGGGAAACGCTGGCGCGCAGAAGAAAGAATAAAATCATGAAACGATTAAACGCTGTCGTACGACTGACTTTTTGGCTGGCAATGATGTTTGCGATCGTATTTTTAGTGCGAGCTGAATCTAGCGACAAGCGCATAAGTACGCCCCACACAAAAAGCGCGCCGCCCATCCGCATTTTCGACCAAAACGGCCA
>Ga0137407_10002246_pt1 | contig 12730 bp, 5 predicted proteins | sample CZOMad2_2_16fung_FD_108410 | JGI IMG/M metagenome (GOLD analysis project Ga0137407, IMG submission 108410) | Vadose zone soil fungal communities from Angelo Coast Range Reserve, California, USA - CZOMad2_2_16fungal (Illumina Assembly) | ecosystem: Environmental > Terrestrial > Soil > Vadose zone...
GAAGGCAAAGAGACGCTGAAAATTCGCTAAGATTTGGCTTGCCAATGATTACAGTTTTGTAATGATGCGCGCCACTATGAGTAGGACACCACGTTTTGTGACGATCAGGGGATTCCTCCCGCTGATCGCATGTGCATGTTTCATATTTCCCGCCGTTAATCATTCGGCTCTTGCCCAGGCAGAAACAGAGGAATCAATCGTCGTTACGGGTGAGGAAGTACCAAGTGCGTACGGCGCCCCTCCTGGTCTTTCGCGCGCCCGCTTCTCCAACGCAGTAAATGCTTACGTTCTGCCGCCGTGGTCGTTTTTCTTCGGCGAACTTTACGAAGGCCAGGGATTCCGCCACGGGCCTCCTGATCACCTTTTTACTCAAGAGGTCGAAATGGGTTTGCCCTGGCGTTTCAACGTAGCGGCAGAAGCGCAGTTCGAGCGATTTAACGGTGGTGGCGGCGCGCAGACAGTTAGTCTGGAAGCGCGCTGGGCTTTTGCTGATTGGAACAAAATTCCGCTCAATCCAACGCTTTTCGCAGAATACAAATTCGGCGTCGGCACCATTCGACACGAAGAAGTTCCACCTCCTATGGGTGAAGGAGGAGAAGAGGAGGAGGAAGAGGGGGGCCCCCCTAAAGTTCCCGACGCATATGAATTTCGCCTGCTTCTTGCCCAGGAGTTCTTCGAACGCGTCGAATGGGCGATGAACTGGTTCTTTGAAAAGGAGAATACCGGCGATCGCGGTCGCGAGTGGGGTTTCTCGCAAGCTGCGATGACCCCCATCCTTCTTCCGAACGAACGCCTGAAAGTCGGCATTGAAATGCTATACAAGAATGTCACCACAAAAGACACGCGCGGCGACGCTTTAAACAGCTTCGTGATCGGTCCTACGATCGCTTGGAAACCCACAGCGCAAACTCGCATCGACATCTCACCTTTGTTTGGCTGCACCGACGATTCACCGATCGCTGATGTTTTCGTTGCGTTTTCGTGGCTCTTTGGCGGCGAACAAGGCGCGGAAGCACCGGTGTCCTCACGTTTCAGATATTTCACCGATGCCTCCTACAGCCGCTCAGGGAAAGATTCGGGAAAAGAAATGAAGCAGGTCTCGTACGTGCCGCCGTGTCCAGAATGGTACGGCGACCGCGAATGGAATGTGAACCTCTGGGGCACCTACGCGTTCACCAATACCGAGTTCGCCCCTAATCCTTCGCTGATTGATATTGTACAAAGCACCAGTGAAGGCGGTCCCGTGCTCGGCACGTACGATCGTTACATTGGCGGCGATCACGCTTGGGGCGGCGGCGGCGACATAAAATATTTCTTCTGTCGCTATGTTGGGGTCGGTGTTGAGGGATTTGCACTCGACGCCAGCAAACCTGGTTTCAATATCTTCGAGGACCAGTCGGTTCCGATACTTATCAAGCAAAGAATCAATCACACTCATACTATCGGCGCTGTCCTTGGCACATTTACCTTGCGATATCCGATTCCGTGCACGCGCTTCGCTCCTTATGCGTGGGCGGGTGTGGGTGCGATTTTCGGCGGCGGCGAAAGGGAGAAGCTTCACACGCAGGGACCGCCGGACGCCTTCCTTGTCAATGCGCAGACCGAACACTTCGGTGCCGAAACCAAAGTGCTAGGGCAATTTGGAGCCGGGTTGGAGATTCGATTCGCACGGCACGTCGGTTGGACAAATGACCTAACGTTTGGCGTAATCGACGGGCCGAGGAACAACTTCGGAATGGTCCGTAGCGGCCTGAATTTCGCGTTCTAGACAATCTCTGAGGGTCACGCCTTCAGGACACAGCCCCGAACGCTTTCGGGGTCTGCTGAAGTGGAGATGCCGCAGCCCGTGTGGAGCGGGCTGCGGCTAACTTCTTGAGTGGTAGGGGCGCTTGTATCAAGCGCCTGTTTCTTCCGCCTCTTGCACGGCGCCACTATTCCGATTTCTTGACCGCCATTAATCGCATCGATAACTTCGTCTTCGGAAAGGAGTTTGTCGGTGAAGACCGAGGTCTCGATCGAATACTGCGTCGTTTGAAACTACACGCCGAAGGCTGTCAGTTTGGCGGCCAAAATCCTTGAGCTCGGCGAGCGCATCAAGTCGCTAACGCTGATTCCCTCGAGCGGCGGTGCTTTTGAGATTCGCGCCAATGGCAAACTCCTCCACTCCAAACTCGACACCGGCGACTGGCCGGACTTCGACGACGTCGTCAAGGCGATCAAAAAAGCAAAATAGCGTCGCGGCTTTACTTACTGGAGTCTTTGGTCTCGTGAAAGCGGACCCGCCGCGGGCATTACGATTTTTCAGCGCTGGACGTTGGACGTTTTCTTTTCTCTGGAGAGTGAAGGGTGCCTGGTGGCCCTCGCGGTCTTCAAAACCGTCGTCGCCGCGCAAGTGGCGGGGTAGGTTCGATTCCTATCCTCTCCGCCTCGACTGTTCAACGCCCAACGCTCAACGCACAACTCTCAATATCCAATTCAGACAGTTGAGCGTTGGACGTTCCACGTTGGACGTTGAGCGTTGGGCGTTTTCTTCTTCCCAATTCCGAAAGGAGGTGAACCACAATGTCGCGTGAACAGATCCGTAAACTGACCTCGCTCTCTTCCAGCGCTGGGTGAGCTTCCAAATTGAGCCAACAGGCCCTGCGACAAGTTTTGCCGCAGCTTCCGATTTCATTGGATCGCAACGTACTCGTGAGCTCGAGAACTTTCGACGACGCTGGCGTGTATCGTCTCGATCGGGATCGCGCTCTAGTCCAGACAGTCGATTTCTTCACGCCCATCGTGGACGACCCATTTTCTTATGGGCAGATCGCCGCGGCCAATTCGCTTTCCGATATTTTCGCCATGGGCGGACGCCCGTTGACAGCTCTTAACATCATTGGTTTTCCTGCCGACTTGGTTTCAGCCAGAGTTGTATCTTCCATTCTGCGCGGCGGTCTTGCCAAGGCGGCAGAGGTGGGATGCGTCATTATTGGCGGCCACTCCATTCGCAATCCCGAACCGATCTACGGGCTTGCCGTAACGGGCGTCGTCGATGTTCGGCACGTCACGACGAATGCGAATGCGCGTCCAGGCGATCTGCTCGTGTTAACAAAACCGCTCGGCACCGGCATCGCCACTACTGCGATCAAACGTGGAAACGCTTCGCGCGCGCTTCAAAAAAAAGTGGTTGCTCTCATGTCGCGTATCAACACGGCTGGCGCCGAACTCGCCGAGCTTGGCCTTGTCCGCGCGGCTACCGATATCACGGGCTACGGATTAATCGGGCATCTGGTTTCATTGTGCCGCGCCAGTCGCGTCTCCGCCGATATCGATCCCCATGCGGTGCCGATGATCAGCGATGAAATAGGCGAACTCATTGAGTTGCGCTGCGTCCCCGAAGGAAGTCGTCAAAATCTTCATGCGGCCACTATTCTTGTCGATTGGGCAGGCACTGATGAGGCGCGCAGGATTCTTTTAACCGACGCGCAGACCAGCGGCGGATTACTCCTTTGCGTGACCGAAGCGAATCTCGAGAAGGTACTGAGCCTCCTGCGAAAAGCGGGTACACCCTCCGCTGCCGTGATCGGAAAAATCGTGCCACGTCGGCGCGGTCGTTCATTAATATGCATGACCAGATAAAATCACGCGCACGGCGGCAAATTCCCGCTGTTGCAACGGTCCTCGATGCGCTTGGTCGTTGTGATTTACCGCGACCCATGGTTGTCGATGTCATCCGTCGCAAGCTTTCAGAGATTCGCACTGAGAACGACGTGCCCGAGTTTGAACTAATCATTGCTCTCGTCAGCCGTTCGCTAGATGAACTTCGCGCCAGCAGGCTCCAGCCGGTCATCAACGGTACTGGAATCATCATTCACACAAATTTTGGCCGCGCCCCGCTGGCGAATGACGCCATTCGCGCAGTTAACGAAATCGGATGGGCTTACTCAAATCTGGAATACGGTCTGGCAACAGGCGAACGCGGCCCACGCGGCGGGTATATCGAGAAGGCGCTGGCGTTACTTTGCGGAGCGGAAGCGGCCACGGTAGTCAACAATTGCGCAGCCGCGCTAGTTCTGATTGTTCGACATTTCACCAGACCAACATCCAACGCCCAACTCCGAAAGCTTTCGCGAGCAGGCAATGGAACGGAAGTCGTCATATCGCGCGGTGAGCTCGTGCAAATCGGCGGCGGCTTTCGAATTGGCGAAATCATCGAAACAACCGGAGCGGAACTGCGCGAAATCGGCGCCACCAACAAAACCACGATCCATGATTATGCGCGAGCCATCGGTCCGAACACGGCGATGATCCTAAAAGTTCATCGCAGTAATTTTTTCATGAGCGGTTTTGTCGAATCGCCTTCATCGGAGGAGATCAGCGCGCTGGCGCGAAAGAAGCGAATTCCGTTCATCGAGGATTTGGGAAGCGGTGCTATCGTCGCGACCGAACAGTTTGGAATTGCCGATCACGAGCCAACGCCTGCCGCGGTTTTACAAAGTGGTGTCGATCTGGTTTGCTTCAGCGGCGACAAATTATTCGGCGGCCCACAGGCGGGAATCATTGCCGGGAAAAAGAGATTGATCGTTGCCTTGAAACGCGAACCAATGTTTCGCGCACTGCGCTGCGACAAACTTTGTCTCGCCGCGCTCCAGGCAACGATCGATTGCCATCTTAATCAAACGACGACCGAAATTCCGACGCTGGCGGCATTACAAATTTCAGAAAATGAATTGCGCACACGCGCTGTAACCATTTGTTCGGCATTGCAGGGATTGTCGCTAAAAATTGCCATCGGCTGCGGCAAGGCGAAAGCAGGCGGCGGCACTTTGCCAAAGTCGAACATGCCGTCAGTTACAATCGACATCATCCCGAAGAATTCATCGCTGGCCGATTTCGCCGCAACGCTCCGCGCATCGAATCCTCCCGTGATTGGTTACATTGCGGACAGCCGATTCAAACTCGATCTGCGCACAATTTTTCCGCAGCAGGACGACGTTGTCATTCGAGCGATTAGTGCAGCGTGCGCGAAGTGACCACTCGGTATTTCATCATTGCCACAGCGGGCCACGTCGATCACGGCAAAAGCGCGCTGGTAAAAGCGTTGACCGGAACTGATCCGGACCGATTGCCCGAGGAGAAAGCGCGCAGAATCACCATTGATCTGGGTTTTGCCGAACTGAATCTCATCGGGCCCGAGGGCGAGAAATTCCACGCCGGCATCGTCGACGTCCCAGGTCACGAAGATTTCGTCCGAAACATGATTGCGGGCGTTGGCTCGATTGATCTCGCGCTCCTGGCAGTCGCTGCCGACGACGGCTGGATGCCACAGACCGAGGAGCACCTGCAAATTCTAACCTATCTTGGAGCGCGCCGCGCTGTGATCGCGCTCACGAAATGCGATTTGGGAAACGTCGAGACCATCACGGCTCAAATCCGCGACCAGTTGGAACGAACCCCGTTCACCAATTGCCAGATCGTTCCGACATCCGTCCGGACGGGTCAGGGAATGAGGGACTTGAAAGACGCGCTCGCGCACGAGTTCGCGGAATTGCGGCCACCGCCCGATATCGGAAAACCCAGACTTTTCGTCGATCGCGCTTTCGTGCTTCGCGGGGTAGGAACAGTCGCCACCGGCACGCTGAGCGGCGGTTCAATTCGGCGCGGCCAGGATGTCGTCGTTCAGCCCCGAAATATTTCAGCTCGGATTCGCTCCATTCAAAACCACGGCCGCGATATCGAAATGGCTCAGCCGGGAATGCGCACGGCGATGAATCTGCCTGATGTCTCGATTGGCGAGAAGGAGATGCAACGCGGCGATCTCATCACCGTTCCGAACCTCGGTAGTCCAAATGCAACGATTGACGTCCTTATCGAAAGATCGCCGCGACTAAAGCGAAACTCTGCTGCGGCACGGCCAATTAAGGATGGCAGTTCTGTTCAAGTTCATTTTGGAACCAGTCGCTCGGCCGCGAAGATCACATTATTCGACGGAGGTGCGCTTGCAGCCGGACAAAGCGCAATTGCTCGGTTACGACTCGACTCACCGATTTTTGCGTTTGTTGGCGACCGCTTTGTCCTGCGCGATTCTTCCGAGCAAAACACCGTCGCTGGCGGCACGGTACTCGACCCCGATGCCGATCCAGCCAATTTCCGCTCTGCCGCACACATCGGATTATTAAGAGAGCGGGTGACTGCTCCGCACGACATCGACGTTTGCGTGCGCTCTCAGCTTAAACGCGACGCGTTCGCCGAATCCAACACGCTGCTAATCAAATCGAACTTCGGCGCCGATGAAATCCATGAGACATTGTCTCGCCTGAGCCAGCACGGCCAGGTAGTACTGGCCGATGATATCGTCGCCGACGCATCTTATTGGCGCGATTTGATCAATAGCGCAGCCAGAATCATTGATCGAGCCCATGAACAAAATCCCGAGCGCCGCGGAGTCGATGTATCGGAGCTTCGGGTAGAGTTAGAAATCCAATCCGACAAATTGTTTAGCGCAGTGATTTCAGAGCTGACCCGAAACGGTTTTAGTCGTTCCGAAAACCAAATTGGTCGCGTCAGCCATCGTCCATCGCTGCCGCCCGAATTAGTGTCGGCCGCGGAAAACATTCGCGCGGCGCTGTCGGCCAAACGTTTTGATCCTCCCGATCGGAAAGCGTTTTCGCAAGATAGATATGTTCAGCAGGCGTTACGTTTCCTAATCGATCAAGGAGAAATCGTTGAGATCAGTAGTGAGATCATTGTTCTTCGAGAGGCTGACGAACAGATGCAGAATGCAGTCACCGAATTGCTCTCCAAACACGGTTCCGCCACAGCCAGCCAGGTTCGACAAAAAATTGGCACTACTCGCCGCGTAATCATTCCATTTCTGGAATATTTGGACCGCAAGGGTGTGACTCGGCGCATCGGAGATGAACGCGTGCTCGCGAAGAAATCAGCAGCCGCTAAATTGGCCAATGCCGCCAGCGCGCAGCAAAGCTGAATCACATTCTGCGCACGTATCGCTGCACATCGGAGTCTCACCGGAAGCGGCGTGGGAGAATGTAGTCAGGCCCTGGTTTGAAAAGATCGCCGCCCGCGCCTTGAAGGATCAGCAACCCGCGGCTGTCGTCACAGCTTCTCGCAGCCAGGCCTATTTTTTCCGCAGTCGTTTGCTTGCCGAAGGTAAATCCCTGCTCGCAGTAAAGTTTCTCTCGCCGTCGCAACTGCGAGAACAATTGCTTCGCCGGTATGACCTCCAGGTGCCGCGTCGGGAGCATCTTCGTCTACTTCTTGCTGCCACGGCCGAGCAATTCGCGAGCAAAAGCGATCATGACGAAACGGTGCTGATCGCAAAATCCGTCGCTCGGGATCCCGATAGTTTTCTCCGCGCTATTGACCAACTAGGCGCCGGCGGCTGGACTTTTGATGAGATCGACTCGCCTGCGTTGCGCGAAATCGCCACGCGATTCGAAGAACAAGTGCGTGAATGCGGCTTCACTTTCGTTTACGACGCGGATCGAGTCCTGCTCGCGGACGCTCGGAAGTTTCAACCGCTGTTTGGCAATCTGCTTTTGTTCGGATTCGACGCGGCACATTGGCCGCTGTGGCCGTTACTCCATGCTGCCACAGTCTCTACGGATAAAACCGGGATTGTGTTGAGCGATCCGCGCGATGAGGCGCGTAATCTCGACGAAACCTGGATCGGAACGTGGGAGGAAACCTTTGGCCCGGCAGAGATAATTCCGCCGGCAAATGGAAAAACGACAGCCTCCCTAATCGAATCGTCACCGGCTTTCGCTTCGAACGTTCACTTTGTTATCGGTCGGGACACCACGCAGCAGGCGCGTGCGATCGTCGCTGTCGCCGCAAAGTTCCTGGCCGATCCGCACTGCGAACGGCTCGGCATTTTGTTTTCAAGGCCGGGCGCGCTCGCGCGACTGGTCGCGACGTTTCTTCAATCAGCCGGGATTGCCCACAACGACACCATCGCGCATCTCGCGCCGAATGCGTTCGACGATGACGCCTGGCGCTCATGGCTCGAATTGCAACAAACGCCACGATTAAAACCGCTGTTTCGATTTCTTCGTGCTATCGAAGGACAGATCTTCGCTGGGTTATCCGTGTCGCAGATAGAAGAGACTCTGCGCCGCGGCTACAACAACGTGCTGATCGACGACATTGAACTGTTGCGCGATTACTGCGCGAGCAGCCTCGACTTGCGGCACGGTAATGCTGTCGCGCGCGAGCTGGAGAAAATCCAGTTTCTGCCGGACAGCGCATCCCTCACCGAATTTCTGTCACATACGCGAGCAATCTTTTCTGTGCTCGGCTGGAAAGAACGTTGGAACGAAGTTGAGCGGTTGAGTCGCAATTGGAGAAATCGGCTAACGACAAAATTTTCAAAGAATTCCTTTTTGCGATGGCTGCGGGAACTCCTCGGCGCGCCGTCACTGGAGCGCGACGATCTCGGCGCGCACCCGTACGCGCGTGTGCACCTGCTCGCTTGCGCCGATGCACAGGACCAGCCGTGGTCGCATCTGATTTTTGTCGGACTAAACGATGAAACATGGCCCGTCTTTGACGACGAGCTTGCTTTTGTTCGCGAGGAGCAAGTCGAGGATCTTAATCGACAAAATACGACACTGAACCGGCGCGCGTCGAAACGCGGCCGGCAAGGAGAAGATCATTGGAGCGCTCGTAAAGGGAAGACGTTGCTTCTGGGGCCGAACGAACAAAGACAGATCCGCCGGCGGCAACTTCTCAACCTCGTGGAAACTGTCACCGTGGGTATCGGCGCGAGCGCGAGCCTGTATTCCGAAGCGACCCCGAGTCGAATCGCGAACCCGAACGAATTTTTTTCCTGGCTTTACTTCAAGGCGCACGGTCGTGGCGTTTCGCAGCAGACGCTCCACTCCCTCGAACAGCAAACCCGCGATTGGTTGAAGGATTGGTCTCCCGTGGATGCACAGAAAGTCGACTGGATTAGCGTCGGCCGGACACGGTACGCGTTCGATGCGCGCCGACAGTTGCGCCCTGCAGGCGAATATGAATTCGCGCTTCGAAGCCCATCCGACGAGGAAAAATCGCTGCGCGTCACGCAGTGGGAACAAGCGTTGCGCTCGCCGGCTATCGTTTGGATGGAAATTTTTCTCGGCGTGACGCCCGACGATGATGACGGCAATGCCTGGGCAGTTGCGACCGGACAATGGGTCCACCGCTGGCTCGCGGACAGCGTGGGAAACGGCGACCAGCGAAAATTTGTCGATGTGAATCGCGCGGATGAAATCCGTGAGCGTATTTCGAAGTACGCCTGCGACCTTCGCGAACAAGTCGCGACGCTTTGTGCCAGTCGTGGCAAAATTCTTCCGGATTGGTGGCGCTCCGGCTGGAGCAACGCGTTTTACATTGCCGATTGCCTCGCCGCAAAAGTTTCTGATCTCCACGACTGGTTAGAATTGGCAGTGGAATGGTCGCTCGGTGATCCATGTTTAATTCCACTGAGCGAGAACGAGACGCTGCGAGTTCGCGGCCGAATCGACCTAATTCTTGCGCGGCAAAAATCTGAGCAATCTCAAATCGGTTACGAAGACCTCTGGGTGGTGGACTACAAAACAGGACGGCAGCGCGGCTTCAGTTTGAAACATCTGCGCGGCAACGACACGCCCGAGCGAAAGTTTCGCAAGCAGTTGATCGAAGGTCGCGGCGTCCAACTCGCACTCTACGCGCTCGCGGTGCACGCGCTCGGCGCCGAGCAGGTTCAGCTGACGCTGCTTTCTCCGCCGGAACAGCTGGAACGCCAGTTTCGTTTGGCCGATGCGCTCGCACAAAAGGATTTCTGGAGCGAGCTGCACCGGATGCAGCAAACGGGCCTATTCGGAATGCTCGGCGCAGTTCATGCCGATTTCGGGTTTGTTAAAAAATATCCACTCGCGACGGTGCCGATCGACATCGATCTGCTCGCCGAAAAATGGGCAATGACGCATCCCGCATTCGTGCTCGAAGAAGAAGCCAAATGAGAACAATTGCCGACGAAACAGCGCGGCAACGATTTGTTCGCGAATTGGACCGGAATTTCTCCGTGATCGCCTCCGCCGGCTCGGGCAAAACACGGGCGATAACCGATCGGATCCTCGAGATTGCAAAGAATGGACCACGCGCGCTGGAATGGCTGCCGCAACTCGTCGTGGTGACATACACGAATCGAGCAGCCGATGAAATGCAGCAGCGAACGCGACAACTAATTCTCGAAGCCGGACTGCCTCTGGAAACTATCGAAGCATTTGGCCGCGCGTTTTTTGGGACGATCCACGCGTTCTGTATGAAACTGCTCGCGACGCATGGCCATCGTCTCGGGCTACCAGCGAGACTCGAGACGGTCACGGACGATGACGACCTTTGGAACGAGTTCGTTCAGCAGCAGGGGCAGATCGGTCAATCGCTTGGAGAGGAAAATCGCCGTGTGCTGTTGCGCTTAATGCAAGCGCGGCAACTGATGGAGCTCGCGCGAAACCAGGACCACGATTTCAACACGTCGCCCGCACTCGAGCGGTGTCCGGAATGCGATTTCAGCAAAGTCGAAGCCGCAATTGAAACCGCGCAGGCGACGAACATTCCCAAAGCAAAGACGCAATTGCGTGAATGGCTACGGCGTTGGCGCGAAACCGAGGAGTTCGCGCCCTGGCCAATGTGCGCCACAACAGCAAAAGATTTCACCGCACGCTGGCGCGAAGCGTTTCGGCCGCTCCGGGAGTGGGCAAGCGCATGCGCGTCGTGCGTGGCGGCGGAAGTGCAACGCAATTATCGTGAGTTCCGTCTGGCTCATGGCGCGATCACGTATTCGGACCAAGTGGCGCTGGCGGGCGAACTCTTGCGGCTGCCGGACGTGGCCAGACGGATTCGTGCCAAAAATTATCGCGTTATGCTCGACGAAGCTCAGGATACCGATCCACAGCAATTTTTTGTGTTGCTGGAAATCACACGATCCACCAAAGCAGGCGGTGAATGGCTCGAAGTTCAACAATCGCCTCCGCAGCCGGGCCATTTCTCGATGGTTGGCGATTTCCAACAATCGATCTACCGCGATCCGGCCGATTTGAATCACTACCGTGAGCTCCATCGAACTCTGATCGAAACCAGAGCAGCTGAAGAACTGAAATTTTCGGTGACGTTCCGGCTCGATCAGGCCCATCTCGATTTCGTAAACGACATGTTCGCGAACATTCTGAACAACGCTGAAGGTCAGGTTGAATTTGTTGAGCTCAATCCTCGCCCGGAAATCCTTCCAGGACAGATCGTTCGCTTCGAGCTTGGAGATGACTTCGACGCGTCGCTGAAAGAAACGCAACGAGCTCGCATCGAGGCACAGCGTTTGGCGAAATGGATATGCGAGACAGGACTCGCAAAGTTGCGGGCGAGATGTTGGCGTGAAGTCGCGATTCTATGCCCGCGCAAGGGTTGGTTAGGTCCAATTCGCGACGCGTTACTCGAACAGCAAATTCCGGTGGAGGTCCAGTCTGAGACTGATCGGCAGGCGGAACATCCGGCCTATGCATGGCTGACTGCGCTGCTCGCGATCATGGTCGATCCAAATGCGAGCTATGAAATCGTGGGGGTGCTGAGAGAAGTCTTTGGAATTTCGGACGACGAGCTGGCGCGATTTGCGAAAGGCGACGGCTACAAATTTCAAATCGAGCGGAAAACTTCCGACCGAGGAATTGTTGTCGACACGCTGAATCTACTGAGGCGACTTCGCGAAACCTTGCCCCACCACCCGCTCTTTGACGCCGTGCGGGAGACCGTGCGAATGACGCAGTTGCGCGAGCGATTGCGCACGCTGCCGCGCGAAGAATTCGGCGATTCGGTTAACGAGCTGGAGAAACTGCTCAGCGCAGCGGCATCAGCGGAGGGACGGCAGGAATCGCTGGCCGACTTTGCGCTGACGCTTCGGCGCAACTTCGATAAGATCCGCGAGACTGAACCGGCGCAAGCTGATGCGATCCAGCTGATCACCGCGCACAAAGCGAAAGGATCGGAGTGGGATTGTGTAATTGTACCGTTTCTGGCGCGCGAGGCGCGGCTTGGCGGGAACATTCGTTATCCGTTGGTCATTCCGGGCGGGCAACCGTTCATCGCATTCGATCGCAGCGATCGCGCGGACTTGGAAGACGACATGAAAAAGGTCCAACGCCAGGAAATGGAACGGCTGCTATACGTGGCGCTGACACGGGCGCGTCACACGCTCGTGCTCGCACTCGATGCCGAATTCTTTCGAGGCAAACGCGGCGTCCTCAGCGACACGCAATTGAAATGGCTGCAAGCCGACGCGAAAGAGCCGAACTCTCAAATCATATCAGACCTCCCCGATGAAGCGACAGCTTGCGAGCTAACCGCTGCGCGTCACAGGGAACGCGTACCTGACCTGGTCGCTGACAATTTAGGCGTACTGCGACTTGAGACTGGTTGGGTGGACATCGCGCGGCAGAGAGCAGCGTCTATCATAGAGACAGTCACTCCGAGTCAGTTCGCGCCGACGGAAGAAGAACCCAGCGAAAGTCCGAGTGTCGAGGAATGGATCGAGCTCGAACCGGAATTGCGACCGCCGCGGATCGATAATCCAGCCAAGCGTTACGGCGTTTGGTGGCACGATTTCGCCGAACAGATCGAATGGCGGACCGAGCCGAAGAAGTGGAGCGAAACTTTCGAGCGCAACGTTGCCGAATCGCCGGATGTTGCCCGCTCGAGACGCGAGTGGCAGCTGTTA
>Ga0137407_10002249_pt1 | contig 12712 bp, 28 predicted proteins | sample CZOMad2_2_16fung_FD_108410 | JGI IMG/M metagenome (GOLD analysis project Ga0137407, IMG submission 108410) | Vadose zone soil fungal communities from Angelo Coast Range Reserve, California, USA - CZOMad2_2_16fungal (Illumina Assembly) | ecosystem: Environmental > Terrestrial > Soil > Vadose...
ATGTCCGATCGCCAAGAAAAACTTTCAGCGCAGCTTGGCGAACACTGATATCTGTTGCTTGCTGTTGATTCATCGTAATTTCTCCCTTGCTGCCAAAGCCATACCAAATGCACTGTTATGCAATGGTGACTCGATCGGCGGATAAATTTTGGTCGCTGCATAGAAATCGTGAACTGGATGTTCCTGGACATGCATTTCAAAAGCGCCAATCAGATAGAGACTAGCACCCAAGACAATCATAAAAAATTTGAGCATTTTATCTCCTGTGAAAGTGTGTCCAGATGCTTTGTTTCATCACACCTGGACAAGATGGCTAAATGACATCAGTCACGCAACACGCCTATGACTACTTCGCCGACGATCGCGCCGCCACTTCAGCCTGAGTACATCGCTTGAGATAACCATCTGGTGGATTGAGCGACACCAGCACGATATCATTACGACCTTGATAGAAAACATAAGTGGATGGTGCGAACCATTGATCGGCCTTGCCAGCCAAGGCTTTTTCAGCCCATTGCGCTGCCATCTTGGGCGGTAGAGTTTGTACATTCATTTCGTATCTCCTGTATTGATGCGAAGTGCATCCTGCTGCAGCGCTAGGGAGCTTTTTAACTAACGCTGCAGTGAGATGGACTTTACGCCATCAGAGCATGATGACCTCCTTTTTCTTACTAATTAAACCATGGCATATTTCATACTTATGCAGCCATGGCAACTTGCGCTGTCAATGGCTTTGCACCCTTCAGCGCTGCCATCTTGTCAGCCAGGGCAAACAATGCGCGATTGAGCTTCACGTCACCGTCAATGCTGTTGACCGAACGCGACGTTACTCGCCGCAGCCGATTGTTAGCATCACGTCCATACGCGGTATCACCACCACGCACAACATGCTCTTGCAGAACGTTAGTCACCGTCCACAGATCCGGGTTGGTATCTTCCCGCCGTCGTGGAGTCAGCAACATATCAACCGTGATTGGCGTCTTGATCTCGCCTTCCGCATCGGCAAACCGCAACTGATGTACCGATTCGGCCAGGATCTTGCGTTCATCCCGATCAAGAATGATCTGGGACCATTCACGCGGTGCCGCAAGCGCCAACTGAGCCTGCTTAACCACCGTGAACGTACCGTCGATCACGTCATCACGCACGTTCTTGCCGTTATGACGCACCCGAACATCGTCAATGGTGCCGATGGTGCACGCCATGCCGTTCAGACAGGCGATACGAAACAACAGCGCGGCCAAATCGTAAGATGCCGTACCGTCATTGGCATTACGAAGCATCACCTCTGCAATGGTATCGCCAACCTTGTAAGCAGTGACGTTGTTCATTTGCCGTAACCGCAGCTGATGCTTGGTGAAAGCCGACTTGCCAGGCAACCGACAAAGTCCTTGCCGCGCTCCAACTACTTCAAATCCCTCGTTACGAAGGGAGCGAAGAATCTCTATTGTAGGTACCGGCACGAACTTGGCCGACCGGCTTTCATGGGCCGTTGTCGCGAATACGGACGGCACCAGGCTTCGCAACTCATCCTCGACAAGGACGCGATTGGAATCGAAGCGTGAGCGCGGTGCATTAATGGCTCGCATTTTATTACTCCTGTGTGGATGAAACGATATCGCATTCAAAGCGAGTCGTTGAAGAGCATTGGCCCTTCGTGCTGCTCTTCGAAAAGAGCAGTGTCGAAGAGTCAGAAAAACAACGCGTAAACGATGCAGCTACAACCAATTGTCGCCAGCACCGAAAACGTGATGAAAAACTTGGTCGTTTCAGACATGGTATCTCCTGTGATGTTTAAGCTTCCTTGACCACGTAGTAGCCACTGGCCGCCTTGACGACCTTGACCAGTTTGTTGAAGTTGTTCTTGAACGTGCTTTCGGCATAGAAACCATAACCGTTAGCCATCAGGTAACTGGCCGCCGCTTCGAAACTCTTATGCATAACATCTCCTGTGATTTTGACGCTTGAGTGCATCGGTGTGCGCTACCATAAAGCCAAACTGACTTAATAACGCACCGTCGATAAACTCGTATGTAAACGACTTACTTCTTCTCCTTCAACATCGCCCTCAATTCAGCCTTGATTCGCTTGGCCGTCTCACCACGCCAATTGCCAGCGTTACCTAGAAAATAGGCAACCACCGAGCGAGCGCTATTACAGCCATAATTGTCATTGATGCTGCTAAACCCAGCCATGGCAGCAAGGTACGGCTTAGCGGCAAAGTTGACAGAAAACCAATCCTTACGAATCTCAGAAGCGATTTCATGAAGTGCACGCATTCCTCTTTTCTCCCTGGATGCGAAGTGCATCTTTGAACTGCGATCCTTAACGCCGCTCCGTAGATGAACTTTTACATTGACCAATAGGTCTCACTACCAACATCGCAACACAACGGTGTGTCGGCGTCGATTACCAGGTCACTAGCCGCTTTGTTCATCAAATTTCTTGTCAGACGAATCGGTTTGTAACCCAATTTTTCCAAAGCTGCGTTGAAAGCGTCCTTGTCAGAACTCTTGATGGTTACCAGTGATGGCGCAATCAAAGTGAATATGCCATCTTCATAGACAACATCGCGAGCTACCGATTCAAGAACCGGTAAATTTTTCTTAGCCATTCCATTCTCCCATGTAATGCAAAAATGCATCATGACGCGGTGAATATTCTTGACACCGCGCTTTGATGAATTTTTGTATCCGTGACCAATTATTCCTTTCGGATCGGGATGCCTTGAAGCTTGCGCCGCCATCCCTTCACCTTCACGGTTGTCTCTCCAGAGACCTCAGGCGTTCAACTCACGATCCGCCTTCCCACCCTCTTCGGATGAAGATCCTGAACCGGCTTTGCTAGAGCCTGTCTTGAGCGGGCAATCCTCCGTTGGCATTTTCGCCAGGGGCGTTCTCGCCGGTAGTCCGTCTTTCCTCTCCTTTCCTCTTGTCTCTTCATTCACAACATAGCACGTCTATAAGCTATTGCAAACAAATAAATAATAGGTCCGAAACGGGACTAAATATTTGTTTGTTTGGTCAAGGCTTTATCTATGCGACATTTTGTCACAAAACCTTGATCATTTTTTCAGTAGGGAAGTCCGTGAAAACCCCATGGTGCACTCATTCCGGCAATGCATTTGCGGAGCGAAGGGTCCAAGAGAACCACGTGATGAGGTTCACTGACATTGGAGAACGGTTGGAAACGTTCAGAGAAAACAGCAATCGGTGTATCCACGATAGGATTACCATTTGCAATTTTAATCAGGAAAAAAATCAAACCAATCAGCACAGCCCAGACTACCAGACTGATAAAAAGCACAATTGGCCAAGGCCGTGACCACTTCAGATCATCCTTGGTAAAGCCAAGATCATTTGCAACAACAGCTTCTGCAAGCCTATCAGAATATTTTTGATCAGGACTTTGCCAATCTTCAAATCTTTGTACCATCACGCCCTCAATGGTTGAATGACAATCGTATAATGCATCAGACACCAGGGACACTTGCCACCAATGGTCGGAAGACCGCAATAAGTAGCAATATCATTTTTATCTCGTCCTGGATAACGGCACATGTTCAGATCAGCTGTTGAATCCAGTTGATCAATATAGACATGCAACGACTTAGGCAGCAATGGTTGATCATCATTTTTAATAATTTTTATGCTAGCCATTGGATTAGCCCTACTCCACTTGTGAACAACAACTGGTTTTTCCTTTTTACCGATTTTGAGTCTATTGATTTTGCCAGCCACGGCATTACGGGTAATTTCTTTTCCAGATCTTTTCGATAATTCTTCAGCAATCATGGTCGCTGAATAACGTTGCTCCAACAAATTCATCATGGTGTTGATGAGTTCGTTTGTCCATTTGATGTCCTGTGTCATTTGAATCTCAATCAATTGTAAGGTTGTTTTGTAAAAGACGATCAATAATGACACCAACGATAGTAGACGGATCTCCGGCTTCATCACGCGTGATCGCGCTGCGAAGCGTATCTAAGGATGTCCCATGTTGAATAGCTAACGATAACAAGATCGCAGAATCTCGACAGACTCCATCCAACAATATTCCGATTTTAGAAGAGGATTTGCTGATGACCCGATCAATAAAAACTTCACCAATACGATCGTCAGAATATTTCCCGACAGTAACATTATATCGCTCACCCTGAAAGGAGATGGTGATACTCTCGGAGAAACGGCGATTTGGGAGGATTTCACGATTGGATTTTTCGGTCATTTTTTTATCAAAAACCTCTTTTTTTGTCCTGTCAATGACTATATAGTCCCCTTGAAATACACGGGAGAAAACTGAAAATCAAGAATTGGTCCGATGCAGCCGGTGACGCGTTGTCGAAGTCACAAGAAGGGAACGGTTGATGGTTCCATTACGCCCCCGGAATCTCCCAGCCCTCTCTCCTGTGCGGTGAGCATTTGGGGTAACTCTGGCAACAGAGCCAATCAGGATTTTTCGCCATGAAACTTCGCTGTGAACCGATCTCGTTTGAGAAAATTAAAATTGTAAATCGTCCAAACTCATGGGGTGGTAGTTATTCGATTTGGGAAGTCTGGGTTAATGACGATCTAATTTGTTCTTGTTACGGAGCCATGGCAGCTAGTTCAGTCGCCATCATTGCCAAGGAATTCGAGGAAGGCACTGTACCAAATGCAAATACAGTTTGCCGTTATCAGGGAGGGGTAAGATGACAGACATTGTTTTTGATTTTAAATCCATTGCTGAACATATGAAAGATGATTCTGTAAAAAAAGAACCATCATCAGGAATAAAATTGAATTTTGATTTAAGCAAAGTTTGTCAGCATTGTCATGGTTGCGGTCATGATTGTTATGGCAACTCCTGTAATTTTTGCGGCGGTTGTGGTGAAAGTCCAAATCAATAATGTGGAAAATATTCATCACCATCATTGCAATGTCAGATACCGGATCTGTTTCAACCAATGTTGGTGTGACAGACTATGCCTCACGTAACGATTGCGAAAGAACCGCCAAAGAAATTAGCGGAAAGACCTCGCAAAACGTTGCCGGACATAATTTCAATGTTATTGTCACAGCACAATGCAATGGCGACGCCATGCCACCTCCTGGATATCGAATGCAGAGGTGAAGAAAATGCTATTACATGAATCCAAAACTAAAACAGGAAAGACTGTAGCCTTCGCAGATAACGGTATTCTTTCTATCCAGCAAGAATTTGTTGAAATCAACTACACTCGATTAACAAAGACTCAAGCAATCGACCTGGCTGAAAAAATCATGTCTTGGGCCATCAAACAACCAGATCCGAATCCGGCGTAGCGTCGAGATACGCTGGTGAAACTGAATGGTGTTGTTATTGCTTCCACCCCCTCCTACCCCTCCCCGAGAGGCAGTAGCGGCACCATTCAGTCAAACAAAATAAAAGCCTTTCAACCTGCGCTGAGAAGCTTCTATCCTCCAAAATCAAAAAAGCCGCCACCTCTTTTTCAAGAAATGACGGCCAAGTCAAAATACTCCATACACCATAGAGCACTATCCCAGTCTCAGGGAGGAAGATCAAACTTGAATCCTTTTAACACCCCTGACAAATATCAGGTGGTCTGGATGGATAAGGCGGAAGGTCCTCAACACCATTAGGTTCTGGGAAAGGGGTGAAAGCCGCCACTCCCTACCAAGCAACCCAATAGCGCAAAGACGATATAGACAATCAGGATAGCAATAATTCCCCACATGATGATATTGACAATCTGGCCCAGCATCGCCCATCCCGTAAAGCTGACCAGCCACGGCACCAATATCTGGACAACACCAACGACAACAGCGATGATGATGCATTGAATAATCAATGCCTGTAAAAAACCAAGAGATAGACACGACATCTTATGGTCTCCTTCCTAAAAACTGCAGCGCTTCCCTGATCACACCAATCACTTTAGCCTGCACCACCATAGAAGAACTCAGACGATAATTATGAACAACACTTTTAACATCAGTGTTGAATTCAAAAACAACATTACCGTCTTCATCAAGAACGAATAATCGCATTTTCATTTCTCTTTTTTTATTTATCGTTATGATCGACGATTTCAAAAAACAAATCGGGGGTATCCAATTCAATTGGAAAAAAACGTTGAATCCAATTGCATTTATATTGCAAGTGAGCACGATAACCAACTTTTCCGCTTGAAATTCTTCGTGGCAACAAAAACGTCCTGATCAGATGCTGATCACCACGTTCAAGAGAATTCTCAGAAGCTGTCGGAATTGGATCATAAATAGTCAGTCTTGTTTTTGTCACTGGATCGAATAATTCACGTGTGTTAGTACCAGGACATATTCGAAAGACTTTGACTTTCCAATCAACGCGAATTGCCATTCCACTTTCAACTCGTTGTGGAGTAATAAGACTCTGCGATACATCGAACTCATATGGAGGCGTGGTATCAAACCACATAAAAACAACAACTGAAGTTAACCACATCAATGTAAAACCAATTAGGAAATGCCACCATCTCATCCACCTTAAATTGGCGAACATGGCATCACCTTGTCCATGGCTTGAATAACACAGACCAATAGGTTGCGATGAATCCAAGAATGGCACCTAGAATAGGAAATACTAAAACGATTCCAAAAACACGCTGGTAAGTAATTTCCAGTTTACTAAGCCTCTTGATCATATCTATCTTGTCTGCAGACAGGATATCCTTGAGTTGTTTAACATCATTTCTAAGATTCTTTATGCGTTCAGCCAATAAATAAACCCGACTATCAAGTGACATACCTTGCGGTCTGAAACCTTGAAAATCGTTGTTGCCATTGTCATCATCATTTGAATCTGAAGGCGTTATCATTAAAATTAAGTCCCCTCATATTTTTAAGTTACATACCTTTCAAAATGTTCAGTCCCAGTTTCATCCGCAACCGACATCTTCACTTCCCTGATTCCATGATTTTGAATCACCCAAGTTTTCTTACCATTATCGATTAGCACCAAAAGTTTTTCAGATAATGTCGCCAGCACATTACCAATTCCTTTTTCCATCCAAGCCATCGGCGTACCAGGATCAACCTTGGCGACAATATTCTTTTCGTCTGGCGTCGTATGCAAGACAACCTTGGACTTGTCCGGCCGAAGATATAATGGAAAAGGAAGGTGTGTATCCTGAGTTTGCAACCATAAGCATTTGAATGCCTGGCAACTTTCTGGCCTGGCGTGATAGATTCTGCAGCCGACACCAACATGACAATGCGTACACCTGGTATTCTTTGGCTTGTTTAATTCAGTGACAGCCAAAAGACGACAACACTGCGTGCAATTACCGCATTTGTTATCTGGACTTGTCACTTGATATATCCCCTGATCATCGTCGTCAATTGAGCATGACAGACAATACGCTCGGCTCCAGATTTGGCGCAATCAAACCCGAGGTCTAATACTTTGTGACCAGCTTCGATCAATTCAGGTGTTACTTTCTTGGGTGTATCATATAGAAAAGCATAATCTGAAGTCATCAACACCAACGCCACAATCAACATTTTCATTTGCCATATCCATAAAACTTGATGATCAAGGCCGTCTGAACAATGACATTTACCAGGAAAATAAGAATCGAATAATCAGCCAATATCAATTCAGCCGGTATGAAATTGAATTGCTTAACAACTCCTAATACCAATGGTACATACCACGAAATCACCGACACGGTCCCGATAAAAACCATCAGGAAACATGGAAACCATGACAAATCATCGAACAGTCGTTGCCCGATTTGCATCTTGATTTGTGGCAAGACAAAATAATGAACCAAAAACGCATTAAGCGTCAGGACTTCAACAATGATCACCTTGGCTAACAGTTTAGTATTTTCCAATTTGATCGGGTTGAAATACCAGTAATGAAGAAAAAACCCAATCCCGGAAACCCATAACAGGATCAATCCGATCGTGACAATCTGAGATGAAAATATAACTATCTTGACATGCTCTTCACGGATCACTCTCGATAACGCAAAACGTAACAGAATAAGATCCAATAACGTTGCAGATCCGATGCCTAGAACAATACCTTCAAAATGAAGCAGACGAAGTACAGAAAAAATCAATAGATTAAAATCATTATTCATCAACAAGGAAAGACTCAAAACAAAACTCCTATACACTACTGCAAAATCGTTTTAAAATTTCGCAGTAGTGATCTTTTAAATAGGAATCTTCAAACGATGTGATCCCAATGATGATGGTGATGGTGTGATTGATCAATCAACGCATCAGCAACCACGGCCGTAGATGGTGCCGTCACAGGTGTTGTCGCCATTGCCGTCACAGCAGCCATTGCAACAACCGCAGCTGCAGCTGGTGCTGTCTGACCTGGCGTCAAAAACGTTGTTGAAGGTGGAGGTGCCACCGTATCAGCCAGCACCTGAGCAATGGTCGTACCATCATCATAAGCGCCACCACCGACCGGGATGTTATTACCGGAAACATCTGCTGCATTAGCCACCATGCCAGAAGCTGCAGCATTTGCTAAAGTAATATTGTGTGTATTAAGTGCTTCGATCAATTTAGCTACATCAGCACCGACTGTCCCCATATCACCCAGTAATTCATTGTCAAATCTAGCCTGGAAAATACCACCTTGTGCTGCATCGAAATCATTGACGTTCTTTAACCAGCCCGTCAACGTCGTTTCGAATGCAGCGATCGCAGCTGCGTCCCCATGGGCCGTCAACTGCACACCTTGCGTCCCCAGCACGTGACCACTGGCAATAAAATCAGCCCAGAAGTTTGTTTGAGCGGCATTGTCCTGATAGCGCGGCGTTGCGATGTCTATTACCGGTGCGGCTGTCCAGCCATTGAAACCACCGAGATGCGCCATGTTGGACAGATTGATATCGCCAGCCACGATATCATCGATGTCGAGGAAGTTATCATTGGTCGCTCTTGCAGCATCAGGATTGAAACCATACTGACCGTCATAGATATTCATTTGCAACGCCAGTTGATCCACAATCGTCTGTGCATGAACACCTGTCAATCCACCAAACAAGGTCGGATGTGCAGCCATCAACGCAACAAGACCATCATGAACAACAGTCACATCTTGCTGGATTTTAGCAGCACCATTGTTGGTCGAATCAGGTCCAGCCAACATTCGATTTTGCGCATCATCATAGATCACACCGAGTTGTGCAAACGTTGCATGAGGTGTGTTGGCATTGACAGCATGATTAAGCATTGGTGGTGCTGGAGTAAAACCAGTAATCATCGTATCGGCATTAAGACTTGCCTGTAACAACACTGGATCATTTTGAATCGTAGCGATGATATCGAGATGCGCAGTCCGCAAATCATGTTCAGCTTGTGCAACACCATCAACAGCACCTTGTACATTATTTAATGCTGTCGTGATATCTGCTAACACACGATTTACATGACGCAATTGCGCACCAGCAAAATCTCCAGCCGCCACGAAGGCTTGCAAGTTTGTCTGTACGAACTGCAGATCGTTGGTGTACCTGATATCAGTGCCAAACCCCTGACCGGCTTCCTCGACTACGTTGTGCCATAGGCCGCCCTCAAGAATTCTTGTGGCATCGTTGAACAGATTGTTGAAATTCAGGTCGCCTGGTTGGAGTGGCATTTCCTTTCCTTTCTCTGTTTTAAATCATCATGCCAGGAATGAAACAACGAATTTGAATCTGACCATCGATATATAGTCCAGTCCAAACCATCGTTCGTCCATACATGTTAGGCTGATGCAACACAGCATCATCAGGGACATCCATCCATTTACCATTGATATGAACGCGATAATGTCCCTTGTCATCCGCTTCCCAATCCGCATCCTTGACAACACTACCATCCGCATCAGAACAACATGGACCCTTGCCTGATTTGAGCGTATCAAACCATTCCTTCATTTTAGGAGTTTGAGAATCTGCTCTATGCTTGTCATGTGCTGACGCAGCTGTCAACAAAACAGCACTAAAAATTACAATAATGAAAAAGTGCTGCATTTGCACCCTCCATTTAGAAAATTTTAACTAATCAACCAACGGGTTGCACCAAGGATAATGGCTGCAGCTATATTCGTTCCAATCAATGTACCAAGAGCAGGAGCAACACGATCCCAAAGATCAGCTATATCCATTTTGAAAATGAAAAAGATTGCTACCGTGATGCCACCGGCCATGATCAAACCGGCGTCGAGTAATCCCATATAATATACCACTGAAGGATACCAGGTCATTTTCATCTCTCATGATTTAAAAAAAATCAGCGCGGACGCTTACAGTCGCCCTCACAGTTTTAAGTACGTTCATTCGTACTGCGCCGATTATCCACTACCTTCAACAAAGTATGGATTTCAAGTCCCATCTGGATGATCTCTCCAATCAATTAGATGATCATCCCCATCATTCAAGGGTTTTGTGCTGGTGTTCCCGCTACAACAGCCGCAGAAAGCCGGCTCGAACGATTCGTAATCGCAGTGCTCAGAGCATTGATACGATCTGTCACCGCAGGATCAGACGAATTGGCAGCAGCCTGGTTGTACATATCCACCAGTTTCAATAGAAGCGCCTCAGCTGAATCATCAGCATCGGAGTTGGCCTTGGCAGCGGCTTCGGCCTGATCAAGTGCGTCGGTTTGTGCAGACATGATTTGAGTTTCCTTTTGCAATACGAGGTCCAATTTTTCCGTTAACGACACTGCCCAAGCTGGAGCCTCTGCGCTTGGAGTGATCTGAATATTAACTGATCCATTTTCAGCTTCAGTAATATTGATGTTCATGAATCACCTGACCGGTACGCCATTAACGGCACCAGGTGTCACCACCCAACCCTTCACTAATCGACGTGCCCCATATCTACCAGCCATAGTCGGCGGTGCAATCGCTGCACAAATCGCTTGAGAAATAGACGTTGCCGCCATCACACCGGGATTGCCACCTGTCAAGATAGAGGCGATTGTTGATGCCGTTGGAACAAATCCACATGCAATCCTGCAGTAGCTTTGAACTTGTGCGATGATTGCAGCGATATCAGGTGCCGTTGTCGTACCGCCTCCTATAACACCACCACCGGCACCAGCACAACCACCAAGGGCTGTTGCACACGCCAAGAATAAAACCGTAAAAATATTCTTCATTGTGATTGTTCCTCTGTTAGTTGTTGTGGTGGTGTCGCCGCATTGACAACACCAAATGCAACCTCATCAGAATATATTTTCAAATTAGCATCTGAAAGCGCCCAGCCATATCCAGATTTGTCAATTGCGGTTCTCAAAATCTTGAATGCTGTGTTGAATTGTTCATCACTCGGAAACTTGTTGGTACCAGCTTCTGGCATCGCAGCAAATCCATAACGAACAACTTCTTCGGTTTCAACTTCAGCAACCCTGAGCGCTGAAACCTGCGCCAACATCTTTTGTAATGTAGCCTTGTCATACGCCTCGTCAGATAATCCCAACTTGTTCAGGATCTCTTCATTCAAATAAGCAATGCCTTCATCCATATATTTCTTGATGAAGGTCGGCGTGATTTTTTGTATCCGTCCCCAAGTGACGCAAATGAAATTACCATCCGAATCGCGACCGAAAACCGGAATACAATGACCACCGACTGAGTCGGCCTTGGTTACTGTCCAAGGTTTACCCTGATCAAATTGCTTCATGTTGTCTTCGGTAATCATCACGCCAATCTCAACAGCACCGAAAATATAGGTAGCAACCGCCAACTGACCAACACTACCAGGTTGCAGATTCACATAGGAAGTAACTTGCCTGCGATGATTGGTTGCATCACGTACCCCAATCTTGCGATGATATTCCGCAGCCGCCTTCATGTCAGTGCCTTGATCGCTGTTGGGATCACTGGCATTGAAACCAGTCTGCGCGGCATAATCGGATAAGACATCGAATGTCGTGAAACGGTCGCGCGGATGTCCACCCATCAACGACCACAACATATGCATATGCGCCTTGGCCGCCCATACGCAGTCGCCCCATTCGTCATTGCCATAGGTGTACCAGGTCTTGACCAACGCCTGATTGCCAAACACTATTGGCGGTGTTGGAATCTTTGACGTATCGAACACCTGATCAAACATGATGGCTTTCTTGTTGAGCGGTGAAGCTGCTTTTTTCCCAAGTGCATACATCTGTTATTCCTTTACCTTGACAACCATTGATCCTTTCGGAACTGGAATTTCTGATTTCAAATAAACCAAATCCGATTTGACGCCACTTTGATTGATAACTTCAGCCGTACCGGTTTTGGTATTGGTGCGACGCAGATATTCTGTTATCACGGCATTAACAGGTATCCAAATCACCAGGTATTTTGCCGGTAACCATGGCGTCATATCGGTAACGATCAAAACAGCAATAATCGAACCAAACAAGACTTGAAATCTTGCCCATAGAATTGTTGCAGAATTATAAAAGGCGTTCCAAAAAGTACCATTCATTCACACATCTCCAACAATCCAACCGACACTGCTGACAACGTCCTATGACTATGTCCATCCCAGATGATAATAACTTCTGTCCTGTTACCAACCATCCTGACAACTGTCCCAATTTTTTTCCCCCAATCCAGAAATGCTCTTCGACCTGGTGCATTCGCCTTTGAAAAAACCCTGACACCACGCTGATTCAATTTGACCTTTTGTCCTTTATGAAAAGGATCAGACTTGGCCGCCCGGATCATAATCCCTTGTTCCTTC
>Ga0137407_10002250_pt1 | contig 12707 bp, 11 predicted proteins | sample CZOMad2_2_16fung_FD_108410 | JGI IMG/M metagenome (GOLD analysis project Ga0137407, IMG submission 108410) | Vadose zone soil fungal communities from Angelo Coast Range Reserve, California, USA - CZOMad2_2_16fungal (Illumina Assembly) | ecosystem: Environmental > Terrestrial > Soil > Vadose...
ACATCATGATGTTCAGCCCGGCCTTGCGCACCTCCCACAAGTCTTTCTGTGCCTTGTCGGTCGCAATCTCGACGACGCTGCCCGGCAATCCCAGGTCGCCCATCAACGCGACCAGCCGTTTCAGCTGCGCGCTCAATGCCGCCTTGTCGCTGCCTGCGAACTCGACCAGCAGGATCGCTTCGGGTGTTTTCGCAGTGGCATCGACCAGCGCACCTTCGATGGTCGCGCGAAACGCCGGATTGGCGCGCGCGAGGTCGATCATCGTGCGGTCGACCAGTTCCACCGCGGTCGGGCCCAGCTTGACCAGGTGCTGCGGAGCCTCCATCGCGGCGCGAAAAGTCGCAAAGTTGACCACTCCGAGCACCTTCGCTGCCGGCAGTGGCGCAAGTTTGAGATGCAGCCGGCGCGACAGCGCCAGCGTTCCTTCGCTGCCGACTAGAAGGTGCGCCAGGTTGACGCTGCCGTCGCTCGTGTATGGACGCTCGCTGCGCGGATGAAACACATCGAGGTTGTAGCCGCCCACCCGGCGCAACACGGTCGGCCACAAACGCTCGATCTCGTCGCGTTCGCGCGCACCGATCTCGAACAGCCGCGACACAAGAGAAGCGGTACGCGACGAAGCCAGCGGCCGCGTGGCATCACGACCGAACGGACCGAAGAATTCCTCGGTGCCGTCGGCCAACAGCGCGTCGATGCCGGCCACGTTGTGGACCATGTTGCCGTAGGCGATCGAACGCGAGCCGCACGAGTTGTTGCCGGCCATGCCGCCCAGCGTTGCTTGTGCCGAGGTGGACACATCGACGGGAAACCACAAGCCGTGCGGCTTGAGCGCGGCGTTGAGCGCATCGAGCACGAGCCCGGGCTGCACCTCGGCGGTCATGCGTTTCCTGTCGATCGCGATCACGCGGTTCAGGTGCTTCGAATAGTCGAACACCAGCGCGCGCCCCACGGCCTGGCCGCACTGGCTGGAGCCGGCGCCACGCGGCAGGATGGGAACCTTGAGCTCGTTGCAGATTTCGAGCGCCGCGCGCACGTCGCCTTCGTCGCGCGGCACCAGGACACCGATCGGTTCGATCTGGTAGATCGAGGCGTCGGTGGCATATCGGCCGCGCGAGGCGGCGTCGAACAAGACCTCGCCCTTGACCGCACGGCGCAGCCGGATCGACAGATCATTGCGATACAGCGACGGCTGCACGAACACGCGGCGCCCGGCAACAGGGGCGTCGCCGGCAGCAGCGCGTTCGGGTGCCAGACTCATTTTCCGACGCGCAACGCCGCGGTTCTTTTCCTGTCGACCGCCGGCCGGCGCGACACAGTGGGTGGGGGCTTGGAGCGATTGCCCGTCGAGCGCCGGCGCGGCGCGACGACCTGGCGCGGCTTGTCTTCAGCCACCGGTTCCGCGCCCATCACCGCCAGCAGCGCCGCGACGCATTTTTTCGCGAGATGGTCGACCAGAATGCGCCGCAGACGCTCACCGTCGCGCTTTTCCAGCGCGACCAGCATCTGCTCATGCTCAACCAGCGCGGCGTCCCACTTTGCACGATCGAAGTTGGAGCGAAAGCGCAACGCGTGCAGGCGCGCATTGACGGTGCGATAAACCTGGGTCAGCACGGGATTACGCGCGGCTTCATTGATGCGCTCGTGGATGGCGCGATTGAGCCGGTAGTAACCGGGCAGGTCGCGCCGTCGATGGCACGCGGCCATCTGCCGATGCAGGTCCTTGAGCTGCGCCAGCTCCGCCGCGGTGATGTGGCGGCAGGCAAGCTGCCCCGACAGCCCCTCCAGCGCGCCCATCACGTCGAAGGTGTGCACGACCTCGTCGCGCCCCATTTTGACCACCTGCGCACCACGGTTCGGCAGCAAGGCAATCAGCCCTTCGGTCGCCAGCACCTTGAACGCCTCGCGCAACGGCGTGCGCGAAATGTGCAGTTCTGCGCACAGCAGACGCTCGTTCAGTCTCGTGCCTGGTGCCAGCTGCCCTTCGATGATCCGATCGCGCAGGCGCGCTGCCACCGCTTCGTGCAACACCTGGCGATCGATGGGCATCGCAGGGCGCGCGACCGCCAGCGATGCAAGCAGGCCATCCGGGTTTTCCATTGAGTCGTTTCCCTTCACGTGCCTGTTTACCGAGCAACTGTCTGTTTCCCGAGCAAGCCTGTTATGCCCAGCGAGTGCCTGTCGTCCCGAGCACCCCTCTGTCATCCCGAGCGAATGCGAGGGATCTCGGTCACGCGAACGGGCAAGATTCCTCGCTGCGCTCGGAATGACATGGTGCGCTCGCAATGACATGGCGCGCCCGGAATGACCACGTCGCGCTTGCCCGCCACTTGCCACCGCGCTTGCCCGCCACTCGCGGTTAGCATACTGTATACAAAATTCATTCTTCAAGTGAGGTCGGCATGCCGCGCCTGAACTCGCACCCCAGTGGCCGTCACTTCCTGCAGATCCCGGGACCGACCAACGTACCCGATCGCGTCCTGCGTGCGATCGACCATCCGACCATCGATCACCGCGGCCCGGAGTTCCAGGCGCTCGCCAAGAAGGTGTTGGCGGAGTTGCGACCGATCTTTCAGACTCGCGGTCCGGTCGTGATCTATCCCGCGTCAGGCACCGGCGCGTGGGAAGCGGCGCTCGTCAACACGCTTTCACCCGGCGACACGGTGCTGATGTGCGAAACCGGCCATTTCGCCTTGTTGTGGAAAAAAATGGCCGAAAAACTCGGCCTGAATCCGATCTTTCTCGGCGGCTTCGACGATGGCAGCTGGCGCCGTGGTGCCGATTCCGGCGCCATCGAAGCGCGTCTGGCACAGGACACGCCGCGCACGATCAAGGCCGTCTGCGTGGTGCATAACGAAACCTCGACCGGCGCCACGTCGGACATCGCAGCGGTGCGGCGCGCGCTCGATCGCACCCACCATCCCGCCCTGCTCCTGGTCGATACCATCTCGTCGCTCGGATCGATCGACTACCGCCACGATGAATGGGGCGTCGACGTAACCGTAGCGGGGTCGCAGAAGGGGTTGATGCTGCCGCCGGGACTGTCGTTCAACGCCGTCAGCGAGAAGGCGCGTGCCGCAGCGAAAACTTCGAAGCTGCCGAAGTCCTTCTGGAGCTGGGACGAAATGCTGGAGGCGAACAGCAAGGGATTTTTCCCTTACACGCCGAGCACCAACCTGCTTTATGGTCTCGCCGAAGCGATCGACATGCTGCAGGAAGAGGGCCTTGCGCACGTTTTTGCGCGCCACGAGCGCCACGCGGAAGCGACGCGGCGCGCCGTCGCCGCGTGGGGCCTGGAAATCCTGTGCGAGGTGGCGGCGGAGCGCAGCAACGCCCTGACTGCGGTGATGATGCCGAAGGACAACACCGGCAAAGCCTATGACGCCGATCGGCTGCGCGGCATCATCCATGCGAACTTCAACATGTCGCTTGGCCAGGGCTTGAGCAAGCTGTCCGGCTGGGTGTTTCGTATCGGCCATCTGGCCGACTTCAACGACCTGACTCTCGCTGGAACCCTTGCCGGCGTCGAAATGGGCCTCAGCCTTGCTGGCGTGCCGCATCGGGCCGGCGGCGTGCAAGCGGCAATCAGTTACCTGCGCGACACGATACCCACGCACACAAATGAATTGGGCAAACGCAAGGCTGCGTGACGGCGGTACCGCCGCAGTTCGTTGCACTTGTTTTGACGATCGGAAAAGACGATGGATTCAAGCGACTACGGGAAACGCCAACGCTGCGCGCTGTCGTATCTGGCCGCGGCCCTGCTGGTCGGCTGCGTAGCGCCGCAACTGGCGCTGGCGCAGGCATGGCCGACCCGGCCGATCCGGCTGCTGGTCGGTTTTGCACCTGGCGGCGGCACCGACATCGTCGCGCGCTCGCTTGCGCCCAGGATGTCGGAAGTGCTCGGCCAGCAGATCGTGGTCGACAACCGTCCAGGCGCGGCCGGGACGATCGCCGCTGACCTGACTGCGAAGGCACCTGCCGACGGGTACACGCTGCTGATGGGGCACTCGAACTCGAACGCGATCGCTCCCTTCGTGTTTGCAAAGTTGCCCTACGATGCCGGGAACGACTTCTCCACCATCACCTACATCGGATACGTGCCGAATGTGCTGGTCGTGCATCCCTCGGTGCCGGCCAGGTCGGTGGCGGAACTGGTCGAGTTGGCGAAGGCGAAACCCGGCATCTACACCTATGCATCGTCCGGTGTGGGCAGCACCCAGCACCTGGCGGGGGCGCTGTTCGCAAAACTCACCGAGACTCGGCTCAATCACATTCCATACAAGGGCAGCGGCCAGGCCGTGGTCGACCTGATCGCGGGCCAGGTCAACATGAACTTCGACACCATGCCGCCGGTGCTGCCGCACATCAAGGAAGGCAAGCTGCGCGCGCTTGCGATCTCGACCCCGCAGCGCCTGGCACAACTGCCCGACGTGCCGACGTTCAACGAAGTCGGCATTCGCGGCTTCGATGTCACCAACTGGTATTCGGTGATGGGCCCGAAGGACTTGCCAAAGGACATCGTCGCCAGGATCAACGATGCGGTGAAAAAAGCGATGGCGGATCCGGCCATCCGACCCAAGCTCGAGGCGCAGGGCGTGCAATTCGGCGGCGCGCAGACACCGGAGGAATTCGGCGCGTTCGTCAAGACGGAACTGGCGAAGTACCAGCGCCTGGTGAAGGAACTCAACGTCAAGGCGGACTAGCCGGTGGCGGAGAGCGTATTGGTCGAGCGCGACGGCGCCATTGTCACCGTCACGCTCAATCGACCGGAAAAGCTGAACGCGCTCACGCGCTCGATGTGGCAGGCGCTCGGCGACACGATCCAACAATTGTCGGCCGACGACACGCTGCGTTGCATCCTCGTCCGCGGCGCAGGTGAAAAAGCGTTTTCGCCCGGCAACGACATCAGTGAATTCGCCACCGAGCGCAGCAACAAGGAGCAGGCGCGCAGTTATGGTCGAGTGATGCATGCCACCGCACGCGCCCTCGAGACCTGCCGACATCCGCTGGTGGCAGAAATCCACGGCATCTGCGTCGGCGGCGGGCTGGAGATCGCTGCACTGTGCGACTTGCGCATCTGCGGCACTTCAAGCCGCTTCGGCGCACCGATCAAGAATCTTGGCCTGGTGATGGCCTACCCGGAACTGGCGCCGCTGGTGCGGCTGGTCGGATCGAGCATCGCACTCGAGATCCTGCTCGAAGGGCGCATCTTCGATGCCGCCGAAGCAAAGGAAAAACGTCTGGTCACACGCGTCGTGGCGGATCATGAAGTGAGCGCCGAGGCACGCGCCAGCGCACAGCGGATCGCCGAGGGCGCGCCGCTGGTGGCGCGTTGGCACAAGAAGTTTGCGCGCCGCCTGAACGACGCGCGCCCGCTCACCGAAGCGGAATACGACGAGTGCTTCGACTGCTTCGACAGCGAAGATTTTCGCATCGGATACGCGGCCTTTCTCGCCAAGCGCAAACCTGATTTCGTTGGAAGATGAGCGCCGCACGGCCGCTCCGAAGGCGCTCGCTCCCCCTCGGGGGGACAGCGCGCAGCGCGAAGGGGGCCAACCCGAGCGCCGCACGGCCGCTCCGAAGGCGCTCGCTCCCCCTCGGGGGGACAGCGCGCAGCGCGAAGGGGGCAACATGAGCGCAGTCCAAGGGCCATTGGCCGGCATGCGTGTGCTCGAGCTGGCGCAGATCATGGCGGGTCCGACCGCGGGGATGATGTTGGCCGACCTGGGCGCCGACGTGATCAAGGTCGAAAAGCTGCCCGGCGGAGACGATGCGCGCGACTATCGCGACCCGGTGATAAACGGCGTTTCCGCGCCGTTCATGATGCTCAATCGCGGTAAACGCGGCATCGCACTGAACCTCAAACACGCGCATGGCCGCGACATCTTGCTGCGCCTGGTCAAGGATGCCGATGTGCTGACCGAGAACTATCGGCGCGGCACCTTGGAGAAGCTCGGCCTCGGTTACGACGTGCTCGCGCGCGCCAATCCCGGCCTCATCTACTGCGCGGTGTCGGGCTACGGCCGCACCGGACCGTATGCCGACAAGGGGGGTTTCGATCTCATCGCACAAGGTTTCTCCGGCCTGATGGCGATCACAGGCGAACCAGGTGGTCCGCCTGCAAAAACCGGCAATTCGGTGGCCGACATCAACGCCGGCATCCTCGCGGTGGTTGGTGTCTGCGCGGCCTACGCGCACAAGCTGCGCACGGGCGAGGGCCAGGTGGTCGACACATCCCTGATGGAAGCGGCGTTGCAACAGACGTACTGGCAAGCTGCGATCTACTTTGCCACCGGCAAGTCGCCAACGGCGCTCGGCTCAGCGCACGCGCTTACGGCGCCGTATCAGGCCTTTCAAGCGGCTGACGGGTGGCTGAATATCGGCGGCGCGAACCAGGCCAACTGGGAGCGCGTCGCCGATGTGCTCGGCCATCCCGAGTGGAAGTCCGATGCACGCTTTCTGGCCAACTCCGATCGCATGCGCAACCGCGACCAACTCGCTACTCAGATCAACGCGGTGCTTGGCACGCGCACCCGCGCAGAGTGGATGCAAGCGTTCGATGCCGCGGGTGTGCCGGCCGGGCCGGTGCATTCGATCGCGGAGGCAATCGAGCATCCACAGACGCGGTCGCGCGGCATGGTGCTGGAGGTCGATCACCCGCAGGCGGGCGTCACTCGCGCGCTGGGTAATCCGTTGCATTTTTCCGCCACCCCCGGCGGCAATACCCTGCCTGCGCCATTGCTCGGCCAGCACACGCGCGAGGTTTTGCGCGAATGCGGTTACAGTGACGCCGAAATCGACGAGCTGGCAGCCGAGGGGGTGATCGTTACGGGTCCGTAGGCCGGGACTCGCACCTGGCGGCCGCGGGCGTCAACCCGATGAATCGCGACTCTTCACTGGACACCTGGCGCGCCCTTGCCCTCAAGATGGAGGCCGAGGTCGGCAACGCTGCGGTCGGCGTTGCGCGCGCGGTGCGGTTGATCACCCTTGCCGTATTCGCGCGCGGCCACGTGCTGCTCGAGGGCGACGTCGGTATCGGCAAGACCACGCTGTTGCGCGCGTTCGCGCGTGCGATCGGTGGTGCCTACGAGCGCGTCGAAGGCACGGTCGACATGATGCCGGGCGATCTGCTTTATCACGCCTACGTCGCGACCGACGGCACGCCGCACGTCGAGCCCGGTCCACTCGCCCGCAACGGCGAAAGCCTGGCCGTGTTCTTCTTCAACGAAGTGAGCCGCGCGCGGCCGCAAGTGCAGGCGCTGTTGTTGCGCGCGATGGCAGAACGTTCCGTCACCGCGTTCCATCGCGAGGTACGCCTGCCGCACCTGACGGTTTTTGCCGATCGCAACCGGGTCGAGAAGGAAGAGACGTTCGAGCTCGCCGCCGCGGCGCGCGATCGTTTCATGTTCGAGGTCCCGATGGCGGTGCCGGCCGAACCGGCGATCCGGCGCGCACTTGCGTTCGATCCTATGTTCCACGATGCCGATGCGCTGATCGAACGCGTGAGCGCGAACGTCGTGCCGTTCCAGGACCTGAACGGCATCGCCGCGCTGATCCAGCGCGAGGTGCGTGCAAGCGACGCATTGCAGGACTACGTGCTCGCCCTTTGGCGCGCGACGCAAGCGCCGGCGGAGTTCGGTGTCCGCATCGAAGGTGCCGGCGATGACGCGGTGCTCGCGGGTGCCAGTCCGCGCGGCGTGAGCCAGTTGTTGCGGGCTGCCCGCGTGGCCGCCTGGCTCGATCGGCGCGACTACCTCGTCCCGGAAGACATCCAGAGCGTGTTCCACGAAGCAGTGGCACACCGCGTGTTCTTCAACCCCGTGGTCGAACTGCGACGCGCGGAAGTTGCGCGCGAGTTCACAGGGCAGGTGCTGCAGAAGGTGGCCGCTCCGTGATCTGCGGCGCAGCCGCTCACAAATCTCCCCTCCTCCGCTTGCGGGGGAGGGGCGGGGGTGGGGGCTAGTCGGGCAGGCAAAGTCAGCCATGCGCGAAATCCACTATCGCATTCACTGGTTCGCCGACGGGCGGCGGCCGGGCCACCATCGCAGCCGCAGCCCCGGCGCCGGGTACGAGTTTCGCGGCCACGCGCCGCTATTGCGCGAACTGGATGCACGCCGGCTCGACGTGCATGCCAGCCTGCGTGATCCCTTCGGTTACGCCGCCGGCCTGTGGCAGGTGCGGACCTTCAATCAACGCAGCGCAATTCGCGTGGTCATCCTCGCCGACCTGTCGGCGTCGATGAGTGCCGACGGGACCCAGCGCAAGATGGCGTTGCTTGCCGACCTGACTGCCACGCTGGCGTATTCGACTTCGCGCGCCGGCGATGCGTTCGGGTTCTTCGGTGCTGATGCAAAGCTGCGCAACGATTTTCTCCAGTATCCGGGTCACAGCCGTGGTGCCGGGCTGCGTTTGGCCGAGCGCCTGCGTGGGTTTGTCGCGACCGGTGCGGGCGCCGACGGTCTGATCCAGGCCGTGCACCTGTTGGGGCGCGCGCGGACGCTGGTTTTTCTCGCATCGGACTTCCATCTGTCGGAAACAACCATCGACCGCCTGCTGGCAGCGTTGTCTGCCCATGCCGTGGTCCCGGTGGTGTTGTGGGATGAGCAGGAACACACGTTGCCGGCCGCCGGGTTTGCAAGCGTGGTCGACGCTGAATCCGGTGCCAAGCGCTTCCTCTGGCTGCGCCCGACGCTGCGCGCGCGCTTTGAACAGCGCGTGCAGCAGCGCCGCTCCGAGCTCACGCGGCGGTTGACCCACCAGGGACTTCCGCCGCTATTTCTCACTACGCCGTTTGATGCAGATGCGGTGAGCGCATATTTCCATGCACCCGGGCGTGTCGCCACCGCCGCCAAGCCTGCGGCCTGAGTGCGCAAGTGACGCGATCTTACGTACCCCTGCGCTGGAGTGCGAGCCTTCTGGCCCTGGTGCTGCTTGCCGTGGCTGCGCTCGCCCGCGCCCAGCCGATCACGATCACACCAGTGGCGCCGCGCTCGTTCGGTTATTCGGTGGGCGACCGGATCGAGCGCCACGTCAGCATCAAGATTGCGCCTGCGTGGTCGCTCGCGCAGGCGAGCCTTCCCGCGCCCGGACGCTTGAATGCGTGGTTCGAGCTCGCGGAGATCTCCGTCCAGACCGATACCAAACCGGCCGGCACCGAGATCGAGCTGCGCCTCGTCTATCAACTGCTCAACTCACCGGCGCAGCCCGCGGTGTTGTTGCTGCCGCGTTTTGCGCTGCGTTTCGAAGGGGGTGGCGAACCCATCGAACGCGACGTGCCTCCGGCCGAAGTATTCGCCGCGCCGCTGCTGCCCGCGGGGGCTGCAGACAGCACGCTCGATGCGCCGCGCGCCGACCGCAGACCCGAATTGATTCCGGTCGAAATGTTGCGCACGCGCCTGACGATCTATGCGCTCGGTGCCGCAGTCCTGCTGTTCACGATGATGATCGCGCGCCAGTACGCGCAGCGCCGCCGCGCCGGTCCCTTCGTGCGCGCGTGTCGCGAGCTGCGTCGCATTGCGCACGCGCCGGCGGACAGCGGTCGCGCGGCCGCCGCCATGCGCGTCGTGCATCGCGCGCTCGACGAAACCGCGGGCCACAGCGTCTTCCTCGACAACGTCGAGGCGCTGTTCGCAAGCCCACACCGGGCACCGCTGCGTGAGCGCACGCGCGGATTTCTCGGCCGATCGCGCCAGCAGTTTTTCGCCGGCACCGGCGAAGCGTTGCCGCTTGAAGAGCTGCGCGACTTCGCCCGCGCCTGGCGCGCACTCGAGGCCACGCACCGATGAACATCGCATTCGCGCTGCCGTGGGTCCTGCCTCTGCTTGTGCTGGCGGTGGTACCGCTGCTGCGCCAGCCGGCGCAGCGGCACACGTTTCCGTGGCTTGGCTTGCTGCCGCGTGATCGCTGGTCGGACGCGGTGGGCCTTGTGCTGCGCGCGATCCACGCGCTGGCGATCGTGCTCATAGTGATCGCGCTTGCGCGCCCGTATCGCCTCGACGAACCGACCCAGCGCGTCGGCCGTGGCGCGGAGATCGTGGTCCTGCTCGACCGCTCGCGCAGCATGGACCAACCCTACATGTTCGACTCGGGTGCACAACTCACCACGCGTTTTATGCGCGGCGAGCCGAAGGCATCGGTTGCGCGCCGGTTGCTCGCGCAGTTCGCTGCGCGGCGCACCGAGGACCGTTTCGCACTGGTGGCGTTCAGCACTCAACCGATTCCGATCCTCGGGTTGACGCGCAAGCCCGATCTCATCGCCGCTGCACTCGCGGCAAGCGATCTGCGTCCCGCGTTGGGCGACACCGATATCGGGCGCGGGATACTGGGGGCGATCCGCACCTTCGACAAACAGCCCTACCGCGGCTCGCGCGTGATCATGCTCGCCTCCGACGGCGGTGGGCACATCGATGAGGACGTGCAACGCGAGATCGCGACGCGCCTGAAGCAGGCGCGCATTACGCTCTATTGGCTCTACATCCGTTCCTTCGGCGCGCCGTCGCTGCTCGCGGAGTCGTCGCTGCTTGCCACGGACACCGCGGACGTGGTCGCCGAACAATCGCTGCACCGGTTTTTTTCGACCATGGGCAGCCCATATCGCGCATTCCAGGCCGACAGCCCCACCGCGCTGCAAGAGGCGATCGACCAGGTCGGCAGCCTGGAAAACGCGCCCCTCGAGTACGCCGAGGTGCGGCCGCGACGTGAGTTCGAATTGCTGTTTTTTGGCGTTGCGCTGATTGCCGTGCTCCTGCTGGTGGCAGCACGGCGCTGGGAGCTTGCCGCATGAACTGGCGCGCGCAGATCGGATGGACGGCGCTGGTGGCTCTCGGCGTCTGCGCCGCGGTCGACAGCTGGCGCTGGTTCGACGCGGAGCGCACCAATCGCGCGATCATGGACGGGTCGATCGCCGACCGCGAGCTGGCGGCTGCGCCGCGAGCGGTGTTCGCGCAGGCCTACTACCTTGCTGCGCGCGGCGATGATGAGCAGGCGCTCAATCTCTACAAACGCCTGCAGGAGGACGGCGGCCAAATGGCGCGCGCGGCGCGCTACAACGCGGGCAACATCCATCTGCGCCAGGCCATCGCGCTCAAGAAGACGCGCGGCGAAGCCGCGTTGGGTGCTCTGATCACGCCCACCGAACTCGCGAAACAGTCCTACCGCGACGTGCTGCGCGCTGAGCCTGCCGACTGGGACGCCCGCTTCAATCTCGAGCGCGCGCTGCGCCTGTTGCCGGATCAGGACGACGAGCCGGCCGGCGGCACACCGGCACGCAGCGAACGCGCCGCGACGACGATGCGCGCCACCACGCTCGGTTTGCCATGAGCTTTGCACGGCCGATCCCAAGTCGCATGCTCCCCCTCGGGGGGACAACGCGCAACGCGAAAGGTACGACATGAACCTGCTGCCTGCAGCGTGGCGCAAGCAGCGCGTCGCGGTGCTGCTCGCGGCGGCGGTACTGCTGGTGTTTGCGCTGCTGTTGCCGGACATCCGGCTCACGCGGCCCGTCGCGCAGGTGGTGGTCGTGCTCGACGTGAGCCAGAGCATGAACACGCTGGATTGCCGGCTCGACCACACGCTCGCCGCAGTGAGTCGACTGGCCTGCGTAAAGGACGCTTTGGCCGAGGCGCTGCGCGAGATGCCCTGCGGGTCGCAGATCGCCTGGGGCGTCTTCACCGGCAACCAGACGTTCGTGCTCGCGACTCCAGTGGAGGTCTGCTCGCATCGCAGTGACCTGCTCGATTCGCTGGCACAACTCGACTGGCGGGTCAGCTGGGAAGCAGGCAGCCGCATCGGCGGCGCACTGGTTTCAGCGCTGCGGGTATTGCCCCTGGTTCCGCACGCAGCCGATCAGATACCCGGGCTGGTGTTCATCACCGATGGGCACGAAGCGCCGCCCGTCGCGTTGCGCAATCGGCGCCACTTCGAGGATTATTCGGGCAAGGTGCAAGGCGTGATCGTCGGCGTTGGAGGCGATGCGCTCACGCCGATACCGAAGTACGACATGGACGGCAGGTACCTGGGGGAATGGGAGGTCGACGACGTGCCGCAGATGGATATGGGCGGCCAGCGCGCACTGTCGAGCGTCCCAGGAGAAAAGATGGTGGGAGAGGAAGATGAAGTGGCAAGCGGCACCGAACACCTCTCAGCGCTGAAGGAAACCTATCTGCAACTGCTCGCCGGGGAAGCAAAACTCGAATACCGTCGCCTTACGCGGCGTGCCGACATGGTGGCAGCGCTGCAGTCGCCGGTCCTGCGCCGGCCCCTTTCCATCGATACCGATTTGCGCTGGATTCCCGCAGCCGCTGCGCTGCTGCTCTTGCTGCTTGCGTAACCCGCTCTCAAGCCCCGTGCCCGGCGGGCGTGTACTAGCATGCGCGCTCGCTGCGGGGCGCCGGCGGCGGCAATCATCTACCGGATCAAACTGCTTGTTTCGACCCGTCCCCACTCCGTCCGCGTGTCAACTCGATGCCCTCCGCTGCGAGCGCGTCAGGCCACCATGCGCTCTGCAGCGCCACGAATTCAGCGTGGCGCGCAACCCCGATGGGATCGTCCGCCGCGGCGCGCGCGGCGGGATGGCACATGAGCACGTCGCCGCTTTTCACATGCGCCAGCCACTCGCGCAGCCGCGGTCGATGATCCGGCGCCACGCGTGCGAAATCGTAGAAGCCGAGCAGGCGCTCGTTGCACGACAGGCCAAAGGCACGGCAGCG
>Ga0137407_10002252_pt1 | contig 12706 bp, 15 predicted proteins | sample CZOMad2_2_16fung_FD_108410 | JGI IMG/M metagenome (GOLD analysis project Ga0137407, IMG submission 108410) | Vadose zone soil fungal communities from Angelo Coast Range Reserve, California, USA - CZOMad2_2_16fungal (Illumina Assembly) | ecosystem: Environmental > Terrestrial > Soil > Vadose...
CGCCACTTGGTAAGTCGGAACTATTCCGTAGAGCACGAGGGTCAGGGCGCCAACCAGACCCACGGGCCACGCGTGACCGTTACGCCACCACAACCACATGAGGTAACCGCCGCCAATTTCTGCGAGGCCAGCTAGCACAAACAGCGCGACTGAGAAAGCGATTTGAATCATGCCGCGCAGTATCGCACTGTGAACGTGAATCCTGGAGTGAGGCATCGCGCCCCGGGCCTGAGGGGGAGCGTGATGGGAACCTAACCCAGCAACAGATCAGATCAGTGGGAAGCTTCGGTTACTGCCTCACCGTGACAGGGCGACGGCGCGCGATGCTTCGCGGATCACCTGGACCGCCGAGCGCCCGAACACCCCGGCGACAAGCAGTCCGATGACAATGTCAGGCCAAGGCGACCCCGTCAGCGCCACCGCGGCAGCGGCCACGAGGACGCCCGCGTTGCCGACCACGTCGTTCCGAGAGCAGACCCACGCCGACCGCATGTTGATGTCGTCAGTTCGCCACCGCCAGAGGAGTACCAGGCAGAGGAGGTTCGCGGCGAGGGCTAGCGTGCCGACCGCGCCCATAACCTCGACGGTGGGCGGGAGCCCTCGGGCGATTTTTACGGCCACCTGGACGAGAACGCCGATCCCGAAGGCGGCCATGATCACACCCTTGAGCAGCGCGGCGCGGGCCTGCCAGAAGAGGCCCCGGCTGATGACAAACAGGCTGAATCCGTATACGATGGCGTCGCCGAGCATGTCGACGGAGTCGGCGAACAACGCGGTCGAGTTGGCGAGGATACCCGCGACGCTCTCGACGAGGAACATCAAGACGTTGATCCAGAGGACCACGTGGAGCACCCGCCGTTGTTCGCGCGGAATTTCTCGGACTTCGCAACACTCGTCCATAACTTCGAGCTTAAGCGCGATGCACGTGTAATTCCAGACGGACACAAACCAACGGCTCCCGCATTAACCTCTGCCAGAGCTCATTCGGGGCGTGGCTGACGCCTCGTTCGAACGGCCGATATAGAATCGGAAGAGGAGTCAAACGGCTGACGCTGTCCTCATCGTCAGGTCCACTCGAAGCCAGCGCTTGATGCCTCGCAGTCGCCGACAAGGGCACCATCGTGGCGACACCGATCGCTCGTGCCCGGCGAGTTCACGCATCGGAGTCGACGGCGGCCACGAGACGCTATGCTGTCCGCCGACCGTCATCATTGTAGCCGGCATCGTGGCGAAGAGCTTCTCCTTCCCCTCGCTCACGGCGACGACGTCACCGTTGCAGACCGTCACCGTGCGGCCGGGCTTCGTCACACGCCCTCGCGCGACGAGCCGCTCGCCCTGTGCTGGCGACAGGAAGTTGATCTTGTACTCGATGGTCAGCGCCTCGGAGTTCGGCGGTGTGAGCGTCATCGCCGCATACCCGCACGCGGAATCGCCGATCACACGATCACGCCGCCATGGAAAAACCCTTGCTGCTGAGTCACCCCCGCGCTGAACGGGACCTCGATCTCTACATAACCGGCGGTCACGCGTCCAAGGATCGCGCCGACACGTTCATTGAAGCCCTGCCGTGAGAAGCTCCTGCGAACCCGCTGCTCGAAATCGGGATCGGGCACGTCGAAAATCATCGGCACCTCCAGAAGTCAAATCAGCCCATCTTTAGCCCGGCACCACGATCTGGTCAAAACCTTCAGCGTAGGAATACCCCTTGTCTTGCCCGATAATCGCCGCACGATTTCGCATGCGAGCCTCGAACGCCGTGAAGTCATCGATCTGACTTGCGTGACAGCGGATCGACTCGAGCTTCAGCTCCATGGTGTCCGTGACATCGATGACCAAGCCCGGTCGTTCCCACTGGATCACGTAGACCTTGCGCACGTTGTGAGGCCCGTACTCCGGAAGCAATTCAGGAAAGGCGAGCCGGTCTCGCGCCAGCGGGTAGACGCAGTCAAGCACGACGCGACCAGTGATCCGGTGGTCGCGATGCCACCCTGGAAAGTTGGTGTACGCACGGTGGGGGTTCAGGGTGATGATCAGGTCCGGGCGCCATCGGCGGATCTGACGGGTGACGTCACGCCGCAGTTCACGCGTGTCCTCGACCTCCCCGTCCTCGTGGCCGAGAAACTCGACTCGGGCGACGCCGAGCGTCTGGGCGGCCCGCCGCTGCTCTTCCGCTCGGATCGGCGCCAGCTGCTCCGCGGTGACGCCGGGGTCGCTCGATCCTTTGTTGCCGTTTGTCACGATGACGTACGTGACCTCCCGACCGTCCTTGGCCAGCCGCGCGATGGTGCCACCCGCCAGGAAGTCGGGGTCATCTGGATGCGCGGCGACAAACATCACCCGTTCTACCGCAGTGGTCATGACTCACTTCCTCTGACGGTGATGGCGTTCAACATGGCGCGCTCTCGGCGATGGCACTGCCACGCCGTCGCGGCAATCGTCGCCAGCAGAATCGCGCTAAACACAAACGGCGCGGAGAGATCCATCGCGTCGGCGAGGAAGCCCATCACGAGCGGGCCTGTAATCTGGCCACCATCGGTCATCGTTCGAATCCAGCCGATGGCGACGCCCTGGAGCGGGCGCGGGACCCGATCGCCCGTGAGAGCCGTCGGGATCGACGCCACAAACCCGGCGGCGGCGCCCATCGCGAAGCTTAAGACACCGAGGAGCGCGGGCTCCGTCAGAAGCGACATGCTCCCGAGGACTACCGCATAGACCAGCAGGCCAGGCGCCAGAACCCGCGTACGGCCCCACCGATCCGAAACACTACCGCCCAGCCACAGCGCCACGAGCCGACCGATCACGCTGAGACTGACCAGGATGCCGACCGCTTCTGGGCCGACGCCGGCGCGCGTGAACAAGTACAGCGGAAACAGGAAGACTAGGGTGCCGGTCTGAATGGCCATCAACACAGCGCTGGTCACGCCCATCACCATGACACCCGGTGCACGAAGAACCTCTGCGAGCAGGCGCCGGTCCTGCCGTCGCGGTGGCGCGCTCGCCTCATCGGCAGCGACCACAGCCCAACGGCCGACCGCGACTGCAGCGACGACCATACACGCGGCCTCAAACAGAAACGGGGTTGTGACGCCAGCCCGTTGGTAAAGCCAGCCACCCAGCGCGCTCCCCAGTAACAGGCCGGACGCTTCACTCATCAACAGCACGCTCACCGCGCGTCCTCGGCGTTGCGTGGCCGGCAGGTTGACCACGGCCGTGGTCGCCACCGTGGCGAACATCGCCCAGCCGACACCGCCGAGCGCGCGCAGCGCCAGGAACGTGCGATAGCTCGATGTGCTGATGCTCCCGACATCGACAATCGCGATCAACAGAAGACCGAGGATCATCAGAGGCCGGCCGAGCCGACTGAGCAGGTACCCGGTCGGCAGGCTGGCAACCCACTTGCCCGCGCCGAAGACCACCGGGATGTACGTCACCATTCGGTAGTCCGCGCCAAATGCACGCTGGAGATAGAGAGGCATGGAGGGACGCAGAACGCCCTGGCCCAGGTTGAACAGGAGTGCCGCCGTCAAGATCGCGATCGGCACGCGCTGCTTGGCTTCGAGGCGTGTCATCCGCCTCGCTCGACGGCGATGGTGGCGACACTCCCCCGTTGCGGCCCACTACGCGCGCTCTCGACCTCAAGACATGGGCAACCCTTGGCGCGGCGCTTATGCGCCGGAGCGAGGGGCCGTCGCAAGACCTGTTCGAGTTCACCCTGTAGTAGCTGGAGCCCCGCGATCTGGTCCCTCACCGCGGACAGTTGCTCACGAACCAGCGCGAGCAGACGGGGACGGAGAGCCGGGCGTGGCCCGCCGTTCAGCATGGCCGTCAGCATCTTGAGCCGGCGAAGCGGCAACCCCAGCGTGCGTGCCCGCCGGATGAAGCGCACCCGTTGCACGCCCGACTCATCGTACTGTCGATAGCCCGATGCCGCCCGGGTCGGGGCTGGTAATACCCCGATCTCTTCGTAGTAGCGAATCGTCTTCGCGGCGACGCCGGTCACTTTCGCGACACGGCCGATGGTGACGGTCTGGGCCATCGACTCACTCCTCCTTCCGAGGTCTGGGCCACGATAGACCTTCCAGCGGCTGGAAGGTCAAGCCGTTGCCCAGGGAGCTAACCTGAAACGGCGGTTCGTGCGATAGTCAGCGTCGCCGGCGACCCCGACAAGGAGGTAATCATGGCGGCGACTGTCCGAGAGGCAATCCGCGAGCTGATGACACAGACAATGGCGACGATGGACACTCTCCTCGAGGCCTCGGACCGCGAGCTGACGATGGCGTCGTCGCATGGATGCGCCCAGGGTAAAGACCTTTGGACGCTCCTGACAAATGACATCGACCACGAGAAGATCCACACGGGACAGATCCTCGAAGCACGCTACGAGTCACGGATCACGGCCTCGCGGATGCAACGGCTCCTGGCCGAGTGGCTTGAAGAGCGGGCGCGTCTCATCGGCTCATTGATCGGGCTGACCGACGAGCAATTCAACAGTGAGACGGCACCGGGCCAATGGACCTATCGCGTCGTGGCCAAGCACGTGCTAGCGCTCGAACAGGATTCGTTGAAGACCATCGCGGCGGATCAAGCAACCAGAACGAGCGGCGGGTGACAAATTACGCCGACGCAAGTTCGTCAGCGCAGGAGTAGCGCGCGAACCCTCTCAACCTTGCCTCCGTGCGGCTTGCTCGAGCAATAGCATGAACGCCCGGGCGCTCGCCGTCACCCTCCGGGCTTCGTGGTGGATGACATGGAAGTGTCGTTGGACCCGGATGCCACGGAGGCGGAGTGCGCTGAGACGTCCGGTAGCCATTTCGCCCGCACCGCGTAGATCGAAACAAAGGCAACGCCAAGGCCCGCCATCACCCCCTGCTTGATCGCCTCAGTGTGATCGAGCTCCATCGCCACTCGGAATTTGACGCCCGCTCGCTGGAGCGCTCGTTCGGTGACACTCCGCGTCGCTGATCCATCCTCTCGCACGAGTAGGGGCACGTCGGCGAGCAATCGGGGCGCGATGTCCCGGCGCTTCGCCCACATGTGTTGGGGCGGGACGATCAGGACAAGCTCATCGAGCTTTCCCGCGGCCAGACATTCCTGGCCTGGGCTCACCGCATGCCCCCCGACGATGCCAAGATCGAGCTCGCGTTCTCTGACTCGGCCTTCGATGACCTGGGAGTTGGCGATCTGGAGCTTCAGGTCCACGCCGGGGTATTTGGCCCGGAACGCCGCGACGATAGCGGGCATTACGTAGAGTCCGGGGGTCGTGCTCGCGCCGATCAAGAGCGAGCCGTGAGCGAGCCCGTCCAGCTCAGCCAGCGCCTGGCGCGCGCCCTCGACCGCAGAAATGGCGCTGGCCGCGTACTGCTCGAAGACACGGCCAGCCTCGGTCATCGTCACTTCTCGGCCTCGACGGAAGAAGAGCTTCTTTCCCAGCTCGTCTTCAAGCTCGGCGACGTGCTCGGAGAGCGTCGGCTGTGACAAATGGATTCTCTTCGCGGCCCGGCTGAAGCTCTTCTCTCGGGCCACGGCGAGAAACACCTCGAGCTGGCGGAGGGTCATTTCGGGTTTTCCCTATGCTCGAGATCCAAAGTACGTATTGGACCCTATAGCAGCACCGGGCGTATGACAACTCCAGAAACTGAAAGGAGGCCCCCATGATTTTTCGCCATTTCCTGTCCCCGAAGACCGGCTGCGCCAGCTACCTCTTCGGCTGAGGGGGCGCAGCCTGCTGCGCTGTGGTGGATCCACAGCTCGACATCGAGCCCTACCTCGAGGCGGCTGCACAGAAGTCCATGCGGATCACCCATATCTTCGAGACGCATGTTCAGGCCGATCACCTCTCCGGCGCCCATCGTCTCTCGGAAGCAACGGGAGCGCCGGTGATCTTTCACAAGTCGGCACCGGTCGGGTTCCCTCACGTCGACGTCGGGGATGGTGAGCGGCACGATCTAGGCAACGTGTCACTCTCTATCCTCCACACGCCCGGGCACACGCCCGACAGCGTCTCGATCCTAGTCACCGACAAGACTCGAGCGCCGGAGCCCTGGTTCGTCTTGACCGGAGACACGCTCTTCTCCGGTGGAGTCGGTCGCCCAGACCTCATCGGCGCCGGCTCTGAAACGATGCTCGCCGAGCAGCTCCACGAGAGCCTCCGCAGCAAGATCATGACGCTGCCAGATCATGTCGAGATCTTCCCCGCCCACTTCGGCGGCGCGGCGTGTGGCAAAGGGCTGAGCGGGAAGCCTGGCTCGACGATCGGCTTCGAGCGCCGTTTCAATCCGGCGCTCCGCCTCACCTCGAAGTCGGAGTTCGTGCAGTTCGTCCTGGCGGACCTTCCGCCGCAGCCGGAGGCCTTCGCCGAGAACCGGCGGCGCAACCTCAGCGGCGAATGAACGAGATGCGGCTCGGACTGCGGGAGAACCTCCCGCAGTTCGCGCTCCTCGTCGTCCTGAACGCCTTTGTCGGGGCAATGGTGGGCTTGGAGCGGACGGTGCTGCCACTCCTCGGCGAGGAGGAGTTCGGGCTCAGCTCGAAGACCGCAATAACGTCCTTCATCGTGAGCTTCGGAGTGACGAAGGCGATCATTAACCTGATCGCCGCTCGTGTGTCCGATCGCATCGGCCGGAAGCCGATCCTGGTGGTCGGCTGGCTCTTCGCCCTGCCCGTACCGTTCCTGATCATCTACGCACCGGCATGGTGGTGGATCGACCTCGCTAACGTCCTGCTCGGCGCCAACCAGGCGATGGCGTGGTCGATGACGGTCATCATGAAGGTCGACCTCGTCGGGCCGAAGCGGCGGGGCCTCGCCCTCGGGGTGAACGAGTTCGCGGGGTACTTCGCGGTAGGGGTGATGTCGTGGGTCACGGGTTACATCGCCGCTCACAGCGCACTGCGCCCACAGCCCTTCTATCTTGGAATTGTCATCGCTGTCATCGGCCTCGCTGTCTCCATTCTGTTCGTGAGAGAGACACGTCCCTACGCGTACCTTGAAGCAGCCACGGCACCCCAGACGGCGAGTAATGTCCGTCCATCGCTTGGCCACGTCTTCTACGTCACAAGCCTCGGGAACGTGAGCCTCTTCGCGGCCTGCCAGGCCGGGCTCGTGAACAACCTCAACGACGGCATGTCCTGGGGACTCTATCCGTTGTTCTTCGCCAGCTATGGTCTCGGCGTCGCCAGCATCGGCATCATCAAAGCGGTGTACCCCATGGTGTGGGGCGTTCTGCAGGTCGCGACTGGGCCGCTGTCCGATCGCTTCGGCCGAAAGGAGTTGATCGCGGGCGGGATGATCGTGCAGGCGGCGGGAATCTGGGTGACCGTCCTCGTCCCGACCTTTGCGGCTTGGGTGGTCGGGGCCGCGCTCCAAGGACTCGGCACGGCGATGGTCTATCCCACGCTGCTGGCGGCAATCACGGACTATGCGCACCCCACGTGGCGAGCCACCAGCCTCGGCGTCTACCGATTTTGGCGCGACCTGGGCTATGCCGTAGGCGCGCTCGTCTCCGGCGCCGTCGCGGACTTCCTCGATCTGGCGGCGGCGATCCACCTAGTCGCGGCGCTGACGCTCATCTCCGGTCTCGTGGTGGTCTGGGCGATGAGGAGGCCGCGCCCTGCATCGGTCGCGATCCGCGCATAGGATTGGCGCCACCCAGGAGGCACTCGTTCACCGCGCGTCGCGCCTCGCCCCGAGGTTGTCACACTCCCGGACGTGACGTGTCCAAAGGATTGAAGAAGAGGAGGACACGACATGGATGAGGCAGCCCTTCTACGGTTCTTGCTGGATGTCAGCCGGCGTGGCTATGCGGCTGGCCGGAGTGCCGTCAAGGTCCAGGAAGCCGATCACTCGACAACTATCGTCCTTGAGCAAGGCATATGGAGGTTTCACGACAACTACTTCGGCGGAGAGCCTTACGGCGGAAGGGAGGTCGTGTTCCTTGAGGGGCGGCCCGTCTGGATGGCCGTCTACTACGGATGGGTCGAGGGCGCGAACGCCGACCCCGAGCGGGTGTACGCGTTCTTGCAGAGGGCTCTGCGGGAGGCGCCGGCGGCGTTCCCGGTACGTGGTCCCGATGAGTTGTCGGAGGGGCCATCCGCCTACCGGAATGCGCACGAGGGCGGCGTGGCCAACTTCTCGGGCGAAGAGACCATTCACGAGGGCGGCCGGCTGGTCTACACGGCCCGTTACCTCGGGGGGCTCGTTGATCGGCGACGAGGCGATTGAGTGACAGGAGACCGCGTTATGGGCGTCGGCAATCCCCTTGCGGAGAGTCCCGATTGAGTCCGCGTGCTCCGCGCTAAGTCCGGTGACCGCGACGCGCTCGAGGAGCTCGTTGGGCGGCATCAGGCCTGGATTTACAACATCGCCCTCCGCATGCTGTATCACCCTCAGGTCAACAGTCCTAGCGGCGAGCCCGACGACTTACCCTGAGAACCTCTCCGAGCGATTCCAGGGGGTGGCCGCGAGGATCTTCAGGCAAAGGGCGGCTGATTTACACGACGGCCGGCGGAAGGGTCGTCCACGCGCGCGCCCAAAGAATCGATCAACCCGACACTTGGGAAATACGAAATTGGGACGCTTTCATGTGTATCTGCGGTGAAGCGGGGATGACTCGTGGCGCATTTACCGGCGACGCGACGGAGCCCGCCTGGAACGGCGACGGACTGACCGTCAAATGCCGGTGCCGCGTCGCGTTCGAGCGATGGGTGACACCCAACGACGCCGAAGAAGACCTGTTCCGTTTGACGGCACCGAACTAGTAGAGGTTTCATGCCATAATCCCGGAAGAGATGCGTGCTGCTTCTCACCGTGATCGTCATCCGGGTGAACCGCGCACGCATTGACGTGGCTTCTCTATCGCCCTTTTCGTCGCTCACACCCAGTCGGCTTTGAGGAATCTCAAAGTGGCTCTGCCAACCCTTACCGAAGCTCACATAAGGAAGCTCCTCCCTGGCGTCGACGTCGTCGGTGCGCCGCTGGCGGGCGGCCAGAAACTTGTCTTCCCTTGCAGGATGGCGGACAGCCGTTTTGCCCTGAAAGTGATGCTGACGAACCCTGCGGCGCCTCAAAGTTCCCCAGACGACTATTCGGTCGAGGTCTTCGATGAGGCCACCGCTCGTGCCGCGCGCGAAATGTCAATCATCGCTGAGTGCGTTAGCCCTCATATTGTGAAACCCGGGGCAATACCACCAGGCCGAACAGAGATAAATGGCGAAAGGGTTATCTATTTCTCCGAAGAGTGGATCGACGGTCGTGATCTACGCACCATCATTCGTACCGATGGCCCGTTACCGCTCGCACAGATCAAATCCTTAGGAGTGGGCATCGCTGAAGCGGTGAAAGAGCTATGGAGCAAGAAGAAAATCCATCGAGACATCAAGCCCGCCAATATCATGCGTCGAAACGGAGCCAGCACGTTTGTCTTACTTGACATGGGAATTGCTTTCGATGTCGAGGACGTCTCGATCACCGCTCCAGGAGTGATCGTCGGAACAATGGTCTACTACTCACCAGAGCAAATCGAGTTCGTGAGAAAGCGCCAAATGGACTTCAGGTCCGATCTCTTTTCCCTGGGAATCGTGATGTATGAAGCAGCTGCCGGGCGGCATCCCTTCTGGAGCGCTGGTATGACGAGTCAGCAAGCCGTCGGCAACATGCTACAAGTAAGCCCTGACCCTCCGGTGACGCATCGGACAGACATCCCGCAGCAAATGAATGCCATCATCATGCGCTTGCTGGCAAAACAGCCTCACTTGAGGTACCGCACTTGTGATGATTTGCTAGCCGCCCTCGCCAGCGTATAGGTGGCACCTTCAGAAAATGTACACATATGCCCAACACGGCTACGGAAAATCGGACAAGATTGAGACGGCAATACGTCAAGGATCGGTCTCTGGGGTAATTCTCAGCCCTCGAGACGAACAGCCGGAGCGGCTCGCTCAGTATATTGCTACGCTACGCCAGGAGTTCGCGGATCAAGTCACGATCCTATTCGATCCGCAGTTCTACGCGACTACTGTCACACCGGTCAGAGATGGGTATTTGCCCGACTATCCCTACTACCAGCCAGGCCTTACCCGTGGACGGTTCATAGCCCCGCTTGATATCCAGCAGTACGTTTCGGACGTCATCGATTACCAGTTGCCCCTCGGTCTGGACAGAATTATTTCGCCGACCGTGTTCTTCAGCGATTTTACGGATCCGTGGAGCCAGATCGCGCTCTCTATGGCACAACAATCGACTGTCCTAGGTGCCGGACTAGCGCAGCCGCTGCTCTTGTCTTTAGTATTTGACGAAACAGCTCTCCGCAATCGAACCGCGCTCAACGACTTCTTGGACATCATCTCGGTCTGGGATGTCGAAGGGTTTTATCTCGTTATCCGCAGGAACGATACGACGTATCAGGCGTTCTCTGACGACCTGATTCTCAAAAACCTGATGTACCTAACGTATGTTCTGGCCGAAGTTAACGACTTTGAAATCGTTCTCGGCTATAGCGACTTCGTCGGCCTTCTCCTGCATGCTGTGGGCGCCGAAGCGACCGGTACTGGTTGGTACAATACGCTTCGTCAGTTTTCACTGGCGCGTTTTCAGCCAGCAACCGGTGGCCGACCAGCGAGACCAAGATACACGTCGGACGCCTTGTTGAATTCGATCCTCGTTGTGCCCGAGCTTGCGGCAATCTACCAACGCGGACGGCTGCCCCAGGTTATTGCAACCACCTCGTATGACGGTACCCTTGCGAACGGAAACCCTGCGAACGCAGCGTGGCCACCTGATGTTGCCTGCCTTCATCATTGGGAGGTTCTTTCTCGTTTGGCTGCTGAAGTTGCGACTCAAGGGTCAGTCGCTGCCAGTCTAGATCGATTGCAAGAGAGAATTCAGCAAGCGGTCGCCACGTACAACCTACTGCTGACAGCGGGAATTCCCTTTGAAGTCGCGACTGGCCAGCGAGAGCTGGATGTGTGGCTGCGAGCTATTAGGTCTTTTCGCCAAGAAGCGGGGCTATGAGGAAAACGATTACGGAGCGCCAACTCTCCAGGGCTTTTGAGGCCACGCTCGCGAACGGTGCCTGGTCGTCGAAGTATCCGCCTCTGCGTCAAGTCCTCAGGGAAATGCATTGTCAGCAGGGTCAGCCCGATCTTGTCGGGACCGTAACCAGTGTGAGCGCCATTCCAGCAAAGATTCGGGCGCGTCTGGCACTAGCCTTGAGACGTCCCTCTGGGGCGCGACTACTCTCGCTTCTTCGCGAATCGACGCCACGTTCCGAGGAGTTCCTGCTTCGCACATCGGGGCTATCGCGGGAGATCGTGCGGCGAACGCTGTCCGAGCTGAAAAAACTGCGGCTCGTCATTCCACGTGGTGACAATAGGTATCTCTGTGCGCCAGCTCTCCGAAGGTATTCTCATCAGGAGCTATGGGCCTTCGAGGTGAAGGTTGAGCATTGGCAGCGAGCGTTCTACCAAGCTCTGCAGTATCGCGCGTTCGCCGATCGCGCAGCGATCGTGCTCGCGATGCCATTGGCACACCGTGCCGAGAAGCACGTTGCCCGCTTCCGCCTCTTCGGGATTGGCATCATAGCTGTTGATCCCTATACCGGGGCGATGCGCACACTCGCCCGTCCGCGAAAGCAACACCCGCTATCCCGGTTCCACCAACTCTATGCGCTCGGGCAGTTCTTGAATAGGAGGACGGCGCCGATTCCGAAGAATCCGGCGACCTCAAGAATCCGCGGACCTCTCTCTGGGCCTCAACTCAGTAACGAAGTTTCTGATATATAACGGATATTAGTTGAACTAAGCTCTCTCACGCACTGATTTGGTCACGCAGTTCCAATCGATCGCTCGCCTGCTCGTCGCGTATCTCTCCTGTCGCGGTCCCACTGATGATCGTTATGCGTCTCCCACACCCGGCGATAGGGCACCGCGTGGCCGAGGGAGTGCGTCAACTTTCGCCGAATTCTTCCTTCTACGGCCATAGTCCAATCACCCGTCGGGCCTCGCCGCGTGTACCTCCGGAACGGATGGGAACGGGACTAAATCTCTGCTGCGCCTAGGGAATGCGACAAGCGCGAATCTAGCCGAAAATGCCGCGAACGAATCCCCGCTTCGGCGTCAGACCTTTTTAGGAAATCGCTGTCAGGGCCCGCCGTCGGACGACCCGCTTTCTTGAGCCGTCACGCCACACGCAGTCACTGAAGAAGCTCGGCTTCACGAGACCACCTACTTCCCCATCGTCGTCGGCGCGGACTCGACGCGCGTGGAGCGCGGCCAGCACGAATCGTTCAGGCCAAGCCTCGCAGCGCGCCCACAAAGGTCGACCCCTGGCCTGTCGAGGCGAGCGCTCCGCCACCCGGCTGTCGGTCGAACTCGGCCTTAGGCCCATGAGGGGCGCGACGACGCTATGCCGCCGCTGATTGATTCAATCGCTTGGTCGCCCACGGGCTCTAGAAAGTCCGGACACATGCCACCTTTATCCGAAAACACTCCATCGGCAGGTCCAGACACATGCCATCGGTTTCGTGAGCTGCGAGCGTTCACCGATTACACTTCTGGCGATGGCAGCGAACTCCGCCGCGGTGCCCGAAGAACGCCGAGGCCCCATTACGGGGCTGCCATCCGGCGTTGACTACACGTGCATCAAGCGCTTTTTCTTCGAGTTGCCGCCCTGGATGACCACGCTGGCGTGGATGGCCGCACCCACGGCCGAGGA
>Ga0137407_10002253_pt1 | contig 12705 bp, 17 predicted proteins | sample CZOMad2_2_16fung_FD_108410 | JGI IMG/M metagenome (GOLD analysis project Ga0137407, IMG submission 108410) | Vadose zone soil fungal communities from Angelo Coast Range Reserve, California, USA - CZOMad2_2_16fungal (Illumina Assembly) | ecosystem: Environmental > Terrestrial > Soil > Vadose...
ATGCGGGGCTGATCGGCGGGGGCCACGTGCCGATGCCGGGCGACGTGTCGCTGGCCCACCATGGCGTGCGCTTCTTGGATGCATGGCCCGAGTGCCGCCGCCAGGTCCTCGAGGTCTTGCGCCAACCGCTCGAGGAGAGTCTCATATACATATAATTTCGCGGGCGTCCTAGATCTCAATGTTTTTGCTACCTTAGCCGCACGGCTCATGACCTCAGGGGGCTCCAGCAGAAGACCATAGCCGGCCATCACCTCCGCGGCGATCGCTCCCCCCGAGGTATCACCACCTCGCCCCTCCACTCTCGAAGGCGTCTCGTGCTTTTCGCTTGACACGCGGCTGTGTGTGGAGTACTGACACCTCATCCCTTACAGGTCGATCAGAGGCGTAGGTTGGGACTCCTACCCATCTATGCCCCAGCCGCTTGCACGGCCGTGCCGAGGGGCATACGTATGCGATGCCTGCGCTGCGACGCTGACACGCCCGAGGGGGCCAAGTTCTGCATCGAGTGTGGCGCCCCCTTGCAGCCCCGCTGCCCCCAATGTGGGGCAGACGGGCTCCCATGGGCCAAGTTCTGTGGTGCGTGTGGCTTCCCACTCACGGCCCGAAGCCTGGCGCCGCCTGCGGGGCCTTCCCCATCACCGCTACCCTATACCCCCGGCTATCGGGCCGAGAAAATCCTCACCTCCAAGGCCGCGCTCGAAGGGGAGCGCAAGCAGGTCACGGTGCTGTTTGCCGATTTGAAAAGCTCCATGGAGTTGCTCGCCGGCCGCGACTCCGAAGATGCGCGCCAACTCCTCGACCCGGTGCTGGAGCGTATGATGGACGGAGTACACCGCTACGAGGGCACCGTGAACCAGGTCATGGGCGATGGAATCGTGGCTCTGTTCGGGGCACCGATCGCACAGGAGGATCATGCCGTGCGGGCGTGCTACGCGGCGCTCGCCATGCAGGCGGCGCTGCGCCGCTACATTGACGAGGGGCGGCGCACGCACAGCCTGGCCGTGGCCTTCCGGGTGGGGCTCAACTCCGGAGAGGTGGTGGTGCGGGCCATCGACAACGACCTGCACACGGACTACTCGGCCATCGTGGAGACGGTGCACCTGGCGGCGCGCATGGAACAACTGGCGACACATGGCAGCATCCGTCGGCAGGCGCACATGCGCCAAGACGTGTCGCGCCTGCTGGGCGTCCATCGTAAACCGATTAGTCTCTGGCTGGCGATCGATGCCGCCTGGGGCCTGACGGCCTTACTGGCGACCTACATCCCAGGGGGCAAACCCGTTTCGCTGGCCCCGGCGGTGCTCGCCCGTCTTGAGCAGGCCCTCCGCCTTCCCGGAGGGTTCGCCTCCTATGAGGCGCTGCGCCAGTGGTGGGTGCAACGGACCCCCGGGGTGGAGGCAAGTACAAGACGCTCTACACATTGGTACGCACGCGCTTCCACGCTATGTTCAAAGTGCCACGCCCTAGTCACACAGAACAACCCTGAAGCGATACCAACCTTCCAGGCTAGCTGTTATGGCCACCTGCAGCGGGCCATCCCGCCCGCCAATACGCGCCCCGTCCATGTCTTCAGCCAAGATGAGAGCCGCTTCGGGTTGCTCACCATCCGCCTACAGCGTCTCACCACCCGAGGGGTGCAGCCCATCGGCCCCGTCCAGCACGTCTTCGAATGGCTCTCCATCTATGGGGCCGTGGGGCACACCACGCGTAACTGGTTCTTCTTGGAATTGCCCTATCTGAACGCAGAGATGTTTCAGCTCGTCGTCGACGCCTTCGCGCAGGCCTGCCGCGACAGCCTGAATCTCCTGCTCCCGGATAACAGCGGGGCGCCTACAGCCCAGCGGCTCACTTTGCCGGAAAACGTGCGCCTGGTATTCTTGCCGCCCTATTGTCCCGAGCTAAACCCGATTGAGCGGGTCTGGCGTGACCTCAAAGATGCGCTCGCCTAATTCCAATTCCCGCATCTGGATGGGTAGCAAGATTGTATTGCCCAGCTCCTGCGGGACTATGAGGTGACCATACTGCAATCCCTCACGAGCTATTCCTATCTCGTCGAGGCCGTTCATGCACTGTGTCCACTGTGAAGTCATATGAGATGCTGCTCGTGCAGGACAATCACGTGGTCCAGGCATTCGCGACGGATGTTGCCAATCAGCCGCTCCACGTAGGGATTTTGCCACGGTGACCTGGGGGCAATCAGGACTTCTTCGATCCCCATGATCCGGACGCGCTGCCGAAAGTGGGTGCTATAGATGTTGTTGCGATCATGCAGGAGATAGGGTGTGGCTTCGTCACCCGGGAAGGCTTCAACCAGCTATCGAGCCGTCCACTCTGCCGTGGGATGCTCGGTTACACGAAAGTGCACCACCCGTCGGCGGTCGTGGGCCAGGATCAGCAGCACAAACAGAGCCTTGTGTATCGCTGTAGGGACCGTGAAGAAATCGAAGGATACCAGGTCCTACACATGATTCTTCAGAAGGTCTTCCATGCTGAGGACAAGGGCCTCTTCGGATACGATACCTCTCCACCGTCGATTTGGCCACGTTAAGGCCAAGCTTGCGCAACTCGCCGACCAAGCGTAGTGCGCCCCACATCGGATTGGTCTGCGACATCCAGCGGATCAACTCCTGTAGGTCCTGGGCCACTGCCGGCCGTCCTGGCGCGTCGCCATGGCTTAGCTGTCGCCAATGTTCCCGAAACTGTTTACGCTGCCAGGCGATGACGGTCCGGGGCTGGACGAAGGCGAGTGCGTCCTGCCAGCCTCCCCAGAGAGGGGCATGCTAGGCCCAGAAGAGCCGATCGGTGGGATGAAGCTGTGGTCGGTAGATCGTCTGTTGGTAAACGGCCAACTGATGTTGAAGCGCCAAGATCTGCAGGTGCAGCGACGGGTGTGAACGAAACAGGGAGCCAAGAAAGGGCCACAGCGCAGAAACAATGAGGACCATGGTCCGTGACCTCAGCGTGATCGGGTTTCGAAAAAAGCGAACGCGTGTCGGTCAAGAGTGCTCACACGAAGGGTAAATGTCAAGGATGTTCGTAGCTCCCGGTTTTCGAGAATGACAAGTAGGCAAGGAGAAGCGGGATGAAGTTCTCAGTGAGAATGAGAAAGGCTATCCGCGTCAACTTGCTTGTGCTGTTGCTTGTCCAGTGGCCATTCCTTATCGCTCACGCGGATGACGCAATAGTGTTACCCCGAGGCGTGTCGCGGGTGAGCATCGCGAGCAACTCTTATCTTCCCATTGATAAGCGATATAACCCCGATGGCAAGGTTGAGGATATTGCCATAGACTTCAACACGTCGCTCAATAGCCGCATCTTTCCGACCTTAGCTCCCCTGAACCCATTGGTGGGCGGTACGGCGAGCCTTGGTGATACAGACGTGTCCTTTGAATTTGATATCACGATCCTGTATCTCGATGTTGCCTATGGGATTACCGATCGGTTAACGGCAGGTGTACGTCTCCCCTACTGGTGGCTCACGAATACGATCAGGGGGCGTTTGAATTCCGGCCCGGGATCGAGCGCAAATGTGGGGTTGAATCCCTTCTTTGGCAGGCCTGGACAGTCTCCCCTTGTCCCGCTTGCGCGCGGCGGCGTGCCCTTAACGACGGAGGATGTCCAGCAGCTCTTAGGGCCTGGTCTGCCCGGCATTCCCGGCTTTGGATTGAAGCGGTTCGACAGCTTCTCCGATCATGGGCTCGGCGACATGGAGGCTGGGTTCAGATATCAATATCTCCGGACAGACGCGTGGCTCTTGGCGTGTACCGGAGGTGCACGGTTTCCCACCGGCAGCGTGGATGACCCCGATAATCTCACCGATTATGGATTTGGCAGTGGTGCCTATGCGCTGCTGTTTCGGTTCAATCATGACTATGCCATCAGCAGCCTCTGGAAGGGCACACACGATAGCACGGCTGAAGAGACTCTGGGGGGGTCGGGCCCCAGGAACCGTCCCAGGAACAGTCGTCCTCAATGGCACGATCCGATATGATCTCGTGCTTCCTGACCAACAAGTCAAGCGGGTTCCAGATCACGTCAACAACCCTCTTACCGCTAATAAAGAGAACGTCAGTAGAGACCTTGGGGACATCATCGAACTTGAGGCATCGGCGAAGTATAACTTTCTCACCGGTTTCACCTTCTCATCACTCTATAAGTATGGGTTTAAACTGAAGGATCATGCATCAGGCAAGAAAGGCTTTGCCTATAGCTCCCTCGAGGATGAAACCGACTACACTGAGCAGGTTTTCATCGTCGGCATAGCATACTCAACGTTCCCTTTATATCTGCAGAAAAAGTTTCCCCTTCCGCTGACGACCTCTCTCTCCTACAGGAATCGATTTGCCGGGTCCAATAATGTGTTCAAGTCACAGTATATCGGCTTGGGGTTAGAGGTTCTCTTTTAGGCGTAAATGGAGAGCGTTTGATTCTAAGGGGTCACGCTGCCACCTGCTGGGGAGAAGCGCGGAATCTTAGGTACCACTCCCGGAACGTCGCCTCCCAGTCCCCATTTAAAACACGCGCGCGGAGCTGCAGCAGCAGGTGCGAGCCGCGTGGGGTCCAGGCCATCTGCTGCTTTTTGCAGAAGCGTTTGGTGATCACGTGATTGACCGTTGATTACACAAAAACGGTGCTGATCCGTTCGCCGTGCTGGTAGCTGGCCCTAACCCGAATGGCATGAAGTTTAGTTGTAATATGACTTTGCTGTGAACACAGTGCATGAATAGCTTCCACCACGAAAGCATAACCGGTAAGTGTTTGCAGGGTGAGCGCAGCATAGGCCTACAACAAGTCACCCACATAGACTTGTGGCGCATCGAGATCGAGGAACTGCTGCCAGGCCTGGTCGTCCTTCAGGTCACGCCAGACCCGCTCAATGGAGTTCAGCTCGGGACAATAGGGCGGCAACCACACGGCGCGGACATTCTCCCCGTCGGACAATGCCACCGCCAAGGACCCGCCCATCTCCGCCGCTGCGGGGGGCATGCTGGCGTCCTATACGTGGGGCCAAGCAGCACGCCGATTAGCAGCGCTGCCTCACACCGCACGCGCCAGCCAGGTCATGAGACACCTGAGCGCCGTCCATCCGTAGCTCACGCAAAAGGGCATCCTCCACCGCACCGCGAGTTGGAACTGGGGTACCTATCGCTGGAGCGGGGGCGCGTTCGCCTGGTTCATGCCGGGCCAGCACACGGCCTTACACCGACACCTTGTCGCCCCGGAAGGTCGTCTCTTCGTCGCGGGCGAGCACGTCTCGCTCACGCATACCTGGATGCAGGGCGCCCTGGAATCCGCGCTGCAGGCCGTACCGGACATGCTGGCCAGCAGCAGGCGCTGACCAAGCCATGACATGGGATGCCATGCCCAGCTCCGGTGGTGCGTTTGCCCCGACGATGATCGCAGAAGAACCCCGCGCCTCATCCCCTTCCATGCGAGGCAACCTCTCGGCACTCTCGCGAGAAGGCGTCTCGCAAGAGAAGGTCACATGTCAACGAATGATGCCAGGGGCGGTCGCTGATGTGACAGGTTGTTGCCGCATACTTCTCAGGTACGATTTCCTCTCCGCGGGACAGCAGGCGGGCACCTTACAGCGGTGGGGGAACGGCCGCTCTCAGCGACGCGCGTGACCTGTGCTGGCAGAGGCCAGAGCTAGAGTGCGTCTCGTTGGCCTTTACAGTGATCCCGATCGAGCGGTGGCATGACCGGCTGTATCAGAGGTCTCCGGAGACGGCATAGGATCGTGGGGCGGGACCTCTGTGGACCGAAGGCTTGGAACCGCGGGAGCGGACAAATCAAGGCTGGTCAACTGCCCGACCATCATCTTTCTGGCGGTGGTGCGAGGGGGAAGCCCTCCAGACCATTCGCATCCACAGTATTGCCGGCCTCACTGGTGATCGCACCGCCTTCGGCACGACGCGCCCATTTCGCGCCCCCCATACGATCTCGGATGCGGGGCTGATCGGCGGCGGCAACATACTGATGCCCGGCGAGGTGTCGCTGGCCCACCATGGCTTGCTCTTCCTGGATGAGCTGCCCGAGTGCCGCCGCCATGTCCTGGAGGTCCTGCGTCAACCGCTCGATGATGGGGTCATATACATACAATCTCGCGGCCGTGCTGGATCTCAACACTTTTGCGGAGTTAGCCCTGCAGGTGATGGCCGCAAGGAAGGCGGGCAGTGCACGGTAGCCGTCCACCTCCCCCGTGACGGTCACCACGCCTCCTCGTCCAGTCCTCCTCCTCCGCTCCAGCCTCTGCAGCCGCCTCGTGCTTTTCGCTTGACACCCGTCCACGTCTGGAGAACTGACACAACATCCACCACGCGCATCTCCAGGGCGTGCGACGTGGCTCCTGGCCGCGCGCGATCCCGCCGCTTGCACGGCCGTGCAGAAGGAGGGACCCATGCGTTGCCCGTGCTGCGACTCTGACAATCTCGACGGCAGCAAGTTCTGCATCGCGTGTGGCGGTCCCCTGAGGCCCCGCTGCCCCCGGTGCGGGGCTGACAATCTTCCACGGGCGAAGTTTTATGGCGAATGCGGCACGTCGCTCACCGGGCAGATCCCAGCGTCATATCCCTCGCACTCCTCGCCACCGCTCAGCTACACCCCAGGTCATTTGGTCGAGAAGATCCTGACCTCGAAGAGCGCCCTCGAAGGCGAGCGCAAGCAGGTGACCGTGCTCTTCACCGACCTCCAGGAGGCCAAGGCGCTACTCAAAGAAGTGCTGTAAAATTGGTGGGAGAAGAGACGGTGCCGGCGCAGGCAGGACAGGCACACGTTGGTGTGAAGTGGCGGACGCCCGAGACAGGGAGGGGCTGAAATGAAACATGGGTACAAAATCATCGACATGGATACGCATGTACAACCCCCGCTCGAAGTGCTGGAAAAGTACGTGGACCCCAGTCTTACGCCGCGTCTGAAGGAGCTGGACCCCTATCGGCGCCCGAGCGTCGGCAAGGATGGGGTGACGCGCAGCCGCCTCAACGTGGGGACCATCGCCTATGACCGCTTTCCCGGCCAGGCGCCACGCGAGGAAGACCAACGGCCGACGCCCGGCGGACGCGGTGCTCTGGAGGGACGCACTATCAGCCTCCATCGCCATCCAGCGCAGCCGGGCGTGGAGGACGAGAACGCCGAGGGCCGTCTACACGATATGGACCTGGAGGGGCGTGACCTCGATTTCATCTTCCCGGGGACCTGGGCCACGAGCCTGACCGGGCTGTACGCCAAGGACATCACCCTGGCGGAGGGACTGTATCGCGCCTATCATCGCTATATCCGTGACTACTGTGCCAAGGCTCCGGACCGCTTGAAGAGCGCCGCCCAGGTCCCCGGAGCGGATGTGGCGTGGGCGATCAAGGAGATCCGCTCGTTGGCGCACGAGACATGGCTGGCGGCCGTATGGCTGCATCTGCCCGAGGGCAAGCCGATCGATCATCCCGACTTCGAGCCCCTCTGGGCGACGCTGAATGAGCTGGACCTGCCGCTCGTCCACCACAGCTTCTTCATGGAGCCGCCGTATTTCCCGGGGTATCGCGATATCTGGGGCAACACCGTAGTGGCGCGCACCGCGGCGCATCCCTGGGGTGCCGCGCGACTCTGCGCGTATTTGATCCTCTCGGGGCTCTTCGATCGCTTCCCGAATCTCCGGGCGGCGGCGTCGGAGGTCGGGCACGGCTGGCTGCCGAACTGGGTCATCCGCCTGGGCTTCAATAATAGCTATGTCACGGGGGTGACGCCCAAGCTGCGGTATACGCCACTGGAGTATGTGCAGATGGGACGCTTCCGGTGCGCGGCGGAACCCTTCGAGGGCGCGGCGATGACGAAGGCGTGCATCGAGATCCTGGGCGAAGATGTCTTGATGCACCAGTCCGACTATCCCCATGGACAGTCCTTCTTCCCGGAGACGGCAGGAGAGGTCATGGCGTGGCCCATCTGGTCCAGCTTCGGGGAGCATGCGCTGCGGAAACACATGTACGACAATGCCGCGAAGTTCCTGCGGTTGATCTAGGGAACAGACACGCATGGGGGTCACCGGTGACCGCAGGGCACGCGGAGAGCGCAGATAAAACCGTTCAGGGAAAATATGTGGCCGCCGCATCGAATAGCCGTAGGGGCGGTTCGCGAACCACCCCTCCTTGAAGATGCCTGATTCGCACCCTTCTTCTCTTGTCATCTCCGCGTGCTCTGCGCGCTCTGCCGTGAACGGTTTCGAGAGCTGAACGCATACGTGAGGAGGGGACAGGGATGGCTGCTGTGGTCTTACCGCCGGGGTCTGTCTATTCGCTGGCAGACATGAAAACCTATGATGTGCAATACCCGGATCACGGAGGCGATTCCGTGCCTGCCTATGTGGCCCGCCCCGCCGAGGCGGGGGCGTATCCCGGGATTGTTATTGTCCACGGTGTGCACGGGCTGGAGGAACATATCAAGGATGTCGCACGGCGCTTTGCGGTCCACGGATACGTGGCCATCGCGCCCGCGCTCTTTAGCCGTGAGGAATTCCTCACTTGTGTGGAGGAGAAAGATGTCGAGAAATCGGTCGTATGGACACGTCGGCGGCCCGATGCCCAGACGATAGGGGACCTCTCCGGGGCGATGACATTCCTCCAGGAACAGCCCTTTGTGAACGATCGGATCGGGCTCATCGGCTTCTGTTCAGGCGGACGGGCGGCCCTCGTCTTCGCCTGCAGCACCAGGGGCCTGCGCGTCTTTGTGAACTGCTACTCGAATGGCATCGTCCTGCCGAATGAGGTCAATCCGGTGCCAGCCATCGCCCGCGTGAAGGAGTTGTCCTGCCCGATGCTGGGCATGTTTGGAGCGGATGACACGAACCCTTCACCAGCCGATGTGGAGAGGCTTCGCCAGGAACTGGAGAAGCATGGGAAGCCCTATGAGATCGTCATCTATCAACACGCGGCCCACGCCTTTTTCTCGGATACTCGGCCGAGCTACCGCCCAGAGGCCAGTCAGATGGCGTGGGGACGCATGTTGGAATGGTTCTCGCGGCACTTAAAACCCTAGCATGCCCCCCTTCCCTCGCATCACCAGGGAGGCGGTGGTCCCATCATCACCGTTGAACGCACCCGATGTGGCCAGCCCCTCCTCAACCCAGGCGCGTCCCCGCGGGAGGGCAGGTTAGCCTTCATTGCACTTGTGCGACACAGGTCATGCTACGGTTGCGGCCTTTCCGTTCGTCGAGGGGATCAGCAAGATACCGGCCGACTGGCGTGATGCGGGCACCATCAACGCCTCATGGGAGGCCCATATGGATCTGGTGGGTCCTCGGGTGTGCTACCAGCGGTCGCCGCCTCACTGGCTGCTGGCAGCACACCCGCGTCAGGGCCACCCACCCTCTACGGAGCTTCTGGCGATCTCGGCACCGGCCAGGGGGATGGGTGACGCACGCCATCATCGCCCCGGGGCGCCAGCTGCAGGGCGGCCGCGTGGATCGTGCGATGCTCTCGCCGGGTGTCTGGATCGAGGCGGAGGCCGAGGTGCAGGAGTCGATCCTGGAGGGGCACGGCTCGCAGGTCGCACACCAGGCTCAGCCCTGTGCCGCCATGGAATCTGGGCGCTGGCCGGCTGCTCCTGCTGACCCGGACGATCCTGGGGCCGAGGACGAGGCCCACCTCTCGCCTTGGTGGGATGTCGGACGAGCTGGCCCTTGACATCATGGGTCGGCCGCCATAGATTTGTGTCAAACGTGCCTATGTGACTCGTGCAGCCCCCCTATGTTTTGCCACGCACACCGGGAGGGTAGGGCGATGCCGCACCTGCCGCCGCGACAAACTGCCTCCCCACCAGCGCTGACTGACCTCCTGGCGCGCTCCCGGTTTCTGATAAGGCCTCAGCTCCTCACCCGCCCCAAAACACCTTCCATCTGAGGGCTTCTCCCTGCCATGTCCCAGTTCCCTCTCCTCGTGTGCAAGTGGTCGCGCGAAGCTGGCCTCTGTGCGATCCCCCTGGCTGGTGAGGCGGTAGCTCCTGATCCACGCTCACGCCCCTCGCAGATGGAAGCACATGCGTGTGGACGACTCGGCTAGCCCAGGGGCGCTGTCTGGCGCCCTCTTCACGTGCGGGCCCGCAGAATGAACGCAGGAGGGCCGCCATGCCCGCGAGAGTATTACAGACGTTCTTAGACAGTCATCAGGTGAAGTACGTCACCATCCGGCATTCGTCGGCGTTTACCGCGCAAGAGATCGCGGCGTCAGCCCACATTCCGGGCAAACAGCTGGCCAAAACCGTCATCGTCAAGCTCGATGGCAAACTGGCCATGGCGGTGCTGCCCGCCTCCGACACGGTGAATTTCGAGCGCTTGAAGGCGGCGGCGGGAGCGCGCACCGTGGCGCTCGCCACCGAGCAAGACTTTCAAGACCGGTTTCCCGAGTGCGAGGTCGGGGCGATGCCCCCCTTTGGCAATCTGTATGGCCTAGACGTCTGGGTGGGGGCGCGGTTGGCCGAGGACGCGGAGATCGCTTTCAACGCCGGGGACCACACGGAATTGATTCGCATGGCCTACCGGGATTTTGACCGCCTGGTCCTGCCCAAGGTCGGACAGTTCTCCTCCACATAGGCGCGATACCCCCTGCCACGGGGAGGCCACGGCCATCACGGCAAGCGGTGACAGGCGCACGGCGCGCCCTCGGGCGCAGGCGTCGCGCACCTGGAAGAAAGGAGTCAAGCGATGTACCTCTCGCGTCTGACGTTCCACACGCTCCCGGGCAAGACCAGTGAGGTGGAGCAGGAGCTCCAAAAGCTCCTGGCCATGGTCGGTCAAGTCGGAGGGATACGGCCGCGCGTGTTACGGAACCACTTTGCCTCGCTCGGAGCCCCGGATGTGGTCTTCGAGCAGGAGGCGCCGGATTTGGAGACGCTCGAGCACCAGATTAAGCAAGTCACAGAGAACCCCGCGTTTCAGCAGTGGACCGGGCACATGTCAGGGCTGTTGGCGGAGTCACCCAAACGCGAAGTGTACCGCATTGTGGAGTAAGGCCGCGATCCCTGGAAGATCTTACGCGGGAGCTTCGGTCCAAGTCCGCTCGCGCTCCTCCATCTGTGCCCAGATTCGGCTCCGAAATCTAGTTCAGGCGCTGGATGGCTAGGCAGATCTTGGCAACACGCAGCCGGGGGGACGGGGTCCGCTTCAAAAGCCGGGGCTTCAGACAAATCACCGGTCGCCTCAATGATGAGAGGGCGGGGAGGGCGCTCGGCATCGATCTGGTCGACGATCCGGAACTGGCCCAAACGCCCGATGTAGCGGCTCGTGTGGCAGCTTGGTTTTGGCAAACCCATCATCTCAACTCTTATGCTGACCGTGGAGACTTCACCACGATTACTAGGCGCATGAACGGCGGACTTCCTGGGCTAGCGGACGGCCAGGCTTACTACGAACGTGCCTAAAAAGCCCTGGAGAGCGTATATAAGGAGTATTCAAGAGCAATACTTCCTTCCCCTGCTGTTCGAGCTTGGCATAACTCCATGCTCGGCGGCGGGCCTGGTGCCACTGCCGGGCGAGGTACCGCTGGCGCACCACGGCATGCTCTTCCTGGATGAACTGCCCGAGTTTCGCCGTCATGTGCTCGAGGTCTTGCGCCAACCGCTCGAGGAGGGTGTCATATACATACAATCTCCCGCACGTCATAAATCTCAGTGATTTTATCAGCTTAGCCAATTGGCTGCTGACCGCCAGCCGCGCAGGCCGAGTCCAGTAGCGGCCCATGCCACCGCGCTAGCCCCGATCATCGAAGTCGGACCACCTCACCCCTTCATCTCAGTGCCTGGCGTCCCCTCGTGCTTTTCGCTTGACACCGGGCCAGGTCTGGAGTACTGACACACCATCCACCCCACGTCGATCAGGGACGGGCACCGGGTCTCTGCCCATACGTCCCTACTATTTGCACGGCTGTGCCGGAGGGCACCCGCATGCGCTGCCCGCACTGTGGCTTTGGGAACCCCGAGGGTCTGAAGTTTTGTAACGAATGTGGCGCACCCCTCCGGATGCGGTGTGCCCAGTGCGGGTTTGCCAATCAGCCCCAGGCCAAGTACTGTGGCGAATGCGGGGCTGCGCTTCTTCCGCAAGCCGGAGCCTCGACCGCCCCCCCAGGGGCTCCCCGCCCTCACGCGCCGCTCAGCTACACGCCCACCTATCTCACCGAGAAAATCCTCACCTCCCGCAGCGCCCTCGAAGGCGAGCGCAAGCAGGTGACCGTGCTGTTTGCTGACCTCAAGGACTCGACGGAACTCATCCGGGGCCTCGACCCTGAAGCCGCCCAGCAGCTCCTCGACCCCGCCATCCACCATATGATGGACGCCGTGCACCGCGTCGAGGGCACCGTCAACCAGGTGCTCGGCGACGGCATTATGGCCCTGTTTGGCGCGCCCATTGCCCACGAAGACCACGCCCTGCGCGCCTGCTACGCCGCCCTTGCCATGCAGGCCGCGATGCGCGCCTATACCGTGGAGGTGCACCGCACCCGAGGCCTGGAGCTGCGCATGCGCGTCGGCCTCAACTCCGGGGAAGTGGTGGTGCGGGCCATTGGCAACGACCTGCATATGGACTACTCGGCGGTCGGAGAGACCACCCATCTGGCGGCGCGCATGGAGCAGCTCGCCACGCCGGGGACCATCCGCCTCAGCGCTGCGACCCTGCGTCTGGTGGAGGGCCTGGTCCAGGTCACCGCGCTGGGGCCGGTGCCGGTGAAGGGC
>Ga0137407_10002255_pt1 | contig 12705 bp, 10 predicted proteins | sample CZOMad2_2_16fung_FD_108410 | JGI IMG/M metagenome (GOLD analysis project Ga0137407, IMG submission 108410) | Vadose zone soil fungal communities from Angelo Coast Range Reserve, California, USA - CZOMad2_2_16fungal (Illumina Assembly) | ecosystem: Environmental > Terrestrial > Soil > Vadose...
CCACGCCTTCGATGTCCTTGTCCTTCAACATGCCGAACACGGCATAGGTCTCCGGATAGAAGGCCATGTCGGAGAGATTCTCGGCGAGCACGCCCGCGGCCTGCGGGTTGTGCGCAACATCCAGAACCACCGTCGGTCGGCCGGGTAGCACCTGGAAGCGCGCCGCCAGCTCCACGCGGGCGAGACCGTTGCGTACGTCTTGCATGCCCGTCGGAAGGCGCTTGCGGAGCGCGTCCAGGGCAGCGAGCGCGGCGGCCGCGTTGGCGAGCTGGCGCCCGCCTCTCAGCGCCGGCGCCGCGAGGCCGCCGCGACGCCCGCTCGGGCCCCAGTACATCCACTGCTGCCCCTGCTGCCTGAATCCGAAGTCTCGACCCATCAGCAGAAGGTCGGCGCCGATCGCGCCCGCGTGATCCAGAACGCTGCGCGGCGGATCAAGGTCCGCGACAACCGCCGGCTTGCCTGGGCGGAATATCCCGGCTTTTTCGGAGCCGATGCTCTCGCGCGTATTGCCCAGGTAGTCCATGTGGTCCAAGTCGACCGAAGTCAGCAGCGCGCAATCGGTATCGAGCGCGTTCACCGCGTCGAGCCGGCCACCCAGACCCACTTCCAGTATCACCGCATCGAGGAGGCGAGATGTGAAGATTTCCCAGGCCGCGAGAGTGCCGAACTCGAAGTACGTGAGCGCCACGTCTCCCCGGGTGCGTTCGACAGCTACGAACGCCTCGCACAAGCGCTCGTCGCTGACGGGTACCCCTTCGACGCGAACGCGCTCGTTGTAGCGAAGCAGATGCGGTGAGGTATACAGGCCGACCTTGTACCCTGCAGCGAGCAGGATGGACTCGAGCATCGCGCAAGTCGAGCCCTTTCCGTTGGTTCCGGCAACCGTGAAGACCACGGCCGAGGTCGATCTCCCCATGGCGTCGCGCACCTTCGCCACGCGCTCCAGCCCGAGTTGGATCGCCTTCGGGTGGATTCGCTCGATGTAGTCGAGCCACTCGGCGAGGCCCCGGACTGGCATGAAGCGAGAAATGCGATCAGACCGGCGAGGGGGTCTGTCGCAGCAGAAGAGTAAGGAGATTGGCGAGCTTGTCGCGCATCTGGCGTCGGTCCACGATCATGTCGACCGCGCCCTTTTCGAGCAGGAACTCCGCTCTCTGGAAGCCTTCCGGGAGTTTCTCGCGCACGGTCTGCTCGATGACCCGCGGCCCGGCGAAACCGATCAGAGCCCGGGGCTCGGCGATGACCACGTCCCCGATCATGGCGAAGCTCGCCGACACGCCACCCATGGTCGGATCGGTGAGAACGGAAACGAACGGCAGCTTGTGCGCCGCGAGCTGTGTCAGCGCGGCAGTCGTCTTCGCCATCTGCATGAGGGAGAAGAGCCCCTCCTGCATGCGCGCGCCTCCGGTCGCCGTCACACACACAAGCGGCAGATTCTGGTCCAGGCAGGCATGCACCCCGCGCACGAAACGCTCTCCCACCGCCGACCCCATCGATCCGCCCATGAAATCGAACTCGAAAGCGGCCGCCACAACCGCGACGTTCTTGATGGCGCCTTGCATCACGATCAGGGCATCCGTCTCGCCGGTAGACTTCTCGGCATCCTCGAGACGCTCGGGATAGCGCTTGTCGTCCTTGAACTTGAGACTGTCCACCGGCGTGACCTCGACGCCGATCTCGAACCGGCCCTCGGGGTCGAGCAGAAGGTCGAGCCGCTCGCGCGCCGAAATGCGGTTGTGATAGGCGCACTTCGGACACACGTTGGCATTCTTCTCGAGATCGGTCGCGTACAGGACCGCTCCGCACGAAGGGCACTTGCTCCACAAGCCCTCCGGTACGTTCTTCTTCGTCCCGGTGCCGCTGCGGTTGATCTTCGGCGGGAGGAGTTTCTGCAGCCAGCTCATGCGTCCATCGCTCCCCGAATTTCCCTGAGCAAGGCAGCTCCCCTTTCAACGCAGGTTTCCGCCGTGGCCTGCTCCATCTCCTGGATGATGCGGCTTCCGATCACGACCGCATCGGCTACTTTTGCCACGGCGCGCGCCGTTTCGCCGTCGCGTATGCCGAAGCCTACACCGATCGGAAGCCTGGTCTTGTCCCGGATCGCCGGAAGCTTCGCGGAGACGTCTTCCAGATCGAGGTGCTTCGCCCCGGTCACGCCGCGCAGGGATACATAATAGATATAGCCACTTGCAAGCCGCGCGACCTGCTCGATCCGCGCCTCGGTCGAGGTCGGAGCAAGCAGGAAAATCATGTCGATGCCGTGCGCGCGCAGCATCGCCACGAGATCCTTGCTCTCCTCGGGGGGATAGTCGACGACCAGGACGCCGTCCACCCCCGCCCTTTGGGCGGCTTTCACAAAGAGCTCGAGGCCCATCGCTTCGATCGGATTCGCGTAACCCATGAGAACCACGGGCGTGGCGGTATCGGTCCTGCGGAATTCCGCGACGAGGGACACCACCAGCTCCAGGCCGACATGGTGCTTGAGCGCTCGCTCACCCGAGCGCTGGATCACCGGCCCGTCGGCCATGGGATCGGAGAACGGCACCCCCAGCTCGATCACGTCCGCGCCCGCACCCGCGAGGGCGTGCATCAGCGGAACCGTGACGCCGGGCGCGGGATCTCCAGCGGTAATGTACGGAATCAGCGCTTTTTTCCGCTCGCGCGCCAGCCGCTCGAAAGTGGTCTGGATTCTGGACACGCTAGCGAACCACCGCGAGCTTGGCTTTGCCGCCGCCGACACGGGCCGGCTCCTCGTCGAGGCTGCCGACGCGCTGCTTCGCCGTGGCGAAATACTCCGGATTGATTTCGAAACCGGTGAAACGGCGGCCGTGCTTCACCGCGGCCACAGCCGTCGTGCCGCTCCCCATGAAGGGATCGAGCACCCTCCCTTCCGGCGGCGAGCTGGCGAGCACCATGCGCTCGATGATCTCCAGCGGCTTTTGCGTCGGATGGTCGGCTCGCTCCGGGTCCTGGCGATGCAGGCGCGTTACGCTCCACACGTCCTTGGGGTTGTACCCGACCTCGAGCCACTTCTTGCCCACGAAGATCGAGCGCGTACGCGCTTTTTTTGTCTCGGGGTCATAGGGAATGCGCACGCTGTCGACGTCGAAGTAGTAGTCGCGCGATTTCGCGAACAGCCCGACCGTGTCGTGCACCGAGGAAAACTTGCGCGTGCTTCCCCCCATGCTCGGCACTTTCCGGTCCCAGATGATCTCGTTGACCATCAGCAGCCGGGTCTTGAGGTGACTGAACACTTCAGGACTGTGTTGCCAGGTGAGAAAAACGTAAAGGCTGCCGCTCGGTTTCAGCTTGGGAACGATCGCATCGATCCAGCGCCGGCTGAAATCGAGATAGGCCTCGCCGTTGAGGCGATCCGAATCGTTGCCGTAGTCCTTCCCCAGGCCGTAGGGAGGATCGGCGACGACGAGATCGACGCTCGCGTCCCGCACGCGAGCGACGCCCTCGAAGAAATCGAGGTTGATCAGATTCGCGCGACCTGTACTCGAATGCGCGCTCAAAATTTGATTCCCGATTTTTCGGCGACGGTGTGCATGTCCTTGTCGCCGCGCCCCGAGAGATTGACGAGCAGGATCTTGTCCTTCGGCAAGGTCGGCGCGAGCTTCGCGGCATGGGCCACGGCATGCGCAGATTCCAGGGCGGGAATGATGCCCTCGTAGTGGCACAGGTCGTGGAAGGCCGCGATCGCCTCGCCGTCGTCGATCGTGACGTACTCCGCGCGACCGCTGTCTTTCAGCCAGGCGTGCTCGGGTCCGACGCCCGGATAGTCCAGACCGGCGGAGATCGAGTGCGTATCGAGTATCTGACCGTGCTCGTCCTGAAGGAGATAGGTGCGGTTGCCGTGCAGGACACCGGGCCTGCCCGCGGAGAGCGACGCCGCATGCTTGCCGCTCGCGATGCCGAAGCCGCCCGCCTCAACGCCGATCAGCCTGATCTCCCGGCGCGGAATATAGGGGTAGAAGATTCCCATCGCGTTCGAGCCACCGCCCACGCATGCGATTATTGCGTCGGGCTGGCGCCCGCACAGCTCGGGCATCTGGGTCAGGCACTCGCGCCCGATGACCGATTGGAAGTCGCGCACCATCATCGGGTAGGGATGCGGGCCGGCGACGGTGCCGATGATATAGAACGTGTTGCTCACGTTGGTAACCCAGTCGCGCATCGCCTCGTTCAGGGCGTCTTTCAGGGTCTTCGACCCCGAATCGACCGGAACGACCGACGCGCCGAGCAGCTTCATGCGATAGACATTCTGCGCCTGGCGCTTCACGTCCTCGGTGCCCATGTACACCACGCACTCCAGGCCGTAGCGCGCGGCCACCGTCGCGGTCGCCACGCCGTGCATCCCCGCCCCGGTCTCGGCGATCACGCGCGGCTTGCCCATGCGTCGCGCGACAAGCGCTTGGCCGATGGTGTTGTTGATCTTGTGCGCGCCGGTGTGGTTGAGATCCTCGCGCTTGATGTAGATCTGAGCGCCGCCGAGCATCTGCGACCAGCGCTTGGCGTGGTAGACGGGGCTGGGGCGGCCGACGTAGTGCTTCAGCTCGTACTCGAACTCGGCCTTGAACTCCGGGTCTTCGCGGCAGCTCTCGTAGGCGAGCTTGAGCTGATCGAGCGCATGCATCAGCGTCTCGGCCACGAAGACGCCGCCGTAGGGACCGAAGTGTCCGCGCTCGTCCGGAAGATCAGTTATCTTCACGCCTTACCGCTCCGATGAATGCGGCGATTTTCACCGCGTCCTTGATGCCCTTCGCAGCTTCCACACCGGTCGAGACATCGACCGCGTAGGGACGAACACGCCTGACGGCGTCGGCGACGTTGGCTTCCGTCAAACCTCCCGAAAGGATCACGGGTTTCGCGGCGTCCCGCGGCACCAGACCCCAGTCGAAGGCCCCGCCAGTGCCGCCCCACAGATCCTCGTGAAACGCATCGAGCATCCACGCCCGAGCGGCCGTATGGGGAGACAGGTATTTTAGCAAATCCAGTCCCGCCCGAATCCGCGCGGCTTTGATGTAGGGGCGCGAAAACCCCTCGCAAAAATCCGGCGGCTCGTCCCCGTGAAATTGAAGCAGAGTGACCCCGGACTCGCGGATCACCGCTTCGACCTCCTCGCGGGTGGGGTTGACGAACACAGCCACCGTCGCGACGAAAGGCGGGACGGCCGAGACGATCTGTCGAGCGAGCTCGGGCGACACATAGCGCGGGCTCGGACGGTAGAACACCAGGCCGATCGCATCGGCACCGTGCGTCGCGGCGGCCGCGGCATCCTCAGGCCGTGTTATTCCGCAGATTTTGACTCGTGTTCTCACGGCCCGCGGTCCGGGTGGAACGGCAACATGTCGGGAAAGGAACGCAGGCCCCAGCGTGAGTCGTACCGGACGCCGAAGAGATACAGGCCGTCGGCGGCAAAGGTCGGCGCCGCCCGCCGCCGGTCGCGTGCCGCCATGAGCTCAGGGATCCATGCCGGCGAATGCTTGCCTTTGCCGACGTAGACGAGGCAGCCGACGATGTTGCGAACCATGTGATGCAGAAAGGCGTTCGCGGTGAAATCGAAAAACAGATAGGCACCGCTCACATGGATCGCCACGCTCTGCATTGTTCTTACCGGGCTCTTCGCCTGGCACTCCGCCGACCGGAAGCTCGAGAAATCGTGCTCGCCGATGAGGCAATTTGCGGCTTCGCGCATTTTTTCAAGATCCAGGGGCAGATGAAACCACCCGGCGCGGCCCGCGAGCAGCGCAGGACGCACCGCATGGCTGTAAAGAACGTAGCGGTAGGTCCGCGAGACCGCCGAGTAGCGCGCGTGAAAATCCTCCGCTACGGGCACCGACCACTGCACGGCGATCGCGTCCGGCAGCATGGAGTTCGCCCCTCGCACCCACGCCGACTCGGGACGGTCCGCCCTGGTCTCGAAGTGCGCGACTTGAGCGCTTGCATGTACGCCCGCATCGGTGCGTCCGGCGGCAGTCAGCGAGACCGGCTCCCCGCCGATCTCCGATAGCGCACGCTGGAGATGGTCTTGCACGGTGTTGCCGGAGGGCTGGGACTGCCAGCCTTCCAGGCCGGCTCCGCAATAGCTCACTCCAATGGCCCATTTCATTTTCTTCGTTCCCAAAAGCAGCAATCGGCGCACTAGGCGCCGATTGCTTGCCGAGAATTCCGGTGCAGATCAGCTGAGCGCTTGGAGCATCGTCTGGGCCTGCTGCTGCTGGGCGGTGTCGCCTTCCTTCACGACCTCCTTCAGCAGCTCGCGAGCGCCGTCCTTGTCGCCCATCTCCTCGTACGCCTTGGCAAGATCGAGCTTCGTCGCGACCTCCTGCCATCGCGCGTCGGGGGCACCGCCCGAGCCGTTGCCCCCGCCGGGCGTGCCGAGATCGAGACTGAGGCCGGCCAGATCCATCGCAGGTCCCTTCGCTTCGATCCTCGGTTCAGGAGCAGCCTGCGTCCCCAGGTCGAAATCGATCGCCCCCAGCTCGGTCGCTGGAGCAGCCATCTGAGTAAATGCTGGAGCAGCCGCGGCAGCGGGTTTGTCGCCCATGGGCAAGTCGAAGTCGATGCTCAGGGCAGGCTCAGGCGCTGCCGCCGTGGCGCCAGCCAGGGGGGCGGCGGTCTTGTCGCCTCCACCTAAACCAAGATCAAAATCCAGGCCCGCCGCGGGGCCCCCCGATGGGGTCGACCCGATTCCCAGATCGAGATCAGGCAGGGGCGCGGATCCCGTAGTCGAGGTTCCGATGTCGAAATCGATATTGAGCGGAGCCTCGGCATCCAGCACCGGACCCGCGGTCGTCGGGGGGTTGAACGACGGCATCTGAGCCGTTTCGTTGAACCCGGGAGGCAGCTGAGACGGGCTTGCCATCGCGGTGGGACTCCCGGCCTTGCCTCCGTAAAGGGCGTTGCCGGGGTCGATCGCCAATCCCAACGCGGCGACTTTTTCCCATTCCGCCCCGCGGCCGCCGGTTGCCGCGTGCAGGTCGTTCGCGGCGTTTTGGAACGATCTCGCGTCCTTTCGATTGGCGTAGATCTCGAGCAGCTTGACGCGAATCGCTTGACGGCTCGAATCCTTGGAGAGCGCGTCCTTGAGAATCTCCTCCGCCTGGGCGTCGCGCCCGTAGGCCATGTACACGTCGGCTTCCGCGATCGGATCGATCTCCTCGGCGCTGGCCTTGCCGCCCTGGCCGAAATCGCTCTGGATCGAGCTCGAGCTCGTGTCGACGCTGCGGCCCCCAACGCTGCCCAGCACCGAGTCGGCATCCGAGGGCACGACGCTCATGATGCTGTTCTCGAACTGCGAGCTGCGCTTTCTGCGCCATTTGAATACGGCATAACCCGCCAAGAGCAGCACGGCGCCGCCTGCACCCATCTGTACGTTGGGGTTCTCGACCAGTTCGTCCACGAAGCTGGCTTCGACTTGCGCGGGAGGGGGAGCCGCCTTCTTGGCTGCGGCCTTCGGGGCGGCTTTCGCCGCCTCGCCTTTGGCAGGCTCGGGCGCCTTGGCCCCCGCTTCGGGAGCTTTCGGTGCTTCGGGGGCCTTCGCGGCTTCAGGAGGTTTTGCGGCTTCGGGAGCTTTTGCCGGCTCCGGCGCCTTGGGCGGTTCGGGAGCCTTCGCAACGACCGCAGCTTTTGCCGCGTCCGCAGCCTTTGCAGGCTCCGGCGCCTTGACGGGTTCGGGCGCCTTGGCCGCTTCGGGCGCCTTGGGCGCAGCCTTGGCGGGCTCGGGGGCCTTGGCCGGTTCGACCTTCGGCGCCGGCGCAGGCGGCGCCGCCTTCGCGGGTTCGGCCTTCTGGGCGGCGGCAGCCTTCGCCGCTTCGGCCTGCTGCTGCAGTTGTGCCGCAGCTTTGTTCTTCACTTCCACGAGGTTCTGCAAGTCCTGGAGATTCTTCTGGAGGAGTGCAATACGCTCGTTGGCCTCCTTCAGCGCGTTGTCCTTGGCCGCCAGGTCATCTGCGGCTGAGGCGCCCGCCGCCCCCTTCGCACCGCGCTTGGCCTCGTCCGCGCGCGAGAGGCGCAGCTCGTCCTTGGGTGCTTCCTTGGGCGCGGCCGGCTTCTCCTCCTTGGGCGCGCTGATCGGACCCGACGCCTGGCGGGCCGCACCCTGAGGAGCCGACGCCGAGGCGACCGCGATTCCAAGGCTGCGCCGGTAATCGTTGAAATCGGCGTACTGCGCGGAGACGACGCGCCGCGCGTCGGTGGGGGCCACCGCTTCCATCGAATCCCTGTCCGGGATATTGATGATCTTGCCGGCACTCAGCCGGTTCATGTTGTCGGCCACGAACGCATCGGGATTCGCTCGGAACAGGGCGACGAGCATTTGCTGCAGGGTGACACCCTCGACCTTGTTGCGGAGCGCGATTTTCGACAACGTGTCTCCGCGCACGACTTGGTAGCTGTCCTGGCCTCCGGGCTCTTGAACCAGCTCGCGGGGCGACGCCGCCGCCGGCGCAGCAACCATCTGCGCACGCTCGGGCTCAACCTGCCTGGGTTCCACCGGAAGCACTTCGACTTGCGCTGCTGCCGGCTCTGCAGCCGAAGCGCTCGGTGAGGCGGCAGCCGCCACGGGCTCGGCGGGCGCCGGCTGCTCCGGGACGTTCGGCCCGAGCGGAATGAGGGCGACCACGGGAGCAGGCGCGGGCGCCGCCGGCTGGACGGGAGCGGGCGGCTCGGCCGGCACCGCTGCTTGAGAAGCGGCTTGCGGAGCGAGCGGTTCCGCAGGCTGTACAGGCACGGGCGCCGCCGCCTGGACGGATTCCCCTCGCTTTGGACCAGCGTACTCGGGCGGATCGAGGAGGAACGTGTATTCGCGGACCAGGCGCCCATTACCCCAATTCAGCTCAACCAGCATGTCCACGAAGGGGTCGTTCATGGGCTGAGCCGAGGAGAGCGTCATGAAGTAGCCGCCGGCTCGGCGCTGGACGGCGAACTTGACCGACATCAGCGCCGGATTGAGTTCTATGTTCGCCTGACGGAACGCAGCTGCGGGCGCGAGCCGCGCGCCGAGCGTGTCCCCTTCACCGCGCTGTATGGAAACTATCTCGATTTCCGCTTTGAGCGGCTGCCCGAGCGTAGACAGTACGGACAATTTGCCCAAGCCGGCCGCCCCCGCTAGCGACGGGACAGCCAGGCCGACGATTGCCGCAAGACGAATTTTTGAGGCGAAGCCCCCCACTTGCCACCCTGGACCTAAGTGGAAACAAACTAAAATACCATCATGGCCTTAGCCTTGCAAGCTCAACTTTCACGTGGGAAATTGCGTCAAGTCCCTATTTATTCACGGAGTTTGCATGTTTTCCCCAGGGAAACCGGCCTCCGGGCCCGAAGAACCGCGAGCGGCAAACTCGACTAGGAACCGGCGTCCAGCAGAATGCGCAGCATTCTGCGGAGTGGCTCAGCAGCTCCCCACAGTAGCTGGTCCCCGACCGTGAAGGCGGTGATGTATGACCCTGTCTGGTCCAAGGCGAGCTTGCGAATGCGTCCGATCGGCACTTGGAGCGTGCCGCTCACCGCAGCCGGCGTGAGCTCGCGCAGGCTCGCCTCGCGTTCGTTCGCCACCACTCGCACCCACTCGTTCGCTTCCGCGAGCATCTGCTCGATCTCGCCGACCGGGAGATCGCGCCTGAGCTTCACCGTGAGCGCTTGGCTGTGGCAACGCATCGCACCGATGCGCACGCACACGCCGTCCATCGGGATCGGGTCGTGTTCCCGGCCGAGAATCTTGTTGCCCTCGACCTGCGCCTTCCATTCCTCGCGGCTCTGTCCGTTGCCGAGGTCCTTGTCGATCCAGGGGAGCAGACTGCCGGCCAGGGCGACCCCGAACTGCGCGCTCGGAAACGATCGGTCCCGAAGAGCGGAGGTCACGGCCTTGTCGACCTCGAGAATGGCTCCCGCAGGGTCCTCCAGAGCCGGTTTCGCGGCTTGGTGCGCGAATCCCATCTGCTTCACCAGCTCGCGCATGTGCTCGGCGCCGGCACCCGAGGCCGCTTGATAGGTCATCGCCGTGATCCATTCGACCAGATCAGCCTTGAGCAGGCCGTGCATGCCCATGAGCATCAGGCTCACGGTGCAGTTGCCTCCGATGTAGTTGCGCACACCCCGCGAAAGGGCGTCCCTGATGACGTGCAGGTTGACCGGATCCAGGACAATCACGGCGTCGTCGCGCATGCGCAGCGCGGACGCGGCGTCGATCCAGTAGCCCTTCCACCCCGAGGCGCGCAGCTGAGGGAAGATCGCGCTGGTGTAGTCGCCGCCTTGGCAGGACACGACGACGTCCATCGCGGCGAGCTCCTTGACGCTTTTCGCGTCCTTGAGCGGAGCGCTCTCCTTCCCCACGAAGGGGCCCATCTCGCCGACCCGGGAGGTGGAGAAAAACACCGGCTCGATCAGCGCGAAGTCGCGCTCGGCGTGCATGCGCTGCATCAGCACCGATCCGACCATCCCGCGCCAGCCAACGAATCCGACTCGTGTCATCGTATTTCCTGGAATCTCTATCTCCGTATGCTAACGCAGCGGCTCGCGAAAAGCCTACTGCGTCAGCCCAAAGCGGCGACTACGGCTTCGCCCATCTCGCGGGTGCCCACCTTGCGGGTTCCCGACTGGAAAATGTCGCCCGTGCGATACCCCTGGGCGAGAACCCTTCTCACCGCCGTCTCGACTCGCACCGCGGCGGCGTCCTGGTCCAGGCTGTAACGCAGCATCATCGCGGCCGAGAGTATCGCGGCCAGGGGGTTGGCGATGTTCCTCCCCGCGATATCGGGGGCTGACCCGTGGATCGGCTCGTACAGTCCCTTGCCCTTCTCGTCCAGCGAAGCCGACGGAAGCATGCCGATCGAGCCGGTCAGCATCGACGCCTCATCCGACAGAATGTCCCCGAACATATTTCCCGTGACGATAACGTCGAACTGCTTGGGATTCTTGAGGAGCTGCATCGCGGCGTTGTCCACGTACATGTGCGTGAGCTCGACGTTTGAGTATTCCTTGCCGACCGCGCCCACGACCTCGCGCCACAGCTGCGAGGTCTCGAGCACGTTGGCCTTGTCGATCGAGCACAGCTTTTTCCTCCGCTTTAGCGCGGCGCGAAAACCTGCGTGCGCGATGCGCCGGATCTCGGGCTCGGAGTACCGCATGGTATCGAACCCCTCGCGAACGCCGCCTTCGAGCTTGCGGATCCCCCGCGGTTGGCCGAAATAGATATCGCCGGTGAGCTCGCGCAGAATCAGGATGTCGAGGCCTGACACCACCTCCGGCCTGAGCGTCGATGCGTCCGCGAGCTCCGGAAAAACCGACGCCGGCCGCAGATTGGCGAACAGGTCGAGCTCCTTCCGCAGCCGGAGGAGCGCCTGCTCAGGCCGCTTGCCGCGCGGCAGCTCGTCGTAACGAGGGCCGCCGACGGCGCCGAACAGCACCGCATCCGCTCTTTTCGCGAGCGCAAGCGTCGCCTCGGGAAGCGGGTCCCCCGCGGAGTCGTAGGCCGCGCCCCCGACGGGAGCCTGCTCCAGCTCGAGCTTGAGGCCCTCGCGCCTGAAGGCGCCGAGAACCTTGACTGCCTCGGCAATGACCTCCGGACCGACGCCGTCGCCGGGAAGGACCGCGATCTTCATGGGATCAGCCGAACAGCCAGGGCTGCTCGACGCGGCGCCGTTCCTCGAAGGCGCGGATCTTGTCCGCGTGGCGCAGCGTGAGCGCGATCTCGTCGAGGCCGTTCGTGAGACAGTACTTGCGGAAAGGGTCGATTTCGAAGCGCATCGCGCTGGCGCCGTCCGCGGTCACGACGATCTGCTTTTCGAGATCGACCACTAGCCGGAATCCCGGGAAAGCGGCGACTTCGTGCATCAGCCGGTCCACTTCGGCCTCGGTGAGCACGACCGGGAGCAAGCCGTTCTTGCAGCAGTTGTCGAAGAAGATGTCGGCGTACGAGGGCGCGATCACCGCGCGAAAGCCGTATTCGGCGAGCGCCCAGGGCGCGTGCTCGCGCGAGCTGCCGCAGCCGAAATTCTTGCGCGCGACCAGGATGCTCGCGCCCTTGTAGCGCGGCTGGTTGAGCACGAAGTCGGGATCGATCCGGCGCTCGGACTCGGGCTTGCCCGGCCAGCCCTCGTCGAGATAGCGCCAGGCGTCGAACAGGTTGGGGCCGAATCCGGTGCGCTTGATCGATTTCAGGAATTGCTTGGGGATCATCTGGTCGGTGTCGACGTTGGCCCGATCCATCGGGGCGACCAGTCCGTTCAGCACGGTGAATTTTTCCATCGGCGCCTAGTCCCCTATCTCCACTGGCGCACGTCGACGAAATGGCCCTCGATCGCCGCCGCCGCGGCCATTTCCGGGCTCACCAGGTGCGTTCTTCCGCCGGCGCCCTGCCTTCCCTCGAAATTCCGGTTCGAGGTCGAGGCGGAGCGCTCCCCCGGCTCGAGCCGGTCGGCGTTCATCGCGAGGCACATCGAGCAGCCCGGATCGCGCCACTCGAACCCGGCGTCTCTGAACACCCGGTCCAGGCCTTCTTTTTCGGCCTGCGCCTTGACCAGGCCCGACCCGGGCACGACCATCGCGAGCCTGACGCTCGACGCGACGCGCCGCCCCCGGACGATCGCCGCAGCGGCGCGCAGGTCTTCGATGCGCGAGTTGGTGCACGAGCCAATGAACACCTTGTCGATACGGATGTCGGTCATCGGCGTATTGGGTTCGAGCCCCATGTAGGTGAGC
>Ga0137407_10002257_pt1 | contig 12702 bp, 10 predicted proteins | sample CZOMad2_2_16fung_FD_108410 | JGI IMG/M metagenome (GOLD analysis project Ga0137407, IMG submission 108410) | Vadose zone soil fungal communities from Angelo Coast Range Reserve, California, USA - CZOMad2_2_16fungal (Illumina Assembly) | ecosystem: Environmental > Terrestrial > Soil > Vadose...
ACCCGGGGTCGACAAATCGTCACCTGGAGGGTGACCCTGGAGCGGTCGTGCTTGACCCCCGGCCCCCCTGTTTCTAGAATCGCGGCATCGCCGTGCCTCCCACGAATCCAGCCCTCTGCCGCGTATGATCACCGGCTACAACACCGATGTCCGCCACAACGAGGTGGTTTTCCACGTCCAGACGGAGGACAAGGGCGCCTCGAACCCCTTCATCGAGAGCCTGGTTTACGTCGGCGGGCAGGTCCTGGCCAGCAAGCGGGCGAGCTATGCCGAGCTCCTGGCCGAGGGCAAGGACGACAAGGCGATCATCACCCTGATGGACCATCAGCACCGGACGATGATCGCCGCCATCCGGCACGGCAAGTTCGACGAGAAGCTCCAGGCGTTGAACGCGGCACGCCAGACGGGACGGCAGGCGGTCAGCAGCCCGACGAGCACGCCGGTCGTCCCCCTCTCGGCCGCCGACCTCCAGTCGACCCTGTCGCGGCCGGCCTCTGTGCCGCCGATATCGCCTCCACCCCGGCTCGCCCCCCCCGTTTCGGTCGGTCCCGTGGCGCCCCCGCCCGGCGCCCGGCCCGCGGACATGCCGCCGCCGGTCGCTCCGGTCCCGGCCATGGCTCCGCCGCCGGCGCCCGCCCCGCCGGCCTCGCTCCTCGCCTCGGCCAAGGTCGCCGAGCGCAGCCTGGACCAGGTGATCCTCGAATACCTGACCAGCGAGGCCGACCAGGAGCAGCTCCTCCTCCTGCTCGACGGCGACCCGCAGCTGTCGCTCGGCCAGCCGGCCGCGGTCGCCCTGCGCACCAGCTCGAGCAAGAGCGGCCTCCCCATCCAGGGCGCGCAGGTCTCGATCAAGATGATCTCGACCGTGGCCGAGCCGCGCATGCTCGCCGCCGGCCGGACCAACGACGACGGCGCGTTAGAGCTCCTCTTCGACATCCCCCCTCTGACCCGGGGGACGGCGGCGCTCATCATCACCGCGGTCTCGACGATCGGGCGGGCGGAATTGAAGCAGCTGCTGTAGGTCCCACCTCGGCGATCCTCGCCTGGACCTCCAGGGTGAGGCCGAGGGCGGCGGCCTCGGCGGCCAGGCGGCCCGGGTCGACCAGGGCAACCTCTCCCAGTACGAGCTCGGCCACGTGGCGGCGCCCGAGGAGGCGCTGCGCCGCATGGCGGAGGTGGCGCGGGTGCCCTGGCCGGTGGTGGTCCACCTGCGCCGCTTCTACGCCGCGGCGCTCCGGCTGGTCGACCGCGCCGGGGTCCTCCCGCCCGCCGGCCCCGGGTCGGTCGAGCCGACGATCTTCGACGTCATGCTCCTCGCCGTCACCCCCTACCTGGTAGAGCAGTGGACCGAACGGCCGGAGGAGGAAGAGGAGGTCCGCGAGGCCGACGAGATCTGGGCGGCCTTGGAGACCTTCCCGCCTGAAAGGCGCCGGCGGCTGATCGAGCTCTCGCCGCGGCCGGCGGGGAACGTGGCGCTGGCGCGGCGGATCTGCGAGGCGAGCGCCCGGGCGGTCACCAAGAACCGCATCGAAGAGGCGCGGGAGCTGGCCGACCTCGCCCGGTTCACCGCCCACCACACGCCGCGGCGAAACGGCTCGAATTCCAATTCGAGCGACTCGAATTCGGAATCGAGGCGTAAGAATTCGAATTCGAGCCACGCCAATTGAAAAACCAGGCGTAAGAATTCGAATTGGAGCGGCTCGAATTCGGAATCGAGGCGTAAGAGTTTCAATTCGAGCCGCTCGAATTCGAATTCAAGCCGCTCGAATTGGAATTCGAGTCACTTGAATTGCAATTCGAGGCGTTTGTGGAGATCTCCGCGTCCGGGCGCAGCTCGACCCGGAGGTCAAGCTCGGGGAGGAGGCCGGCGGCTCACTGTGCAGGGAGCGTCGCCTGGATCTCCGCGGTCTCGAGCCCGGAGGTCCCGACCGAGGTGAGAAAGCCCAGGCGCAATCCGGCGGCGATGGTGCCTTCCGAAGAGAGCGTGTTGAGGAAGACCTCATAGTTGCCGGGGCTCAAGCCCGCGAGGACGAGATGCCCCACGCCGTCGGTCTCCGCCGGCAGCCCGAGCAGCCGGAGGTGATCGGCGAGGACCTGCTGCGGCACGATCCCTCCCTCCCGCACCAGGACGACCCCTGTGTGGGCCACCGGATTGCCCTTGTCGTCGACCAGCGTGAGGTCGATCGTCGTCGGCAGCTCGGGACAACGCAGAATCGGCTTGGCAGAGGGAGCTCCGGTTTCGCCGGGCGCAGTCGCGCCGGCATCCGGCGGCGTCGGCAGGACGAACCCGGACAGGGGGCAGCCCGGCCCGGAGACGAAGAGGCGCAGCGGGCCCGGGGGCGTCTCCACCTCGAAGCTGCCATCCTCCAGCGATTGAGTCGTGCGGTAACGGAGCGGTCCCATCTCGGGGTTCGAGACGACGCTCGCCACCCAGGCTCCGGCAACCGGAGCGCCGGCCGCGGTGACCACCCTCCCCTCGGTCGTCGTTTTCCGTTTCAGCACCAGCGTCACGGGCGGAATCGAAGCCTCTTTCGCGAGTTGGACCTCGACCAGATCGGCGTCCTGATAGCCCGCCTTTCCGGCGGTCAGGGTCCCGGTGCCTTCGCCTTCCGCGTCGATCTCGAATCTCCCCTCGGCGTCGGCGGTCACCCGTAACGAGCCGGACCAGAACCTGAGCCCCACCCACGCCGCGCCCACGGGCTTCCCCGCCTCGTCGACGACGCGACCGCGCACCGAGCCCGCGTCGAGGTCGAAATCGAGCCGCTTCTCCTCGTCGCCCTCCGTGCTCAGGAGCTTGCCGCTCACCGCGTTCGCGCCAGAAGGGGAGACCAGGTAAAGGTGGTACCGGCCCGGCGCCCACAGGGTCAGCTCGTACTTGCCCGCCTCATCGCTCGCCGCCTCGGCGGGAGCGTCGGCATACGCCCCCTTGGGCAGGTCGGACGTGATCTTCAACGCCCTGACCGTGTACCCCTCCGTCGCTTTCTCTCCCCGCCGGACCTCGCCGGAGACCCGGGTCGGAGTAAGGCTCACGTCCTCGTCCACCTCCTGCGCCTCGTGGAGAGTGACCCAGCGGTCCACCTCGGAAGGATTGTCCGGGACCCGGACCCGCAGCTGATAGACACCCTGTGCCAGGCTGGCCGAGCGGCAGACGCCGAGAGCGTCGCCCCTTCCGGCCCAAAGCTCGCGATAGCGTTTCTTGACTTCGTGCTCGCCCGGCACGAGGGCGTAGAGGCGACATCCCGCGCCGGCTACCGGCCGGCCGTGCAAAGTGACGTGGGCGACGAGCCGGCCCCCGAGCGGCAGGTCGACGCTCTTGAAGGCAAAAGTCCCGGGGCTCGCGGTCAGGCCCTGCACCTCGGCGGGGATGAACTCTGGATGGCGGACCGAGAGGCTCGCCATCGTGGCGTCGAGACCGGGCAGGAGGACCAGGCCGTCCTCCGCCGACACCGACTCGGCGAGGGGACGCTCCTTCCGGCCGTATCCGAACACTTCGGCGGCTTTCACCTCGGCCCGGTGGACCGGGCGGCCCGTGGCGGCGGCTCGGCAGCGCGCGACGAGCGACCAACCGCGGCGCGGATGGTACGTGAGCCGGGCGTGCGCCGCGGGTCGAGCCTTGAGCCGCTGGAGGTCCGGGGCGTTCCGCTCCAGGGCCAGGGAGGCGAGGAATTCGCCGGCCGGGACCTTCACCTCGGCCTCTCCCGGCGCCAGCCGGGTACGGAAGGCCGGCTCGCGGAAGGTCGAGTCGTTCAGGAGGTAGAGAGAAACCGCGAGCGGCTGCTGGCGCGCTCCCGTCTCGACGTGGAGCCAGGCCTTGCGCGCCACCCTCGCCTTGCAAGAGCCATCCGGTTCAGGCGTCAAGGCCTCACGCCGGATCGCCAGCGGCCCGTGGTCCTCCCCCTCGATCCGCAGACTGTAGAAGGTCGAGGGAAGGCGGGCGTCGGTGCCGGGTGCGACCCGCTGGCAGTCGGTCCTGAGGTCGATCTGGAAGCAGACTTCGACCGGTTTCGAGAGCGGTTTGCCGAGGTCGTCCACCAAGTGGAGCACCGCGCCACTCGCCGGCTCGGCATGAAGCCACGGCGCGACCAGAATGAACCTCGAGGCCAAGAGGCCAAGCGCCAGGCTCCTCCACCGAGCTCTCTTCATGTTCGTTCCCCTCTCGTTATCTAGAAGATGTTAAGGGAAGAGGAACGACAGAGGCGATCTTCTGCCGGAGTACCGCCCGGGGTGCCAGCCGCTTTCCAGAGGGTCGAGCGAAAAAATTTTCCTCCCCCGATTTTGTCGACTTCTCGCCTCCGACTCTGAGACACTCCCCCCAAGTGAGCCGAGGAGACCTCCTCCCGAGGTCGGGTTCCAGACGAACATTTTGTCCTTGGCGAAGACGGAGGGTAGGATTTTTAGGCGCGGGGCTTGACTTTTAGACTAGAGTAGATACCATGCTCCCCGCTGGAGCAACCGCAGGGCCGGTCGGCCCGCACCTTCCGGGCAAGGGAGCCCGGAAGCGTCACCGCTCCCAAGGAGGGCGATGAGGAAACGCACGCTTGAAGACTGTGGAAGACGACAGATGTTGAAGGCTGGAGGAGAGCTCCCGGACTAGGAGAGCCCTCCTCCGAGTGTCACCGGAAAAGGTCGTAACCCTTAACCGGCTACGGAGAGCGCCCGGCATCTCAATCCGGAGGGCCGTGCGCGTCCACGATAGACAGCTCCGTAGCTTAAACCAAAAGCGAAGGAGATCCAAATGAGCACCGCAGCAACGAACCAGCCGGCCAACCCGGCGAAGGGCAACCTCCAGGGGCAGACGACCCTGGCTGCCAAGATCGATCGCTGGCAGAACATGAACAACAACGTGAAAGCGCATCTCGACGTCTTTCCCCAGCTGAAAGACTTCCAGGCCGAGTTCCAACAGGTCATCGACGAGGCCCAGGCGCTCCGCCTCCAGATGAAGGCCCTCACGGCGGACTCCCTGAGCGCGACGACCCGGCGCAATACGCTCATCGGCGCCGGCGACGAGCTCTTCTCCCGCCTGAGCCACGGCCTCAAGTCCGCGCTCGGGCCGAAGAGCGAACGTCTCGGCCAGTACGGCGTGAAGCGCGGGAAGAGCGGTCCCAAGGTCAGCGTGCAGCCCACCCCCGGCCCCGTCACCCCGCCGCCGGTCGAGGCGCAGGGGAAGCCGGTGGACCCGGGCCATCCGGTGAAGTAGAGGCAGACAACCCCCAACACAGCCGGCAGATCCTCCCCCGGGGCAACCCGGGGGAGGCAGTTGCGGAGCTGCTACCATCGCCTCATGCCCGCCCTGGAAGAGAACGCCCTCCCCATCGTGTTGAACGGAGAGCCACGCCAGGTCGCAGTGGGCAGCTCGGTGCTCGACCTGCTCGCGGAGCTGGGTCGGCACCCGCGGACGGTCGCGGTGGAGCTGAATGGCGACATTTTGTCCCGGGAGACGTACGGCGCGCGGCCGCTCCAGGCGGGGGACCGGCTGGAAGTGGTCCATTTCGTGCAGGGGGGGCGGGTATGATGATGAGCGTGACGAGGAGATGGTGCGAGGGGAGTCGGGCTCTTGTTCTCCGTTCAGCCCCTCGGGTATGATGCAGTTGCAACGGGCCGCTAGCTCAACTGGCAGAGCAGCAGACTCTTAATCTGCGGGTTCGGGGTTCGATTCCCTGGCGGCTCACCATTTTCATCTTCAGAGAACCCCATCTCCAGGTTAGGCCAGGTCTGCGAAAGTGGCGGAATTGGTATACGCGCTAGACTTAGGATCTAGTCCCGAGCGATCGGGTTGGGGGTTCGAGTCCCCTCTTTCGCACCAGAACGCGCGCCTTCCGGGTTAGGATAAGGAAACCGATGAGTGTGGTCGTCGCAATCGAAGACGTGGGTCCCTGCAAGAAGCAGCTCAAGGTGGAGGTGCCGGCGCTGGCCGTCGCGGCCGAGATGGAGCGCGTCGTGCGCGAGTACGGGCGGCGGGTGAAGATCCCCGGCTTCCGCCCCGGCAAGGTGCCGCAGGACGTGGTGCGGCGGCGCTACCAGAAGGACATCGACCAGGAGGTCGTCGAGCGCCTCCTCCCCAAGTACTGGCAGGAGGCGCAGGCGGAGAGCGCCATCGACCCGCTGGCGCCGCCCGAGGTCGAGGAGGTCCAGGACCTCACCCCCGGCTCCCCGTTGACCTTCGTCGCCTCGGTCGAGACCCGGCCGCAGATCCAGCTCCGCAACACCCAGGACTTCGACCTGCCCAATCCGCCGGTCGACCCCGGCACCATGGAGATCGACGACACCATCGAGGACCTGCGCAAGCAGGTCGCGGAGTGGATCCCCGTCGAGCGCCCCGCGGCGCAGGGCGACCGGGTGGAGGTCGAGGTCTTCGAGACCCGGCACGACGGCACGGAGGGGCCGGCGCAGCCGGTCGCCATCGAGATCGGCGACAAGCAGGTCTGGGAGGAGATGTCGCTCGCCCTGACCGGGCTGTCGGCCGGACAGGAGACGACCTTCACCCATCAGGTCGAGGGGCATGCCGGCGAGTCCGGCGAGCCCGCGGCGCCGCACGAGCATCGCTTCCGGGTCAAGGTCCAGGAGGTCAGGGAACGCGACCTGCCGCCGCTCGACGACGCCTTCGCCGCCAAGGTGAACCCGGAGTGGAAGGCGTTCGACGAGCTGCGCAACGCCGTCGTCAGCCGCCTGCGGAGCAACAAGGAGAACGAGCGGCGCGAGCAGCGGCACAAGGCGCTTTTGGACCAGCTGCGCGAGCGCCACCCCCTGGAGCTGCCGGCCGGGGTGGTCCGCCAGGAGGTCGAGCACCTGGTGCGCGACTACGCCGAGTCGATGGCCCGCCAGGGGATCGACCCCCAACGTGCCGGCCTCGACTGGGAGCAGGTCGGCCAGGAGATGGCCCCGCTCGCCGAGCGTCGCGTCCACTCCCGGCTGCTCTTAGACGCCATCGCCGAGGCCGACGCGGTCACCCTCTCCGAACCGGAGTTCGAGGCCGCCCTGGCCCTTCTCGCCCGCGCCCAGAACACCTCGACCTCACAGCTGCGCCGCTCACTCGAAGAGAACGGCCGGCTCGCCAGCCTGCGGGCGCAGCTGCGCCGCGACAAGACCGTCCGCCGCCTGCTGGGGGAGGATACCGAGGCTCCTTCCGCCAATGAGATAGGACAGATAGGACAGACCGGACCGACCGAACCGTAAGATCCACGGTCCAGACGTGCAGGAGACAAGAGACGTATGCTGATTCCAATGGTGGTCGAGCAGACGAACCGGGGCGAACGCGCCTACGACATCTACTCGCGCCTGCTCAAGGACAACATCATCTTCCTCGGCCGGCCGATCGACGACGACGTGGCCAGCCTGATCATCGCCCAGATGCTCTTCCTGGAGGCCGAGAACCCCGAGAAGGACATCTCGCTCTACATCAACTCGCCCGGCGGCTCGGTCTCCTCCGGCCTCGCGGTCTACGACACCATGCAGTACATCAAGCCGGACGTCTCGACCTACTGCGTGGGGCAGGCGGCCTCGATGGCGGCGGTGCTGTTCGCCGCCGGGGCCAAGGGCAAGCGGACCCTCCTGCCCAACAGCCGGGTGCTGATCCACCAGCCCTGGCTGCAGGGGCTCCAGGGCCAGCAGTCGGACATCGAGATCCACGCCCGCGACCTGCTGCAGATGCGCGACAAGATCGACGAGATCCTCGCCTTCCACACCGGCAAGTCGAAGGAGGAGATCCATCGGGACACCGAGCGCGACCGCATCCTGTCCGCCGAGGAGTCGGTGGCCTACGGCATCGCCGATCGGGTGATGACGCGCCGCCGGGGCTCCGGCCCCACGGGTCCGGTTCCCGCGCCCCCGGTGGCTCCGGGCGGGTAAATTGACGAAGAAAGTCACGGGAGATGGGCGCATTCCGTCACTCTCGCGACACTGTTGAAGGAGAGAGAGCGGCAAAAACGGGCGGGTCGGAGGTAAGGCCGGCTTATTGCATGCGGATCGAGGCGGAGGTTCATGCCTTGGCGGACGAGTCGGAATAGCCGAAACCGAGGTCCCTGTTCTACCCAGCAAGAGAGTTGACAGGTGTCCGGTACACTCCTAGCATCCAGGCTATCCCGTCCACCCGTCCGCACCACGGAGGAGAAATGCCGAAGAAAGACAGCGGCGACGAGGTCCTGAGGTGCTCGTTCTGCAACAAGAGCCAGCGGGAGGTCAAGAAACTGATCGCCGGTCCCACGGTCTTCATCTGCGACGAATGTGTCGACATCTGTCTCGACATCATCGCCGAGGACCGGATGCTGGAGCAGCAGCAGGACACCAACCTGCCGAAGCCGAAGGAAATCAAAGCGCTGCTGGATGAGTACGTCATCGGCCAGGAGCAGGCCAAGAAGAAGCTCGCGGTCGCCGTCTACAACCACTACAAGCGCATCGACTTTGCCGAGAAGTCGCACGGCGAGGTCGAGCTCCAGAAGTCGAACATCCTGCTCATCGGCCCCACAGGAACGGGAAAGACACTGCTGGCGCAGACCCTGGCCCGCCTTCTCTCCGTCCCCTTCACCATCGCCGATGCCACCACTCTGACCGAAGCCGGGTACGTCGGCGAGGACGTCGAGAACATCATCCTGAAGCTCTACCAGGCCTCGGGCAACGACAAGGAGAAGACCCAGCGCGGCATCGTCTACATCGACGAGGTGGACAAAATCTGTCGCAAGAGCGACAACCCGTCGATCACCCGCGACGTCTCGGGCGAGGGAGTGCAGCAGGCGCTCTTGAAGATCCTCGAGGGGACGCAGTGCAACGTGCCGCCCCAGGGCGGCCGCAAGCACCCGCACCAGGAGTTCCTGCAGATCGACACCACCAACATCCTGTTCATCTGCGGCGGCGCCTTCGTCGCTCTGGAGGAGGTCATCGAGCGGCGGATGAACGAGAAGGCGCTGGGCTTCGGGGCCGACATCAAGAGCAAGAAGGAGCGCCGTACCTCGCAGTCGCTGGAGAACGTCCTCCCCGAGGACCTCATCAAGTACGGGCTGATCCCCGAGTTCGTCGGCCGCCTGCCGGTCGTCGCGACGCTCGAGGAGCTCGACGAGGAGGCGCTGGTGCGCATCCTCCAGGAGCCGAAGAACAGCCTCATTCGCCAGTACCAGACCATCTTCGAGTTCGAAGGGGTGGAGCTCAAGTTCACCGAGGAAGCCATGGTGGCGGTCGCCAAGGAGGCGTTGAAGAGAAACGTCGGCGCCCGCGGCCTGCGCATCATTCTCGAGGAACTGATGCTCGACCTCATGTACACCGTCCCCTCGCAGCGCGACATCAAGCAGTGCCTGATCAACGAGGATGTCGTCGCGAGCCGGACCCAGCCGATCACGCTCAAGAAGGCTGGATGAGGCGGGAAAGGCTTTTCCAGGGCTGGTCCGACACGCCGGAGAGCGGAAGGGAACCATGAGCTCACAGTTCATTACCAAGAAGCGCGAAATCCTACCCCTCGTCCCCCTGCGGGACATGGTGGTGTTCCCCCACATGATGGCGCCTTTCATCGTCGGCCGGGAGAGCTCGGTCCGGGCGCTGGAGCAGACGCTCTCCACCTCCAACAAGCGGATCTTCCTGGCGGCCCAGAAGGATCCGCGGATCGACGACCCGCTGCGCGAGGACATCTGCGACCTGGGGGTCGTCGCCACCGTCATCCAGAACCTGAAGCTCCCCAACGGCAACGTGCGGGTGATGGTCGAGGGGGTGCAGCGCGGCCGGGTGGTCGACGTCATCGACTCCGACGGCGCCTTGAACGTCGAGGTGGAGACCTTCGAGCTCCACTACCCGATGAGCGAGGAGCTGCAGCTCTATCTCTCGAAGGTGCTCGCCGCCTTCGAGCAGTACGCCAAGATGTCGCACCACCTGGCGTTCGAGGGGCTGATGTCGACCTTGAAGGTCGACGACCCGGATCGGGTCGCCGACATCCTTTCGGCCCACCTCATGGTGTCGACCGCCGAGAAGCAGTCGCTCCTCGAGCTGATCAATCCCTATGAGCGCCTGCAGCGCCTGCACGACCTGCTCGACGTCGAGATCGAGAAGATCAACATCGACAAGCGGATCAACGTCAAGGTCAAGAAGCAGATGGAGAAGGCTCAGAAGGAGTACTACTTAAACGAAAAGATCAAGGCCATCCATCAGGAGCTGGGGAGGAAGGACGAGCGCGGCGACGAGATGACCGAATTGAAGGAGCGCATCGAGAAGGCGGGGCTCCCCAAGGAAGTCAAGGAGAAGGCCGACCAGGAGCTGAAGCGCCTGGAGGCCATGCCGCCGGTGTCGGCCGAGGCCACGGTGTCGAGGAACTACATCGACTGGCTGGTTTCGGTGCCCTGGCGCAAGCGGAGCAAGGAGCAGAAGAACATCGACATCGCCGAGCGGGTGCTGAACGAGGACCACTACGGCCTGGAGAAGATCAAGGACCGCATCCTGGAGTTCCTGGCGGTGCGCCAGCTGGTCGGCCAGACCAAGAGCTCGATCATCTGCTTCGTCGGCCCTCCGGGCGTCGGCAAGTCGTCGCTCGCCAAGTCGATCGCACGGGCCACCGGGCGCAAGTTCGTCCGCCTGTCGCTGGGCGGTGTGCGGGACGAGGCCGAGATCCGCGGCCACCGACGGACCTACATCGGCGCCTTCCCGGGCCAGATCATCCAGATGATGCGGAAGGCCGGCGCCATCAACCCGGTCTTCCTCCTCGACGAGGTCGACAAGATGTCGATGGATTTCCGGGGCGACCCGTCGGCGGCGCTCCTCGAGGTCCTCGACCCCGAGCAGAACGACTCCTTCATGGATCACTACCTGGACGTCGACTACGACCTCTCCAAGGTGATGTTCATCGCCACGGCGAACGTCACCCACACCATCCCGCCCCCCTTGAAGGACCGGATGGAGGTGATCCAGCTCTCGGGCTACACCCTGAACGAGAAGCTCGCCATCGCCCAGCAGTTCCTGGTGCCGAAGCAGCTCAAGAACCATGGCCTCTCGACCGAGAAGATCCGCTTCGAGGACGAGGCCATCCGGGTGCTCATCGAGAGCTTCACCCGGGAAGCCGGGGTGCGCAGCCTGGAGCGCGAGGTGGCCTCGATCTGCCGCAAGATCGCCCGCCGGGTGGTCAAGGAAGGCAAGAAGCTCGAGCTGGTGGTCAATCCGGAGATGGTCAACGACTTCCTCGGCAAGGCCCGGTTCCGCTCCCGCCGCAAGAACCAGGAGTCCGAGATCGGCGTGGCGACCGGCCTCGCCTGGACCGAGGTGGGAGGCGAGCTGCTGGAGACCGAGGTGGGGCTGATGCCCGGCAAGGGCAAGCTCACCCTGACCGGCAAGCTGGGCGAGGTCATGCAGGAGTCGGCGCGCGCGGCGGTCTCGTACCTGCGCAGCCGGGCCGAGCTCCTGGGCGTCGATCCGGAGTTCAACGAGTCGCTGGACCTCCACCTCCACGTGCCGGAGGGAGCGATCCCGAAAGACGGCCCCTCGGCCGGAATCACCATGGCCACCGCCCTGATCTCGGCGCTGACGCACATCGCGGTGCGCAAGGACGTGGCGATGACCGGCGAGATCACCCTGCGGGGCAAGGTCTTGCCGGTCGGCGGGATCAAAGATAAAGTGCTCGCCGCCTACCGCGGTGGCATCAACGAAGTGATCCTCCCCCGCGAAAATGAGAAGGACATCGACGAGATCCCGGCTGAAGTGCGCGAGGTGATGGAGTTCCACCTGGTCGATTCGATGGACGAGGTGTTGCGCCTGGCCCTGGATGGCCCGATCTCTCCGTTTGCCAAAGCGAAGGGGAAGTTCAAGGAGACTGCCTCCGAGCCACCGGTCGGGCCCGATTCGCTGGCCCACTGATTCTGGACTCGTACTGACCTTTGAGAGAGCTTGGGTCCCCGGCGCTCAGCGGAGCGCCGGGTCCTCAAAGCCCGGATTCAGATTGAAAATTTCGTCGCGGCGTCCCGGAGCCTCCGTTCAGGTTTGAGCGGCAAGATCGTCAACGCCCTATTCGTCCGCTCGGCCTACAGGAATGAAGATTTCCTGCGGGACGGGCGGCCGGAGCTCCTCTTCGTCGGACGTTCGAACGTCGGCAAGTCGAGCCTGTTGAACCGGCTGCTGGGACGGCAGGGGTTGGCCCGCACGAGCTCGACGCCGGGCCGGACGCGAGCGGTCAATTATTTCCTGGTCAACGACCGCTACTACTTCGTGGACCTGCCCGGATACGGCTACGCCAAGGCGGGGAAACAGGAGCGGCGGGAGTGGGCGGAGACGGTGGATCGCTATTTGAAAGCGGCGCTTCCCAGGGCGCGGGTCGTCCTGCTCGTCGACGCCAAAGTGGGGGCGACCCCCTTGGACGTCGAGGCCCTGCGGTACCTCACCAGCCTGGGGGCCGGGGTCACGGTGGTGGCGACCAAGATCGACCAGGTGTCGAGCGGCCGGCGGGCCAAGGCGCTCTCCGCGATCCGCAGCACGCTGGAGCTCGGCGGGGAAACCGACCTCATCCCGGTGTCGGCACGCACGGGCCTGGGAATGAAGGAACTCTGGAGCACCATCCAGCTCCATCTCGAAGCGAGCACACGATGACAGAACCAACGAGGAACGACAGCAACATGGCAAAAACACAGAATCAAGTGGAGAAGAGCGCGGAGGCCCTGGACATCCGGGCCTTGAAGGAGATGAGCATCTCCCAGCTCACCCAGATCGGTAAGGATCTGGGGGTCGAGGGCGCGACCGGCATGCGCA
>Ga0137407_10002258_pt1 | contig 12702 bp, 11 predicted proteins | sample CZOMad2_2_16fung_FD_108410 | JGI IMG/M metagenome (GOLD analysis project Ga0137407, IMG submission 108410) | Vadose zone soil fungal communities from Angelo Coast Range Reserve, California, USA - CZOMad2_2_16fungal (Illumina Assembly) | ecosystem: Environmental > Terrestrial > Soil > Vadose...
GATGTTGGCCTTGCCCTCGAGGAAGAGGATGAGCTCGAAGTATGGATGGGAGTGCTTTTCGAAGTTCCAGATGCGACTCTGTTCGTCGAAACGCTCGCAGAACTTCAGCTCCGCTCGGTCGAACGAGATGGACTCGAGGAAGGCGAGGGTTGGGTCCACGGGGCTATCATGGCCCGATCGTGAGGCCGCTGAAAAGTCCGGTCGTCCCGCCAGGTTCGTCCTTGGGCTATTGCACCCACGGTGATAGAGGTCGGCCGTGACGGCGACGCGCTCCGGTCGAGATGAAGATCGGCGCGAGGCCGCGCGCCGGTTCCTGCAAGCGAACGGTCTGGACTCCGGCGCTCTCGACGCGGAGCGCGAGGTCGAAACGTTCCTGTCCGAGATGGACCGTGGCCTCTCGGGCTCCCCCAGCTCGCTGCGGATGATCCCGACGTTCATCGAGGTCGACCGCGACGTGCCCCGCGGCAAGCCCGTGGTCGCCATCGATGCCGGGGGCACGAACCTACGGGCGGCGGTAGTCGAGATCCGCGGCGACGGGAGGCCGACCGTCACGGCGTTCCGGCGGGAGCAGATGCCGGGCACCGCCGGCGAGATCTCGTCGCGCGACTTCTTCGCCACGCTGGCCGGCTGCGTCCGGGACCTCGCATCAGACCTGGAGAGCATCGGGTTCTCGTTCTCGTACCCGGTGGAGATGGTCCCCAGCAAGGATGGAAGGATCATCGGGCTGTCGAAGGAGCTGAGGGTACGGGGCGCAGCGGGACAACTGGTAGGGGCCGGGCTCCGCGCCGCGCTGCACGACGCGGGGGTGCACTCGCCGCGGAACGCCGTCGTTCTCAATGATGCGGTGGCAGTCCTGCTGGCGGGCAGGACGGCGACGGACGATCGGGAGGCTTCGCACGTCGGCTTCGTCCTCGGCACGGGGACGAACTGCGCATACGTCGAGTCGAACGCGCGGATCAGGAAGCGAAATGACCTGAAGCCCGGGGGCGCGCAGGTCGTCAACGTCGAGTCGGGCGCCTACGACAAGGTTCCGAGGGGCCCCGCCGACCTGAGGTATGACAAAGTCAGCGCCGAGCCGGGTCAGTACATCTTCGAGAAGTGCATCTCCGGCGCCTACCTCGGAGGGCTCGCCCTCGAGGTGCTGCGGTCGGCAGCTGACGCCGGCCTCTTCGGCGACGCCACCGCCGGAGTGATTCGCGCAGCTGGCCGCCTCGAGACGCGCGAGCTCGATCCGTTCCTCGGCGGCGAGCCGGCGGCGGGAAGCCTGCACCAGGCGATCCGGACCGTAGGGGGTGCAGCGGACGCGGCGATGGCCTGCGACCTGGTGGACGGGACGGTGGAGCGGGCCGCCCGGCTGGCAGCGATCAGCATGGCCGCAGCCATCCGCAAGGCTGCCGTCACTCACGGTGGTTCAGGCCCGGTGTACGTCACCGTCGACGGCGCCACGTTCCACGGACTCCGAACGTTCCGGGAGCGCGTCACGTCCTGCGTCGACGCGCTCCTGCGGGATCGCGTCCGGCACGAGATCGTCACCGTCGAGCACGCCGCCCTGGTGGGCGCCGCGGTTGCCGCCCTCACGAACTGAGTCATGTTGGGCAGGTGCGGGTCAGCGCAGCGAATCCGCATCCGCGATTGAAGAACGCTCGGCTCGAGAGAATCGCGGCCTCTGCGAGCGCATCAATGAAGCTCGTGGTGGCTCGATGAAGAGGCGATTCTGGAGCTGCGCGATAATGACGCTCCTCAGTGCCGGCGTAAGCGCCGGCTTTGCCCTCGCTGGTCTGCTTGGCTCGGACAACGGCGACAGCTTCGCCCGCTATGCAACTTCGCGAAGCGTCGCCTTGTTGGTGACGGTCCTGATCGCGATCGGCGTGCGCTCCCGCACAGCAATTGCGTTCCTGGGGATCGCGATGACTTCAGTGCAAGCGTTTGACGGCGTCATCGGCGCGCTCGCACACGATCGGTCAAAGACCTACGGACCGTTCGCCTTCGCTGTCCTCAACGCACTGGTCGTGGGCTGGCTTCTGCGAGGGCAGGGAAGCCCTCCAAAAAGCTCGTGATGACTACACCGGCTCGAGGCCCAGTGCGACGCGCCCGCTGAAGACGTACTGCTTCCGCTCATTCCAGGGATGAAAGCGCACGCCCTGGATGTCGCGGAAAATGCGCTCGATGCCCTTGCTGCGGAAGAACGAGGAGCCGCCGCAGATCTCCACGGCGCGCTCGACGGCGCAGAGCGCGCTTCGCGCGACGATCGTCTTGTACAGGTAGACCTTGTTGGAGCGCTCGAGGCTCGGCTGGCAATCGGAGTCGGTGCCGAGCGCGACCAGAAACCGATCCGACTGCCGCGTCACCGGCATCCAGAGGAGGTGCGCAGGCTTGGTGTTCCTTGGTGATCCCTCGACGATCGGAGGCCCCTGATCTTCCTGACTTTGTCGGCACGGTCAAGGGCCTCATCTTTTGGGAAACGGTTGCCGGCAGGAAATTGGTAGCAAAGGTACCGTTCCTGCGGCTCACTGCGGGCCCAGGAACCCTGGCGCGAGGCCTGAACCATGCTCCTCCCCGCACTGCTACTCGCGGCGCAGGCCGCGAACGTTCCCGAGCTGCCCAAGGAAGTCCCCGCCACCGCGGCCATGTACACGGTGACCATGATGGGAGTGCCCGCCGGACAGCACGCGATCTGGACCGAGGCCGGCAAGCTGCGCGCCTTCTTCCAGTACAACGACCGCGGGCGCGGCCCGAAGACGGACTCGACCTTCGTGCTGCAGGACGGCCTGCCCGTCAGCGAGCAGGTGGTGGGCAACGACTACATGAAGGACCCCGTCAGCGAGACGTTCTCGCTGAAGGACGGCGTTGCCTCCTGGAAGAGCAAGGCAGAGGAGGGGTCACGCAAGATCTCCGGACCGGCGTTCTATTCCTCGATGTACGGTCCGCCCATCGAGTCCGCGCTGCTGGCGCGCGCCGCCCTGGACCGGGGCGGGCGGATCGCATTGCTGCCGGACGGGGAGGCGCGGATCTCCAAGGTCCGGGAATTCGCCGCGCAAGCGGGGGGCAAGTCCCAGCCGGTGACGCTGTACGCGGTGACCGGGTTCGACTTCTCGCCCGTCTACCTCTGGCTGGACGCGAAGCGCGAGTACTTCGCCTCCGGCAGCACCTGGCAAGCGGTGGTGCGCGAAGGCTGGGAATCCGCCATGCCTGAGCTGATCAAGGCGCAGGAGGAGGCGTCCCAGCAGCGGGCGCGGGAGCAGGCGCAGCGCCTTGCGCGACGACCGCGAGGCAAGCTCGTCTTCCACGACGCTTCGGTCTTCGACGCCGAGAGCGCCCGCGTCGTTCCCCACCAGGACGTGGTGATCGACGGCAACCGGATTGTCGCCATGGGACCCACGGCCGCGCCCCCAGCGGGCGCCGAAGTGATCGAGGCGGCGGGAAAGACGCTGATCCCAGGCCTGTGGGACATGCACGCCCACGTCAGCCCCAACGACGGGCTGTTGAACCTCGCCGCCGGCGTGACCACGGTCCGCGACCTGGCCAACGACGTCGACGAGCTCCTGGCGCGCAAGAGGCGCATCGAGGAAGGGACCGAGATCGGCACCCGCATCGTCATGGCGGGCTTCATGGACGGGCCGGGGCCGTATCAGGGACCCACCAAGGTGCTGGTGGCGGACGAAAAGTCGGGGCGCGAGTGGATCGACAAATACGCCGCCTTGGGAATGGTGCAGATCAAGCTCTACAGCTCGCTCAAGCCGGAGCTGGTCGCCCCCCTCGCCGAGGCGGCGCACAAGAAGGGCCTGCGGGTGTCCGGGCACATCCCGTCGGGTCTGACCGCCAGCGAGGCGGTGAACCTCGGATACGACGAGATTCAGCACGCCAACTTCCTGGTGCTCAACTTCATGCCCGACGTGAAAGATACGCGCACCCCCGCGCGCTTCACCGAGCCAGCCCGTCGCACCGGGGACCTGGATCTGGGATCGCCGGCGGTGCGCCAGTTCATCCAGCTGCTCCGCAACCGGCATGTGACGCTGGATCCGACGCTCAGCGTCTTCGAGAGCATGTTCCTCGACCGTCCGGGGGTGATGGCGGTGGGGTTCCGCACCGTCGCGGATCGGTTGCCGGTGCAGATCCGCCGCGGCTTCCTCGCGGGGAACTTGCCGGTGCCGCCCGGGATGGACCAAAAGTACCGCGCATCGTGGAAGAAGATGCTGGCCTTCATCCGGGAGCTCTACCTGGCCGGCATCCCCATCGAAGCGGGCACGGATTCGATGGCGGGCTTCGCGCTCCATCGCGAGCTGGAAATCGACGCAGAGGCGGGGATTCCCGCGGCGGAGGTGCTGCGGCTGGCCACGCTGGGCGCGGCGCGGATCATGGGTTTCGAGTACCAGCTCGGGTCGGTGCGGCCAGGCAAGCTCGCCGACTTGGTGTTGATCGACGGGGATCCCGCAGCGCGAATCTCCGACGTTCGCAAAGCTGTCGTCACCGTCAAGGACGGGTTGGTGTACCGGCCGGCGGAGCTGTACGAAGAGCTGGGCGTGAAGCCCTGAGCGGGCATGCTTGCCTGTATATCCCGCTCAGGAACCCGCAGTCCGGTGGTCTTCGGCAGTCACCGGAATCCCGGTCTCGTCGACCGGCTTCCGCTGCCCGCGCATCTCCCAGGCCCGGAACAGCAGCATCCCCGCCGTCATGGCGGGCAGGAACCAGAGGGCATCGCGCAGGCCGACACCCGCCGCGGCGATTCCCGGCCCAGGGCAGAAGCCGGAAAGTCCCCAACCCACGCCGAAGAGCACCGAGCCCGCGAAGAGGCGGCCGTCCACGCGCAGCCGGGGAAGCTCGGCGAATCTTGGCACCATCAGCGGCGTCGCGCGGCGCCGTGCGATGGCCTGCGCCGGGACAAGCACGCCCAGCGCGCCCGCCATCACCACGGCGAGCGTCGGATCGAACGCGCCGGCCACGTCCAGGAAGCCGAGGACCTTCGAGGGTTGCACCATGCCAGAGAGCGCCAGGCCCGCCCCGAACAGAAGCCCGCAGCCAAGCGCGGAGAAGGAGACCTTCACGGCAGCGCTCCGAGCAGATGGCGTCCGACGAAGACCGTGAGCGCGCCGGCGAGCATGAACGTCGCCGTCGCGAGTAGCGAGCGCGGGCTGAACCGGCTCACGCCGCACAGGCCGTGTCCGCTGGTGCAGCCGTTGGCCAGCCGGGTGCCGAAACCAACCAGCAACCCCGCCCCGAGGAGCAGCGCCGGAGAACGCACGAGCTCGAACTGGAACGTCTGGGGCCGGAGCAGCGCGACGGACGCGGCGCCACCGACGATCCCTGCAACGAAGAGGGCGCGCCAGATCTTGTCTCCGCGACCCGGCTCGAGCAGCCCGGCGAAGATCCCGGTGATGCCGGCGACACGCCCGTTGAGGAGCAGAAGGGCCGCGGACGCCAGCCCGATCATCGCTCCGCCCATCAGCGCTGGAAGCACGGGGTCACCCCTCATCGGTCCGATCAGGCGTTCGCGTACGCTCGCTCCAGCGCCGCGACCTCGAGCTTCACCATCTTCATCATGGCGTCGATCATGGCCTTCACCTTTCCTCAGGGGGTGCTACAACCCTTTCAGGTTCGCTTCGATCGCCGCGAACACCTGGTGACTTGCCGGAAGCACTCTTGCAAAATGTTCACGCGCGTTCAGCAAGTCGGTGCGCGCCTGGGCCCGGCGTGCGTTCTGCGCATTCCACCGGCCTCGATGGTAGAGGAGATTGCCGATCGCCTCCTGGTTGCTCTTCTGTTTGTCCAGCTGCCTGGCGAAGAACGCGTCCACGTCGGCGGGGCGATTCAGCTGGGCGTAACCCTCCACGACGTCCTGCACCAGGCGCGGGTTCTTCGGGTCCAACTCGAATAGCCGATCGGCGAGGTTCTCGACTCTGGGCCACTCTCCCATCTCGCCATAGAGGCCGAAGAGATTCGTGTAGATCGAATAGTAGTTTTGCGATTTGTGCTTGTCCGCCTGCGACGCCATCTCCAGGGCCTTCTTCCTGTCCTTGAGGTCCCAGGCGATGAGGGCCGCAAGCAGGGCCGCTTCAGAGGCGAGCTTCTGGTCTTTGTAGAGATGGAAGGCCCTTTCCACATGCGGAAGAGCTTCCTTGGCGCTCTTCTCCGTGTAGAGCGCGTAGCCGAAGTTGTATTGGAACTGGGGATCGTCTGCGTACTCGGCGGCGCTTGCCCTGAAGAGTGGGACTGCCTTCGTCGCGTTCCGTTCCTCCAGATAGATGAGGGCGAGATTCCGGCGCAGTCGCCCCGATCCGGATCCCAGCTGCTGGGCCCGTTCATAGAATGGCTTCGCCTCTGCGTCGGTTGCGTCGTTCGGTCCGCACTCATGTGCACGGAAGAAGGCGAGGTGGCCAAGCCAGGTGAGGAGCTCGGCGTCTTCTGGAGCCGACTTCCGCAACTCCGTCAGCTTCAGCGCGTGCATCTTGTAGCTGCCGGGGGTGCCTCTCACTTTTTCGATGGTCTCTCCCGGTTCGAGGTCGCGCAGCGCGAACAGGTCGCCTTGGAGGCACATGGCATAGCCGTCGAGCGCGACCTTGATCCGCTCGACCAGCACGGCCGGCTTCCGCTCGAGCTTGTCGAGCATTGCCATCGCCGACTCATACTTCTTTTCCCCGGCAAGCCGGCGAGCCTCGTCCAGCGAGGCCGTCGACAAGAGCAGCAGAGCGACGAGCAGGAGATTCACGTGGCACCCTCTCGTGCAATCATGGACGGCGAGATGAGCTCGGTCCATCTTTCGAACGGTGAGGCTCCGACGGAGGCGGCATGAAGCTCGACCACATCGGCATCGAGGTCCTGGATCTCTTCACGGTGGAGCTCTTCTACCGGACAGCGCTCGGTTTCGCGCCGCGCTATCGCTACGTGAGCACGAACTCTCCCGGCTTGCGCACCGTGTTCCTCGAGCGCGACGGCATCCGCCTCGAGCTCCTCGAGCGTCCGCGCGACAGCGGCTTCCTCCAGCAGCGCGCCCCGGCGCCGGACCACCTCTCGTTCGAGGTGGCTGACGTGGACGGCGAATTTGCGCGCCTCTCCGCGCTCGGGTTTCCAGGCGTAACGCTGAAGCCGCCGCGCGACACCGGCGACGGCTTCCGCGAGATGGAGATCCGCGACCCCGAAGGGAACGTCGTCGAGCTCTCGGCCCGGATCCGTCCCGAGCCGCGGTACCCGATCCGCGCGGTGATCTTCGATCTGGACGGCACGCTTCTGGATACGGAGGAGAACTACTACGAGGCCGACCGGCGCGTGCTCGCGGCGCACGGGGTCGCTTTCAGCAAGGAAGACAAGCGGCGCTATATCGGCGGCAGCACTCGGGACATGATGATCGATGTCCAGCGGCGCTTCGATCTGACGGCCACACCGGACGAGCTCATCGCCAGCAAGAACGCCCTCTACCTGGAGATCGCGCGGGAAGCGACGGTGTTGTACCCGGAAATGGCCCGCCTCCTCGGGCTGGTCAGAACGCGCGGGCTCCCGGTGGCCATCGCCTCGGGCTCCTCGCCCGGCGTGCTCCGGACCTTGCTCGAGGCGGTCGGGCTCATCCCGGGCCTGGAGGTGGTGGTCTCGGCCGAAGAGGTGCCGCGTGGCAAGCCCCACCCGGACGTCTTCGAAGAGGCGGCGCGCCGGCTGGGCATTCCCGCGCACCAATGCCTTGCCGTCGAGGACTCGCGACAAGGCGTCGAGGCTGCGAAGCGCGCGTTCATGCGCTGCATCGCCGTGCCGTATCTGACCGATCAGCCCCTCTCCGACCGATTCGCCATGGCGGACCTCCTCTTCGAGGACGGGATGAAGTCCTTCGACGCAGACGCCGCGTTTCGTTGGATCGAGAATCGGCTCGCGTGAACTGCGTGGTTCGGCGATCCGCTCCGGCCCGAGCGCTTGCCCGGGTGCGCCGGAATCCTACCCGGACCAGCGAATATGCGGCGGCGCCCCTCTGTTTCGACCGCAGTCCATCAAGAGGAGTCGCCCGTGCATCGTCGCTCGTTCCGCCAATCTCCTGTCCTGCGATCGCTACCGATCATCCTCGCTGCAGCCGCTCTTGCCTGCGGCGGCGGAAGCCCAGGCACGTCCTCGCCGCCTCCGGTCGATCCCCCGACGTCTCCGTCCACACCGGCGCTGACCGGGCTGACGAACGGGGCGATGGTGTCCGGTTCCGTCGAGCTTTCCGCCTCGGCTCCTCCGGGCACCACCAGCATGGAGTTCCGTCTGGACGGAGCGGTCGTGGCCAGCGACGCGGCCGCCCCCTTCACGACCACCTGGGACACCTTCTCGACCGTCAATGGTGCACACACGCTGGCGGTCAGCGCGATCGACAGCGCCGGCGCGGCCACCCCTTCCCAGGCGGTGCAAGTGACGGTGAGCAATCACATCAAGAACGTCTTCGTCATCGTCCTCGAGAACCACGACTGGTCCTCGATCAAGGGCAACTCGTCGGCGCCGTACATCAACAACACGCTCCTGGTCGAGGGAGCGCACGCGGACAACTATCAGACCGTCTCCGGGCTCCATCCGAGCCTGCCCAACTACATCTGGATGGAGGCGGGCAGCCAGCTCGGCGTTCGCGACGATGCGGAGCCGTCCCAGCATCTCCTGACGACCTCCCAGCACCTGGTCTCGCTCCTGAGCAAGGCCGGCATCACCTGGAAGGCGTACCAGGAGGACATCCCCGGGAACGACTGCCCCCTCACCTACGTGAACCAGTACGCGCCCAAGCACCTGCCGATGGTCTACTTCGCCGACGTCAACGGCGGACTGGACCGGAACTCGAGCGAGTGCATCTCGCACATCCGTCCCTATACGGAGCTCGCGCGCGATCTGGAGACCGACACCGTGCCCGCGTACAGCTTCATCACGCCGAACCAGTGCAACGACATGCACGATTGCTCGATCGGCACCGGGGACGCATGGCTCTCGCGCGAGGTGCCGAAGATCCTGGGCTCGCACGCCTACAAACAGGGCGGCGCGCTGTTCATCACTTTCGACGAGAGCGCCGGCTCGGACGTGCCCATCGGCTTCATCGCGATGTCGCCTCTCGCCAAGCGAGGTTACTCGAACAAGGTCTACCACACGCACAGCTCGATGCTGCGGAGCGTGCAGGAAATCTTCGGCGTGACACCGCTCCTGGGCGACGCGGCCAACGCCACGAACCTGGGCGATCTCTTCCGCAGCTTTCCTTGAGTCAGACTACGGTGTGGCCGCGCGCGGCGAGGTCGAACAGCTGCTCGAGGGTCTGCTGCTGCACCGCCAGGTCCGCGTCCCAGCGGGGCTGTGAGCGCAGCCGGGAGAGCTCGAAGTCGAGCCAGTAGAGCCGGCCGCTGGATGCCCCGCGAATGAAGTTGCCGAGCTTGATGTCGAGCGGCACCACGCCGCGCGCATTGATCTCGCGGGCCATGTCGGCGATCTCGCGCCGGAAGTCGCCGATGCCGGCACGGTCGAGGAGCTCGACCTCGCGGCGTTCGAGGTCGCGCGCCGGCACTCCGCAGAGGCGAGGGTCGTCCTTGATGTCGGCGTCGTGGACTGCGGCACCACCGCGCGCCGCGAGGCTGCGCAGGTTTTCGCCCGGTACGTAGTCGATGTAGAGCGTCCGGCCGGCGAGGTCGATGCCGCGCAACTTGGGGACGAAGGGTAGATCGGAGAGCCGGAGCAGGGCCGCCGCCTCGCTGTACATGAAGTAGCCGAGCGACACCCAGAAGCTGCGGTGCGCCCACTCGCGGGCGGGTACCGGCCGATCTCCCCAGCGGCGCGCTCCCATACGGTAGGTGCGGATCCGCTTGCGGATGCAGACGCGGCCGCCCACCAGCGCGATGTCGACGAGGTTTTGCTGCCGCGGAGCGCGCCGGGCGCGCCGGTTGAAGAACGGCTCGTCCACCGGATCGATGGCGAAGGCGAATCCATCCTGGTCGATCTCTGCGAGCACCCGGTCGTGGCGCCCACCGGCGGTGACGGAGGGGATGCTCCCGGGTGGCAGTGAGTCTTCGAGCGACGCGGCGGGGGGGACGACTCGCCCTCCGGCGCGAAGCGCCGCACGCACTTCCGCCTTGGCCCGCACCAGGTTGACGCCGCCTTCCCACGCGAGGCCACGGACGAGCGGCTCCAAGAAGCCAGCGGAGCCGGGTTGGTCGAGGCTGGCGCCGGAGGTTCCCGGATCCGGATACGCGACGGGCTTCAAGGCCATCCTGGATGATCTAGGCATCGGAGCGCTCGGGCGGAACGGCATGGTGAACGCACCGTCCGACCATGGACAACGGCGAACAGACCCGTCCCGGGGCGGGACGCGGCGCGTCGAAATCCGCCGGAAACCCATCCGCGGCCGATCAGAAGAAGCGGGCGCGGGCCGACCAGTACGCGTTCTTGGCGGTGCGGAAGAAGGCCGAGTTCGCGCCCAGCCGCGAGCGCAGTGCTGACGAGGTCGCGTCCTGCAGCGGCATGAGGAAGCCGGTCTCGAAGCGGTGCCGGAGGTAATCAGCGGGTGCGCGCCGGAAATAGGACCAGTGGTACTCGCGCAACTCCTTGAGAGTGTGCGCGCGCCCGTTGTCGCCGTACTTGGCAACCCAGGGGCTGAAGTCCGGGTAGAGCCGCCCGGGTCCCCAGTCGCCGTGCAGGGTCACCTTCATGAAATTGCCGATCAGGAGGTCGTCGAAAATCTGGTACTCCACCGCGGTCATCAGCGATCCGCGCGGGACCTCGAACGTGATGCCGCGCCGCAGGTTCCGGCCGCGCAAATCGATCAGCGTCTCGTCCCCGCCGACTAGGAAGCGAACGAAATCGATGTTCTGGCGGAGATGCTCGAAACGCTTGAAATACGCGGTGAGGCGCGCCTTCTCGTCCGGCTCCAGCCGCTGCTTCCAGTCGTCGCCGAACTCCTCGGGCTCATGGAGCGGCTCCCGCGACCTGGCCGGATTGAGCGGCGTGACCTCATCCTTGATGCAGTCGTACCGCACGTAGGCGGGCAGGAGCTCGCAGCGGCTGCTGTCGAACTCCTCGGGATAGTCCTCGACCTGCGATGCGTGCGGCTCGGCCCAGGCGCTGTCGGTCCTCTGGAACCGGTGCATGGCGCTGAAGGGGATGACGGTGGTCGCTCCCCAATACTGGGCCCGGTTGGTGAGCGTGACCCCGATGGGCGTCATGGGCGCGGGCCGAAGCCGGCGCCCGTCCTCATCGAAGAAGTTCATCATGTCGGCGCCGCCGCCGGCCAGGCTGAGCAGGAACGACCGCGCGTACTGGTTGACGAGCGGGCGGACGAAGCCACCCCAACCGCGGTTGCCGGCGTCGTTGAAGTTCAGCACCAGCCTGCCGTTCACGTCCAGAAGCAGGATGGCGTCCTGGTTGTAATCCGGAATGCACAGCGCGTGCACGCGTGGCGTGAGCTCGAGCCACTGCCGGTCCGGCATGACCTTGACATTGAAGCCCTGCGCTTTCAGATCCTCGAACACCCGCGAGCCGCGGTGGTCCGGAACCAGGATCACCTTGTCCTTCAGCAACGCCATGGAGTCGCCGCTCAGGTGGTCGGGGTGGCCGTGTGAGACCCAGATGTATGGGCAGCGGTGGACCGCGTCGATCTGCTCCGCGGGGATCTCGTGCGCCAGGCCCCAGCTGCCGAAATAGGCGCTGCCGACGATCCAGGGGTCGGTGGCCAGAACCGGTGCGCCGTCGTGGACGATGACGGTCGCGTTTCCGACAGTGTCAAAGCCGACGTCGAAGGACATGGGTACCTCTCCGATCATGCGGAATTGGCCATGATTGCGGCGACGGGCAAGGGGAAAAGCCGTTCCACGGAAGCCAGGCGATAGCGCCGAAAGGGGCCCGACGTTCAGGATATAACGGCGCTTTCCTTCCGACCCGGATACGCCTCGTGCCCGATTGCCGCCTCGCACTGCTCGCCGCTGTCCTCGCCGCCTGCGCGTCGGCGCCCCAGGCGCGCACCAGCGAACAAACCGCCGCACCAGTCGCCCGCAAGGAGCCGCACGTCACGCAGATCAATGGCGACACGCTGCGCGACGACTACTTCTGGCTTCGCAACAAGGGGACGCCGGAGGTCGAGTCGTACTTGAACGCCGAGGCGGCGTACGCCGACGCGATGATGAAGTCGACCGAAGAGCTGCAGAAGAAGCTCTACGGCGAGATGCTCTCGCGGATCCAGGAGGACGACTCGAGCGCGCCGGTGCGAATCGGATCGTACTGGTACTCCCAGCGGACCGAGAAGGGAAAGCAGTACCCGATCCTGTGCCGCAAGACGGCGCTCGACGCCGCGGAGCAGGTCATCCTCGACGTGAACGCGCTCGCCGCGGGCAAGAAGTTCCTCGGTCTGGGCGGTTGGGAGGTCAGCGACGACGGCAACCAGCTGGCCTACACGATCGACGAGACGGGCTTCCGCCAATACGACCTGCACGTCCGCGACCTGCGCAGCGGCGCCGATGGGCCGGAGAAGATCGCGCGGGTGGACTCGGTCGCCTGGACCCGCGACGGCAAGGCCCTCTTCTACGTCGTGGAGGACGAGCAGGAGAAGCGGCCGTACCAGCTCTGGCGCCACGTGGTCGGCTCGAGCGCGAAGGACGACCTGGTCTACGAGGAGAAGGACCACGCCTTCAATCTCGAGGTCGACCGGTCGCGATCGAAGGACTTCATCTTCCTGACCTCCGGGAGCCTGACGAGCAGCGAGGTGCGCTTCTTCGGCGCCGGCGATCCGCA
>Ga0137407_10002264_pt1 | contig 12690 bp, 10 predicted proteins | sample CZOMad2_2_16fung_FD_108410 | JGI IMG/M metagenome (GOLD analysis project Ga0137407, IMG submission 108410) | Vadose zone soil fungal communities from Angelo Coast Range Reserve, California, USA - CZOMad2_2_16fungal (Illumina Assembly) | ecosystem: Environmental > Terrestrial > Soil > Vadose...
GACCTGTTTTGCAGGCTTGCCCGCCATCCGCGCCGGTGGCAAGGAAATCTGTTGGATGGGCGATCGCGGAGACAGTTATGGCGACATGGATATCTATTGCGCGCAGCGCCGTTAGAAGTCTGCCTCATCTGGCCGCAACAAAGAAAAACCCGCGCAACTTTGAGTTGCGCGGGTTTTGGAATTAGTCGGGCAGTTATTCAAAACGCCTCACCAGCCGTTCCCTCAGCGAGGGCGATGGGGTGATAGATAGCGAGCAGGCGTCTTAGTGTTTTCCCTTTTTGTCCTCCGGTTTCTTGTCGCCTCGATTGTTGTTGCTCGGGGGAGGCTTTTCACCTTTTGGCGTAACCACCACGGTATTTGGCGGCTTTGGAGGGCGGTCGTCCCGCTTTTGACCAAACGCACCTGCCGATACGAAACAGCCTATTGCCACCGCCACTAATTTTCGTTTTAAGTCGAACATCGAGTTTCCATTCCTCCTCATGCATTTCAAGCGCGCATGGGTGGGAGAGTAAGAGATGCGCCGGCCTCAATCGAGCAAGAACGATGCCAGAAACGCCAACGCCCCGAATCTCGTAGTCCGCTTCATATAACTCAACCGCGATAGCGCATTCACGTCGGCTTTCGCACGGTTTCGCACCAGTTCGCACCGTATCGTGCAATTAAAACTGGCTACCACGCTAGCGCCGCAGGCTCACGCTGAGTGTTCCGACGTTGCCACTGCCGTCAAACGCGCGCAGGCTAACGGTGTGCTCGCCGGGCGCCAATACCGGCAGATCGACAGAATAGCGTTCGTGCCCGCTGTCGGCGATTCCATCATCGGGAAAGAGCGGCGTCCAGGGCGCCCCATCGAGGCTAAAATCGCCCCGCCTGATTTTCCCCGTTGCGTCATCAACTTCGAAAACAACTCGATTACCGCCGGGGCCCGCTGCCGGCGTTGCCACAGCGCGCAGAACTGGGGGCGTGTTATCAATGTCCACCGGCTCGCTCAAGCGCTCGCCAGTTAAAGCCTGACCCTGCGGATTATCCGGAGCATCAGACGCGACGATCTTGATAATGTAGCGACCATCCGCCAGGGTTGCTCCGTCAATCGTATAAAAGCTATCGCGTAACTTGTCCCTTAACAAGCGAAAGGTAGTTTCGTTTAGCGGTCGATAATAGATCGCGTATTCCAACGTGTCACTGTTTCGATCCTCAGCCTGCCACTGAAATGAACGCGCGCCGCGCTGAAAAATTCGTCGCGGGGGAACCTGGGCGACAGCGCCGAACAGTGAAGGTTCCAACCCCGACGACTCGACGTTGGGATCCACCTGGAGCTGGGCTGTCTGTTGCAAGCCGACGCCGATCGGTAACGAACTAATGGCCAGGACCTCGGGAGCTACATTCCGCGGTAGATAGGCAAGACTCGCATCCTCCATCCAGGTCTGGGCCGCCCCCGATCGCAAGGTAGCTCGCCACTGAATAAAGCGAGCACGCGGACTGGAGATCGGGCTCCCTTCGGGACCCCGATATGGAGGGCTCCACTCGCTCCACGTCGCATCGGGTCGCTCACCGTTTCCGGTTCGAGTTTGTAACTCGACGTTGCCGCCGCTTCCGCGCCACCAAATTCTTCCCCATGACGCCGTTAGTTTTGCATCGCGCACCGGCGACTCATACGAACCTTCAGCTACCAACTCCTGACCGAAGCGAAACAGTTTTCCCTGATTGCTTGATGCTGCATACACCTGACTCCCGCGTACCAGGAATGAAGCTATCTGTCCTTCGCTCGACTGCAGGAGAAGCGTGTCGCGGCCATCGTTGGTGACGGAATAAATTCGTCCCTTATCGGCTGTCCCAATCAAGACGCTGCCGGATTGCAACGCCGGAGCTATGGCGAAGGCAGTAATTGAGGGCGAACTCCAGACGATGTCGGCAGCACCGTCGGGCAGTATGCGAAACACCGCGCTGCGGGCGCTCGAAATATCCGTGCGACTCCGCGCCGGCTGACCCGGCTGCGGAATCGGCACGCCACTTTCGTCAATAGCCGTGATTGTTACAGACGTGCTCGACGCGCCAGTCGTCTCAGCAGGCTGGGGCGTCGGCGCCGGAGACGATTGCTGTCGACCGGTCGAAGCAGCGTCACTGAGCGCAAGCGCGTAGATCGAACCGTCGGCTGCGGGGGCCAACGCGTGAATTTCCCGTAGATTTGCATCGAACAAAGCGAACGCTTTGCCCTCAGGCGAAATGCGCAAGACCAGGCCACCCGGATCCGTTCCGGCTATCAAATCGCCCTGCGCGGTAACGGCGAGCGACATCACGTGCGTTTGGTTCGTGGCTATCAACAATGACGACTCCGGCCTGGCGCCGGCGGCGCGGACCCGATAGAGCTTGCCATTGTCGCCTGTGCCAACTGCCAACGATCCATCTGCCAGAAGCGCCAGGGACCAAATGTATTTGTCCGCGGGATCAAAGTAGACTTCGGCGTGTCCATCCGGAGTGATGCGATAAACCTTTCCATCGGGGGACGTCCCCGCGTAAATCGCGCCGTCTCGAGCAGCGACAATTGCTGTGACATCCAATTCTGCTGCATCGTAAAGCAACGAGCCGTGACCGTCGGGGAAAACGCGAAAGATCTTTCCGTCATGACCGGTACCAAGATAGGCATTGCCCTGACCATCGACTGCACTCGACCAAACGAATGCCTGTTCGGTGTTGAATACTTCAGTGAGACGCGGCGCCAGCATCAACATGCCGGTGTCGCTGATAGAAACGCCGCGCGCGTCACCTTTCAACAAGTCAGCGCGGCCACTCGTTGCCCAGATGATAGGTTGCCCTGAATACGTTTTGGGGGTTGAAGCAGCAATTAGAAGCAATAGCGCAACAAAGGCCGCCAGATGTTTTCGTACTTTAGCTAGAAGCATATTTGGTTTTTAGTTTCCTATGTATTTGGCGTAGAGCGATCGGGCCGTCTTGATTTCACTAGTGCCGCGGATAATCGATCGCGCGTCCTGAAAAACAGTCAGCTCAAAGTCTCCCGTTTGAAAACGCAAAAGATAGTCATTGAATTTAACCTCGCCAATCACTCGCAGCCTTTCAGCAAGCTCCTCAAAGTTCAGTCGCGTCGCTTGCGCCGGTGAAATCTGAACTGCGTTACGTCCACACAGGACCGCGGCAAAATCTCCTGAAGCAGGATCCAACGTGGCAAAGTTTCCCAGACCGCACGTGGGACACTCCGGGGACGGTGGGCCAGGATTGATTTTCCGCCACTCATTTCGCCACACATCAAACTGCATCAGCGAGCGGTGCAGATTGTCGTTTTGCCCGGTCAATAGTTTTAAAGCCTCGGCGACCTGAACCGCAGACACCACGCTTATAATCGGCATGATCACGCCTGCCGTATCGCAGGTGGGCGCACCAGCGGCGGGTGGCGCCTCTTCAAACACGCATCGCAAGCAAGGTGTTTGATGCGGCTGGATGGTCATCGTTACGCCGTAGGAACCAACAGCGGCGCCATAAATCCAATCGACCTGGTGTTTGACGCAGGCATCGTTAATCAGATACCGGGTGGCAAAATTATCAGTTCCGTCCATGACAACGTTGCAGTCTTGCACGAGCCGTTCGATGTTTGAGTGATTGACGTCAGTAATCTCCGGCTCAACTTCAATTTCTCCATTTATCTCGCGGATGTGATTTGCCGCGGCAACCGCTTTGGGTATGCGCTCAGACGCATCGTGCTCGGTAAACATGGTCTGTCGCTGAAGATTTGAAGCTTCCACAAAATCGCGATCGGCAATGCGAAGTCTGCCCACTCCCGCTCGGGCAAGGCTCTCTACGTGAGCAGTCCCCAGCGCCCCGCAACCGACTATCAGGACGCGGGATTCTAACAATCGGCGTTGACCTTCAGCGCCGATTCCGTTGAACAAAACTTGCCGGCTATAACGTTCGTTCACCTTGTCTTCAGTCCTCGCTGAGCCGCTTCCTGCAGTACATCTTCCGGAGCAGCAGCCCCAGTCCACAATCTGAACTGCTCATCAGCCTGCGCCACGAGCATTGCCAATCCTCCAAGCGTCTTACATCCGGCCGCGCGCGCCTCACGCAGAAATCTCGTCTCAGTCGGATTGTAAACTAAGTCGTAGGCTAAGCGCGCACCCCGAAGTTGGTGTCTGGTCGCGGGAGTTTCATCATTAAGCCGCCCCGCAGTTCCCAATGGCGTCGCATTGATCACTACATCGAAGCCCTCGAAGGTCGCCTCCTTAAGCGGCAGCGAGACGGCACCAAACCGTTCTGCGGGCGAACTCCCTTTAGCAGTGTCTCGCGCAAAGATGGTCACTTGAGCACCCGCTTGCTTCAGGGCCCAGACCGCTGCTTTCGCGGCGCCTCCGGCTCCGATAACTGCGCAACATGCCGCGCGTAGGTCACCAGACTCTTTCGCTAGCGGTGTAATGAACCCTCGAGCGTCAGTGTTGAAGCCGTGCAACGCCTCGTCCTCAATCACAATGGTATTCACCGCACCAATCTCTTTTGCCGCCGGCTCTAGCCAATCCAGTTGCTCCATCACGGTAGATTTGTGCGGCGCCGTAACACTGAGGCCGCGCACGTTCCAATCAAGCTCACGCGTGCGCGGGTTGACCATGCGTTTCATAAATGCTTTGACGTCGTGAACTTCGAACGGAATAAAGACGGCATTCTTTCCTACTGTCGCAAACGCCGCGTTGTGTAACCACGGGGAAATGGAATGCGAAACTGGCATTCCGATCAACCCAAAAATCTGCGTCTGCCGATCGATGTTTTCAAGTCGATAGACGTCTTTAAGGTCATGGGCGGTGATTTGCCCAGGTGCTGTCGCGCTCCCACTCTCCAGCGAGGCGTAAGTCAAGAAAGCACCGCGAGAAGGTCCCAGGATACGAGTAACGATCCCTGCAGTTCCCATCGCGATCGCAATCATTTCCCGACCTTCGCTGCGCGCACGTTCAAGCAAGCGAAAAAGGGGCAGACAATCGGTTACGTCATCGGCTTGCACAGCGATCTTCAAAATGCGCGCCGGCGTGCAGGCCAGCCGGTCGTAGACTTGCTCCAGATTCGCGGGCACCCCGGCGAAATCATGCTGAGAGCAGATTGTCCGACTCCAATCAATCGGTAGCGGCGGTGAACTTTCGGTAGCATTGACTTGTTCTGCGAGGTCCAGTTCCACATCGAAAAAGCTTTCAGAAAAGATTGCGCCGGACCAAAACTCGCGACGCGTTTCAGCATCAAGCTGGCGTTGACCTCCCTGTTCGGTTGGTCGAAAAGTCAAAATCGATTTGCAAGCCGATTTCTCAAGAAGCCTGGTAATCAAACTTGCGCCAGTCTTGAGTTCCTGTGGATCGAGACAATCGAGCCTCACTTCAATCAGATCGCAAACTTCGGCGGCCGCTGGTATGGCGTGCTCAAGCCTGTCAACGGTTGGCTCGCAAACTGAAATGCAAATGCGCGGCTTTTGCGGAGAGTCCATTAGAAGACTGTTGTGGGGTATATGGCGGGGTCGCCATTCGAGCGCGCTATTCGAGCGTTTAGTTTACTCGTCTAAATGCCGGGTGGGCGCTTCCGCGCCCAGATGTCGGGTTGTTCCTTCGGTCACACTCGGAGGTGGCGGGACAAGTTCACCCGTGCTGCGGGTAGGAACCGCGTCAACGCGCCGGGGAGGCATCATCGAAGGTTGTCCCACGGTCCCCGGGCGAAACGATTTCTTCTCGCGTTCCTTGATTCGAATGTATTGCGCGACGCCCGAGCCCATCAGTGAAAACGCGGGTATCAACATCCAAAACCACCAGCCGTACCCCATTCGCGAAAACGCGAGCGCGATCGAGACAAGCATGAATGCGATGCCCATAAAAACATTCTTGAATGCATGATCCAGGCTCGGTTCGCCGCGGCCATGCCGTCTGCGAGCACGCCTGCCGATATCGAGTTCTTCATCTTCCCGCACTTGAGGCAACTGCCCGGAAAGCGCCTGTGGAATCAGACTGATGTTGGCTCCGCAGGAACGACAATAGCTTGCGCCTTCGAGATTCTGAGTTGCACATTTCGGACAAAACATTCTTACCTCCGATCGACTTCTACCTGGCGCCCCAGCAGTCCCAATCGCACCTGTTCACTTGTCAGACTCAGTTGCGAGACTTCCGTGCCCGGCTTCTCTGCCGCAACGCTTCATACAAAATTATACCGGCTGCCACGGAAACATTGAGTGATTCTATCCGTCCCTGCAATGGAATACGAACCAGGGTGTCACACCGTTCCCGCACGAGTCTATGCAAGCCAGTTCCCTCGCCTCCAATGAACAGCGCGCTCGGCACAGTCCAATCCCAGTCTGTGTAATCGGAAGCCCCATCCGCCGCCGCGCCTATGACCCAGATGTTACGTTCTTTCAACTGCTCTATCAATTGGACCAGGTTTGTGACTCGCGCCACCGAAACGTGTTCCAACGCGCCTGCGGCAGCCTTTGCCACTGTCGCGGTCAACCCCACAGCCCGGCGCTCTGGAATGAATATTCCGGCTACGCCGGCGCACTCCGCAGTCCGCAAAATTGCCCCCAGATTGCGCGGATCCTCAACCGCGTCCAAGCCGAGAACAAGCGGTGGCGTGGCAGTACCGACCTGCGAACTCAACTCGTCGAGAAGCTCGCCGGCGTCCCGATAAGTCGCGGTGGCAGTTTTAGCCATTACGCCCTGATGCGTCACTCCGGGCAACGCCCGATCCAAAGCGACCCGCGGGGCACGATGTACTGGCACTCTTGCTTGCTTTGCCAGGTCAAGCAACTCTCGGAAGCGCTCGTGCCTCGCGCCTTCGGCGATTGTAATTTGCTGAAGCTTCTTGCTGCCGGCGCGCAGGGCTTCAAGCACGGGACTGAGTCCATAGATTGTGTTGACAGTGTCGGATTGGTTGTAAGCCTGATCTTCATCAAAATCATTTTGCCCGTTAAGTCGCGGACTAACCGATTTATCTTTGCGGCGAGGCGGCTTGGTTCCAGTCGGCTTATGTATTGTCATTGGTTTTGGTCAGGTTCTCGCCCTGGAAGTAAAAGCGAAGCCGGGAGTACCTCAGAAATTGCATTTCGTTGCTCCGCTCTGTGACGCTTCCGATACTGTACTTTCCTGGTCGATCACGGCGCCAGCCGCTCGACTGGCTTTGTTGTTCCGAGGGCCATACGGCCTCCAGGGCTTTGCGCACGGAGTTGAATGAGTCGTCGTAGGTGGCATGAGGAGCGTGAGCGCGAAAGAGATCAAGCAACGTCAAAATGTTTTCACTGGCAATAAGTCCTTTGCGCTCCCCGAGACATGAAAAATCAAAACTGTTCCCCGTGATGCGATAGGGAATCGCTTGTTTGCTAGTGTAGAAATCAACGACTGTCTCATCATTGAAAAACTCACTTGCATCCAAAATGCGATTTTCATCACCAGCGCCCTTTTGCTCTTTTAGCTCCACGCGCTTGACGAGCAATCTGCCTACAACCAGCAAGATTAAGTCAGACCACGAAACCCGGATGGCGGGCGTTTCAGGAGTTTGAAATGCATAAATTCCCGCGTCATCCATCTCCATTGCGCGCACTTTAATCGGGCCCGTTGCCTCCACCCCAGGCTCCCTTTCCGGCACAATGCGCGTATCGATTACCAGACTGCTCAGCCGTAGTTGCACTAATGACGCTTCGTCAATCGTGGCTGCTCGCGCAAGTGGCAGTGGCGTCCCGGAAGATAGAATTATTTCCAGGTCGGCTTGACGTAACCGCAAGAGTTCAGCCGCCTCACGCAGAGTTGTATCGGCGAAATCCCTGGGGGAGTTTGCCTGGGGAGGCAGAAGGATGTTGTTATATCCCTGTTCCCATTTTTCCAGGGGCCGCAGCGCGGGCTTTTGCAGGTTGACATTGGTTTCAGTAAGCGGAAGAACGGCAGTGCAATAAAGGCAATTGACTCGAGTAGGCGGATTCGCTCGTAAGCACTCGTCGCATCGCACCATCTGGTCAGCCGCGAATGGTTCGGGTGTGGGACTGCCTGACTCGTCAGTCGTCGAGATCGAAAGCGAAACGTTTTCGTTATCTTTGGGCAACAGGTCCTCCAAGGCTCTGGATTATACGACGCACTAAACTTTCTATCGAAATGTTTACAACCAACCGTAAACTTTGGCTAGCCACTCTTCTTGTCGCAGCGGCATTGGCCTTTGCGAGTTGTGCGGCACTGCAGCCACCCGGCGCAACCGGCCCAAGAGCAAACGAGCAGCTCTATCCGGTTCCATTCGCCGTGGACAGCCACAGAAAAGAGGCAATCGCTGTTGCTTTAAATCGGTTCGTGCTGCAGGCGGGAGGAAGCTCCGACGCGACAGCGGCCGAGCTTCAACCGGTCACCGCAACCATTCTCAACTTTTCCCCCAAGGGAAACAGCACTTTGGAGTTACCGAAGGTCGGTGCGACCGCTGTCATGAACGAGGAGGAGACCCGAGAATCGCTGCGAAGATTTATCAAGGAATGGCAGGAACTCATTGGCGCCGACCCGTCAAAGCTCTCGCTCGTCGAGCGCGTTGATCAGCCGGACGGTTCGAAAATGGCAAGCTACGAACAACGTCCCTTTCGCTATCCGATTCGGGGAAACTACGGCAAGCTGCAAATTCGTTTCACCGCTGATCGCCGCATTCTCAGTCTAACCAGCACTTGTATTCCCGATGCAGACCGAATGCAAACAACCCTTTCCGCCTTGAGCGTTCGTCTGAAAGCGGAGGACGCCGTACAGAAGCTGCGAGAAAGCGGCTTGTCGTATACGGACCCTAATGGAAACAAAATGAACTTCAAAGTGCCGGCGGCCACCGAGATAACCCCTCGTGGACTAGTAATCTACATTCTGGCATCGAAGGATAAGCCCGACGCGCTGGAATTTCATCTCGCCTGGGAAATGGAATTGGGCAACGCTCCCGTCAAGATCGCCTATATCGACGCGATTAACGGCGAGACAGTTGCCGCGGAATAGCCCGATACCTCAGTCATCGCTCCTCGGTCTGCTTGACCAATTACCAACAAAAAAGCATTCTAGAAACGATTTCAAAAGTTTATTGGGAGTAACCTATCAGATGAATAGTTTTGATCCCACAAATAATATTTCATGGCAGCTCGGACACCGTGGCAGAGTGGCGGTCTTTATCGATGGTAACAATCTGTTTCATGCCGCTCGGTTCCACAATATCGATATCGACTACAACAAACTGTTGCGCGTTTTACTGGGAGACGGGCGATTGCTCAGGGCTTTTTTCTACACCGGCGTCGATATCGGCGCAGAAAGACAACAGGGCTTCCTGCTCTGGATGAGACGCAATGGCTTTCGCGTTATTCAAAAAGAGCTAAAGACATTCTATGACGGAAGTCGCAAAGCGAATCTCGACGTCGAAATTGCCGTTGACATGCTCTCGCTAGCAGGTCGTTACGATACCGCTGTGCTTGTTTCCGGAGATGAAGACTTCGTCTACGCAGTAAACGCAGTTGCCTACAAAGGCTGCCGGGTAGAGGTTGCCGGGTTTCGTTCGAATACGGCACCCAAACTAATAGACGTCGCAGACTACTTTATTGACCTTGGTGAAATAGCCGATCGGGTTCGCAAGGAAGGAATGCATGGCCCCCGCTATGACGAGCGAGAGATCCACGAGCAACAGCCGACGCAATACCTGCATGAACAACTTGAGATTCAGGAAACAACAGATGACGGGTATCAGTCGAGCTTGCGAGTAGTGCTGGAAACGACTATTGAAGAAGAAGCCGAGCAGTTTGGGGCGGCCGCGGATTTTATTCGCATCACCGACGAGCACTGACTGGTAAACTGAAGCTTGTCGGACACTGAGTTGCGGATTCTAGTATGAAGCTCTTTACCGTCGAAGAGGCAAATGCGCTTCTGCCATCGGTGCGCGAAATTTTGCAGAGAATTCAGCGTTCGCGGCGGCGCCTGGGGGCGTACCGTCGTGATGCAAAGCTGGCTGCCGAAGGAGCAGAACAAGGAGGCGGCGGGATGGCGAATGGTTCGCATTACGCCACCCTCCTCACTAACTTCACTGAGGAAATGTCGGAACTGGAAGGCTTGGGTGTCCAGCTGAAGGATTTCGATCGTGGCCTGGTCGATTTCCCCTCGCTCAGAGACGGCCGGGTTGTGTTGCTGTGCTGGCAACTCGGCGAAGGCGATGAGCTCGAATGGTGGCACGATATGGACACAGGATTTGGTGGCCGCACTCCGCTTTGACGCTTTTCCACAGCCTCCCCTCCCCGAGCGCATTCTCACCGCGCAACGGACAACTCCAACGCTTGTTATATTTTCTGGTTGACGACTTAAAGTAGTTCCTGATACCATGCGCCCCGACTACGCAGGAGTCTGACCGGTTTTCAGTCAGTCCCAAAGCTAGCTCGGACCGTCCCCTTCGGAGGCAGCTTGATATGCGATGTCCCGCGTGCGGCGCGTATTACAAAGAGCGTTCTGCGAGGTGCCCTGAATGCGGCGCAATCCAGAATGAGAGTTTCATAGAACCATCCCGACAAGCTCTGGCAGAACAAATAGGTATTGTGACTGAAACAGCACCCCCTGGGACTACGGAAAATAGAGAAGCCACGGCGGGAACTAATCGTTCTTTGATTGAGTTTCCCGGCGTCAACAGAAGCGCGACGCCGCCGTGGCGTAAGGAACTCGGGGAACGCGTGCGGGAAGTACAGGAAAAGCGGGCACGCGAAGCGATTATCGAGGGGGGAGGGGCAGAACCGCTGTTCACTGAACTTGAATCTCACTCGGCGCCGATGCTCGAACTTCTTCCCCAAGCCGAAGCGACTCCATTGAACCCGCTGGTGGTGGCCGCGTTACGACGTATTGAACGAGCCCACTGCCAACCCGCGGCAAATGCTGCAGTAGCCGCCGTAGCTGATTACGAAGAGCAACTCGAGAGTGAGGTCGCTCTGCCGCCGGCTGACGAAGTAGCCCCTGTTGTTGCAAAACCGGAGAAGCTTCATAACCTCGCGGTCGTACCACCACCACCGGTCATCGCAAGCGATATTCCGCAGGAACCAAGAAAACCCCGAAGACTCATTGACGATCATAACGACCCAGCCCTTAACTACCTGGATTCTATTCCGCGGTGCGTGACGGTGGAAACTCGCGAATACCGCTGCGCGCCTGTCTATTTGCGCATGCTCGGCGCCCTCGTTGATCTGGTCGCTGTCTGTTTTTTCTCGTCGCCACTCCTGGCGCTCACGAAGTTAACCAATCTTGAATGGCGCGACCCGCGCGTGATTGGATTTGCCCTGGGCACCTTTATGGTAGTCGGCTTTCTGTACCTGACAGTTAGCATAGCGTTCACGGGGCGCACGCTCGGTATGAAGCTTTTTTCTCTGCGCGTGGTCGATGCGCGAACAGGCTTGATTCCAACAGGCAGCCAATCGGCCGGGCGCGCCCTTGTGTACATGCTGTCGCTGGCGTCGGCGGGCGTCGTATTAGTGTATACGTTCCTCGACTCTGAAAGACATTGTGTCCATGATCGTTTCACACGCACGGCGGTAATCCGAGTGTGACCACCCCTTATCGTTAGAATCGGCTCTGCTCTGTGGCCAGAGCAGGGCCTTTTTGCTTTAATGCGAATCGGCCGAATTCAATTTCGGGACCCAGGCTGACATCCGGCCAACTGAACCCACGTGCACCAGGAAACACTGAGGGAGATTGTCGGCGAGCTGAATGAGTTACTGCCCGGCCGTTTCCTGGGAAAGATATTTCAGTTGTCAGCTTTTTCTTTGGCGCTTGATTTCGGCCTCAAAGACGCAGGTTGCCTCTTTGTCAGTATCGAGCCAGCCGCGCCTCGTCTTTACTTGATCAAACGAGGCGTTCGAGAGTTGGAAAAGGCTTCGAAGTCGCTCGCGCCATTTGCTCAGGCGATGCGGGCCACGCTGGCCGGCGGCAGGCTGCTGTCAGCAACAAAGGACGAGGCCGAGCGCGTAGTAAGATTCGCATTTTCCGCCACTGATGAGCTGGGCGATCATCAGAACCGGTCCCTCGTGGCGCAACTCACGGGTCGCTCGGCAAACCTGCTGCTGCTGGATTCGCGGGGCACAATAACCCAGGCCTGGCGCACGCCAAGGGGCGAGGGCCAACAAGTCGGCGATCTGTACCAGCCGCCAAGGGTGCAAACAAAGCCTCTCTCCGAAATGGCGCAAATTGCGCGTGGTGACTCTCTTACCATTTCCGCCGCAGCTGACAAATACTATCGTCATCTCGAAGTTGAACATGAATTTGATAGTCTGGCCGCGAATCTCGTAGCCAAGCTGCGCAAGGAAATTAGCAGACGGAAAAAGCTTCAGGCCAATCTCAAAAAAGACCTCGTTGCGCACGGTAATCCTGAGGAACACAAGCGCCTGGGCGACTTACTCCTCGCCAACATCTCGAACGCAAAACGCGCGGGCAACAAAGTCGCCTTAACGGACTACTACACGGAAGGAACGCCTACGATCGAAATTGAGGTCGATGAAAACCAGTCTTTACAGGAAGCAGCTGCCGAATCATTTTCGCGTTACACGAAAGCCAGGCGCGCGATTGAAGAGATTGGCGCAAGATTGGTTCGGCTTGATCGGGAACTGGAACGGTTTGACGAGAAGCGCGTGAAGCTGGAGAAGGCGATAAGCAGTCATGATGTCTCAAGGCTTGCCGAATTTGAGGAACGGAAAGATAGCCCAACCGC
>Ga0137407_10002265_pt1 | contig 12687 bp, 12 predicted proteins | sample CZOMad2_2_16fung_FD_108410 | JGI IMG/M metagenome (GOLD analysis project Ga0137407, IMG submission 108410) | Vadose zone soil fungal communities from Angelo Coast Range Reserve, California, USA - CZOMad2_2_16fungal (Illumina Assembly) | ecosystem: Environmental > Terrestrial > Soil > Vadose...
TACTTTCAATTTCCCGCCATTTCCCGTAATGTGCATCCAGTCTGCTTTCTACAGTCAATGTATCGTTGTAAAAATCCACATGCAATGTTCTTGGAAATTCAATATATGGTGAATCCATTTCACTGCGCAACATATAAGGAGATGTAAGTTTTGCTTTTACTTTTGCATTCTCACTCATATATGCTGTAATTCCCTTACCCTCATCCACACTGATTTGTTTTTTCCTGAATGAAGGCAAATCTTTTTCATTGTTTTCACAGCTTGTGAAAAGGAAACAGCAACATATACTGAATAAAAGAAAAATTTTGCTTTTTTGTTCAACCATCTTCAAATGGACTACCTATAGGAGTAGCCAAAGTTATAAATAAATATGTGTGAGGTATTCATTGTTTACTTATACCAATCCGCGTCAGGCAAATTAAATTCACTGATCACATACAAACCCTTAAAAATCAAATCAGGGTCTGCAAATATCTTCTTTTTCAAAAAACGGTTAAAATAACATGCATCTCCACCACTTAAAAGCACGTTAAAGTTCTCATACCTTTCTTCATACGCCTCAATAGTTCCGTCAATTTCTTTTGCAATACCCAGAATTACGCCGCTAAGAATATTTGTTTTGGTATCATATCCCACCAATGGGAAATTCCAATCAGCAGTGATAAGTGGCAATTTGGCCGTAAATGTTTTTAGTGCTTTAAAGCGCATTTCCATGCCAGGTGAAATGCCACCGCCCATAAATTCATTGTATTTATTAATAAAATTATAGGTGATGGCTGACCCCAACCCAATAACAAGATTATTTTTTTGTGGAAAAAGATCCACGGCCGCGACTGATAGTGCCAGCCTGTCGGCGCCAATGCTGTCGGGCTTGCCTACCGGCGTACTGATTGGAACCTTGGAATGATGATCCAGTTTATGAAATGAAGTGGCCTCCCTTAATAATGATTCAATAGCCGGATTGTGATTGATGACCGAAGAAAGAATTGTCTTTTTTGCCTGATAGGTTTGAATACACTCCCGGATGGTTTCAATATGATCATTTTCCAGTACAATTATTTTTTGTATTTCCCTGCCAGAAAAAACAGCACATTTCAAGCGGGTATTTCCAAAATCAAAACAAAGAGTTACTGACATAATATTGTTGATTGCGGGATGTAGGGATTTTGTGACGGCTCTATATTTTTCGCCAAATCAAAAATCACAAAATCTAAAATCCCAAAATTCCTCTGCATTTAGTCTTCAAACCTGAACGAAGATAAGTTTTTGAAGTGACCGTTTAGCTTAACTTTTTCTTTTAAGATTTCCATTTCAGCAATTACCGGCAATACTTTACTCAGGTGTCTTTTCAGGTATTCCTGTCTTTGTTCTTCCAAAAATAAACCCAACAATTCATATTCTTCCTGCAATGATAATCCTGCGTGATGAGCAATATCATAAACATTTAATTGATCATCCGGTTTTTTAAAATCTTTGCTGATGCGCAGCAACCGATGCAACTCCCTGATAGCATTCACCACTTTGTGCATCAACTCCCGGTTACCTTCATCCCCCGGATTTTCCGGATAATTTACGATCGCGCCGCTATATAATTTATCCGGGATTGATTTGATTACTTCAAGAATGCGAAATACATTTGTTCCGGTTGTTTTGATATCCATTTCCCCGTTTTCCTGAACATTTAATATTTCTGTAATTGTCACAAGTGTTCCGATTTCATTCAATTTGTTATTGATTACTGTAGGTATTCCAAAACCTTTTTTCTCTGCATAACATTCATTAATCAACTGTTTATACCTTGGTTCAAATATATGCAGGTTCAGGCTTTCGCCAGGGTATACTACGATGCTCAATGGAAATACTGGAATGAAATTGGTCATGAACAAATTTTGTAATGCTGTCTCTGATTTTAATTGCTATCTGGATTCAAATTTACTTGCTTGCCACGTTTGAATTAAAAAAAATTTCTGCATTGGTTTACAAAAAATATTTTCTTTTATTTTTTATCTTTTATGACAAGCCATAACTTTCCGCTTACTTTATCATTACATCCGCTATCATAATGAATGTTACCGATCTAAGCGCTCAGGCAAATTCTTTATTGCAATCCATCCGGGAGGGCAATACCCGCGTACTTGGGCGCAGTATTTCATTCATTGAAAATGAAGTGCCTGGATATGCTGAATTGCTCGAAGCTTTGGAAGATGGTTATTCTTCTGTTATCGGTATTACGGGTCCGCCGGGTTCGGGCAAAAGTACGTTGGTAGACGGATTGGTTGGGCAGTGGGTACAGCAGGGTAAAAAAGTAGCTGTTCTCTGTGTTGATCCATCTTCGCCTTTTCATTTGGGCGCCTTATTGGGAGATCGTATCAGGATGAGTGAATGGTATAATCATCCACAGGTATTCATCCGCTCTCTGGCCACCCGCGGCTCATTGGGTGGATTGAATCCAAAGATTGTTGAGATCTCCGATTTACTCAAGGCAGCCGGGTTTGATTTTATTATAGTAGAAACAGTGGGAGTAGGCCAGAGTGAAGTGGAAATTTCTTGTCTTGCTGACACAACTGTTGTTGTATTGGTTCCTGAAGCCGGGGATGAAATACAAACCATGAAAGCCGGGCTTATGGAGATCGCTGATATATTTGTAGTAAATAAATGTGACCGTCCCGGTGCAGATCTTTTTATCAAACACTTACAATCTGCATTTGATTTTAATGTCGGCGGCACAGCAAAAGAACCCATTATTGTAAAAACAATCGCCCTGGAAAAAAAAGGTGTGCAGGAATTGGCTGAAAAAATTCTTCTGCATCAGAAAAATATAAATCAGATACACAGAGCAGAAATACTCGTCGAAAAAGCTTACCGGCTGATTATCCAGAAACGCATGCATGATATCAATAAAAATGAGTTGATGGATAAAATTCAGAAAAGAATGCAAACGTCCGGCTTCAATTTATACCAATTCGTCAGGCAGAATTTTTAAAAACCGTTTTTAATTTTTTAAAAAAATTCTTCAACTTTAAAATAGCGGGCAAAACGGGTTCTGGCAAAGGCCCATTGAAAGGCGATCCGCTATGGAGAAAGTGCCTGGTAAAAGTGCCGGAGGTTATTCCCCATTTAGCAACAAAACTATAATAGCCTTTATTTTTAATCACACGATTAACGGATTTTGAGCCGAAGTGATATACCCGGCTTTTACTAACGCCCTTAAACAAGCGCACTCCCAGTTTCCATAATTTCATAGAAAAATCCGGATCGGAATACATGCCTGGTGAAAATTCCGTACTATATCCGCCAACAAGATTCCATATATCCTTGTGCACTATATTGGGAGGCCAGGTAGATCCAAGCCAATCATTTTTCTGCAGGGATGAAAACTCTTCCACTAATTTTTTTTCCTGGAATGATTGAATATCTTTTCCGTAATTCTTCACAATAACGCAATGGTTATTGGTAGATTCAGGCTCTATTGCAGTTGAAGAAAAAAAGAAATAATTATGCCCGGCATTTTGTATTTCGGCGAATAATGCTTCATCCCAGCCCGGACAAACATACATATCGTCATTGATATATACTATATAGTCCGTAACAGCCATTGCACTGCTTATATTTAATGCGTAGCAAACACCAATATTTTTTTCACTGAAAGTATAATCCAGATCATCCTGTGATTTAATCCATTCAATTGTTCCGTCTTTACCTTCATTGATATGAATAATCAACTGATGTCTGAAATGAGAATTTTTCCGGATGCTTTCAATACAAAGTTTTAAATATGCAAGATTATTCCAGGTTGGAATTAATATCGAAAAAACAGGATTATCCTGCCGGGAATGTTTACTTTTTTGAATGGCAGTGTATCCGGGCATGCTGCTTTGAATGGTTTAGCAATTTATGAAAACTAATCAAGGGATTTGAAAGGAATGCGTGTGTATATTGAACCGCGGTCAGGCTTCGTGATTGCTTTTCCACCAACGATAGCCAATATAGCTGAATATGGCGAGTGGTGCGAAAGCGAGATACAGAATACCTGCATTCAATGCCTTAGCGGGCTTTTCACCCATTTGTTGAGCGGTCTTTGTACAAATTGAGCATTGGGCGGTGGCGTCATGAATGCCCATTAATAATAAACAATGAATAGTAAATAATAATATCAATCCCCACTTTTTCATCTGATAGACTTTATACAAAGTTACAAGGATTCCGAAAAAAAATTCATTTCAATTTTTATCCAACTTCTTCTGTTTTTAACATCTTTTGGAATTTCTTTCTTTCATCCTCGTCAAGGATAGTTTTGCGCAACCGGATATTTTTAGGCGTTACCTCTATACATTCATCCTGTTGTATATATTCCATGCATTCTTCCAGCGTCATAAGAACTTTTGGTGCAATGCGTGAAGCATCGTCGCTGCCGCTGGCGCGATGGTTCGTTAATTTTTTAGGTTCAGTTGCATTCACTATCAGATCACCCGGTTTAATATGCTCAGCAATGATTTGTCCCTTATATACTTCTTCTCCCGGATCCACAAAAAAGGTCCCGCGATCCTGTAATTTGTCAATTGAATAACCAGTTGTACGATCCTGGTTTTTAGAAAGCAATACACCATTATTTCTCCCTGGTATCGGGCCTTTCCATGGTTTGTATTCACTGAAGCGATGCGCCATTACTGCTTCACCGGCAGTGTTAGTCAGCATGTTTGAACGAAGTCCGATTAAACCGCGTGAAGGAATATCGAATTCAAGATGTTGCATCTCTCCTTTTGTTTCCATTACATGTAATTCGCCCTTTCGTTGGGTTACCAGGTCAATCACTTTGCCGCTGTATTCATCAGGAACATCCACCACCAAAACTTCAAATGGTTCAGATTTTTTACCGTTTATTTCTTTTACGATTACCGTAGGCTGTCCTACTGTCAGTTCATATCCTTCCCGGCGCATGGTTTCGATCAATATTCCAAGATGCAGGATACCGCGTCCATAAACCAAAAAACCATCAGCACTATCGGTATCCTCTACACGAAGTGCAAGATTTTTTTCTGTTTCCTTTATCAGCCGGTCACGAAGGTGACGTGAGGTCACAAATTTTCCATCCCGGCCATAGAAAGGAGAATTGTTGATGGTGAATAACATGCTCATCGTAGGTTCATCTACACTAATAACAGGCAATGCTTCAGGATTTTCTCCATCTGCAATCGTGTCCCCGATATTAAAATCTTCCACGCCCACCACGGCACAAATATCACCGGCTATTACTTCTGCTGCTTTCTTTTTACCGAGTGATTCAAAAACATATAATTCTTTTACGCGTTGTTTTTTAATGACCCCATCGGCCTGCATCAAAGAAAAAGGCTGTCCCTCTTTGATAGATCCGCGGGTCACCTTGCCTACTGCAATTCTTCCAAGAAAAGAAGAATAGTCCAGCGAAGTGATTTGCAATTGTAAACTTCCTTCACTGATTGCAGGAGCTGGAATATATTTTAAAATACCATCGAGTAATGGCGTAATATCTTCTGAAGGTGTGAGTGAATCATTGAACCAGCCATGTTTACCCGAACCATAATATGTTGGGAAATTGAGCTGTGTTTCAGTTGCATTCAGATTGAAGAATAAGTCAAATATTGCATCGTGCACTTCATCAGGACGGCAGTTAGGCTTATCCACTTTATTGATTACAACAATTGGATTCAGGTGCAATTGCAATGCTTTTTGCAATACGAAACGAGTCTGAGGCATTGGGCCCTCAAATGCATCAACCAAAAGCAATACGCCGTCAGCCATTTTCAATACGCGTTCTACTTCACCACCAAAGTCGGCATGACCTGGCGTATCAATTACATTTATTTTTACACCTTTATATATAACCGCAGCATTCTTGCTAAAAATAGTAATACCTCTTTCGCGCTCGAGGTCGTTACTATCCATGATCAGTTCACCGGTTTCCTGATTATCACGAAATACTTTTGTGGCATGCAGAATCTTATCCACCAAAGTAGTTTTACCGTGGTCAACGTGAGCGATGATTGCAATATTCCTTATCTCCATATACTTTCCTTTAACGTCAACTGTCTACTATTAGTATTATCAAATGGTTAACTACTAATAGCTTACAGTTAAGTGCTTTTTTTGAACGTGCAAAGGTACTTCTTTTTAACGGTAGGACAAACTCTAATGTGCAAATTTGCGAATGTGCGAATGTCTGAACCTTGATTAAAAGATTGAAGGATTATCATGATGGTTACAAACAGCATGAACCATCATGATAATCCTTCAATCTTTTAATCAAGGTTCAGACGATGAAGTTGTTACACTCTGACATAAATTTTTCTCTTATCGAGATAATATCCTACCAGCCAGCATACAAGCATCCAGGAGATAGCGAAGAGCAAAGAGCCAAAATACAAGCCGGCATGTTTATAAATATTTTCATATATCCAATTATAAACCGGTGTTTTAGGTTTTAAATTTATCAGATATAAAATACTTACTCCTACTTCGGAAACCAGGTAAATGAACAATGGATTTTTTCCAAAAACTGTAAAGAAATTTGTCCATTTCGTTTTACCGAGAAAATCAATCACATAAATAATTGCAGAAATAATGATACAATCAAGTCCTATTGTATATAACACAAATGAACTGGTCCATAATTTTTTATTGATCGGGAAAACAAGGTCCCATAAATAAGCAACGGTTAAACACGCAAAGCCAGCCAGGAGTAATTTTGATAATCCTTCATATGTTTTTCCTTTTTGCTGCAGAAATCTTCCGGCAATATAACCACCGATCACATTTACTACCGATGGAAAAGTGCCCAGCAGGCCCTCAGGTTCAAAAGCAACACCTTCGCCATGATACATATGGTTTTCTCCCAGGAGCCATTTATCTACCGTGTAGCCGAAGTTACCTGTCATACTAAATGGATCCGCAGCATTGCCAAACAACAACACAATCCAGTATAAAACCAATATGATCCCTGCCAATACATAAGATGTTTTTGGTTTGAGGTAGTAGATCATCAAAGAAGCAATACAATAAGCGAGTGCAATGCGTTGCAGTACACCTAAAATTCTTGTATGAGAAATGGGAGAAAGGAAAATATGATTGTCTTTATCAAAATCTATAAAAGGAAACCAGTACAGTAAATAGCCGCATAAAAAAATGATGATAGTACGTTTAAAAATTTTTCCCAAAACCTGCGACTGGGGAAGATTGACCCATTTCGCCATCACAAAACTCATCGCGTTTCCAACAGCAAATAAAAAAGAAGGGAATACCAGGTCAGTTGGTGTGAAGCCATGCCATCTTGCATGTTCCAAGGGCGAATAAGAAAATTGTCCACTGCCAGGCGTGTTAACAATAATCATAAAACAAATGGTCATTCCGCGAAATACATCCAGAGCAAGAAAACGTTGGCTGGAAGACGACATAAACAATCAGGTTTGGTTAAGATAATCAGAGCACTACAGAGCCCTAATATCGGAAACTTCTTTGAATCGACCTATTTGTAGAAAAAAATATCTGCTAGAACAATTTCCTGATGATACCGAGTATGACTGTAATCAAAATACTGAAAATGATCATTGTCGTAATTGGAAAATAAAAGCGAAAATTTTTTCTTTCTATACGAATATCACCAGGCAGATGACCAATCCAATGCAACTTATCATAAAAAAAATAAATGATGATACCGATCAGAATCAGCACTCCGCCTGTCAGTATTATATATTTGCCTGTTTCGGGGTTAATATAATTCTTTAAATTGTATTTATTCAATTGCCAGCTTATTAATACATTCACAATCAAATTTACTGTATGCGCAGGAAATGGTTTCTCATAATCCCCGTCATTTTAATCATTGGTTATATAGCAGGTCCGAGTCCTGACACACCAAAATATAATAAGGAAATGCCGGTCGTTCCATCAGAATATGCTCAATTGGAAATGTACATTAACAATATGGAGGGGCAGCACAAACTTAAGCCCGATAACCAGGCAAGGATCGTTTGGGCAAATGATTCGCTGAAAGAGAAAACAGAGTATGCAATTGTTTACCTGCATGGCTTTTCTGCTTCGCAGGGAGAAGGCGATCCGTTACACAAAAACATTGCAAAAAAATTCGGATGCAACTTATACCTGTCACGCTTAGCCGAACACGGAATTGATACCGTGGACCAGTTAATTAATCTTACTCCTGACAAATACTGGGAGTCGGCTAAGCAGGCAGTTGCTATTGGTAAACAATTGGGCCGGAAAATAATATTGATGGGCACATCAACCGGAGGAACATTGGCATTACAGCTTGCTGCCGCTTATCCCGATGATTTTGCAGGATTGATATTATTGTCTCCCAATATTGCGATCAACGATCCCAATGCATGGATAATAAATAATCATTGGGGACTTCAAATTGCAAGAATGGTAAAGAAAAGTAATTATAATACATCTGATGATGACCGGCCCCTTTATAAAAAATACTGGAATAAACCTTACCGGCTGGAGGCTGCTGTTGCACTGGAAGAATTACTGGAAACCACGATGAATAAAGAAACATTTGAAAAAATAAAACAACCTGTTCTTGTTTTATATTATTATAAAGATGACCAGCACCAGGACGATGTAGTAAAAGTATCTGCTATACTTACCATGTTCGATCAATTAGGTACGCCTCCCGGTTTGAAAAGAAAACAGGCGATGCCCAATACCGGTAACCATGTTATTGGTTCTTATATTAAATCAAATGATGTCGCAGGCGTAGAAAATGAAGTTGATAAATTTATGAGGGAAATAATAATTAAGAAATAAGATACAAGGGACAAGGCACAAGGCACAAAATCCAATGTTCATGTTCAAAACTTAAATTCATGCAATGATTTAAAAATTCAACCTTGGATTTTGTGCCTTGTACCTTGCACCTTGTCCCTTGTATCTTATTTCTTATATCCCATCGTCACAACAAATTCCCCCGGCACTTCATATCCTTCTCCATTTTTGTATTGACTAATAGAAGCAAGGTATTCAGCATGCACTTCTTTTTTGACAGTGTCATTGAATTTGTTGTATGCGAGCGCCACAGGGCCGCCTGCAAAAGCAGCTCCGCATGCTTCTTCAGCCGTTGCATATTGAAGTGTCGTTGAAATTTTTTTCGATTCGATGCGGGTATATCCTGCGGCTTTGAAATGCCTTGGCAATTGGTCCGGATTACCTAAATTAAAAAACATGGGACATACTTCAGACGCTACCCTTTTGTCTACAATATCAAACATTTCTGCCCATCCGCAATGATCGCGCTGTCCCCAGACTGCGGCAGCAGCCCTTCCGCCGGATTTTAATATACGGAGCATTTCCTTCAATGCTTTCAGCGGATCTGGCATATACATAAGTCCAAGCGCGCAAATCGCGACATCAAAACTATTGTCGGCCACTTCCAGTTGTTCAGCGTCCATCCGCGCAAACTGAATGCCCGCGATATTTTTTTCTTTGACAACAGCATTTGCTATTTCTACCATTTTATCAGAGATATCCGTTCCCAAAACGAATCCCTTATCACCAACCATATGCCTGGCCTTGAAACTCACTAAACCCGTTCCACTTGCTGTATCCAATACCCGCTCGCCAAATGTTAATCTTGTTGCTTCGAGTAATAAATCCTGCGCTGGTTTTAATTGATTATGCCAAAATTCTTCATAATAAATTGCAGCCTTATCCCATCCATATCTTTGAACTCTCCTTTGCAATGCTGGATCCATATTCAATGAGATTTTTCAGAAACTATATTTACCTGCCTTGTACATTTCTGGGCCCTGCTGAAAACATCCAGATAAGGACTATGTTCATCTGCTTCATCCAATATACGCATGATATCTTCCTGCGAAGCCTCACTATCCACAGTAACCGAATACCTGACTTCAAGATAACCCGGGGGAGTATTTGGAGAAGTACCTAATAATGCACCATCATCATAATCGGCCTCTACCTCTACTTCGAGAGAGTTAATTGATACTCCAAGTTGAGCTGCACGCATCATATATCCAATCGCCAGACAACTTCCCAGGGCCGCACGTCCATATACGCCCGGGGTAGGACCTGCTGCATTCCCACCTATTTGTTCGGGCATATCTGCGGTAAATTTCCAATCGCCTTCCTGGATCTCGCAGGTAAGTCCATTCGTTATGGTAGTTTTGGATACACGAGTCCCTAAGCCAAATGAAGGCTTTTGTTTAAGGGTTTTAATGACCCGGTCGATGGCCGATTTTATTTTTTTATTTTCAGACATGGTCAGTTTATTTTTTCTTAAGATAAATCATTTTTTATTTAATATTTTAACGGATTCACCGAACGGGCTGATTATTTTCAGGAATTCAGCTGATTAACCAGAAAAATAGAGTAAAACCACCGAAACAGTTCATCCCAGCGGAATCCACTGAATATTCGGTTTTTCAGTTTTTTGTAATTTTCCATTCTATCTTAAAGTTGGCTATATGGTTCACTCAAAAATTGCCGGAATTGGAATGTATTTGCCAGAAAATATAATTACCAATGCCGATCTTATGAAAGTGATGGATACATCAGATGAATGGATTGTTGAACGTACCGGAATTAAGGAGCGACGTTTTGCCACCCGTTACAAGGATACCAGCACTACAATGGGCGTTGAAGCTGCGAAAATTGCCATTGAACGCACAGGCATTACTTCACAGGATATAGATTTTATCGTTTTTGCAACGCTTAGCCCGGATTATTTTTTTCCTGGTTGTGGTGTATTGACACAACGCATGATGAAAATGAAAGAAGTGGCTGCATTGGATATTCGCAATCAATGCAGCGGATTTGTATATGGTCTTTCCGTGGCGGACCAATTCATCAAAACAGGAATGTATAAAAATGTATTACTGATAGCTTCTGAAACGCATTCGTATGCACTCGATTTTAGTACACGTGGAAGAAATATCAGTGTAATTTTTGGTGATGGCGCAGGTGCAGTAGTATTGCAACCTACTACAAATAGCAATAAGGGGATTTTAAGTACACATTTGCATAGTGATGGCAGCGAAGCTGAACTTCTTTCTATGATGAATCCTGGTTTTCATGCAGGACGTTTTATGTCCGAGAAAAAACCTCCAATTCCTGAAAAACCATATGGCGGATTATTTATTACAGAGGATCTTTTGGAAAAAGAAGATCTTTATCCATTTATGGACGGGCCGGCTGTTTTTAAAAAGGCAGTAATAAAATTACCTGAAGTTATAATGGAAGCATTGGATAAGAATGATTTAAAAATTTCTGATATCAATTTACTTATTCCTCACCAGGCCAATTTGCGCATCAGCCAATATGTTCAGCACAAAATGGGTTTACGCGATGACCAGGTTTATAATAATATACAGAAAATCGGAAATACTACTGCAGCTTCTGTTCCGATTGCATTATGCGAAGCATGGGAAGATGGAAAGATACAGGATGGTGATTTGATTTGTCTTGCAGCATTCGGCAGTGGTTTCACCTGGGGAAGTGCATTGCTGAAATGGTAGAACCATGATTCGCGGGATTGGATGATTATTAAGAAATAATAATTATCAATGAATTTTATAATACTTGATGTTCTGGTTTCATTGAAACCCGTAGATTGTGTTTATATGAATTGAACTAATTTATTGAACTTGCGAAAATGCAAAGAAAAATTATTTATCTCTTCAATCCCATATCCGGTACAAAAGAAAAATCTTCAATAAAATCACTTGTTGCGCGCAAAACAAGGGAGCAGCATTTTGATTTTGAAATTCTTTCTACACCTAAACATGGCAACTATGATTTTTTGAAAAAAAAAATTTATAAAGAATCCGTGACAGATGTGATTGTTTGTGGAGGTGATGGCACGGTAAGTAGTGTAGTATCTGCCTTAATGGGAATAAAAGTGAATCTTGGTATCATCCCGATGGGATCTGGAAATGGATTGGCTTTTGCAGCAAAAATTCCTAAACAACCTTCCAGGGCATTGGAGGTTATTTTCAAAGGAAAAGCTTTACTCACCGATGCCTTTCTCATTAATGATCAATTCTCCTGTATGCTTTGCGGCATTGGCTTCGACGCGCTGGTGGCGCATGAATTTGCGAAAGAAAAAAGAAGAGGTTTACAAACTTATATCAAAGTATCAGCTATCAATTTTTTCAAAGCAAAACCATATCTTTTTGAAATCAAATTAAAAAACAGGTCATTTCAAACTGAAGCCTTTTTTATCAGTATTGCCAACAGTAACCAGTTTGGAAATAATTTTAAAATTGCTCCACAGGCAAGTCTTGGTGATGGTTTACTCGATATCGTGATTGTAAAAAAAATGAACAAGTTCATGCTCCCTTTTTCTGTAATCAGCCATGTAACTGGTATTAATGCCGTACAACAGGCAAATGACTATACCAATAATAAAAATATAATCTATTTACAAACGGATGCATTGACGATTACAAATATTCAACATGCACCATTACATGTAGATGGAGATCCGCGGGAAACAAATGAAGAATTTAAAATCAATATCATCAAAAATTGTTTCAGGTTGCTACAACCTTAGAACATAGAACCATGATTAATATGATTGAAAAGGATTATGAGGAAATGAAAAAACAACTGTCATCATTTCCTCATAATCCTTTTCAATCATATTAATCATGGTTCTATATTCTATTTTCTTAA
>Ga0137407_10002266_pt1 | contig 12683 bp, 10 predicted proteins | sample CZOMad2_2_16fung_FD_108410 | JGI IMG/M metagenome (GOLD analysis project Ga0137407, IMG submission 108410) | Vadose zone soil fungal communities from Angelo Coast Range Reserve, California, USA - CZOMad2_2_16fungal (Illumina Assembly) | ecosystem: Environmental > Terrestrial > Soil > Vadose...
GAACGGATCGACCTCGCCGGGCGGCGGCGCTGAGGTCCGGATCTGAAACCGGAGCGACGTCGTCAGACCGGTAGCCTCGGCGATTCGAGTTGCCACAGCGACGAAGAGGCCCTCGGGCAGGCTTGGCGCGAGATAGCTGACGAGCCGGAGATCGCTCACAGTCTCCTCGCGCAGCAGGATCCGGACCAATGACCCAGCGGTCAGGGCGCCTGCCAAAGAGAGTGTCCCTTTTGACCGATTCAGTGACAGGCTGATGGATTCACGACAGAGGCGCCGGATCGGCACACACGATCAATGCCGCGCGAGTGCCTCGGACTTCGAATTCGCCGATCTGCGGCGATCCGCGCGTGAATCGGGCGTTCTCGCCGCCCGGACGGCATCGGCACGGTCCGTGAATGGGTGCGGCGGATGACCAAGCACCGACAGATCCTGGCGCTCCTCCTGGCGAGCGCCGCTTGCCACAAGGTGACCCCGCCACCGCCACCGCCTCCTCCCGCTGTTCAGGTGACCGACGTCCTGCAGAGGGACGTGCCCATCTACCGCGAGTGGGTCGGAAGCCTGGATGGTTTCGTCAACGCTGACATCAAACCGCAAGTGGAGGGGTACATCCGCAAGCAGGTGTACCGGGAAGGGACGTTCGTCGCTCAGGGAGAGCTGCTGTTCTTGATCGATCCGCGCAATTACAAGGCGATAGCCGATCAGGCAAAGTCCACCCTCGACAGGGACGTGGCGGCCCTCGCGAAGGCGCGGCTGGACGTCGGACGGGACAGGCAACTGATTGTCCAGGACGCCATCACCCAGCAGCAGCTCGACAATGACCTCGCGGCCGAACGACAGGCAGCCGCGACCGTCGAATCGGATCGGGCAACGCTGGCGCGGGCGCAGCTCAACAGCGGCTGGACGCAGGTGACCTCGCCGATCGCGGGCATCGCAGGTATCGCGCTTGCGCAGGTCGGGACACTCGTCAGCACCTCGACAACCATGACGACGGTCTCGCAAGTCGATCCCATCAAGGTCCAGTTCAACATCGCCGAGACCGAGTACCTGCGCTCCGCCGGGGGCAACCACTGGGCCGAGCCTGGACGAGGCGCCGAACCCGCGCTCGAGATCATCCTCGACGATGGCAGCGTCTATCCGCACCGCGGGACCGTCGTCGTGACCAATCGCCAGGTCAACCCGCAGACGGGTACGATCGCGATCCAGGGGGTATTCCCGAATCCGGGGAACATCCTCCGCCCAGGTCAGTACGCGAAGGTGCGCGCCGCTGTCGAAACGCGAAAGGAAGCCCTGCTCGTGCCGCAAAGGGCCGTCAACGAGCTTCAGGGCGCGTCCCAGATCGGCGTCATCGCGGCGGACGGCAAGGTCGACGTCCGGGCGGTGCGCGCGGGGGAACAAGTCGGCAACCTATGGATCATTGACGACGGTCTTCGCCCCGACGAGAAGGTCATCGTCGAAGGATTCGCGCGCGTGAGGCCTGGCATGCTCGTGCGCGCCTCGCCTGCCGCTGACACCCCCACCGCCTCGGTGACCGCGTCGCCGGCAGCCGCGCCCTTCCGAGGAGAATAGGCCGTGTCCCGATTCTTCGTCGACCGCCCCATCGTAGCGATGGTCATCGCCATCCTCATGGTCATCGTCGGAGCCGTCGCAATGCTCGGCCTCCCCGTGGCCCAGTATCCGAACATCGTGCCTCCGCAGATCCAGGTGCAGACGACTTACGCAGGGGCGGATGCCGTCACGGTCGAGGAATCGGTCGCGACTCCCATCGAGCAGCAGATGTCCGGCGTCGAGGGCATGCTCTACATGCAGTCGACCAACGCCAATGACGGCACGCTCAGCCTGCAGGTTACTTTCGACGTCGAGAGCAACACCGACATCGACCAGGTGAACACGCAGAACCGGGTGGCCCAGGCGCAGGCGATCCTGCCGCCCGATGTCACCAACTACGGGCTCACCTACCGGCAGTCCACGGGTCTGCCACTGCTCCTCTTCTCCCTCTACTCGCCGAACGGGAGCTACGACACGCTCTTCATCGGGAACTACGCGACCATCAACCTGAACGACGCGCTCTACCGCGTACCGGGTGTAGGCCAGATCAACAATTACGGGACCTCCGATTACGCGATGCGCGTGTGGGTCAAGCCGGACAAGCTCGCCAAGCTCGGCCTCACCGTGTCCGATCTGGTAACGGCGATGCAGGCGCAGAACAACGTGAACCCGTCTGGCCGCCTGGGCGCGGAGCCCGTTTCGCCAGGCCAACAGTTCACCTACAGCGTCCGAGCGCAGGGACGGCTCCTCAAGGCCGAGGAGTTCGGCAAGATCGTCGTGCGGCTGGACCCGGACGGCTCGACGGTGCGGCTCAGCGACGTCGCTCGGATCGAGCTCGGCGCACTGACGTACACCCAAGTCGGCCGTTACAACGGGAAGCCGGCGCTCATCATCGCCGTGTCCCAGACTCCGGGCTCGAACGCTCTTGCCGTTGCGAGCGGGGTCAAGGCGACGATGGCGGAGTTGAAGAAACGCTTCCCCTCCGACCTCGACTACAGCATCTCCCTGGACACCACGCTGCCGGTGACCGAGGGCATCCGCGAGATCCTCATCACTCTTCTCGAGACCACGTTGCTCGTCGTCCTGGTGGTCTTCCTTTTCCTGCAGAGCTGGCGCGCCACCTTGATCCCGTTGATCGCCGTGCCGGTCTCGTTGGTCGGGACGTTCGCGGTCTTCCCGATGCTCGGCTTCTCCGTCAACTCGCTCTCGCTGTTCGGCCTCGTCCTCGCCATCGGCCTCGTGGTCGATGACGCGATCGTGGTCGTGGAGGCGGTCGAGCGCCTCATGGAGGAAGGGCTCTCGCCGCGGGACGCAACGCTGCAGGCAATGAAAGAGGTGTCGGCCCCGGTGGTCAGCGTCGCCGTCATCCTCGCGTCCGTGTTCATCCCCATGGCCTTCATGGGCGGAATCACGGGGCGCCTCAACAAGCAATTCGCGCTCACCATCGCCGTTTCCGTCCTCATCTCCGCCTTCAACGCGCTCACGCTTTCCCCGGCGCTCTCGGCGTTGCTGCTGCGGCCGCGTCAGGCTTCGAAAGGCCTGGTCGCCCGGTTTTTCGCGGGTTTCAACCGCTGGTTCGCCCGGGCGACCAGCGGATACGTGAAAACCTCGCGCCTGCTCATCCGCAAAGCGGTCCTCGGGGTCGCCATCCTGGTCGGATTCGTCGCTTTGGCGGGGCTCGCGGGTCGCCGCATTCCCTCGGGCTTCGTTCCCGACGAGGACCAGGGCTTCTTCTTCCTCAATGTCCAGCTCCCCGACGCTTCCTCGCTGGAGCGGACGGACGCCGTCTGCCGGAAGATCGAAGCGATCCTCGCTGCCACACCCGAGGTCTCGTCCTACAACACGGTAGTGGGCTTTTCGCTCCTGAGCTATAGCTCGGCGACATACAGCGGCTTCTATTTCGTGACGCTGAAAAATTGGTCGGAGCGTCCGGGCGCGGAGCACACCGACGTCGCGGTGATCGGCCGCCTCAACCGGGAGCTCGCCGGGAAGATCGACGAAGCGATCGCCTTCGGTTTTCCGCCTCCCGCCATCCCCGGCCTCGGGTTCTCGGGCGGCTTTTCCATGTGGCTCCAGGACCGCAGCGGCGGCGACGTCGCGTTCCTCGACTCGAACCTGAACAGGTTCCTGGCCGCTGCGAGCAAGCGCCCCGAGATCGGATCGGTCAACACCGTATTCCGCGCTTCGGTGCCCCAGATCTATGCCGACGTCGACCGAGACAAAGTGCTCAAGCAAGGCATCAGCCTCAGCAGCGTCTACCAGACCATGCAAGCATTCATGGGCGGGGCCTATATCAATCAGTTCAACCGCTTCGGCCGCCAATGGCGGGTTTATCTGCAAGCGGAGGGCGACCAGCGGGAGAACACAGGCGACATCTCCGGTTATTACGTCCGCAACGGGAAGGGCGACATGGTCCCTCTCTCGGCCGTCGCCTCCACCCGGCGCGTCTTCGGTCCGGAGTTCACGAACCGCTTCAACCTGTACCGCGCCGCCCACCTCATCGGTACCCCCGCGCCCGGCTACAGCTCCGACCAGGCGATGCAGGCGCTGGAGAACGTCGCCAACGAGGTCCTCCCCCGCGAGATGGGATTCGAGTGGGCCGACATCTCGTACCAGCAGCGCAAAGCCTCCGGGACCGGCAACCTGATTTTCCTGCTCTCGTTGGTCTGCGTCTTCCTCATCCTCGCCGCCCTCTACGAGAGCTGGTCGCTCCCGTTCAGCGTGCTGCTGTCCGTGCCGATCGCAGTTTTCGGAGCCTTCGCCGGCCTGCTCTTGCGAAATTACGATTTCGACGTCTACGGGCAGATCGCGCTCGTCATGCTCGTCGGTCTGGCGGCGAAGAATGCCATTCTCATCGTCGAATTTGCCAAGGGAGAGCTCGAGAAAGGCCGTCCTCTCGTCGAGGCCGCGTTGGAGGGGGCAAAACTTCGCTTCCGGCCGGTCCTCATGACTTCGTTCGCATTCATCTTCGGTCTCTTGCCGCTTTGGTTCGCGTCGGGAGCGGGTGCCGTCTCGAGGCGGATCCTGGGAACGGCAGTCATTACCGGCATGCTGACGGCGACCGGAATTGCGATCTTCATCATCCCGATGCTGTTCGTGCTCATCGAACGGGCGAGTCAATGGCGGAAGCCACACGGCCAGGGCGTGCTGCAGGGGCCGGCCCAGAGCGGAGGCAGCGGAGGGCGCGTCCCAGCGGCGCCCTACACGCCCGAGTGAACGTTCTGACGCATGCAATGATCGGTGGGTCCCGAAGGATGGTCAGCGAGGAGGCCGAGATCGAGGGCCACGTCGTCGGTCTCTTTGCTTGCATGCAGGCGCGCGTCGAACGGGTGCTCGCCAGCGAAGATCAGCTCATCGCGCAAGGCGATGTTCTCGTCGTGCTCGAGCACCGCGAGCTCGATGCGCAGCTCGAAGCTGCCGGACCGGATTTGCCTTCCGCGCCAGCGGCGGCGCTCGGAGGCCGCAGCTCTCGCCCCGGTCGCGTCAGGCCAGTCACCCTGTCGCAAGCTCACGCGATCCTCAGGAGCGGTTCAGCGAAGGCGGTCTCCCACCTGGTGGAGCCTGCCCCGGCGTCTGCGCTGGCCCGAAAAACGCGGCAACCATACCGCCTCGCTTCGCTGAACCGGGACAGAACCAAGCTACGGGCGCCGGTCGCGGGCCGGGTGATCCACCGTGCTGTGGTGCCGGGTCAGCTGGTCGATCCATCGCGGCCGCTGGTCACGCTGGTCGAGCGGGACGACGTTTGGGTGCTGGCAAGCTTCAGGAAGGATCAGCTCGTCCACGTGCAAACCGGCCAGCGCGCGACGGTGCACGTCGGCGAGCGCGCTTTCGACGCCCGGGTGGACGGCGTCGTGCGAGCGGGCTCTCCGGTGCTGCTGGAGTTCGCAACCAGGCCCGATGTTCCGCCTCGTCCGGGGACGAGCGCAATCGTAGCGGTCGAGGTGGGTTGAACCCGCTGTATGGCAATCCGGCAGGGCGGGCTGTCGGCTCCGGGCGCGCATCTTGCTTTGTAGCGGGCCATGAACCGACGACCATTCTCGTGATGCGGTCGGGTCGAGGGGCATTCTACCTTGCCGACCTGGAGCAAGCGCCAGGAGCATTCCATGAGCACGATCACCACCAGGGACGGCACACCGATCTCCGATCTCGAGGCCCCGGTTGCCGCCGCCAACCTGGATCTCGAAGAGGAGGTCGATCATGGGATCAACTTCGGCCGGATCGTCGGCAGAAGCCCTGCGCTGCGGCGGGCGCTCAAGCAGATCGAGACGGTGAGCGGCACGGTCAGCACGGTCATCCTCGAGGGCGAGACGGGGACCGGCAAGGAGCTGCTGGCCCAGGCCATCCATGATCTCAGCGGCCGGCGCTCGGGCCCGTTCGTGAAGATCAACTGCGCAACGATTCCCGGCGGTCTCTTGGAAAGCGAGCTCTTCGGGCACGAGAAGGGAGCGTTCACGAGCGCTTCGGCTCAACGCGTCGGGCGTTTCGAGCTGGCGAATGGTGGAACCATCTTTCTCGACGAGGTCGGCGAGATCTCGCTCGAGCTGCAGCCGAAGTTCCTCCGCGTGCTCCAAGAGAGGGAATTCGAGCGTCTGGGCGGCACGTGCACCCTGCACGCCGACATCCGGGTGATCGCGGCGACGAACCGCGACCTGAGAGCGATGGTCGAGCGGGGGACGTTCCGGTCGGATCTCTACTACCGTCTGAACGTCTTTCCCGTCCGGGTCCCCGCGCTTCGTGAACGCCCGGAGGACATTCCTCTTCTGGTCCGGTGCTTCGTGGACGAGCTTTCGCGGCGCATGAACAAATCGTTCGCGGCCATCCCCTCCTCGACCATGAGAGATCTGTGCCGGTACTCGTGGCCGGGCAACATCCGGGAGCTCCAGAACATCGTTGAGCGTGCCGTCATCCTCTCGGCCGGTCCGGTCCTCGAATTCGACATCGGCGACCTGAACACTCGCGAGTCGCCGATGCGCAGGGCAGAGAGCAGAGTCGAGACGATGCCCTTGAGAAAGCTTCGCGACCAGCTGGAAGAAGCCCAACGCGATGCGATCCTCCATGCGCTGCGGCAAGCGGGTGGGCGCGTGGGAGGACCCGATGGTGCCGCAGACAGGCTCGGCCTGAAGCGCACGACACTCATCGGCCTCATGAAGCGACTCGGAATCGAGTCTCACTCGCGAGCTGGGAGGTCTTATGAAGCCTGTCAACCTGACCTGTCAAAGACGACCGCTTCTTGATACTCGCTGGCCATGAGCGACGCACTTCCTGTCGTTTACCTGGCGAGGCACGGCGAGACGGCCTGGACACTCTCTGGCCAGCACACCGGGGCGACCGATCTACCGCTGACAGCGCACGGCGAGGCCGAGGCCTCCCGGCTCGCGGAGCGCCTTGCGGGATTGACGTTCGCCGCGGTGTTCACGAGTCCCCTGCAGCGCGCTGTCCGAACGTGCAACCTGGCTGGTTTCGGCTCCGTGGCTGAAGTCGATCCCGACCTCGTCGAATGGAACTACGGCATGTACGAAGGTCGCACCAGCGCCGAGATTCGCGCCGAGCGCCCCGATTGGCAGGTGTTCCGCGATGGCTGTCCGGGAGGGGAGTCGCCGGAGCAGGTGGGATCCCGGGCCGACCGGGTGATCCGCCGGGTGCGGGCAATCGGGCGGGACGTGCTGCTCTTTTCGAGCGGACACTTTCTCCGGGTGTTCGCCTCTCGCTGGCTCGGGCTCGAACCGGGGGCGGGCAGGTACTTCCTGCTCGGCACGGCCAGTCTCAGCGCCATGGGGTACGAGCATGATCGGTCCCAGCCGGTTATCCGTCTCTGGAACGAGAGCCCTCACGAATGGCGCGCGGACCGAGGTCCAGTGGGGCACCAGGAGAAGCATGGCGATGAGCGTACGACATCTGGCACGTGAACCCGTGTCCGGTGCCATGATGGGGCCGCGCACCTACGTCTCCGCCCTGGACAAGGCGAGCTGACAGGAAAGGGAGAACCAATGACGAGAATGCTGCCACTAAACGCGCGCCAGTCGTGGAAGGCGCTCCAAGCCCACCAGGAGAAGATCCGGGAGGCGCACCTCCGTACGCTCTTCGCCGACGACGCGGCGCGCGGCGAGCGCTTCACCGCGGAGGCGGCCGGAATCCACCTCGACTACTCCAAGAATCGCGTCACGGACGAGACCCTGGCGCTGCTCCGCCGGCTGGCCGAGGAGTCCGGCCTGCGCGAACGCATCGACGCCATGTTCCGGGGAGACAAGATCAACCTGACGGAAAACCGATCCGTCCTGCATGTTGCCCTGCGCGCCCCGCGCGGCGCGTCGATCCTCGTGGACGGCAAGGACGTGGTGCCCGACGTCCACGCCGTGCTCGGCGCGATGACCGACTTCTCCAACCGGGTGCGGAGCGGGGCGTGGAAGGGGCACACCGGCAAGCGCATTCGCAACGTGGTCAACATCGGCATCGGCGGATCCGACCTCGGCCCCGTGATGGCCTACGAGGCCCTCAAGCACTACAGCGATCGCGCGATGACCTTTCGTTTCGTCTCGAACGTCGACGGGACCGATCTGGTGGAGGCGACCCGCGACCTGGACCCTGCCGAAACGCTCTTCATCGCCTCCTCGAAGACCTTCACGACGCTGGAGACGATGACCAACGCGGAAAGCGCCCGCCAGTGGTTGCTCGAGGGCCTGGGCGGTGACCTCAAGGCGGTGGCCAAGCATTTCGTCGCCGTCTCCACCAACGCCCGCAAGGTGTCTGAGTTCGGGATCGACACCGCGAACATGTTCGGATTCTGGGACTGGGTGGGCGGGCGCTACTCGATGGACTCCGCCATCGGTCTATCGACGATGATCGCCGTCGGTCCGGAGAACTTCCGCGCTCTCCTGGACGGTTTCCACCAGATGGACGAGCACTTCCGCACCGCCCCATTCGAGCGCAACCTGCCGGTGCTCCTCGGCCTGTTGACCGTCTGGTACGCGGATTTCTTCGGCGCCGAGACGGTGGCCGTCCTTCCCTACGAGCAATACCTGAAGCGCTTCCCCGCGTACCTGCAGCAGCTGACGATGGAGAGCAACGGCAAGCACGTCACGCGGGAGGGAGCGGAGGTCAGCTATCCGACCGGGCCCGTCTACTGGGGAGAACCGGGAACCAACGGGCAGCATTCGTTCTACCAGTTGATCCATCAGGGGACCCGTCTCATCCCTTGTGACTTCATCGCCTTCGGCCACAGCTTGAACCCGCTTGGCCGGCATCACGACATGCTGCTGGCCAACGTATTCGCGCAGACCGAGGCGCTGGCATTTGGCAAGACCCGTGAGCAAGTCAAGGCCGAGGGTACGCCGGACGACCTCGTTCCCCATCGCGTGTTCCGGGGCAATCGCCCCTCGAATACGATGTTCGCCGAGCGGCTGACGCCGGAAACGCTCGGAGCGCTGGTCGCGCTCTACGAGCACAGCGTGTTTACCCAGGGCGCCATCTGGGACGTCGACTCGTTCGATCAGTGGGGGGTCGAGCTGGGCAAGGTGCTGGCCCAGCGCATCATCCCCGAGCTCGAGAGCGAGACGGAACCTACGCCCGGCCATGACAGCTCGACGAACAACCTGATCCGCCGCTACCGGAAAATGAGGAACGCGAAATAGGACGGCAACGGCGTTCGATCACGGAATCCGATAAGCGGGAGAGACGCTTGGTGGATGACGCGCGCGGCAAGGGACGAAGCGCGCCACTAGGAGCGACGCCCTCCGACGGCGGCGTCAACTTCAGCATCTTCTCGCGCGCAGCCACCGGCGTGGAGTTGCTGCTCTTCGACCGGGAGGACGACGCGCGCGCGACGCGCGTCATCCCGCTCGACCCCGCGGCGAATCGGACGTACCACTACTGGCACGTCTTCGTGCCGGGCCTTCGGGCGGGCCAGATGTACGGGTATCGCGTGCACGGAGCGTGGGATCCCGCGAGCGGGATGCGCTTCGACCCGACCAAGGTGCTCCTCGATCCCTATGGTCGAGGAGTGGTCGTTCCGAAGAGCTACAGCCGCGAGGCTGCCTGCGGTGAAACCGACACGACCGCCACGGCGATGAAGAGCGTCGTGGCCGACGTTTCCTCGTACGATTGGGAGGGCGACGTCCCACTGCAACGGCCGTCGTCGCGGACCATCATCTACGAGATGCACGTGAGGGGATTCACGCGCCATCCCAGCTCGGGGGTCTCGGAGAAAACGCGTGGGACGTATGCCGGCGTGGTCGAGAAGATTCCCTATCTCCAGCAACTGGGCATCACTGCCGTCGAGCTGATGCCTGTGTTCCAGTTCGATGCCCTGGATGCGCCGCTCGGACGGGTCAACTACTGGGGATATGCGCCGATCTCTTTCTTTGCGCCGCACCACGGCTACAGCTCCGGCGAGGATCCGCTCGCTCCAATCAACGAGTTCCGCGAAATGGTGAAGGCGCTCCACCGAGCAGGCATCGAGGTCATTCTCGACGTCGTGTTCAACCACACCGCGGAGGGCGGTGACGGCGGGCCGACGTTGAGCTTCCGCGGGCTGGACAACACGACGTACTACATCCTCGAACAGGATCGCTCACGCTATGCCAACTACAGCGGCACGGGGAATACGCTGAACGCCAATCATCCGATCGTGCGTCGGATGATCGTGGACTGCCTCCGGTATTGGGTGGAGACGATGCACGTCGACGGGTTTCGCTTCGACCTCGCGTCGATCCTGGCGCGCGACCCGTCCGGCCAGGTAATCCCGAATCCGCCGGTGCTGTGGGACATCGAGTCGGAGCCCGCGCTGGCGGGGACGAAGCTCATCGCCGAAGCATGGGATGCGGCTGGCCTGTACCAGGTGGGGACCTTCACCGGCGACAGTTGGAAGGAATGGAACGGACGCTTCCGCGACGACGTCCGCAGCTTCTTCCGCGGCGAGGAAGGCTCGATCAACGCATTTGTCGACCGCTTGATCGGCAGCCCGTCGCTGTACGGCCACAAGGAGCGCGAGCCCGAGCAGAGCGTCAACTTCGTCACCTGCCACGATGGCTTCACCTTGAACGATCTCGTCTCCTACGACATCAAGCACAACGAGGCCAACGGCGAGGACAACCGGGACGGCGCCGATGACAACCGAAGCTGGAACTGTGGAGTGGAAGGCCCGACGGAGGATCCCGCGGTCGACAGGCTGCGAACGCGGCAGGTGAAGAACTTCTTCACCGTGACGATGTTGTCCGGGGGGATGCCCATGATGCTGATGGGCGACGAAGTGCGGCGTACGCAGGGCGGAAACAACAACGCCTATTGTCTGGACAACGAGACCAGCTGGTTCGACTGGACGCTGCTTGCGAAGCGGGCCGACGTGCACCGATTCGTGACCTTGCTCAATGCTCGCCGGGTCTTGCGAGACGTGGAGCACGAACGGCAGCGGGTGGCCCTGAACCAGCTGATCCGCCAGACAGACTTGACCTGGCACGGCGTCAGACTCCACGAACCTGACTGGGGCCAAGGCTCGCATAGCGTGGCGTTCACTACGAGAATCCCGAGCGAGCGAGTGCTCTTCCACGTGATCCTCAACGCGTACTGGGAGCCGCTCGAATTCGAGCTTCCGCCGGTGGCCGCTGGCGGTGGACATCCATGGCGCCGATGGATCGACACCTTTCTCGAGTCTCCGCACGATATCGCCGACTGGGACCGGGCTCCCTTGGTCTCCGGCGACAGGTACCGCGCGGAGCCCCGGTCCGTGGTCGTGTTGTTCGCGGGTCTCGAACCGGCGCCTACCGTAACGCCGATGTCATGGGAGTCTGGCGCGAACGATCGTCCCGGGGGGCAGGGGAGAAGTCAGGATGGAACGACCTAGGCGAGCCCCAAGAGGATGCTGCGCACCCTGAAGAATGGCGACGGGTACAATCCTGGCCGTCTTCCTGGTGCCCGTGTTCTTCGTCGTCGTCCGGCGCTTCGCCCGAGCCAGGGTGGCCGCGGGTCCCGTTCCCGAGACGGCTTGAAGGGTCCAGTTGTGTTTCACTCGGTGGTCCGGCGCTTGCCGGCGCAGACCATCAACCCCAGCGTCCCGAGGCCGCAGAAGGCGAGCGGAGCCAGGGCCGGCGGCCGGCTGCCCATCTTGATGCCGCCGTCCTGGCCGAGCGGAACGCTCCACGCGCGGAGCAGGTCGCGAATGCCGCCAAGAAGATGTCCATCGGTATGAAACCAGAATCCGGCGATTCCGACCGCGACGCCCAGGGCGAACAATGCGCCGAGGGCGCCGCGTCCCCAGGTGGACCAGCGGCGCAAGGCGAAGGCTCCTGCCACCAGCGTCGAGCCGCAGTACACCAGCGGTATCCATGAGCGCCACGTCTCACCCAGTACCTCGCGGTGCTCGAAGCGCAACTCGAGAAGCAGGAAAGCCGCGCCTCCGACCAGGAAGGCTGCCAGGAGCCGGTCGCGATCGGCGGCCAGGGCGAGCGGGAAGGGGAGGATGCCTTTGCGCACGGTCATCTCCGTCAAGGTTTGACGACGATCTCGCCGGCCATCTCCTCGTGCCCGCTGCCGCAGAAAATGTCGCAGTGGAAGAGGAAGGTGCCGGGCTTTGCCGGCGAGATGCGGACGCGCGTAACCTTGCCCGGTTCGATGCTCTCGTCGATCTTCAGGTCGGAGACCTGGAAGCCGTGCTTGCGATCGAGCGTGGTCAGCTCGAGCACCACCGGCTCGCCCAGCTTCAGCTCGATGACCGCGGGGGTGAACTTGAACTTCTCGGCGGTCACCTGGATGACCTTTTCCTGCGCCGCCACGTCCGACCAGGCGAGAACGGCAGCGGACGAACCCGCCAGGATCCAGTGCAGGCGGCGCATCAGTAGGTTCCGCTCGCAGCCGCCGGCTGCACCGCTGCCGTGCCCTCGAGCGAGTCTTCCTTGAGCGTGAGCACCAGACGAGTCTCGCCGACGGAGATCTGGCGGTATCCGAGGCCGCGCCGCGGATGCGCGGGATCCCACGGCACCGGCGCGCGCTTGGGTTGCGAGAGCGGCGCGGGCAGCGGGAAGATGAGCGACTGGGCCGCGTGATGCGCGATGGCGCCGGTGCGGAAGTGGTGCTCCTGATGGATGTGCCCGTAGAAAACGGTCACGTTCTTCCAGTGCTGCAACAGATCGATGGCCTTGCTGCCGTCC
>Ga0137407_10002267_pt1 | contig 12683 bp, 13 predicted proteins | sample CZOMad2_2_16fung_FD_108410 | JGI IMG/M metagenome (GOLD analysis project Ga0137407, IMG submission 108410) | Vadose zone soil fungal communities from Angelo Coast Range Reserve, California, USA - CZOMad2_2_16fungal (Illumina Assembly) | ecosystem: Environmental > Terrestrial > Soil > Vadose...
CGGACCCTTTCGGACAGGCTCTTCAGCTCCGCGTCCATGGTTAGTTGAAGGAAACTCCGACGATGGCCTTGACCGTCCAGTCGTCCGTGGCAGGCGTCAGGCCGTGACCGACGCCGAGGTTCAGCGACCAGGCCTTGCTCTCGATCTCCATCACCGCGTAGAGCGTGCGGGTCTGCTCGTCGTGCGGAAGCCGGTTCGAGAGCGGGCCGTAATCCTGATAGTACTCGGCGCCCAGCGAGAATCCGCGGGCAAGATCGAGCATCGCCTTCCAGGCAAGCGTGAGGTCGGGACTGCCGCGAAAACCCGGCGACAGGCCCCACTCGAGTATGGGGTTGAGCCCGATGAGCCAGTGGGCGCCGCGGTAACCGCCGATGAAGCGCACCTCGTCGTTCCACCGGGAGTCGGAGAAGGACTTGTTGAGATCGGAGAGCTCGTTGTTGATCCCGGCGTACCAGCCGCTGCCGCCCTCCGCGGCACGCACCGGCAGCCATTTCACCCGCAGCTTCCCGCCGCCGAAATAGAAGTGCCCATCCGAATCCGTGGTGGTCGGGAGATACAGGCCCCAGTCGAAGTCGTGGCCCAGGCCCCAGGAGAATTCCGGCGTGATCCGGACTCCGTGGTATGGGGGGACGTCGCCCGGATAGTCCGGTGTGCTTCTCCCGCTGGGCGTCGTGTTGATGTGAAGCTCGAGACCGCTCTCCCCCCGGGCGTCGAGGTCGTCCGTATACACCTGGATCTCGTCGACGATCGCGAGGGCCGCGGGCGCCGGACAAAAGCACAGAAGCGCCAGGCCGAAGGACCCGCCGAGGCGCGCGGTCGCGCAGGCGTGCACGCCTAGAACCGCGGCAGCTCGGGGTGCGGCAGCTGCCCGCCTTTCACGCGCATGCGGCCGAACTCGGCGCAGCGATGCAGCGTCGGGATGTTCTTGCCGGGATTGAGCAGGCCATCGGGATCGAAGGCGCGCTTGACGCCCTGGAAGCGCTCGATCTCCGCCGTGCCGAACTGCACGCACATCTGGTTGATCTTCTCCACGCCCACGCCGTGCTCGCCGGTGATCGTGCCCCCGACTTCGACGCATTTCTCCAGCACCTCGCCCGCGAAGCGCTCGGTGCGCTCGAGCTGGTCGGGATCGTTGGCGTCGAAGAGAATCAACGGGTGCAGGTTGCCGTCACCCGCGTGGAACACGTTTGGGCAGCGCAAGGCGTATTTCTTTTCCATCGCTGCGATGAAATTCAGGATCTCGCCCAGTTTCCTTCGCGGAATCGTGCCGTCCATGCAGTAATAGTCGGGCGAGATACGGCCGACCGCGGGGAACGCCGCCTTGCGGCCGGCCCAGAATCTCTGCCGCTCGGCCTCGGAGCCCGAAATACGGATCGCGGTCGCCCCGGCGCGCCGCAGCACCTCGCTCATGCTGGCGATGCCCTCGTCCACTTCCTCGCGCGTGCCGTCGGCCTCGCACAGGAGCAGCGCCGCCGCCTCCAGATCGTAGCCCGCGTGCACGAACTCCTCGACCGCGCGCGTCGCGGGCCGGTCCATCATCTCCAGGCCCGAGGGCACGACGCCCGCAGCGATGACGTCGGCGACCGCGTTGCCCGCCTTCTCGACGTCGTCGAAGGAAGCGAGGATGACCCGAGCCGTCTCCGGCTTCGGCAGCAGCTTCACCGTGATCTCGGTCGCGACCGCGAGCATGCCCTCCGAGCCGATCAGGATCGCGAGCAGGTCCAGGCCGGGCGAATCGAGCGCCCCGCCGCCGACCTCGATGATCTCGCCCTCGACCGTGACCGCGCGCACGCGCAGGACGTTGTGCACGGTGAGTCCGTACTTCACGCAGTGCACGCCGCCCGAATTCTCGGCGACGTTGCCGCCGATCGAGCAGGCGATCTGCGAAGACGGATCGGGCGCGTAGAAGAGCCCGTAGGGCGCCGCCGCCGCCGAGATCGCGAGATTGGTGACGCCGGGCTGAACCCGCGCCGTGCGCGCGAACGGATCGACCGACAGTATGCCGCGCATCCTGGCGAGAGAAAGCAGCACGCCGTCGCCCCTGGGCAGCGCCCCGCCCGACAGCCCGGTTCCGGCGCCGCGCGCGACGACCGGCACCTTCAGCTCGTGGCAGACGCGCAGCACCTCGCGGACCTGGTCTTCGCTCGTCGGCAGCGCCACCACCATCGGCAGCTGTCGGTAGGCGGTGAGACCGTCGCACTCGTACGAGCGGGTGTCCTCCTCCGCGTGCAGCACGGCGTCGGCGGGCAGCAGCGCTCGCAGGCGCCCGGCGACTTCCGCCTGGCGGATGAAGCTGATTCCAGTCGCTGCGATGTTCATCCCGTTCAGCTTACAAGTATTTCTTCGCCCACGCCAAGCTGTCCTCGGTCTTTCCCGTCGGCGTGTACTCGGCCCCGAGCCAGCCGTCGTAGCCCAGGCGGTCGACGAGCTCGAAGAGGCTGCGGAAATCGATCTGTCCGGTGCCGGGCTCGTGCCGGCCGGGGACGTCGGCAAACTGCATGTGTCCGATGCTGCCCAGGTTTGCGCTTATCGTGGCGGCGAGGTCGTCCCCCATGATCCGCATGTGATAGAGGTCGTACTGAACCTTGAGGTTGTCCGCGCCCACGTCGTTCATCAGCGCGAACGCGTCCTCGGATCGATTGAGATAGAACCCCGGGACGGCGAGCGTGCTGATCGGTTCGACGAGGAGCGTCATGCCCGATCCTGCGAGCTCGCGCGCTGCGTAGCGCAGGTTGGAGACGTAAGTGTTCCGCAGGACGGCGCGGTCCGCATCCCGCGGCGCGATACCGGCGAGACAGTTCATTCGCTTGCAGCCGAGCGAGACAGCGTAGTCGACCGCCTTACCGACGCTCTCGCGGAACTCCGCGACGCGGCTCGGCAGGCAGGCGATGCCACGGTCGCCCGTCTGCGGGTCTCCCCCCGGGAGATTGATGAGCACCACTTCGACGCCTGCGTGCCAGGCGATCTCGGCGAGCTGTCGCTGGCTCCAGCCGTAGGGAAACTGGATCTCGACCCCCTTGAAGCCCGCCCGCGCCGCGGCCTCGAAGCGCTCGGGGAGCTCGACCTCCCCGAACAGCATGCTGATGTTGGCGCTGAGCCTCGGCAAGGTCGAGCCGGCGGAGGACGTTATGCCGGCGCCGGCTTGCGCACCAGCGGCCGCTCGTCGATCGGGAGATTGGCCACGACCGAGATCACCGACAGCCCGATCGCGATCAGCCACACGATCTGATACGAGCCGGTGTGGTCGAACACATACCCGCCGAGCCAGCCGCCGAAGAAGCTGCCGAGCTGGTGGAAGAAGAAGACGAAGCCCGAGAGCATGGCGAGGTGCTTCACGCCGAAGATTCCCGCGACCACGCCGTTGGTCAAAGGCACGGTGCCGAGCCACAGGAAACCCATCGCCGCGGCGAAGAGGTAGGCCGACACGGGCGTCAGCGGAAACGAGATCAGCAGCGCGATCGCCACTCCGCGCAGCGCGTACACCGCGGAGAGCAGATAGGTCTTGGAGAAGCGCCCGCCGAGGTGGCCGGCGAGATAGGATCCGAAAATGTTGAACAGGCCGATGAGCGCAAGCGATATGGTTCCGTCGCGCGCGGTGAGCCCCTGGTCGAGCAGGAAGGCGGGGAAGTGCGTGCCGATGAAGACCACCTGGAACCCGCAGGCGAAGTAGCCCACGCCGAGCAGCCAGAAGCCCCTGTGGCGGAACGCCTCGGCGAGCGCCTCCCTGAGCGACACGCCGCCGACGTGACCCGAAGCGCCGTAGCCCCTGTCCGCGACGCCGAAGGACGCGGGCATCACCACCGCCATGATGATCGACAGCACGATGAGCGCCGAGTACCAGCCCGCGCCAGAGATCAGCACAAGCGCCAGCGGTAGCAGCGCGAATTGGCCGAAGGACCCCGCGGCGCTGGAAATGCCGAGCACCACGCTCCTTTTCTCGGCGGAATACGCGCGCCCGAGAGCGCCGAACACGATGTTGAAGGAAGTGCAGCTCATCCCCAGTCCAACGAAGATGCCGATCGCAAGGGTGAGCCCGAGCGCGGTGGTCGAGTTCGCCATGAACACCAGGCCGAGCGTGAACAGCAGCCCGCCCGCAAAGAGCACACGCCGGGCGCCGAAGCGGTCGGCGAGCATCCCCGTGAACGGCTGCGACAGTCCCCAGAGGAGATTCTGAACCGCAACGGCGAAGCCGAACACTTCGCGTCCCCAGCCGTTGTCCATGCTCATCGGCTGCAGAAACAGCCCGAAGCTGTGGCGCGTGCCGAGTGTCAGAGTGAGAATCAGGCTGGCGCATACGAGCATGACGGTCGGGCTCGGTTTGCGCAGCTCGGGCATGGCGGAATTTGAAGCGTGGGGGAGCGCGAAAGGATAGCACGCGAGGGGTGGGAGGGGCGCCTTTGGTACCATAGCCATTTCGGTGTCCGCTCCGACGTGACACGTTCCACCGCCTCGAACACCCTGCTCGCGCAGCGGCTCCTGCCCTTGCTGAAATGGTGGCCGCGGGTGAACCGCGAGACGCTCAGGGCCGACGCGGTTGCGGGCCTGATCGGCGCGATCGTCGTGCTGCCGCAGGGCGTGGCGTTCGCGACGCTCGCCGGGCTTCCTCCCGAGTACGGCCTTTACTGCGCCATGGTGCCGACGCTGGTCGCGGCCGTGTTCGGCTCCTCGATGCATGCGATCGCCGGGCCCACGAATCCGTTGTCGCTGATGGTGTTCGCGGTGCTGAGCCCGCTCGCCGTGCCCTTCACGCCGCACTACATCGAGCTCGCGCTCACCCTGGCGTTGATGTCGGGCGTGATCATGCTCGCGCTCGGCCTGATCCGTTTCGGATCCCTGGTAAATTTCGTATCGAGCTCGGTCGTGGTCGGGTTCACCGCGGCGCTCGGCGTGTTCATCTTCGCGAGCCAGCTCGGCAACTTTCTCGGCATCGTCTCGCCGCCTGCGTCCCTCGCCAATCAAGTGAGCGCTACGTTCAGGCACCTCGGCGACGCCAGGCCCTGGGTAGTGCTCGTGGCGACAGCGACGGTCGCGGTGGGCGCTCTCTCGCAACGGGTGCTCCCGAAGATCCCGCCGATGCTCGCCGCGATGGTGCTGGGCAGCGTCGCGGCCTTTTTCCTCAACCAGGCGCTCGGCGCGGACCAAACCGGCCTGAGGACGCTCGGTCCCCTGCCGGGCGCGCTGCCGCCGGTCTCGCGCCCGGACTACTCCGTGGCGACCCTGCAGAGCCTGTTGCCGGGCGCCTTCGCCGTGGCGCTGGTCTCGCTCACCCAGGCGCTCTCGATCGCACACGCCATCGCGCTGAAGTCGAGGCAGCGCCTGGACAACAACCAGGAGTTCATCGCCCAGGGCCTCGCCAACGTCGCGGCGGCATTTTTCTCCGGGTTTCCGACGAGCGCGTCGGCGAACCGCTGCGGCATCAACTACGACGCCGGCGCGAGGACGCCGATGGCGGCGATTTTCTCGGCGCTGCTACTGGTGCTCGTGCTCCTAGCGGTGGCGCCGCTGGTCGCGTATCTGCCGATCGCGGTCGTGGCGGGGGTGTTGTTCCTCGTCGCCTGGAATCTGATCGACGTCTCGCGAATCCGCAAGATGCTCGCGACCAGCCGCGGCGAGACGGCGGTGCTCGCCGTCACTTTCTTTGCGACGCTGCTCCTCGATCTCGAGTTCGCGATCTTCGTCGGAGTACTGGTGTCGCTGGTGCTGTACCTGAACCGGACATCCCACCCGATCCTGAGGAGCCTGGTGCCCGACCCGCGCCATACCGAGCGCAAGATGACCGAGGTCGAGGACAGCCTGGTCGAATGCCCGCAGCTCAAGATCCTGCGCATCGAGGGCTCGCTCTACTTCGGCGCGGTCGGCCACGTCGAGCGGCATCTCGATACGCTGCGCGAGCACAGTCCCGGGCAGAAGCATCTGCTTCTCATGTCGAAGAGCATCAACACCATCGACATGGCAGGCGCCGAGCTGCTCGTCGAGGAGGCGCGACGCCGCCGCGGGGACGGCGGGCAGCTGTATCTCTACAGCCTGAGGAAGCCGGTCGAGGAGCTGTTGGAGCGCGGCGGCTACATGGTCGAGATCGGCCGCGAGAACGTTTTCCGCGGCAAGCGCGAGGCGATCGGCGGAGTGTTCACGCGGCTCGACCGCTCGATCTGCGCCACTTGCCGCGCGCGCATCTTCGATGAATGCGCGAGCGTGCCCAAGCCGAAGGAGACCTGATGCGCCGCGCCGCGCTGGCCGCGCTCGTCCTGCTCACCGCCTGCGGCGGGGGGCAGCCGAAGCTCGCGCGCCTAGCGCCCGACGCGGTGGTGCTCGCCTTCGGCGACAGCCTCACCTTCGGCGTCGGCGCGAATCCCAGTGAGAGCTACCCCGCGCGGCTCGAGGCGCTGATCGGACGCAAGGTGATCTCGTCGGGAGTCCCGGGGGAAACCAGCGCGGGCGGCCTTGCGCGCCTCCCCGCCGCGCTCGAGGAAGCCAGGCCTCAGCTCGTCATCCTGTGCGAGGGCGGCAACGACTTCCTGCAGAAGCTCGATGAGGCGCAGGCGGCGAGCAACCTCAGCGCGATGATTCGTCTGGCCAAAGCTCGGGGTGCCCAAGTCGTGCTGATCGCCGTTCCGAAACCCGGTCTGCTCCCCTCGCCTGCGGATTTCTACGCCGCCGTCGCGAAAGAGTTCGCGGTGCCGCACGAGGAGGCCGCGCTCAGGAAGATACTCACCGACAACGCGCTCAAGTCCGACCTCGTGCACCCCAACGCCGCCGGCTACGCCAGGCTGGCCGAGGCGATCGCCGCACTTCTCAGGAAAACCGGGGCGGTCTGACAGGGCAGCCCCGGAGGCTCCGGTGAGGGTATACCCGACATCGAGGAAAGTACTCAGAAAACGAGACGTTTTCACCTATCTTTAGCGGATGCGCCGTACTATGCTGACGGCATAGCAACGTGGTTCTTCCCGATGGATCATCCCGTCACAGACCGTCATCTCTGGATCGAAGTCGCCGAGTACCTCTTCGCCGTCGTCGGCGCTATCGCCATCGTGTGGCTGATCGCCGACGACTTCGGCTCGCCCCTGTGGGGCGGGCTGACGAGCATCCACCTGCGCTGAACGCCCGAAACGCTGTCACCTCGCGCCGAGCAGCCGCGAGGCGCGCCCGACGTCTTTGGGCTTGACCCAGAAAATCGCGCCGAAGCGGCCGCCGCCCGCGGTCACGGCATCCATCGCGACCATGTTGATTTTCGCCTCTGCAAGCTTGTCGAGAACGCGGACGAGCGCGCCCACGCGGTCCCCGCCCTGGACAAGGAACGCGGTTTTCCTCTTGCCGAGATTCACGCCGGCTTTCTTGGCTCCGCGGGCGAATTCGACCGGCCTCGCCGGGACGAAGTCCACCTGCGCCTTGCCGCCTTTGGGAAAGCCGGTGAAGGCGAGCAGGTTCTGCTTGCCTTTCGCGATCGCCCTGAGCATTTCGACGCCCACGCCCGGGCGGTTCGGTACCTGCATCGAAAAGTAGACGACTTTGCGGATCATGGTTCCTCCTTTTGCGTAGGTTGTCGCTCTGCGCCATGATACGCCCATGGGCCATCGACTCTCGAAGATCACCACCCGCACCGGCGACGGCGGCGAAACGGGCCTCGGCGACGGCTCGCGTGTCCGCAAGGACACGCCGCGGGTCGCGGCGCTGGGCGAGATCGACGAGCTGAATTCGGCGATCGGAGTGCTGCTCGCCGAGCCGCTGCCGGAGAAGGTCCGCGCAAGTCTCGAAAGCATCCAGCACGATCTGTTCGACTTGGGCGGCGACGTGTCGATCCCCGGACGCTCGACGATGAGCAGCGCGCAAGTCGAAAGGCTGGAGACGCTGATCGAAAAGCTGAACTCCGGATTGCCCCGACTCAAGGAATTCATTCTCCCGGGGGGGACGCGCGCTGCGGGCTTGGCGCATCTCGCGCGCACCGTCTGCCGGCGCGCCGAGCGCTCGCTCATCGCCCTGTCATCCTCGGAAAAAGTGGCCGACGCAGGAAGAATCTACCTCAACCGGCTTTCGGATCTCCTGTTCGTCCTGGGCCGGGTTCTGAACCGCGAAGGCGGCGGCGGCGACGTGCTCTGGCAGCAGGGCAAGAACCGGTAGAAAACAAAGGCCCGCGCTCTGCGGGCCTCGCTCGAACCGAAACTTCGACGGTCAGGCCTCGACGAACGCCTCTTCGCGTTTCTTGCGCACCGCCGGCGCAAGCACGATTGCGAGCAGGATGCCCGCGATGACGAGCATGGTGAGGCTGATCGGCCGCTGGAAGAACACCAGCGCATCTCCCCGGGACAGCAGCATCGCCCGGCGCAGGTTCTCTTCCATCAGCGGCCCGAGGATGAAGCCGAGGATCAGCGGTGCCGGCTCGCATTCGAGCTTCACGAAGATGTACCCGACCACGCCGAACGCCGCCGTCTGCATCACGTCGAAGGGGCTGTTCGAGATGCTGTACACGCCGATGCAGCAGAACACGAGAATGGACGGATAGAGTATCCGGTAGGGCACCATCAGCAGCTTGATCCACATGCCGATCAACGGCAGGTTGAGGATCACCAGCATCAGGTTGCCGACCCACATCGAGGCGATCATGCCCCAGAAGAGCTGCGGCCTCTCGGTCATGACCTGGGGGCCGGGCGCGATGCCCTGGATCATCATGGCGCCGATCATCAGGGCCATCACCGGATTGGAGGGAATGCCCAGCGTCAGCAGCGGAATGAAGGAAGTCTGCGCCCCGGCGTTGTTCGCCGACTCGGGCGCCGCCACACCCTGGATCGCGCCCTTGCCGAAGTTGGCGGAGTTCTTGGAAACTTTCTTTTCCAGCGTATAGGCGGCGAAGGAGGCGAGCAATGCGCCCCCGCCGGGCAGAATCCCAAGGAACGAGCCGAGCGCGGTGCCGCGCAGGATCGAAGCCCACGAGTCCTTGAAGTCCTGCAGACTGGGGAGGAGGTTGCTCACTTTCTTGGTGAAGATCTCGCGCTTTTCCTTCTGCTCGAGGTTGGCGATGATCTCGGCGAAGCCGAACACACCCATCGCGACCGAAACGAAGCCGATGCCGTCCGAGAGCTCGGACACACCGAAGCTGAAGCGCGCGACGCCCGAATTCACGTCGGTGCCGACCAGGCCGAGGAGCAACCCCAGCAACACCATCGCGATCGCCTTGATCAGGGACCCGTGCGCGAGCACCGTCGCCGCGATCAGGCCCAACACCATCAGCGAGAAGTACTCCGCCGGGCCGAACTTGAGCGCGACCTCCGCGAGAGGCGGCGCGAACAGCGCGATGATGACGGTCGCGACGCAGCCGGCGAAGAACGAGCCGATCGCAGCGATCCCGAGCGCGGGCCCTGCCCGCCCCTGCCGCGCCATCTGGTAGCCGTCCAGACAGGTCACGACCGACGAGGACTCGCCGGGAATATTCACGAGGATCGCGGTGGTCGACCCGCCGTACTGCGCGCCGTAGTAGATGCCGGCGAGCATGATCAGCGCGGAAGTCGGGTTGAGCGTAAACGTGACCGGCAGCAGCATCGCGATGGTGGCGACGGGACCGATGCCGGGCAGCACCCCGATGAGCGTTCCCAGCAGCACGCCCAGCAGGCAGTAGAGCAGGTTCTGGATCGAAAGCGCGACGCCGAAGCCCAGGGCGAGATTAGCGAAGAGTGATTCCATGTCGCTACTCCCAGAGGCTCGGCCATACGTTCATCGGCAGCCCCAGGCCTTTGACGAACGCAAGTACCGCGAAAATCGCCAGCGAGACGGACAGGATCGTCACTTCCTTCCACTTGAATTCGTGCCCGCCCCATGCGCTGATGACCACCAGCAGCACCACGGCGGCCACAAGGCCCAGGGGTTTCAGCACGTACCCGAAGATAACGACGGAAAAAAGAATCACCCAGAGCGACCTTTCGCCGAACGCCGCGAAGATCAGCCCGACCGAGAGTCCCGCCACCAGGGCATGGCCGATCTCCCAGACGATGTTCGCGTCGTGACTCGGTTGCGTGTAGTACGCAAACACGCCCAGCGCCAGCCCGGCGATCACACGCCAGAGCACGAACGGGAAGACGCGCAGCGGGTTCTGCGTCCTTGTCACGAATGCCCGGAACAACACGACCCCGCCGAGCACCGCGAGCAACCCCCCGAGCATCGTCGGAAAGTACGCCGGCCCCATGCGCACCGACGTTCCCATGGCGTAGTTGCGGGACACCAACATGAAGGCGACCCCGAACGCGACGAACATCAGCCCGGCCCAAAAATCCTTGCCGTTCGTTATTTTCATTAACCCTCCACCACTCCGGCCGGCTATTGTGCCACAGCTTATACGGCCGGCAATGCCCCCTGATCCGCCTTTTCTCTGTCCATATAGCCGAGCAGCTTGGAGCTGGTCTGACGTAAGCGCTGTGACAGCATCAAGACCAGCTCCATCAGTATCTTCGACCCGAGAGTCGCTTGCTCCAAAATGATGCGGGCGAGGCTGTCGCGGGAGAGAACCGCTATCGTGCAGGACTCGCCCGCGACGCAACTGGCGAAGCGCGGCTCGCCGTCGATCATCGACATCTCGCCGAACGACTGTCCGGGCAGCACCAGAGCGATCAGGCGCGGGGCGTTCCAGCGGTCCTGCTTGAAAACTTCGATCCTGCCGTCGATCAGGAACACCATGCAATCGCCGGTCTCGCCCTCGCGGATGATTTCGGCGCCCGGGTCGGCCCTATAGACCTGCATGAACTGGCTGAGCAGACCTATCTCGGCCAGATTGAAGTTCTCGAACAGCGGCGAGAACTTGATCAGGGCGTGGATCTGTCCCGCGTAAGGCGTCGCATCGCCCAGCGACTCCAGCTGCGCCAACCGGGCACCTTCCGCCGTTTCCGCCATCCCAAAACCCGCCTCGCTGCGCCGCGCGAGGGGCCGGCCGTCCCGCCCCCTCTCGCCGGTGACGGGCGAGATTATGCCCAAAGGCGCACCCCTTAACAACGCAAATCAGCGCTTCACCCCGCGAGGAACCACGCGGTCGCGGCCAGCCACCCCGCGGTTGCGATGATCAGGTGCGGATCGTGCAGCATCTCCCAGGCCGGATCTCCGCCGCCCTCCCTGGAGTACATGACCTGGAGGTAGCGGAACAAGCCGTAGAGAACGAACGGAACGGTGAGTATCAGGCGATCGGTTCCGTGCAGCGCAACGGTCTCCGCGTCGACGGTATACAGCGCATAGCCGATCGCGGCTCCGGCAACGCTCACGCTGATCAGGAGATCGAGCAGCGGCTTGCTGTAGCCCTCGAGTGCCGCGCGGTGGGCGGGTCCGCCGTTCGGGTTTCCCGCGCCACCCACCGCGAGAAATTCGGCGCGGCGCTTGCCGAAACCCAGAAACAGCGTGAGCATCAGGCCGCACAGCAGCAGCCATTTCGACGGAGGAATCCCGAGGCCGGTGGTGCCCGCGAGTATGCGTAGCATGAAGCCGCCGGCGATCATGAAAACGTCGAGAATCGGGACGCGCTTGAGCCCCGCGCTGTACGCTAGGTTGAGCGCAATGTAAGCGCCCACGATCCCAAGCGACGACAAGGACACGGCCGCGGCGAGCGCGAACGCGGCGAGCGCGAGGGCGACGCACAGCGCGCGCGCGGGGCCGATTCCGACTTCGCCCAGCGCGAGCGGCCGGAGCCGCTTCGACGGATGCAGGCGGTCCGCGTCCCGGTCGGCGATGTCGTTCATGACATAGACGGCGCTCGAGGCGAGGCAGAACGCAACGAACAGGGCCAGCACCTCGACGACCACCGTCGGGTCGTCCCAACGGTGGCCGAAGACCACACCGAGGAAGACGAACCCGTTCTTGATCCACTGGTGCGGACGCGCGAGGCGTACGAGCGCGCTCGCCTTCATTTCCTGGCCGGACAGGTCGGGGCGCCGAAATAGCGCTCGCAGAAGTAGCAGCGCCCCTGGGCGAGGTACGAGGGAATCGCATAGAAGCGATCCCTCACCGGCTTCAGCACCCCCTCGCGATAGGCGCCGAAATCGAATCCCCGGCCGAGCACCACGTGAAAGGTCGCGCCCGACAGCGTGAACTCCCTGTACTCGACCGTCCGGAAGTAGGGCCGGTACTGGAAATCCTCAGGCGCGTTCTTGCGCAACACGAGAATATCCTTGCCGTCGAGCCGCCGGAAGTCGGTCTGGAGATCGTCCTGCCGGGCGTACGACGAGCCCGCGCCGAACACGAAGAAGTATTTCCCGGAATAGTAGGACGCGACGACCGCCGGAGAATATCCGTCCGAGGCGAATTCGAATCGCCCCTCGTAGGGCTTGAGCTCCTGCAGGATGTCCTTGATGCGCAGCTGGTAGACGATTCCGTCGTAGAAGCGGCTGTTCTTCCAGGTCTCGAGCGGCAGAGCCGCCGCCACCACGATCGCGGCGGCGTGCAGCGCGCTGAACGCTGCGAGATACACGACCGATTTGCGCAGCTGGTCGCGCGACAGCATCCGGCCGGCGAGGACGAAGAAGAAGGGCACGAATCCGAGCATCCAGTGCAGCCCGACCTGCTTGACGAGCGACAGCACGGCGAAGAATCCGAAGGGGAACATGAACATGACGCCGAAGAATCGCGCGCCCGGGTCGCCGAAGGCGGCGAGCACCGACCGGCGCTCGCGGGCGAGCTGCCACAGCGCGATCGGGCTGAGCAAATAGAGCAAGGAGACG
>Ga0137407_10002268_pt1 | contig 12677 bp, 15 predicted proteins | sample CZOMad2_2_16fung_FD_108410 | JGI IMG/M metagenome (GOLD analysis project Ga0137407, IMG submission 108410) | Vadose zone soil fungal communities from Angelo Coast Range Reserve, California, USA - CZOMad2_2_16fungal (Illumina Assembly) | ecosystem: Environmental > Terrestrial > Soil > Vadose...
GTGCCGCGCCGACCGCTTCGGTTCGCGCTTGTCTGCGCACGGCGGCAGCCTCGGGCTCTCCTCCGGGATGCGTCAGGACCCACTCCTGCACGGTCTGGTTCAGTCGAGCGGTATTGGCTCGGCTCTCCTTGTACATAGGCAAGACGCCGCGGATGGAGAAAGAGTTCATCGGGAGCCGAAAGAAGTAATGACGCAAACCCACAACGAAGTAAAGAGTCGAGAATGAACAGAAGCGTTCTCGAATTGGAGCCCGTGCCCCAGGGAGAATTCCAAACTGGGAATTTTCCGCGTGACGCGACGCAATCGAGTCTTTTCCCGTTCTAGCTCCACTACTGTCAAGTAAAATGGTGCAAACAGTTGAAATAAGGGTAGATACCGAAACCTCGGGTCGCTCCGTCATGCGCACTGCGACGCATTTTGCGCACTGAAGCCTTGCTGGCCATTGGACTGCATTTCAGCCGATATGCGAAAGCTTCCGCAACATCTCCGCCGAATTACAAACCGACCAACTTAATCAATTGAAGAATCATTCAGGCGCAAGCCATCCGCCTCCATACAGAAGTCCGGGTCCAAGCGAGGCAAGAAAAATCGGAAATCGTGATGGAGTTGGACCTGCACGAAATGCCTCAAGCGCGCTGTGAAGTGCGGCAGCGCATGTCGTTGAACCAAGATTTCCGCGAGTCGCAGCGACCGGAGGAAACCGTTCAAGCAACACTCCTGATTTTTTCGCAAGCAAAGCGACAAGTCGCGGGTTAGGCTGATGCGTCGCGAACGCCGCTACTTCCGTGCGTGGAATGCCGCTGACTCGTTCGAGTTCCGAAATACATTGATCCAGACGTGCCGTTGCCGCCCGGGAAAGTGCGTCGCCATCGAAAATTACCTTTAATCGATCGCCTGGCCCTGCCGAAACCTGAATCGCGGCCTGAAGTTGCGAAGCACACCCAAAAAAGAATTCCCGCAGCGAAAAATTGCCTTGGGCCGAACGAGGCGGTCGGCTCTGCACTAGAAAAGCGGATGCGCCATCACCAAAAAGTCCGCCAAACTCACCCACGACGCGCCCCGGAACGAGCGTGCGAGAGTGCACATCCGCGGTGACGACGAGCACCGCGCGGCATTGCTCTGACTCCACAAATGATTTCGCAACCGCAAGCGCATGTAGAAATCCAAGACACGCGCCACCGACGTCGAGTGCCCCGCACTTCTCGTGCACGCCGATCGCGAGATGCATCTGTGCCGCGAACGATGGAAACGCGTGATGTGTTTCGCTGGCAGCGATGATCCAGTCGATCGCGTTAGGCGAAACGCCCGAGTTCTCCAGGACTTCTCTCGCGGCTTTCGCGGCCAACGTTACTTCCGATTCGTTGGCGTTCGCATGTGCCAAAGAAACGATTCCGGCACGATGGCGCAGCTTCCCGGTTGGCATGCCAAAGGCCGTGTCAACCTCTTCGGATGGAATTGTTCTCGAGCCGAATGCGACGCCGGAGAATCGCAACAGAGCAGCGCTGTGCCGGGTGGACATGAAAAGTTCGCGCCCTTGTTAGGCCCGGAATTCTTGGCCTTGGAGTTGTCGGGCCCTGGCATTGTGAGCGATGGAAGGAACCGCAGCAAGAGCGCCGTCGCTCAAATTTCGCAAAATTTTCTGTCCTTACATGGTTTTTCGAAACAGCAGAGATCCCAGACCCCGAAGCACAGCGGGCGTGTGGTAGTTTGGGAAGTCCATGGAAGACGGCGCGAGAATTCCGAAATGTTCTGCCTGACCTGGCGGCAGTGTCTTGCCGCAATGCTTTCCGCAAGCGCGCTGATGGTCTTGGCAAGCCCCGCGCGGGCGCAGCGCGAACGCGGCGAGTTGCAAATCGAGGTGAAAGATCCTCAAGGCCGCAGCACTGCAGCCACGGGAGAAATCGTCAGTGAATCAAACCAGGTGAAAAAGGAGTTTGCGATTGGCGCGGACGGAAAATATCTTGCGCAGGAGCTGGCGTTTGGCGTCTACCGCTTGACCGTGAGCGCGGAAGGGTTCGCTGCGTGGACTGGTTTGCTCGAAGTTCGCAGCGAAGTGCCGGTGCGTGTTGCCGTGGTTCTCGGAATGGCGCCTGTAAACACGCAAGTTGAGGTCACTGATGCAGCGACGCTGCTTGATCCGTCGGAAACCGGAACGATCTATTCGTTAAGCGGGGAGACGCTGCGCGAACACGAAGCCGCGCAACAGGGGCGCGATCTTTCTGACGCGGTGAACGATCAGCCCGGCTGGCTTTATGAAGCAAATGGAGCCCTGCATCCGCGCGGCTCCGAATATCAAGTGCAGTATGTGCTGGACGGAATGCCCCTGACACAAAACCGTTCGCCGGCTTTTGCAGCGCCGCTGGATGCCGGCGACGTGGAATCGATGCGCGTGATGACCGCCGGATATGCCGCGGAGTACGGGCGCAAGCTTGGCGGAGTGATCGAGTTGATGACGGAGAAAAATCCGCCAGTGGGATTACATGGACGCTTCGAAACGGGAGGCGGCAGCTTCGATTCGGTCAGCGGCGCCGGCGAGATCGGATATTCCAGCGGCAAAAATCACTTCGAAGCGAGCGGTCAGGGATTTCATAGCGGGCGGTATCTCGATCCTCCGGTTCTGGATAATTTCACGAATGCGGGAAATGGCAACAGCCTTTCCGTTGCGTATGAACGGGATTTTTCAGAACGTGACCGCTTGCGGTTCACGATTTCTCGAAGCGACGCGCACCACACCGTGCCGAATGAGCGCATTCAGCAAACGGCAGGCCAGCGACAGGACGCGGACAATACCGACGTAAGCGGCCAAATCTACTACCGGCACATCAGCTCGCAGAATCTGTTGTGGAGCTTTTCTGGAAGCACGCGCGACGCAAGCGCGCTTTTGCACTCGAACAATTTCGCAACTCCCATCATCGTGGCACAGGATCGTGGATATCGCGAAGGATATGTGCGTGGCGACGTCGCGGGACACGCGGGCCATCACGACTGGAAGGCAGGAGCGGACTCTTTGTTCACACCAGTGCGCGAATCGCTGTTCTACCAGATCACGGACTCATCGCAGTTTGATCCGGGCACGGCGCTGCAATTTGCGTTTTCAGCGCGCAAGTGGGACGTCGAGCCGGCTTTCTATGTTCAAGATAATTTTCATCGCGGAAGCTGGAATGTAAGCGCCGGCCTGCGCTTCGATCACTATGGATTCGTGGTGAGCGAATCGGCATGGAGCCCGCGCATCGGCGTGTCGCGCTATATCGACCGTTGGAAGATGCTGCTGCACGTTTCTTACGACCGCGTTTTTCAGACTCCGGCAATGGAAAATCTTTTGCTTGCGAGTTCGCCGGAAGTGGATTCGCTGAATCCTGATGTGCTGCGGTTGCCGGTGCGCCCCTCGCGCGGAAATTATTTTGAAGGCGGCGTCACGCAAGCGCTGTTTGGACATTTGCGCCTCGATGCGAATGTGTTTCGTCGCAATTTCCGGAATTTTGCCGACGATGATGTTCTCCTTGATACGGGGATCAGTTTTCCGATCGCATTCGACAAAGCGAGGATTTTTGGAGAAGAAGTCCGGCTCGCGGCAACGGAATGGGGCAGGTTTTCGGGCTTTTTAAGCTACTCGAACCAATCCGCGGTTGCGCAAGGACCAATCACCGGTGGACTTTTGCTTGGAAGCGACAACAGCTCGACGTTGGCGGATAACAGTAAATTCGCGGTGACCCAGGACCAACGGAACACAGTTCGCGCGAGAGTTCGTGCGCAAGCCACAAAACGTGTATGGGCGGCACTCGGCGCGGAGTACGGCAGCGGACTTCCCGTTGAACTCGATGATCCCGCGAACATCGATCTGAATTTTTTGTTGGCGCAATTCGGGCCCGAAATTCTGGCGCACGTGAACCTGGATCGCGGACGTGTGCGGCCCAATTTTTCGTTGGGTGCGGCCGCGGGAGTGCAACTGTACCGAAAAGAAAGCAGAAGTCTCAACATTCAGGTCGAGGCGAACAATCTCACGGATCGGGTGAATGTCTTGAATTTTGCCGGGCTGTTTTCCGGAACGGCTGTCGCCGCTCCGCGCAGCGCCAGCGCACGCCTGCGTTTCAATTTTTGAAGCTTGCGTTAGCGGCGCCGAACCTTGCCAAGCAGCCGCAGTATTTCCATGTACAGCCAAATCAAAGTAACCATCAAAGCGAACGCGCCGTTCCACTCCATGTACTTTGGCGATTAGCCGCGGTGGGAACCTCCAGGTAAGACACATCCAGCGCGAAACTCCTCTACCACGCGGAAAAAATTTGGTACCGCTAACGGGAATCGAACTCGTATTTTAGCCTTGAAAGGGATGATTCACACAGAGCTATGCGAATGAAAACAAAGCTATTAGACAATCGTCTGCATTGATCGATTGACGAATTGCATTGTCCGTGAGAGACTGCATTCTACGGTGCTCAGCGTATCCCATGGAGATAAGCCTATGCCAGACGCGAGGCTGCAAGAGGTCAACGGCCGGCTGAAGAAGGGTGAAGGTTGGATAGGCTACCGCTACTCGACGAACAGCATAGGCAAAAAGGTCCAGTCGAAATTCCTCTACTTCGCTTTTTACCAAGGCAAGGCGCAGAAGTTCGTCAACACGAAGACCAACGATCCGGAGGACGCCTACCGGCGGCTTCTCGAAGCACGAGGCCAAGTCGAACGCGGCGATCGCTTACTTCCCTCAGAGGTCTCCAGGATACGTTACGAAGACCTGAAAGGAATTCTGATCGACTATTACCACGAAAAGCATCCCGATTCGCTTTACTCCCGGCGCACCAAAGACGGAGGTACCGAGGAAACTTTTCTCGGCGCAGACAAGCTCGACGTGTTCTTCAAGCGGATGCCGATCACGGAAATCAGAGCAGATAAGATTCAGGAGTACATCAAATGGCGCCGCAAGGAAGGTGATGCCGATGCAACGACGCGCCGGCAACTCGGCCATCTTCGACTCGCTTTTAATCGGGCTTGGAAACTGGAACGAATCAACCGAAACGATATCCCGCCATTCGAACTCCCGAATGATTCAAAACCACGAAAAGGATTTCTCGATCCCGGAGACTTTGCCACCCTGCGGGAGGCAATGCCCGAACATCTTCAACCGACCGTGACATTCCTCTATTACACGGGATGTCGGACCGGCGCAGCTTCGAAGATCACTTGGGAGATGGTTTCGAGGGACTGCACAGAAATTGAATTGCCTGCGGAAATCATGAAGAACGATGAGCCTCTGATCCTGCCTCTTGTTGGTCCACTAGAAGGAATTTCAACTCTCTTGAAAGAGATGCGCAAATCGTTTCCGAACCCAACGGATCGCGTCTTCAATTTCCGAAACTTTCGATTCGCCTGGAACAAAACCTGTGATCGTCTCGGGCTCGGAAAGTTCGATAAGAAGTTGCGGCACTATGACGGGCTGAAACCTCACGACTTCCGTCGATCGGCCTCTCGAAATTTAATTAAGGCGGGTGTTAATCGTCGGATCGCCATGCAAATCACAGGACATAAGACGGAACACATCTTCGAACGTTACAACATCAAGACGACCGACGACGTGAAGGAAGCCCTAATCAAGGTCGGTGAATTCAAGAGTGCGTCGGTCACTACAATTGCGCAAAACTCAAGCAAACGATAGAATTGATATTGCGTCTGACGTTCGAACTGACGTTAGGACTGACAGACTAGCAAGATGGCCCGGTAGTGTAATCGGTTAACACGTTGCCCTTTCAAGGCAAAGACTACGGGTTCGATTCCCGTCCGGGCTACCAATCTGTTCGTAGTTTGACGCCGATTGGAAGCTATTCAATCCTCGCACGACCCAATTTCACTCAGAAACTTGCCAAAGCTTAAGGGGTGCAGGTGACGTTGGTATACAAAAAGAGGTAAGAGTGCCCACCCGGAAAGCTCTTGAGACCCTCAGAGGTGCAGAAGAGCATATGAAGACTGCGGAGGAAAAGCTCCGTTCGTTCATCGAACGGCCGAATCGCGAATACTCACCCGACGAGAGTGCAAAGAACAAACGTCTGCTCGATGATCTCCGACTAGCGATGGTGGAATATTCGGAAGCGTTTGAGCGGGCGGTCAGGTCCTAAGGCGTCATGCTGCCACTCCAGTTCCAATCTTCTGCCGCTCAATCCAACGGTCTAAATCTACCTTATCAATTTTGAATCCTCGGCCGACAGGCACGTATGGAAGCTCTCGCTTTCGCAACATTTGTCGGATCGCCCAGACTCTTGCTCCGAGATAACCTGCGGCGTCTTTGATTGAAAGTAGTCGAGGACCTGCAATAATCGGCTGTGGGGGCATAACTGGTTTCTTAAATCTACGCTGGATCGGCATCGAATAAATCCTTCTCGCATGTCCGTGGGTGAATTTGATTTTGAGAGAACACGCGAGCCGTCGCGATAACGGCGTGAGCCTTTGTGGATGATGAAGTATTTGATCGGTGAGACACGAAGAACCTGCCGGCGCAAACCGCGCCTACGTTCCCAGGTGTCCGACCTAATAGGAGGGAGGACTTGCAAATCAACCGCGACGGGTATTCTCGTCCATGCAGCGTGCGCTATGCGGACTGGTGGTTGCTAATGATCCGGGTGAGTATTCCCTGCCAGCCTGCTTAGAAGGGTCCCGGCCATTACACCGTGATAAGACAAGCTGGCGCGTTCTCGGAAATTCAAAATATTGGTTTCGAGGATGAAGAGTTGTCAGTGTCGGACTTGGACGAGGCGATCTCGCTTTACAAACGGGAACACGCCCAAGCATGGTGATTTCCCACACTGCCCCATCCGTAGCCGCAAAAGAAATTCTGAAAGACTTAAACGGCAGCTACTTTCTCAACAAGCACGGCGACGTGGAATCGCGAACATCAAAAGCGTTGCAAGAAATGTTCGAGTCTCATCAGCCTTCAGCGTGGTATTTCGGACACTTTCATATCAATCGGGAATTCCTAATTGGAGAGACGAAGTTTCGCTGCCTGGCTGAGATGACCGTGCACGAAGTGCCCGAGCCTGCGTTCCAAGCGTGTGGCCTTTGAAAACATACAATTGGCATCTTGCCCGACCGATTGGGAAAAACTTTGCATACCATAGGAATCCGCGACCATTAACTATCTGTTCTTCAATACGTCACGGATACTTCAAGTGGCAGGGTAAGTGCTGGCTGCGTGCTAGTGTCCTAACACTGCGTTCTCCGCAAGTTACTCAGCCACGCGCAGTGTGGGTTCTATTAGGGCTGAGTTATGTCCCGAAATATCGCCCTAGGTTTTCTGCTGCTGGCTGGAGCTTTGCTCACAGCACCTCATGCAAAAGCCGATGGGATTTTCACGGCGACCCTCTTAGGGTCTAATGAAGTTCCTTCCAACGCGTCAACCGCCACTGGATTCATCACTGTAACCCTCACGGGCGACAGCCTCTTCGTGGATGAGACTTTCTCGGGGCTGATAGGAGGCCCCGCAGCGGCAGCCCACATCCATTGCTGTGCCGGACCCGGTGTCGCCGTGGGAGTGGCCGTCCCGTTCATTGGTTTTCCGGCGGCGACAAGCGGAACCTACTCCCACCTCTTCGACTTAACTCTAGACGGGACGTATACGGCGGCCTTTGAAACTGCTCACGGTGGCACGGCTGCGGGAGCAGAGAGCGCGCTGGTGGCTGCCCTATTCGCGGGCCAGACGTACGCCAACATCCACGACGCTACGTTCCCAGGCGGCGAAATTCGCGGTCAGCTGATACAGACGCCTGAGCCCAGCACCCTGATGCTTTTGGGGATGGGTTTGACCGCTCTAGTGGCTCGGAGAAAACGGCGTACGACGTGTAGCCCGACAAACTTTTGAATGTCTCAGATGATCGCTTTCCGTGCAGGTCGTTTGGAGGAACAGGGCACAAAAGCCTTCTCTTCTTCTGCGCCCTGCCTATTGATTGGTTCAAAGTGAGAGTAACACGCAGTGTCGGTCCAGAAGTCTGCGTGAGTCAATAAGGTAAACCCGTTAGAACTGCGATTAGTTTAGAGAACAGTTATAGAACTGCACCAGATCAGGAACATCCTTTTGGACTAGTCACCTCGGTCATTTTCATATCAACCGAGAATTGTTAATCGGCGAGACGAAGTTCCGCTGCTTGGCCGGAGATAGCCGGATCGAGGTCGTGTCGTGCGATTCGAGTGTCGTATGGTTACTTCCTGGCCTTGCACGGAAACGCACGCGCCAACGCTACTGAAGCGATGAAACGAGTTGCGCGATGCGCTTTCTCGGGATTGTCAGCGATGTATTTCTTAATTACGCGAACGATTTGAACAGTGGTTGCTCCACGCGGCGGGCAGACCATCCTGTCCTTTTCTGGTACACCTAGCAGCTCATCATGCACTACGAAGCCCTCTCTGAAACCTTCAACCCAGCCCAGACAGGTGGCATCGTTGTGGACGCGATCAAGCTCTGCCTTCCGTTCGCCATCTATACGTGAACAGACTTCCGAGAAAGCGCTACCAGACCTGCTGATATCTGGTTGCTCAGCGGCACTCTTTGAGCCAACGCTACCGGACGAACAAACAAAGCACACAGCAATCAGGGTAAAAACCGAGAGCGAACGCATGGAACCCCCATCCGTTGGGCGGGAAGTCTATTCCGACGCCTAGGCAGCGGCACTCGAAGTGGATTCCCGTCCTGCTTTCACGCCGCCTTGCTTCTTGGACACGCGCCCTGCCAGAAATAAAATCAAATTCCGGTCTTCTTGATCCATCTTCGCGAGCAAGGACACCAGCTTTTTCATCAACAACGCCCCGGATCGAGACGATTCCAAGGAATCTTCTTTCGTGTGCTTTGCGGTCTTTGGCATAATGGGCGGCTTATCACCGTCGAACATCAGATGGTATAGCGGCAGTTCGAGAGCACGCGCAAATTTTGCCAAAGTCTCTACCGATGGAACGGTGTGACCATTCTCAACCCGAGAAACGTAGCAACGGAGCAATCCTGTCCGCTTTTCGATGTCCCCCTGCGACAAATCCTTTGCTTCACGAAGTGTTTTTAGACGGTCGCCGATAACCATGATCTTTTCGTCTCCTTGTGCCCCAAAAGGTTACTTCACAGGACTTTGAGTCTCAACAGCAATTGAGTTCGTCGAGCGTTAATGCGTCATTTGCATGAGAGCACCGCGAAGTTCGTTCAAGTACGCAGACCGCTTGCCAACCAGGCCGCGAGAGCGTAGTTTGATGATTAGTTCGCAGGACAACTTCATTTACCAGCCAAAGATGTAGATGTTATGGCGAGATCGATACGCAAATCGATTCCCCAGCCGGAGTGGGCAAAATCAGTGGCCCGCTTGCGCACCGGACTGGCTTTCAATCAAGTCGAATTCAGCAATACGTTTCACTGCTCGGCCATGGCTGTCTCCAGATGGGAACGGGGAGTTTCCGAACCGCCTTCGCACGTTTACATCGAAATGGGCAATCTGGCCGGGGACCCGTTGTGCTGGTATTTCTGGGGAAGAGCGGGCTTGAGCAGGGAAGACTTGCTGCGTGTGGTGCCACAGTTGCAAGCGCGTTTGCGAAAAGCGCAGTTGCCGGACCTTGAGGTCGCGGCGGCCGGTAGTGGCGGTAAGAGGCCACGGTCAAAAACTAAATTGCAGCTGGTGGCGATCCCGTTGCTGAAATCGGTGGCAGTGGCGCACGGCGAAAAAGGCGGAGGCGAGGGCAGCGAGCTGCTGCACGACGCGCCGATCGAGAGCATGATTGCCGCGCCGAAGGATTGGTGCCCGAATCCATCCACAACGAGTTGTGTGCGTGTAAGCGGCAACTCCATGTCGCCGCTGATCCACGATGGCTATATTCTCGCGGTTGATTCCGCGCAGACTGAAATCAACGAACTAAACAGGAAAATAGTGATTGCCTGGCACCGGGACAGGGGGCTGACCGTTTCCCGCCTGAACCGATTTGACCACACCGTTGTGCTGCAATCGGAGAACACCAACTACGAATCGATCACCCTGAGCGGCAAACAGAAATGGAAAATCGTCGCCAAGGTGCTCTGGTGGATTGGAAAATCGCCGTGAACTTTTAAGTTGGATTCTGTTCATGCCTCGGATTGACTGGCTTTATCCAACGCTTGAGAGTAAGGTCGTGAAGTCAATACACATCCTACCGCCACGCCCAGTTTCGGCAACGGCACTTGTGCATAAGACCTGACGCCAAGGTCCGAAACGGCAAGCAAACCTTTCCAACCTAGCGAAATTGAAAATACGCTGTCCTGAGTGTGAGATTTCCGACAGCGAGGAGGTTTATGTTGAACGAACAAATGAAGTATCCAAACTGGCAGAAACCGTATCTTGCAGCGTTGGTGGAAGTGAACCGGCAGGAACTAAGCGAGAAGATTGCCGTCGCTGAAGCAGCAATTTCCCAACGCGCAACAGAACTAACAACCAACAATTGGGATATCGACGAACATCTTGCAGTTCGGGACGCCGCGTTTAACCTGCATGTATTGAAGGGCCAAACAGCTAAGGCGCTGCCATGAACCTCCACGGTCAACCCATTAGCCAGACGAGGTTTCACTTCTCCGGTAAACCAACAAAACTTAGAATGGCGGCACGAGGTCTTGATGGGAGAAGAGAAAGACGAGAGCGAGGACTTGGAGCGCTGGTGTCAGGCAGTGTCGCCTAACGACGAGCGGTGCGATTATCCTGCGACAGTGCATTGTGCGAAATGCGGCAGATGGTTCTGCGATGCTCATGCCGAGGACGAAGAGTGGCATCCGTGCATGCTGCCGGCGTCTGGAGAAGAGGCGTAGCTTTCTTCGCCTTCGCCCCAACGCGAGCGATGCGGACTTAAGTGCCTGCCTCCGCTCGCTCTCAGGCGCGTGACAAACGCTTCTGGATCGAATTGAACACCATTAACTAGCTGGTTATGAGACACCCTCGTTTAAACGTTCTAGTGGTATATTAGCACGTTAAGTAGCATAATGTTTACAGCGGTTAAGTAGTGGTGATGAGATTACAGCCAGAACGAGGCGAAAATGTTGGTAACTCCGCACACTTTGTCAGTTCTGGGATATTTTGACCAACTTTTGCCTTCGAACTTCGCCGCTTTCAAAGCCGTGTTAGCTGAAATTACAGAACATCCCTCAACGTTCTTCTCTGTCAAGAATACGAGCTATCCAAGCGTCGTATTTCAAATCCGTACAAGTCAGGTGACGTTTTCGCCCGAAACCGATCTCGCCACAGAACTCGATAACTTAATAGAGGCATTGGAAAATAACGAATGGGAAAACGCCACACTCGCAGTACTGCACGGAAAGCGAACTCCGAACTTGGGAGTTAAGCATATCGGAGCTTTTCGAAACGAGCAGCTAACCGCAACCATCGACAACGCTAATGGAATTTGCCAGCTTACGGCACTGTTCCGCGAGGGTTTTGACACAGGCGCGTATCTATTGCGCGTCGCCGCAGCTTTGGATTTGTCCGATAAGCGAAAGAAGGCTTCTAGATACATCCCGGAATCGCTCGAAACCAAACTGCTCTGCGACTCGATGCACTTATGCAATGTTTGCCGTGGAACGGTTGTAATTATCCATCACATCGTTCCTGTCGAAGAAGCTGGTCCTTCGGAAGAACAGAATCTGATCGTCTTGTGCCCCAATCACCACAATGATGCTCATTCAAAATCCAATCTTTCGAAAGCGTTGCGCCCTGACCATTTGCGAGAGTACAAGAGGCGTCATCTACTCTGGGTAGCTAAGCGAGGATCAACAACGATTGATGCTGATATGATCACGTCCAGTGTGTCTGAAGGCGCTGAGACATGACGATCCTAATCCTCTCCATATGTCACGATGAACAGTTTGCCCTGGTAGGAAGTATGAAGACGGCACCCAAACTGGTTCAGAAATCAGAACGAGTGCGGAATCTCGTGAGTAAACAGATTTTCAGCTGCCAAATCGATTTGATCTGCGAGGAATCGAATCCGAGTTACCTCTCCATCGCTCAACTCGAAGCTTTCAATCACCAGCCACGGATTCCGTGGAGGCACATAGACATGACACCACAAGAAAGACTCGAAGCTGGAATTTGGGAAGCTGTCGCTGAGCGACCTTTCGATCTCGGTCCGCACAATCCGGAGGGCACTGCCTTTCGGATTCCTGAGGACGACATCCGTGAGGAATTCTTCAAGTCCAAGATTCTCGAAGCCATTAGCGAGACCCGAGCAACGAACGTCCTGGTCATTTGTGGTGATGGACACGCCGAATTTATTAAGACGAAGCTTGAAGACGCAGGATTTGATGTTGAAACTAACCGCGAGCTTACTCCTGTAAAGCGGTGGGAGTATATGAGGCCGTGAAGAACCTGTGAAGATGTTCGTTATTCGCTGCGGAACGCCTGACTGCGATTGGGGCCATAAAATGCATGACGTGGGCGAAGATCAATTGCGACTTTGCTACTCGGAGTTTCGAAAGCATTGTATCCAGAGACGCGATCTTCAGGAGTGGCACACGGACGCCGCACGTGCATTTGGACCTGGAAAACTGGCTGCTGACGCTCCTCAAACATAGCGGGCTCAGCTTTTGGGGATTCCGGTGAAGCCGATCGGCATTCCGATCTGATCGCGATCACTGTTCCGGGGTGGATCCGATCAGTGGTCGGAGCGAAGCGACGCTGGCGGATGGATTTTCCAGAAAGTGATCGGGA